>JRYG01001651.1_pt1 | contig 16619 bp, 13 predicted proteins | sample 235341 | NCBI WGS metagenome assembly JRYG01 (sample SAMN03074218, study PRJNA261478) | activated sludge metagenome | biome: Wastewater Treatment Plant; feature: Wastewater; material: Activated sludge; isolation source: activated biomass of a wastewater treatment plant treating hydrocarbon... ... | reverse complement strand
CTAGGATTTCGCCGCCGTTTCCAGCCGCCTCCAGACGCATGGCCCGCCGCTGCTCTTGTCCAGCAGTTCCAGATAGCGGGCGTGCGTCGCCATCTCCTCGGCATCGGCGCGAATCACCGGTAACGGCTGCCGGTTCTGTGACCACGCCGTCCGCCGGGCGCTGCCGTTTCCAGCCGCCTCCGCCAACGCGGCGGCCTCCGGGTCGAACATCGAACTCTGCTGGCGGGTCATCGCCAGATAGACATCGGCCAGGATTTCCGCATCCAGCAGCGCGCCATGCAGGGTGCGTTGGGAGTTGTCGACATTGTAGCGCTTGCACAGGGCGTCCAGGCTGTTGCGTTGGCCGGGATGGCGCTGGCGGGCCAGTTGCAGGGTATCCTCGACCATGCACAACTGTTCGAGCGCGATCTGGCCGCGACCGCACAATCGCAGCTCGTGGTTGAGAAAGCCCAGGTCGAACGGCGCGTTGTGGATGATCAGTTCGGCGTCCCGGACGAAATCCAGGAACTCGTCGGCGATGTCGGCGAAGCGCGGCTGGCTTTTGAGAAAATCGCCGGTGATGCCGTGCACCCGGACGGCCGCCTCGTCGATGGCGCGGTCGGGTTGCAGATACGCATGGAACCGCCGGTCGGTTTGGCGGCGGTTCATCAGTTCGATACAGCCGATTTCGATGACCCGATGCCCCTGCGCGGGATCGAGACCGGTGGTTTCGGTGTCGAGGACGATTTGGCGTTCGTGCATTGCGAGGTTCCGTTCAGGCTTCGGTTGAATCGGACCGGAGGATCGCCGCCCTGGCGAGCCGATCCACCCGCTCGTTTTCGGGATGGCCAGCATGGCCGCGCACCCATTCCCATTCGACCCGATGCGGGGCCAGGGCCGCTTCCAGCCGCTGCCAGAGATCGACGTTCCTGACCGGCTGACGGTCGGCGGTTTTCCAGCCGTGCCGCTTCCATCCCGCCAGCCATTCGGTAATCCCCTTCATCACGTACTGGCTGTCGGTGTGGATTCGCACCCGCGCCGGTCGCCTCAACGCCTCCAGGCCGCGGATGACCGCCATCAGTTCCATGCGGTTGTTGGTGGTGGCCGGCTCGCCGCCGGACAGTTCCTTTTCGCGTCCCCGATAGCGCAGCAGCGCGCCCCAGCCGCCGGGACCGGGATTGCCGGAACAGGCGCCGTCGGTGAACAACAGCACCCAATCGTCCGCGCGTTCCATCAGGTCGCTACCACGCCGTTGTCCACCGTCTCCAGATTCAGCGCGGCGGCCAGCAAGGCCCGCGTGTAGGGATGTCGCGGACTGGCGAACACCTGTCGGCTCGAACCGGCTTCGACCACCTGGCCGTTCTTCATCACCAGCAGCTGGTTGGCCAGGGCGCGCACCACCCGCAGGTCGTGGCTGATGAACACGTAGGTCAAGCGATGGCGGCGCTGCAACTCGCGCAGCAGATCGACGATTTGCGCCTGCACCGACACGTCGAGGGCGCTGGTCGGCTCGTCCAGAATCAGCAACCGCGGCTGCAAGGCCAGGGCGCGGGCGATGGCGATGCGCTGGCTGGCGCTGGCCGCCGGAGAATTCGTGCGGGTAGCGGTCCTGCGTGGCCGGGTCCAGCCCGACTTCTTCCAGCGCCTGGGCGACGCGGGCGCGACGGGCGGCGCGGTTCCCGGCCAGACCGTGCACCAACAGCCCTTCTTCGACGATCTCGCCCACCGACAGGCGGGGACTGAGCGAGCCGAAGGGGTCCTGAAACACGATCTGCATGGCTTTGCGCAGCGGGCGCAGCGTCTTGCCGCGCAGCCCGTCGATGCGCTGGCCACCGAACCGGATCGCGCCGTCGCTGGACAACAGCCGCAGCAGCGCCAGTCCGAGCGTGGTCTTGCCGGAGCCGCTCTCCCCCACCACGCCCAAGGTCTGGCCTTCCCGCACGCTCACGCTGACGCCGTCCACCGCCTTGACGTGCTCCACCACCCGCCCGAACATGCCGCGCCTGAGCGGAAACCAGACCTTCAACCCGTCGCTGGCCATCACTTCCGGCGCGTCGTCCGCTTCCGGCGGCGGCTCGCCCTTGGGTTCGGCGGCCAACAGTTGACGAGTGTAGGGATGTTGGGGACGGGTGAAAATAGCGTCGACCGGAGCCGTTTCCACCACCTCGCCGGCGCGCATCACGCAGACCCGGTCCGCCATCTTGCGGACGATGCCGAGATCGTGGGTGATGAACAGGATCGCCATGCCGAACCTGGCCTGCAGGTCCTTGAGCAGTTTCAGAATCTGCGCCTGGATGGTGACGTCGAGGGCGGTGGTCGGCTCGTCGGCGATGAGAATGTCGGGATCGTTGGCCAGCGCCATCGCGATCATCACCCGTTGCCGCTGGCCGCCGGACAGTTCGTGCGGCAGGGCGTTCAACCGCCGGGCGGCATCGGGCAGGCCGACCAGATTCAGCAGCTCCAGAATCCGCGCCCGCAGCCGGGCGCCGCTTAACCCTTTGTGCAGCAACAACGTCTCACCGATTTGCTTCTCGACGGAATGCAGAGGATTGAGCGAAGTCATCGGCTCCTGAAACACCATGGCGATCTGGTTGCCGCGCACTTCGCGCAGTCGCGCCGGCGCCGCGCCCAACAGCTCCTCGCCGCGCAGGCGGATGCTGCCGCCGGGATGGCGGGCGTGCGGATACGGCAGCAGTTGCAGGATCGACAGCGCCGACACCGACTTGCCGGAACCGCTCTCCCCCACCAGCGCCAGCGTTTCGCCGTGATTCAGGGTGAACGAGACCCGCCGTACCGCCGGGGTCGCGCCGAACGAAACCGACAGGTCGCGGATTTCGAGCAGGGGAATGGTTGCGGTCGCTTCGGATTTCATCACCGTCAATACCTTATGGGTATCTGTTTCATTCACGACTGGTCCCGCCACGATGCGCGGCGATGCTGGCGGACACCGATGACAACGCCCGCAACCGCGCCTCTCGCTCCGGCGGCGGCAATTGCCCAATCACTTCCGCCGCCCGATAGAACGCCGGGAAATCCCGACCCTCTCGTTCGTACAGCGCCAGAAACGCTGGAACCAGGCGGTGATAGGTACTGATTCCGGCCAGCTTGGCGTTGTTCAAATCCTGCTCGAACCAGTGGTCGTAACCACCGTAGCCGCCCCAGTCCCGCTTCAGTTGGTCATGGCGGTCACGCAGCTCCGCCAGAATGCGCCGTTTCTCGGCCCGCTTTTCGACATCGCCGCGCATTGAAGCATAGACTGCCGCCAGTTGCTCGCGGGTTGCCGTGACCAGGCGCAAAAAATCCTCGCGCCGACGGTAATCGGTTTCGTATTCTTCCCGTTCGCGCGCCGCGCCCTGTCGCGCCAGCCAGCGTTCCGCGCCCAACCGACCCACGGCGGTCGCGAACGCTTCGTTGAAAGCGGTGTCGTCAGCGATGTACAACCGCTGATGGGCCAGTTCGTGGAACATCAGCTCCGCCAGTCGCCCGGTCGGCCAGTGGATGAAGGTATTGAGCAGCGGATCGTCGAACCAGCCCAGGGTCGAATAGGCCGGGATATCGGCGACATGGACATCGTCGCCGTCGGCCCGCAACCGGTCGGCCAGCCGCTGCGCCGCTTCGGCGTCGAAATAGCCGCGATAGCTCAGACAGCCGACCGCCGGAAAACACCAACGGCGCGGCTCCAGGCTCAGTTCCGGCGCCGCGAACACGTTCTTGACCACGTAGGGCCGCTGGAGATCCGCATAATCCTGGTAACTCCCATTGTCCGGCAACGCCAGTTCGGCGCTGGCGAAGGCTCGCAACGCCCGCGCGGTTTGCAGCCGCCGGCGCAGTTCGGGCGTTGTGACGGGATCGGCCAGCGCCTCCGCCACCGGCCGGCGGGCGTGCAGCAACGCCCACTGGCCCGCCGCCGCCTGCCGGTAATAGGCCAGTTCGGCACAACCAGACAGCGCCAGCCCGAGGCCAGTTGTCGTAAAAAGTATCCAGAAAAGGCGCCGCATCGTTCGCAAAACCGGCTAAGGTTTATCATCCAGCGCGGATTGCCCGGCGGAAAACCCGCCGGACATCCGATTATTCTTGCCACCCAACATAAGTGATGAACGCGAGCGCGATGGACATTTATCTGGTCGGCGGCGCGGTGCGCGACGGATTGCTGGGCCTGCCGATCGAGGAACGCGACTGGGTGGTGGTCGGCGCGACGCCGGCCGACCTGCTGGCACGCGGTTTCCAGGCGGTCGGCAAGGATTTCCCGGTATTCCTGCACCCGGACACCCGCGAGGAATACGCGCTGGCCCGCACCGAACGCAAGACCGCGCCCGGCTATCACGGCTTCAGCGTCCATGCCGCGCCGGAGGTGACGCTGGAAGACGACCTGTCGCGCCGCGACCTCACCATCAACGCCATGGCCCGCGATGCCCAAGGCCGGCTGATCGATCCCTATCACGGTAGCCGCGACCTCGAAGCGCGCTGGTTGCGACACGTCTCGCCGGCTTTCACCGAGGATCCCGTGCGCATTCTCCGGGTCGCCCGCTTCAGCGCCCGCTACGCCTCGCTCGGATTCCGGGTTGCGCCGGAGACGCTGGAACTGATGCGAACCATGGTCGCCAGCGGCGAGGTCGATCACTTGGTGCCGGAACGGGTGTGGGTGGAAACCGCGCGCGCCCTCGGCGAATCCCGACCGGGAGAGTTTATCGAAACCCTGCGTGCCTGCGGCGCGCTGGCGCGGATTTTCCCGGAAATCGACCGGCTATTCGGCATACCGCAACCGGCGGCGCATCATCCCGAGATCGATACCGGCGTGCATACCCTGCTGGCGCTGGCGCAGGCGGTGCGACTGGAAGCGGATGTCGCCACCCGGTTCGCGGTGCTGGTCCACGATCTCGGCAAGGGCACAACCCCGCCGACGGAATGGCCCCGGCATCTCGGTCACGAATCGCGCGGCGCCGACCTGGTGCGCGCCCTCTGCCAGCGGCTGCGGGTTCCGAATCTGTATCGGGAACTGGGCGTGGTGACCGCCCGCTTTCACACGCACTGCCATCGCGCCCTGGAGTTGCGCCCGAAAACCCTGCTCAAGACCTTGCAGGGACTGGACGCGCTGCGCAAACCGCAGCGGTTCGCGCAATTCCTGCTGGCTTGCGAAGCCGACGCGCGGGGTCGACTGGGTCTGGAAAACCGGGCGTATCCACAGGCGGCCTTGCTGCGGCGGGTTTATGAAGCCGCCGCCGGCGTGCAGGCGCGCCCGCTGGTGGAGCGGGGTCTGACCGGGCTGGCGCTGGCGGAGGCATTGCGGCTGGAACGACTGGCGGCGATCACCGCAGCCAGGCGGACGTTCGGGGCGCCCTGAACGGCTGCCCGCGCATCCGGAAACAGTCGATACGATAAAATCCGACGCCAGAAAACCCGAGCCCGCTCGCTGCGGGGCTGGGCGAAGAACGCCGCCGGCGCGATTTCCACGATCTCGCCTCGATCCATGAACACCAGGACGCTCATGGCGAAGGGCTGGCCTCCAGGTCCGGCAGGTTTCGCAAGCGACGCTGCGAACGTTCCTGTCGGGATGCTTCCTCGTCGAGCTCGCGCAGGGTCGTTTCGACAAAAGCGAGGTGGACGTGCGCCGCCTGCCGGGCGGCTTCGGGATTGCGTTCCAGCACCGCCTGCAAGATGGCCTCGTGTTGGGAATGAACGATCACATAGCTGCTCTCGCGGGTATAGAGCCGCTCCAGCGAGCGGCAGATATTGCCCAGCAGCAAACTGAACAGACTTCGCATCACGTGGATCAGCGCCACGTTGTGGGAAGCATCGGCGATGGCGAGATGAAAATTGGCGTCCACCATGGCGTCGTGTTGAGGGTCGCGTCCGCCGTGCTGGATTTCCTCCAGTTCCGCGAACCGGCAACGCAGGATTTCCCGGTCGGCCTCGGTGGCGCGCAGCGCGGCGAAATAAGCCGCCACTTCCTCCAGGGCGTGCCGCAGTTCGAGCACGTCAAACATCGTCTTGGGATGGTTCTTCAGCAATTCCACCAGGGGGTCGGTGAGGGCGGGCGCGATGATGTCCACGACGTAATGCCTCCCTCCCCGCGAACTCCGTAACAGCCCCCTGGATTTCAGCGTCGTGATCGCCTCGCGCAGCGATGGCCGGGACACGTTCAACTCCTGGGCGAGTTCCCGTTCCGGCAACAGCCGCTCGCCCGGCTTGAGAACGCCATCCAGAATCAACTGCTCGATCTGGCTGACGATGACATCCGAGACCTTCGGAGGGTTAATCGTTTCGAATTGCATGATCTTGCCCACGTATCGAACTCCGGTTGCATCGCGATTGTGCTCTGCAGCATCGAGTCTGAAAGATACCACGAATAAAGGCGCTGTTCGCAGCGTTTCCCCACCGAGCGAATTTTGGTCGGACCATTTTACCAAAGTATTGCAAGTCGCGAAATCCGTTGCTATGCTTTGGTCAGACCATCTTACCAAAGACGCCAGTCCACGACTGGATCGGTAACGGCGGGCAACACCAGAAACCGCTGTCTCGCCAACCGAAATCCTGACCGGCGAGCGCAAGGCGGCAACCACCACCAAATTCGGATCCAGGTCAACAACGATGTCCACCCACCCCGAGAAGGTGTATTTTTTTGGTACCTGTCTGATCGATCTGTGTTATCCCCAGGCGGGGATGGCCGGCATCGAGTTGCTGCGACGCGAAGGGATTCAGGTCGTCTATCCGCAGGCGCAATCCTGCTGCGGCCAGCCGGCCTACAATTCCGGCTTCCCGGAAGAAGCCAGAAAGGTCGCCCGCCAGCAGCTCGAGGCTTTCCCCAAAGACTATCCCATCGTCATCCCGTCCGGTTCCTGCGGCGGGATGTTGAAGCACCACTACCCCAAGCTGTTCGCCGGCGAACCCGAAGCCGCCGAGGCGCAACGCTTCGCCAGCCGGGTGTTCGAGCTGACCGAATTTCTGGTGAAGGTGCTCGACGTCAAACTCGAAGACCGGGGCCAGCCCATCCAGGTCACCTGGCATTCCACCTGTAGCGCGCTGCGGGAGATGCGCGTGATCGAATATTCCAAGTCGCTGCTGCGCCAGTTAAAGAATGTCGAACTGATCGAGTTGCAAAGGGAACACGAATGCTGCGGCTTCGGCGGCACTTTTTCGGTCAAGCAACCCGACCTGTCCGCCGCCATGGTTGCCGACAAGGCAGCGGACGTCGCGCAAACCGGCGCCGCCCGCCTGCTGTCCGGCGATTGCGGCTGCCTGATGAATATCGGTGGGGCGCTGAAACACCGCCAAATTCCCATTCCCACCCAGCACATCGCCGAATTCCTCCTGGAGCGCACCCAATGACCGAGACCGTGGTCGATTTTCCCAAGAATTTCAAAAAGGCCCTGAACGACGCGCAGTTACGCCGCAATCTCCGCGCCGCCATGGACACCATGGGGCAACGGCGGCGGACCCTGTTCGCCGACCTGGACGCGCTCGAACGGTTGCGGGCGCGCGGCGACGCCATCCGCTGGCGGGCGCTGAGCAAGCTGCCGGAACTGCTGGAGCGACTGGAAAAGAAATGCACCGAAAACGGCATTCGGGTGCATTGGGCCGAAACCCCGGCGGAAGCCAACCAGATCTGCCTGGACATCATCCAGCGCCACCACGCCAGCCGGGTCATCAAGGGCAAGTCGATGGTGTCGGAGGAAATGCACCTCAACCACTTCCTGGACGAACGCGGCATCGAGGCGCTGGAAACCGATCTCGGCGAGTACATCATCCAACTGGATCACGAGACGCCGTCGCACATCATCGTCCCCGCCATCCACAAGAACCGCGACCAGATCGCGCGGCTGTTTCACGAGAAGATTCCCAACGCCCCCTACACCGAGGTCGTCGAGGAACTGAACGCCATCGCCCGCCAGGTGCTGCGCGAAAAGTTTTTCGCCGGGGAAGTCGGGGTCAGCGGGGTGAATTTCGCAGTCGCCGAAACCGGCACGCTCTGTCTGGTGGAAAACGAGGGCAACGGCCGGATGTGCACCACCGCGCCGCCGGTGCATATCGCCGTCATGGGGCTGGAAAAAGTGGTGGAGCGGCTGGAGGACGTGCCACCGCTGTTGCGCCTGCTGACCGGCTCGGCCACCGGCCAGTTGATCACCACCTATTTCAACATGATCAGCTCGCCGCGCAAGCCGGGCGAAAAGGACGGTCCCAAGGAAGTCCACCTGGTGCTGCTCGACAATGGCCGCTCCAAGATCTGGGCCGACCCCGAACTGCGGCAAACCTTGAAGTGCATCCGCTGCGGCGCGTGCATGAACCACTGTCCGGTGTACACCCGCCTCGGCGGCCACGCCTACGGCTACGTCTATCCCGGTCCCATCGGTTCGATGCTGACCCCGCAACTGGAAGGGCTGGATCACGCCGGCGCGATGGCGACCGCTTCCACCTTTTGCGGGGCCTGCGAAGAAGTCTGCCCGGTCAGGATTCCGATCACCGACATCCTGCGCCGGTTGCGCACCGAATCCTATCGCAAGACCGACGCGCCCAACGCCGTCAAGGGTCACGGCTACAAGCGCACGCTGACCGAGAGCCTGACCTGGCAAGGCTGGGCGCTGAGCAACGCGACGCCCTGGCTCAACGCCCTGAACGCCAGGTTGTTGGGGCTGGCCGGTCCCCACTTGTCGAAGCTACCGCAAGTGGGATTGTTGAAACACTGGGGCCAGAGCAGAGCGCTGCCCCCGTTCGCCAGCAAGAGCCTGCACGTTCTAGCCAAAGAAAAGGGGATCAGCGATGAGTGACGCCCGCGCCAACATCCTCGCCCGCTTGCGGGCGGTCGCACCGCAGGAAGCGGCGGCCATTTCCGAAACCGACTTCTACCCCGCCGTAAAACTCGGCCACGCCGAGCGGGTAGCCCAGATCAAACGGCTGATGGAAGCCATGCACGCCGAGGTGATCGTCACCGACCACCAAAACTGGATCGCCACGCTCAAGGACGTGCTGCGCCAGCGCCGGTTGAACGGTCTGCTGTATGGCCCCGCCGGGCCGCTCGGCGCGGCTCTGGAAGCGAACTGGGACAGCGAGCTGCCGTCGCTGGTCGGTTATACCCAGGAAGTGGAACAGTGCAAGGAGCGCCTGTTCGCCATCGACGCCGGCATCACCTCGACCCGGGGCGCCATCGCCGATGTCGGGGCCTTGATCCTGTGGCCGGATTCGAATGAACCCCGGCTGCTGTCGCTGGCGCCGGCGGTGCATATCGCCGTGCTGGCAGCGGCCAGCATCCATGATTCCCTGGCCGACGCCATGGCGCGCGAACGCTGGCAGGACGGGATGCCGACCAACGCCCTGCTGATCTCGGGTCCGTCCAAGACCGCCGATATCGAACTGGTCCTGACCTTTGGCGTGCATGGACCCAAGGAGTTGATCGTGCTGGTTCTGGATGACGAGCGAGGTTGACGCGCCCATGCTGCCGAAGGTCTATCAGCAACTTCACCGCGACCTGCAACAGTTCATTCCAGCGGAGCGCCTGATCACCGACCCCTTGCGCACCCTGGCCTACGGTACCGACGCCAGCCTGTATCGGCTGATTCCCAAGCTGGTGGTACGGGTGGACAGCGAAGAGGAGATGCGGCGCATTCTGGCGCTGGCGCACCGGCATCAAACGCCGGTGACGTTCCGCGCCGCCGGCACCAGCCTGTCCGGGCAGGCGGTCACCGACTCGGTGCTGCTGCAACTGGGCGATGGCTGGCGGAACTGGCGCATCGGCGCGGGCGCGGCGACCATCAGTTTGCAACCGGGCATCATCGGCGGCCACGCCAACCGCTATCTCGCCCCCTACCAGCGCAAGATCGGCCCGGATCCGGCCTCGATCAACTCCTGTTTCATCGGCGGCATCGCCGCCAACAACGCCAGCGGCATGTGTTGCGGCACCGCCCAGAACAGCTACCGGACCTTGCACAGCATGCGGGTGATGCTGGCCGACGGCGCGGTGCTGGACACCGGCGACCCCGCCAGCCGCGCGGCGTTCAGCGTCAGTCACGGTCCGTTGCTGACCCGACTCGCCGAACTCGGCCAGCGCACCCGCGCCGATACGGCGCTGGCCGAACGGATTCGCACCAAATTCAAGATCAAGAACACCTGCGGTTACAGCCTCAACGCCCTGGTCGATTACGAAGATCCGATTGAGATCCTTCAGCATTTGATGATCGGCTCCGAGGGCACGCTGGGCTTCATCGCCGAGATCACCTATCGCACGGTCGAGGAACATACCCACAAGGCCACGGCGTTGATGATCTTCCCGAACATCAAGACCGCCTGCGAAGCGGTGGCGGTGCTGAAAAGCGAGCCGGTGGCGGCGGTGGAACTGATGGATCGCGCCTCGCTGCGCTCGGTGGAGCACAAGGCGGGAATCCCGGCGTACTTCAAGGAGCTGCCGGAAACCGCCGCCGCTCTGCTGGTGGAAACCCGGGCGATGGATTCAGCGATCCTGACTGCTCAGGTCGAAACCATTACCGCCGCGCTCGCCGCCATCCCGACCCTGCTCCCGTTCCGGTTCACCGACCGACCGGAGGAATTCACGCAACTGTGGGCGATTCGCCAAGGGCTGTTCCCTTCGGTCGGCTCGGCGCGGGCGACCGGCACCACCGTCATCATCGAGGATGTCGCGGTCCCCGTACCCCGGTTGGCGGCGATGACCCTGGACCTGCAAGGCTTGTTCGACCAGCACGGCTATACGGGCTCGATCATTTTTGGCCATGCGCTCGAAGGCAATCTCCATTTCGTCATCACCCCGGACTTCGCCAAGCCGGAAGAAACCGAACGCTATAAAAATTTCATGGACGACGTGTGCGGCATGATCGTCCACCGCTACGACGGCTCGCTGAAGGCCGAACACGGCACCGGTCGCAACATCGCGCCGTTCGTCGAACTGGAATGGGGGCAACAGGCGTATGGGCTGATGCGGGAAATCAAGGCGCTGTTCGATCCCCGCAACGTGCTCAATCCCGGCGTCATCCTCAACGACGACCCGGAAATCCATATCCGAAACATCAAGCCGATGGCCGCCGTCGATCCGCTGGTGGACAAGTGCATCGAATGTGGGTTTTGCGAACCGAACTGTCCGTCCCGCGCGCTGACCCTGTCGCCGCGCCAGCGCATCGTCGGCTTGCGCGAAATGGCGCGCCTGCAAGCCACCGGCGAAGAGAGCAGCCGATTAAAGGCCATCCACGAGTCCTACCCCTATCAGGGCGTCGAGACCTGCGCCGCCGACAGCCTGTGTTCCCTGACCTGTCCGGTCGGGATCAACACCGGCACGATGATGCTGAAGATTCGCAGCCAGCAGCGCGGCACGACCGCGCGCTGGGTCGGCGGTCTGGTGGCGAACCATTTCTCCGGCGTGACCGCCGCCACCCGCCTGGGTCTGAGCGCCGCTAGTCTTTCCCATGCGATCTTCGGCACCTGGTTGCAAGGCGGGGTGACCGGAGCCCTGCGCAAGCTTTCCGGAAACCGGATTCCATTATGGAACCGTTACATGCCCACCGCCGGCGCGCTGCCGAAACCGAAGGCCGACGTCGGGTCCGAGCGCCCGCGCGTGGTCTATTTCCCCAGTTGCGCCAGTCGCACCATGGGACCGGCGCGGGGCGATCCCGAACGGGACGCCTTGCCGGTAAAAACCGCCGCGCTACTGCGCAAGGCCGGTTTCGAGGTGATCCTGCCCGCGGACAGCGCCGCGCTGTGCTGCGGCCAACCCCTTGAAAGCAAGGGCTTACCGGAACAGGCCGACGCCAAACGGGCCGAGGTGGAACAAGCGCTGCTAAAAGCCAGCCGCGACGGTCAGGACCCCATCGTGTTCGATACCAGCCCCTGCACCTTGCGGATCAGAAAAAATCAGGCGCACCCCTCACTCAAGCTGTACGACATCACCGAATTCCTGCACGACGTTGTGCTGGAACGGCTGAATCTGCGCAAGCTGCCGGAAACCGTCGCCCTGCATCCCACGTGCAGCACCACCAACATGGGCTTGCAAGCCAAGCTCAAGGCCATCGCCGAGGCCTGCGTCGAGAACGTCATCATCCCCGACCGGATTTCCTGCTGCGGCTGGGCCGGGGACAAGGGCTTCACCACCCCGGAACTGAACGCCAGTGCCCTGCGGGATTTGCAGGCGGCGCTGCCGGACGACTGCCAGTCGGGATACTCCACCAGCCGCACCTGTGAAATCGGCCTGTCGCTGCACAGCGGGCGTTATTACCGCTCCATCGTGTATCTGGTGGACCGTTGCTCGCAGCCCAGGACCGGCTGATTCCCCAGGCTTTCAACCGATTTCATGGACACCGGCACGGGTGAACCACCGACATTGCGACGCCTGGTGGTTCACCGGCCGGGAATCAAGGAAGAAACAACGAGCGCTTCATCGTCAACAAATACCAACCATCCAAGGAGTTCTCTTTCATGCAAACCTGGACTCAGGTCTATACACCACTGGCCGGCAATTTATGGCTGTCCGCGCTGGTCGCCGCCATTCCGATCTACTTTTTCTTTGTGGCGCTGGCCGTCTTGCGAATGAAAGGCCACATCGCCGCGCTGATCACCGTAGCCCTCGCCATTGCCGTCGCCATGGTGGTCTATCAAATGCCGGCCTCCATGGCGCTGGCCGCGACCGGTTACGGCTTTTTATACGGTCTGTGGCCGATTGCCTGGATCATCGTGACCGCCGTGTTTCTGTATAAACTGACGGTCAAGACCGGTCAATTTGAAGTCATCCGTTCCTCCGTATTATCCATTACAAACGACCAGCGTTTGCAGATGATATTGGTCGGCTTCTGCTTCGGCGCCTTCCTGGAAGGCGCGGCGGGATTCGGCGCGCCGGTGGCGATCACCGCCGCGCTGCTGGTGGGCCTGGGTTTCAATCCGCTCTATGCCGCCGGTCTGTGCCTGATCGCCAATACCGCGCCGGTGGCGTTTGGCGCCTTGGGCATTCCCATCACGGTCGCCGGCAAGGTCACCAGCACCGATCCATTTTTGATCGGGCAAATGGCGGGCCGGCAACTACCGTTGTTGTCGCTGTTCGTACCGTTCTGGCTGGTGTTCATCATGGACGGCTGGCGCGGCATCCGGGAAACCTGGCCAGCGCTCTTGGTGGCGGCAGGGACGTTCGCGGTGACCCAGTATTTCACCGCGAACCACTGGGCCTATGAGTTGCCGGACGTCACGTCCGCCCTGGTCAGCCTGTTGGCCCTGTCGCTTTTCCTGCGCTATACGTGGCAACCCAAAGAAGCCTTTACCTTTCAGAGCGCGAGTTCTGGAGCCCACATATCGGCGTCTCATCCACATTCTCAATACAGCATCGGTCAAATCCTCAAGGCCTGGTCGCCGTTCATTGTACTCACCATCATGGTGACCATCTGGACCCTGCCGGCCTTCAAGGGCTTGTTCGCCAAGGGCGCCCCGCTGGAGGCATGGGTGATGAGTTTCCACATTCCCGGCCTGGACAAGCTGGTGATGAAGACCGTGCCCATCGTCAACACGCCGGCGCCCTATGAAGCGGTTTACAAATTCGACGTGCTGTCGGCGACGGGAACCTCCATCCTGTTGTCGGCGGTCATCAGCGCCTTCATCCTGGGCGTCAACATCAAGATGTTCTTCTCAGCCTTTTGGGAGACGTTTGTGGAACTGGCCAAGCCTATCTTCACCATCGGCTTGGTGCTGGGCTTCGCCTTCATCGCCAACTATTCGGGCGCTTCCTCGACGCTGGGCCTGGCTTTCGCGGCGACCGGCGCGCTGTTTCCGTTCTTCTCGCCTTTCCTGGGCTGGCTGGGGGTATTCCTGACCGGTTCCGACACGTCCAGCAACGCCCTGTTCGCCAACCTGCAGCAAGTGACGGCCCAGCAAATCGGCGTCAATCCGGTGCTGACCATCGCTGCCAACACCACGGGCGGCGTCACCGGCAAGATGATTTCGCCGCAATCCATCGCGGTGGCCTGCGCGGCGACGGGACTGGTGGGCAAGGAGTCGGACCTGTTCCGCTTCACGGTGAAGCACAGCCTGTTCTTTGCGGTCATCATCGGCATCATTACCTATGTACAGGCGTATTACCTGCAATGGATGATTCCGATTGCGACGCCAATGGCGCGCTAGCAGCGGATCCCGACCCCAATCGGAGGGCCGATGCGATTCCCGCATCGGCCCACTTGGCGTGGTCGTCGACCGCATCCGCCAGAAGAGTACGCCGGGTCGATCACTGGACGCCAGCTTCTCCGGAGCCGGATTTCAACGCTGACGATGCCGGCCCAACCGCCGTTCCAGCCGCCGAGACAGCCGCGCCAGCCCGAAGCACAGCAGAAAATACAACCCCGCCACTGTCAGCCAGACCTCGAACACCCGCCCCGACGATACCGCCAGCTCGGTGCCGGCAAAGGTCAGCTCCTGGATGGAAATCAGCGAAATCAGCGAGGAATCCTTGATCAGCGAGATGAACTGCCCGGCCAGCGGCGGAACCACCTTTTGCACCGCCTGCGGCAGGATCACCTTGGCCAGCGTATGCCGGGAGTGCAACCCCAGCGCCGCCGCCCCTTCCCACTGCCCTTGCGGAATCGCCTCGATGCCGGCGCGCACGATCTCGGTCACGTAGGCGCCCTCGAACAGCGCCAGACAGAGCAACCCGGACAGGAAATTCGGCAGCAGTTCCGGCGGGCCAAACAGGAACGCCAGCACGTTCGAGGTTCCCGGCGCGGCGTTGGCCAACCGGTTCTCCACGTCCAGCAACGGCATGATCTGGCCGCTGATGAAGAAATAGAAGATGAAGATGAACACCAGCGGCGGGACGTTGCGGATCAGTTCGACGTAGGTCCGGCTGAGCAGTCGTAAAAACAGGCTGCGCGCCACCCGGCACACCCCCATCACACCGCCGATCAGCGCCGCCAGCAGGCTGCCCCACAGCGCCAGCCGCACCGTCGCCAGCAAACCCTGCCCCAGCAGATTCGGCACCCAGCCGCCCTGACTGGCGTCGTAGCGGACGAAATAGCCGGGAATCAGCCGCCAGTCCCAGTCGTAATGGAAATGGCTTTGCGCTCGATGCAAGACATAGCCGATCAGGCCGAACACCACGGCCAGAATCAGGGCGTCCAGCCAGCCAAAGCGGAGCTTGGGGGAACGCACGATTCAACCCTGCTCCCCGCCGCGTACCGGCAGGCGGCGTTCCAACCAATTGACCAGCAGCGACAGGCTGGTGGTCAACGCCAGATACAGCGCCGCCACCGTGAACCACAGTTCAAACGTCATGAAGGTGTCGGCGATGAGGTTCCGTCCCTCGGTGGTCAGATCGGCCACCGCGATCACGCTGACCAGCGCCGAATGCTTGATCAGCGATACCGCCAACCCGGTCAGCGGCGGCAGCACCAGCCGGATAGCCTGCGGCAGGATTACCCGGCGATAGACGGCATACCGCGACAGGCCGAGGGCGTCCGCCGCCTCCCACTGGCCGCGCGGAATGGCCTCGATGCCGGCTCGGAAGATTTCCGCCGCGAACGCACCCTCGAAAATCGCCAGCGCCAGCACCGCCGCCACGAACCGGTCCATGCCCAGGATCGGTGCCAGGACGAAATAGACCAGATAGAGCTGCACCAGCAGCGGAGTGTTGCGGACGATTTCCACATAGACCCGCGCCACCGCATGACCCGTCCAGGATGAAGAGCGCTGCAACAACGCCGCCGTCAGTCCGAACGCCAGCGTCAGCAACAAACTCCAGCCGGTCAACTCCAGCGTCACCCCCAACCCATGTAGCAGCGGACCGGGACGGAACACCCCGTTCTCGAAACGGTAGAGATACTGCGGCACCCGGTACCATTGCCAGTTGTAGTGCAACGTGCCAGCGCCCTCGACGATGACCCAGCCCAACCCGGCCAGGACGGCGAGAAACGTCAGACTATCGAATACCGGACGCCAGTGGTGCCAGCGGCGGTGCAAACGAGGTCTCGTGATCCCATTCATGACCGGCACAGGGTAACCGCCCAGACCGCCGCTGTCATGATCCGCCCACCCGGAATCGGAAATTGCGCCAAACCCGACAGTTCGGTATACCGTGCTCCCAAACCCGACCCATCCACCACGAGGGCGTTCCCCATGCCAATCCGCCTATCCGCCCTGTTGACAGCCGCCGTCCTGGCGCTCGTCACGCTGCTTACGCCGCTGGCGCAAGCCCAGAACGTCAACCAGCAACTCGCCGCCGGTGGCGTGCTGGAAACCATCAAGAAACGCGGTGCGCTCAGGGTCGGCATGTCCACCTTCGTCCCCTGGGCGATGCGCGACAAGAACGGCGAACTGATCGGCTATGAAATCGACGTCGCCAAGCGGTTGGCCGAGGATATGAAGGTCAAGGCCGAGTTCGTGCCCACCGCCTGGGACGGCATCATTCCCGCGCTGCTGGCCGGCAAATTCGACCTGATCATCGGCGGCATGTCCATTACGCCGGAGCGCAATCTGACCGTCAATTTCACCCTGCCCTACGCCAATTCCGGCATTCACCTGGTCGCCCACAAGCAACTGGCCGCCGGCTTCAAGTCGCTGGAGGATTTCGACAAACCGGACGTGGTGCTGGCGGTGCGGCGCGGCGCGACCCCGGCCACCGCCGCCAAGCGACTGATGCCCAAGGCCACGCTGCGCCAGTTCGACGAGGACGCGCTGGC
>JRYG01004317.1_pt1 | contig 16660 bp, 21 predicted proteins | sample 235341 | NCBI WGS metagenome assembly JRYG01 (sample SAMN03074218, study PRJNA261478) | activated sludge metagenome | biome: Wastewater Treatment Plant; feature: Wastewater; material: Activated sludge; isolation source: activated biomass of a wastewater treatment plant treating hydrocarbon... ... | reverse complement strand
CGGCCTTTCTTGCCTCGGCCGATCTCAATTTCCAATTAGGTCCTCCAGGGCTCCAAGGGTGAAGAGGGGCAGACTACGCGCCCCTGCGGACGTTTCACCAGAGACTACGCCTCTGCTCCACTCGGCGTTCCCGCGCCCCCTTCCCTGAACCAGTCCCCTTCCGGAAAATGCGCACTTGCAACCAGCAAACCCCCCGTCCTTGGGAGTGACGGAGGGTTTGCCGGGAGGGAGTGAGTCCGGCCGTCCTGTCCGGAACCCACCTGTTACTGCCACATGACCGGGGAGGAGAAACCCCGTATCGCGAAGTCCAATCTAGAAGCGCGGGCCGCACCGCACGATCGACCGCGGTACAGGAAACCGTACTGGCCCCTGTCCCCCTGTCCGAGAAGCGATGAAGCCGGCTAGACGCCGGCGGGGAGCTGTAGCTGGCGCACCTCGACGTTGCCGAGCAGGCTCTCGGCCCGCCCCCGGTCGAGCACGCCCGCGCCCAGGTGCTGGGTCGATTCCGCTCCGCAGGCGACCCCGTAGGCGAGGCACTCTTCCGGCGTGCCACCGTCGTATCGGGCGGCGATGAACCCGGCGACGAACGCGTCACCCGAACCCACCGTCGAGATCGGTTCGAGCGGCTCGATCACCGCCTCGAGGATCCTCTGATCGGAGCCCTCGCCGACGATCGCGACGCAGCCCTCGGGCAGGGTGATGGCCGCCTCGGTCGGACCCATTTCCACCAGTTCCGACAGCACCCCGAACATCTCGGCCCGGGACTCGAACTCGTGGCCGACCAGTTCTTCGGCTTCAAGCTTGTTCGGCGTGATCATGTCTGGCCCCGCACGCATACCGGCCGACATCGCCTCGCCTTCGGAGTCGAGCAGCACGGGCAGGCCCGCCTTCTTCATCGCCTCGACCAAACGGGCGTAGAACTCGCCGTCAATGCCCTGCGGAAGGCTCCCCGCCAGGACGCAAAGCTTGGCACCACCGGCCAGATAGTCGAGACGGTCGATGAATGAATCCAGTTCGTCGGGGCTGACCCGGGGGCCTCGCTCGTTTACCTCGGTCTGCTCCCCGGTCGTGGGGTCGACCAGGGCGAGGTTGAACCGGGTTTCCTCCGAGATCCGGATGAAGTCGGTGAGCAGACCCTCTTCACCGAGTTGCTTCAACACCCGGTCGCCGTTGCCACCGCCGACGAGGCCGGTCGCAATCACCGGGCGTCCAAGCAGTCCGAGTGCGCGAGCCACGTTGATTCCCTTGCCGCCGGGCACGGTCCTGGTTTCCACGGAGCGGTGGCGGTGCCCCAGCCTGAAATTCGGCACGGCCACGGTCCGGTCGATCGCCGCATTCAGGGTCACGGAGATGATCATCGTCTCGTCCTGAGCACTCGCTGAAGCCTCTTCCTCGCGTTCCTCTCCCGGCGCCTGCGCGCCAGCAACACGACAGAAAGTATGGCGAACCCGGCGAGTACGAGGAGGCCGACGATCCAGAGCGGGTTTCCGAGCACCCGATCGAGCAGGGACGGCTCTTCGATCGTGCGGCTCGCGAACAGGGGGACCGTCGCGTAGGGCTCGCCATTCAATCGCACGGTGGCAGTTCCCATTTTCTGTCCGGCGAGGATCGGGCCTTCCACTTCACCGGGCAGGTCGGTAACCACGTTCAGGGTCTCCCCCTCACGCACCCCGATCCGGACCCGGCGTTTCGAGTTGACGGCGAGGTCCTGGTCCTCGTAGCGAACCGGGAGCAGCGCGACCGGGCGATCCACCCGGACCGGCACGCGTTTGTCGTAGAGCGAAAAAGCCCAGTCGAGGAGCTCCACCGTTTCCCCGTTGCGGGCGGCCTCGGTCGGAGCGCCGATAACCGCCCCGATCAGTTCGGTCGCCTTGCGGCGGCCGTCCGATGCCAGCGTGTATCCGGAACTCAGAGTGTGTCCGGTCTTGATTCCCTTGGCCCAGGGATTCTCGAGCAGAAAGCTGTCCGTGGTCTCGATGGTCACGGGCGGGCGGTAGCTGGTCAGCTTCGCGACCCTGGCACCGCTGATCTTGCGCAGACGGGGCATCTGCATCAGCACCCGGCCGAGCTTCGCCAGGTCGGCAGCGGATGTGTAGTGCGCCGGGCCGTCGAGACCGACCGGGTTCTCGTAGCTGGTGTCGTTCAGACCGAGCCGCCGGGCCGTCCGGTTCATCAGCCGCACAAAGCGCTTCTCGGTCCCTGACACGGCCTTGGCCAGGGCCACCGCGGCGTCGTTGCCGCTCAGCATCATCAGGCCATAGAGCAGATCCCGGACGGACACCACCTGTCCGGCCTCGAGGCCCATCAGCGACTCTGCCGGGTCACCCTCATAGTTCCCGACCTTCACCTTTTTGCTGAACGGCAGCCGCTGAGCCGCCAGGTAGGCGGTCATCATCTTGGTTGTCGAGGCCATCGCAAGATGGCGGTTTACCGCCTGTCCGGCCAGCGGCTCTCCGGTTCGCGCATCGATCACTATCCAGGCCTTGGCATCGAGGTCCGGGCCACGGTCCGGCGCTGTCGCTGCGGTTGCCTGGCCGGAGGCGCCCGCCCCCAGGATCACGAGGAGCAGGATGAGTGCCGCGAGCCCGACCCGTCTGATCAACGAAGCTTGATTTCCTGACCCAGCTGGAGGGCCTGTGGATCAATGTCCGGGTTCAGGCGCTCCAGCTTCCCGACCGGAATGCCGGTCTTTCGCGAGATGGTGATCAGGGTGTCACCCTCCTCCACCTCGTAGGTCTTGGCGTTGGTCTTGGGTTTGGCCTGCTGCTGCTGGCGCGCAGGCTTGTTCGGCTCGCCTGAGCCATCGTCGCCCCCGGTGGCGCCCGAGATCACGACGACGGTGAGCAGCACGGCGCCGATCAGCGCCAGGGCAGCGAGAAGTCGGGCTATCTGGGAGTTCTTCTTCTTGTCGTCCATCGTGTGGCCGGGAGGGTGCCGATTGCGGCCGGAAAGTTACCGGTACCGGGAGTCCGGGGCCTGTTCCGCTGCTGATTCGGGCGCGGTCAACCGGATACGGACCAGACTGCTTCCCGCAGTTCCTCGGCCGCGGCGGCCGGGTCGGCGGCACCGGCGATCGACCTCGACGCGGCGATCATGGCGGCAGCCGGGCCCGGAGAGAAGGCTGGCCCGAGTTCATCCGGGCTCCCCCCCTGGGCGCCAACCCCGGGAATCAGGAATATTGCCCGCGTCATCAACTCGCGAAGCCTCGCTATGTGTTCGGGAGCAGTGGCGCCAACCACCGCTCCCATCCCGGACAGGCCGGTCTCCGCGCCTGCCAGCCGGTCGCCGAATCGGTCGACCATCCGTGCGAGGTGCTCGTGAACCGGACCCTCCGGGGTCTGCAGGTCTTCGACGTCCGCCGCACCGGGGTTGCTGGTGCGGACCAGTGCGAATATCCCGGAGCCTGCCGCCTCGGCCGCTTGAACCATCGGCTCCAGCGCATCTTCGCCAAGCAGGGGATTCGCCGTGAAAGCGTCAGCTCCGAGGCCTTTGACCGGCCCGAAGGGAGAATCGGTACTTCCGACCATCGCCTGCCCGTAGGCCCTCGCCGAGACGGGGACGTCGCCGCGCTTTCCGTCGGCGACCACGAGCAGGCCGACATCCCTGGCGGCAGCACAGACTTCTTCGAGTGCCTTCCAGCCCGGCCAGCCGAGTCGTTCGAAACAGGCCAGTTGCGGCTTGATCGCGATGCAGGAAGGGCCGGCCAGCTCGATCAGGTCGCGACAATGCGCCGAAACCGCCGCGCCGGCGGCTTCGGCTGCTGATCCTTCGGACCAGTCGGTGATCGACTCACCGAGCCCGGCCGGATCGGGATCCAGACCGAGGCAGATCTGGCTGCGACGCTCTTCCACGAGCGCCGCAGCCCGATCAATGAAGAGGCTCAGCCCTTGACCTGCTTCTTCAGAGCGGATCCGGCCGAGAAGCGCGGAACCTTGCCACCGGCGATGGTGATGCGCTCACCGGTACGGGGGTTCACGCCCTGGCGGGCGCTGCGCTCGGCGACGTGGAACTTGCCGAAGCCGGTGAAGTTGACTTCACCACCGGCGGTCAGGGTGTCGGTGATGGCGTCCAGGACGGCATCCACGGCGTCAGCCGCAGCCTTCTTGCTTCCGATGCGCTCGTCACCGGCGACCTTCTCGAGAAACTCTGCTTTGGTCACGTCAGTAATCCTCCTCGGTTTAGGGAATGGGAGAACCGTAACACCGCATTCGGATGCCATTTCTGCCACCTCCGGCCGCGGGACCGGAGTGCAGATTTCAGCCGAGTTCGATAAGGCGGTGGGCCGCCTGGGAAATCTGCCGGGCCTCGGGAGTCTCAAACGGCAGGTCTGACTCTGCTCCGCTCTGGAAGCGGATTCGCACGAATTCCCGCCGCTGGTGACGTCGGCGTCGCATGAAGGCGGCGGCCTCATCGGTGTAGGAGCTCACCTTGTCAAGCACCACGCGGTGTGGCTTAAGCATCGTCTGCCCCCTGGTTCTCCGCTTTGCCAAGCGGTTTGCCGTCGATGTTGGCGTTGGCGGAACGGGTTGCGTCACGCAGGGCCATCCGCATGTCGTAGGAGCTGAGTGAGGCAAGTACGAATCTTCCCGTCACCGCGACCAGCGAGAGGCCATTCTCGGTGACCGCGAACACTTCCCCGTCGGTGCCGGCGACATGGGCCGAATCGAATACCTCGTCACCCGAGGCCGCGTCAAGGGACTTCAGGAGGGCTGTGGCCTGCTTCGGCCACTCCGGGGAATCCGACGTGACGGCGACAGCTTCGAGGTCGCCGTCGAAGATGCCGGCGTTGACCAGTTCGGGTTCGAGCTCAGCCAGGTTTTCCAGAACACGCCTGGATGCTTCGACCAGGCCAGATCCGCTTGCCTGGTAATCCGGACCCGATCCGGAGCTCTTGCCGTTCACATCCGCCACGGTGTAGGAACATACCGACCATGACCCTCGCCCAGGCCTCCTGGATCATCGTCGTCGCAACCTGTGCGATCGCCACCGCGATCACTGCGGTGGCCGGCTACGAGGGTTACGCGGCGACCATCGCCGCCGTCGGAGTGGCTGCTTCGGTCAACCTGCTGCCCCGCCATACCGACGGCTGAGTCAGGCCGGCTGCCAGACCGAGGTCCTGCCGGTCAATGCTTGAAGCGGAAGCTTGTTCGGTCCATGTCGGGGATCAGGAGATCCCGAGATGGCTGGCAAGCATCCGGGCCGCGGCTCCTCGGTGGCTGATCCGGTTCTTCTCGTCGGGCGAGAGCTCCGCCATCGTGCGGAGATCATCGGGAGCGGTGGCCGCGGGCACGAAGGCCGGGTCGTATCCGAAGCCGCCGTCGCCACGCGGTTCCAGGGTGATGCGTCCCTCGCAGGTTCCGCGGAACAAGTGCTCGCCCGTTTCGTCGATCAGGGCGATCGCGCACACGTACCGGGCCGTGAAGCCGTCGGATTCTCCATCCCCGGCCGACAACTCCCTGAGGTCAGAGAGGACCTTTCCGAGGTTCTCTCCGTCGCTTGCGTCCTCACCGGCGTAGCGGGCCGAGTAGACCCCAGGGCGACCGTCGAGGGCGTCGACTTCGAGACCGGAGTCATCGGCGATCACCGTCTCACCGGTCGCCTCCCGGGCCGCGCGAGCCTTGATCAGCGCGTTCTCCTCGAAGGTGGTGCCCGTCTCGGGTGGCAATTCAACTTCGTCTGGAAGCGGAATCAGATCGACACCGGCCAGAATCTCCCCCATCTCCCTGACCTTGTGAGCGTTTCGGCTGGAGAGGATCAAGCCGCCGCTCTCACTCCCCGACTGCGGCCATCTGGAAATCTCGCAGACGGTCAATCCCGGCCTCGGCCAGGGCGAGCATCTCGTCGAGCGAGGCACGGGACAGGGGCGTCCTCTCTGCGGTCGCCTGGACTTCGACCAGACCACCGTCACCGGTCATCACCACGTTTGCGTCGACCTCGGCGCGGGAATCCTCGGGGTAGTCGAGGTCGCATACCGGATGCCCGTCAACCATGCCAACGCTGACCGCAGCCACCGATGTGGTCAGCGGCATCCGCTCGATTGCGCCGGCATCGATCAGTTTTCCGAGAGCCAGACGAAGCGCCACCCATCCACCGGTGATCGATGCGCAACGGGTGCCGCCGTCGGCTTCGAGTACGTCACAGTCAACGTAGATGCTTCTTTCACCTAGAGCCTCGAAGTCGATCCCGACCCTCAGTGACCGCCCGATCAGCCGCTGGATCTCGACTCCGCGTCCGTCCTGCTTGCCCTTGCTGATGTCCCGCTGCTTGCGGTCACCGGTCGAGGCGGGAAGCATCGCGTACTCGGATGTGACCCAGCCGCGGCCGCGGCCTTCCATCCATCTCGGAACCCGCTCCTCCACCGAGGCCGTGCAGATGACCCTGGTGCCTCCGCATGAGATCAGCGCCGAGCCGTCGGCGCTGCCGACGAAGCCTGGTTCGATCGTTACCGGACGAAGATCGGCCGGTGAACGGCCGTGGCTGCGGGGGATGGGATCGCTCATCGGCCGGAGTCTTCCAGACCGGACCCGTCCACCGGCATCTCGGGACCTGACCCGGAATCGCCCCGCGGGGCTGGATAATCGTCGTGATGGAAGCCAGGCCGGACAAGTGGAGGTGGCCGGACCTCGACGAGCCGGAATTGATCAGGCGAATGCTCCTCGATCAGGATTCGTTTCGCGATCTCTGGATTTCGCTCAGCCATCAGATGCCGCGCCGGGAGTTCACCGAGGAAGCTTTCGAAATCAGCGTCGGCTACCCGTGGGCGCGTCCAGTCGGTTCCTTCGTCCTCGCGGGTGGTGAGGGCAGGCTGCTGGCCGATCTCGATGAATCTCGGCGCAGCACGTTGCTTGAAGCATTCACGGGTCCGCGCTCCGGACGGACACCGATGCTTGCGATCGGGTCGAACGCCTCGCCGGAAGGGCTGTGGCGAAAGTTCGCCCACTTCGATGACGAGCCGGACCGGACGCTGCTCGCCGTGGCCGGAACCCTTGAGGGCTTCGACGTCGGGGCATCGGCCGAACTCGCCCTCTACGGATCGATGCCGGCGACGATCTTCCCCAGCCCCGACACCCGGGTCGAGGTGACGCTCATCTGGCTGACCCCCGTCCAGCTGAAACAGCTCGTCTGGGCGGAGGTGCCCTACTGGCTCGGCCGTCTGGAGGCCCGCTTCGAAGCCGAGAGGCGGGTTGCCACGCTCGGCTTCCCGGGCATCTCCGAGAGCCTCGTCTTCGTGAACCGTTTCGGGACCTTCGCGCCGGATGGCAGACCTCTGGCGCTTGCCGCGATTGCTGCGGAGGGGCGCCGGGCCGAGGCCAGGACCCAGATCCAGTTGCTCCAGCGCCTCGCCGAGCTCGTCTTCGGCCCTGAAATGACGGCCCGGGAACTTGTCCGCCGCGCTTACGAGTGTCTGGACCGGGTCGGGCCAGAAGTGACCAGGGCGATGCGGTCGAACTCGATCCCCTTCGAGTCCGACCGCTGGACCGCGTATCCAGCCGGCTGACGGGCGATAACCCGTCGGCGAGGCAACGCCCGGCCGCAGGCCGGTTACCTGAAGGCGATCTTGTCGACTGCCGACTGGATCTTGTCCACGATCAGTTCGGCCAGTTCGGTCCCCTGCCGGCCGGAGAATCCCTTCATCGCCGCGACCATGCCGAGCATCAGCAGCGAGACCAGCAGGATCAGCCCGACGTATTCGACCGTCCCCTGCCCGGACCTCTCAAGGGCGCTTCGACGCAGTACCTCCCCCTTGGAGATCGCCAGCGCGTGTGCGTTTCCCATCGTCCTGTAGAGCATTGCTTCCTCCTCCAACGAGTTGCCTTTTCCATTGCCGATCGTCCAGAACCGGACTTGACGGAACAAGACCGGCGACGAACAAAAGACGGACCTCGGAGTAACACTTGGCACGGAGCCCGATGGGCCGCCGACAACGGAGGAGCCGGGGGGTAACCTGCTCGGATGCGGGTTCTGGTGGTCATGAACTTCGGAGCGGATCCGGCAACTCCCCAGCATGGACGCTGGGTGGTGGACCAGGTCGAAGCGCTCCGCGAGGAAGGACTCGACGTCGACCTGTTCAGCTTCCGCCCCGGCAAGGACCAGTACCTGCCCGCCACACGGAGGATCCGGCAAATGCTCCGCGAGACCAGCTACGACCTGGTCCACGCCCATTACGGACTGGCTGGCTGGTGTGCGCAGCTGGCCGGCGCCGAACCGCTGGTCGTAACCTTCCACGGCACTGACGTGCGGCACCGGATCGTCGGTCGCATGTCCCGGATCCTGACCCGCCGGATCGCCCTGGTCGCCGGCGCATCCAGGGCGCTTTTCGAGGAAGAGGCGGGCCGGCCCGGACTGCCGATGCCGGAAGGCCGAAGCGCGGTCCTTCCCTGTGGTGCGGATCTTTCCCGTTTCTCTCCCGGAGATCGCCGGGAAGCGAGACAGGAGCTTGGCCTCGATCCGGACACCCCCTTTCTCTTCTTTCCTGCCGATCCCGACCGACCCGAGAAACGGGTCGATCGCGCCCGGGAGGTAGCCAAACTGGCCGGCGTCCGGCTGCTCACAGGCGGCGGCATCGAGCCGGACCTGATGCCGCTCTGGATGAACGCTTCAAACGCCGTGCTGGTGACTTCCGACTACGAGGGCTTCGGCCTCGCCTGCCTCGAGGCGCTGGCCTGCGACGTACCGGTCATCTCGACTCCGGTCGGCATAGCCCCCCATGCCCTCCGTGGTCTCAGGCAAAGCCTCTGCATCGACTTCGACCCGGGCGTCTGGGCTGACTTCGCCTCGGGGCTGACCGCCCAACCGGATCCGCGGACCGCCGGCCGTCCGCGGGCCGAGGCTCTTTCAGCCAGGCGAATGGCCGATCGCGTCGCACTCGCTTACGGCGATCTGCTGAGTCCGGACCGTTTCGACGGGCGGTCCGGAACGGGAAAATCGGGGACCGCGCGCGTTTCCGGCGGCGACTTAGGTAATGATTGGGAGAACTGATGAGGAAGGGTGCCCTCAAGAAGAAGCAGAGGCAGCTGGAGGAACTCCATCTCGATCGCCGCGAGGCGCTCGGGGAGCTGGTCCTCGGCATGTACGTTCAGAACGCCTGGGACGACGACCTGCTCGCGCGCGGCTCGGCCGAGGTCGCCGAGGTCGAGAACGAACTCAGAGAGCTGATCGCTGGCAACGAACCGGTCGGCCCTTCGACCACCGAGAAGGATTTCCCGGTCACCGGCGAACACCGGTTGCCGACCGGCGAGCACAGTTACCCGGCAACTGGCGAGTACACCGCCGAGCACTCCGTTCCCGAGACCGGCGAGTACACGGCTGAACACTCGCTGCCCGAATCAGCGGAACAGGAAATTCCGGCNNGGATCGACCAGAATCCGCTCGCGGGAGATGCCGGCGCTTTCGCAGACGCGAATCCGCTCGGCCAGAGAGGCGTGAACCTCCGCCACCACGTCGGAGTAGCGGGGTTCCCGTTGCATGGTTGAGGGTTCGCCCCGCATGTGCATCAAACAGACCGGGACGCCGCTGGCGGCGGCGGCTTCCAACGCACCCGGCAGGCGCAAGGCCCGCACGTCGTTGATCAGTCCGGCGCCGGCCCGGACCGCCTCGCGCATGACTTCGGGTTTGCTGGTATCCACCGAAACCGGCACCGGCAACTCCCGCGCCCAGCCCTTCCGCCCCCGAGGTGAGAGCGCCCGCGGCGAAAGCCCCGGCCAGACCAGCTCCCGCCCCTGCCTCGGGAGAAAAGAAACCGGCCGACTCTCCGGCATCCGGTGCGGACCAGAAGAAACCGATCGCCGTGCCTCCGCCCCCGGCTCCCCCAACGCCCGAGCCCACCGACCCGCTGGACATTCTCGAAAAGCAGGTGACCGACAGTGAGGCAAGGGCGAAGGCCGCAATGGAGGCCGCCAAGGCTTCGAGCAATGCCGACGCGGAGACCGAACTGACCGCGATCACCCGTGAGGTCGAGTCCAGCCGCGGTCTGCTCGAGCAGTCGCTCGAGAAGGCCGCCGCCGCGATCGCGGCCGCCGAGGAAAAGGCAAACCGGGCGGAAGCCAGGCTCGTCCGGGAAACCGCCGCTGGCCGCGAAGCCGCAGCCGAGTGGGTGCGCGGACAGGCTGCGGAGATCGAAGCCGACGCCGCCCTCGCTGCCGAGATGACGGGCGACCAGGAACCCGGGGCCGCGAAGCCGGGCGAGGCCGACCCGGTACTCACCGCCAGGGTTGCCTCCCTCGAGGCGGAACTCGCGGCCGAAAAAGCCTCCAAGGAAGAAGCACTGACCATGGCCGCCGCTCGACTGAAGGAGATCGAACAGGCGGCGAGACTGGCCGAGGCGCGGGTTGAAGCAGCCGAAGCTGCCGCGACCGAGGCGCAGAACCAGGCCGTGACGGCCGCCGCGCCGGCCGCGGGATCGGGCTCGGCAACCGAGGCCGAGGCGCGCGAGGCCGCTGTCAACTGGCTGCGAGGCCAGATCTCGGCGCTCCGCCAGGAGATCGCAAAGGGCGATGAAGCCGGCAAGGAAGCGGGAGGCAGCTGATGGGACTTTTCAGCCGCGGAGGGCAGACCGGGCGCGAGCGCAGGGCGATGCAGGACCACCTGCGCGAACTCGACGACATGCGTCGCCGCAACCTCGGTGAACTCGGCCAGATGACCGTGGAAATGGCGTCGGAGGGATCGTTTGACCGCCGAAGACTTTCCGAACAGGCTGCCGAAGTGGCGAAGATCGACCGGGAAGCCGACCTGATCGCCAGGGGACTCGAAGAGGGACTGACCCTCCAGGAACTCGAGGACCTGGCCCGCGGCGGCGACGGAGCCGGCCCCGCGTAGATGCGAACCCGTAGCTGAATGCCCGCCGAAAACGAAGAGCGGGACATCGGGACCTATGACGTGACGGTGGTCGGTGGTGGCGCCGCCGGTCTCTGGGCAGCGCTTTGTGCGGCCGAGGAAGGTGGCACCGTCTGCCTCGTCTCGCGCAAGTCGCTGGCCGAGAGTTCCAGCTTCCACGCGCAGGGTGGCCTCGCGGCAGCGCTCGATCCCGCCGATTCCCCCGAACAGCATTTCGAGGACACGATGGCGGCCGGCCGGAACCTTTGCCGGGCCTCTGCCGTCCATGCCCTGACCCGGGAGGGCCCGGGCATCGTCGACGACCTGATCAGCCGGGGCATGAATTTCGACCGCGAGCCGGACGGTTCGCTGTCCCTCGCACTTGAGGGAGGTCACAGCCATCGCCGGATCATCCACGCCGGGGGCAGCCAGACCGGGCGCGAAATCACCCAGGCGCTCGCCCAGATGGTCGCCGACATGGACCGGATCGAAGTGATGGAGGAAACCTCCGCCGTGGCCCTCGTCAGCGACGGCGATCGCTGCTACGGAGTGATCACCGAGACCGGAGTGGTCAGGAGCTCCGCCACCCTCATGGCGAGTGGTGGTGCGGCTGCGCTATGGCGTCGCACCTCCAACCCCTGGGGTGCGATCGGCGCAGGTGCGGTGCTCGCCAATGCTGCGGGGGCCGAACTCGCCGACCTCGAGTTCTGCCAGTTCCACCCGACCTGTCTCTCGGCCCCGGGAACAGCCTTCGACGGCGCGCTGATCACGGAGGCGATCCGAGGCGAAGGGGCGACCCTGCTCGATGTGGAAGGAAACCGGTTCACCGACGAGCTCGCCCCGCGCGACGACGTGACCGCAGCCATCCTCACCCGCATGGCCGCGCAGGACGGTCGCGAAGTGACGATCGACCTGCGAAGAATCGACCCTGCGAAGTTCCCGAGCGTCTTTGAGTTGCTTGTGGCCGCCGGATTCGACCCGGCAAGCGAGCCGGTTCCGATCTCGCCGGGCGCCCACTACATGATGGGCGGTGTTTCCGTGGACCTCGACGGCAGGACCTCGATCGCCGGTCTCTACGCGGCAGGGGAATGCGCCTGCACCGGACTTCACGGAGCCAACCGGCTCGCCTCGAACTCCCTGACCGAGTGCTTTGTATTCGGCCGGCGGGCCGCACTCGCAGGCCTGCGTGAAGAGCCGGGCCAGATGCCGTCCCTGACCGACTGGCGCTTCGACCCGCCTCAGCCTCCTACCCGCGAGGCGATCTGGGAGCTGGCCGGCCCGCTACGAAACGCGGAAGGTCTTTCCCGCCTTTCCGAGGATCCCTACCCGCTCGCCAGGGCGATCGGCGCGACCGCCCTGGGCCGCCGCGAATCCCGGGGTGGCCACCGGCGCACCGACTTCCCGGAGGCCGACCCGGCGCTCGACTTCACCCATCTGATCTACCGCCCCGACGGAGAGATCCAGCTCCGTCGCTGGGACTGAGCGCCGGAGAGGCAGCATGACCACCGTCTCCAGCCGCGAACCCGGTCCGGTGGAGGTCCAGGTCACCGCCGGGGCGCTGGCCTCGACCTGCGAGGAGATGGGCGCGGTCCTGATCCGTTCGGCCCACTCGGCAAACATCAAGGAGCGGCGCGACTGTTCGGCCGCGATCTTCAAGCCGAACGGCGAAATGGTGATGCAGGCGGAGCACATCCCGGTCCACCTCGGTTCGATGCCCGCCTCCGTCCTTGCCGTGGCCGGCAAGCCCCACTTGCCGGGAGTCTCCTGGTTCCTGAACGACCCCTATGCCGGCGGCACCCACCTTCCGGACATCACGGTTGTGACTCCGGCCTTCTTCGAGGGTGAGCTGATCGGGTTCGCCGCAAACCGGGCCCATCACGCCGACGTCGGCGGAATCGTCCCCGGTTCGATGCCGGCCGGTTCGAAAACTCTCCAGGACGAGGGCGTCGTTATCCCTCCGCGAATCCTCGACGAGGAATCAATCCTCGAGGTGGTGACCCTGATGCGCCAGCCAGAGCAGCGCATGGCCGACCTGCGGGCGCAGGTCGCGGCCAACCGCGCCGGGACGGGGCGGCTCGAATCGTTGGCGGCTGCCCGGGGAAGGCAAGGACTCGCGCAGGCGATGGACGGAGTGATCGCCTACGCGGAACAGCGCACCAGAGCAGAGCTCGACCGGATCCCCGACGGCACATACCTCGCAACGGACGTTCTGGAAGGCCGTGACGGTGATCTCGAGCTGAAACTCGAAGCGACCGTGTCCGGCAGCGGCATCCGGTTCGACTTCACCGGAAGCTCGGGGCCTGACCCGGGCAACCTGAACTGCCCGCTGGCCGTAACCGAATCGGCCTGCCTTTTCGCGGTCAGGGTGATCACGGACCCTGACATTCCAGCCAGCTCCGGTTCCTGGCGTCCGGTCGAAGTCGTGGTTCCCGATGATTGTCTTCTGAACGCGGCGTATCCCAGCGCGGTGGTGGCCGGCAACGTGGAGACCTCATCAAGAATTGCCGACCTCTGCCTCACCGCATTCGGACTCGCACAGGGTCAGGGGACGATGAACAACCTGACCCTTGGGAACGAAGGCTTCACCTATTACGAAACCTTGGGCGGAGGCCAGGCCGCCTCGGGCGATGCCGACGGACCGTCGGCGGTTCACGTGGCGATGTCGAACACACTCAATACGCCGATCGAGGCACTCGAGACGGAGTTTCCGCTGCGAGCCACCGAGTACTCGGTCCGCAGGGGAAGTGGCGGAGAGGGCGGACATCGGGGCGGTGACGGCCTGGTCAGGGAGCTGATCGCCACCGAGCCGATGTCCTTCTCCCTGCTGACCGAGCGTCGCAGGCACCCGCCGGCGGGCGGCTCGGGCGGCGGGCCGGGGCTGCCCGGCCGAAACGTCCTGGTCAGGGAAGACGGCACCGCCGAAGAGTTGCCTCCGAAATCGGACGGCCGCCTCGAGCCGGGCGAGCGACTGCGGATCGAGACCCCGGGCGGAGGCGGATTTGGCCGGTGAGTCCGGGGCCATACTGGGGGTGGACGTCGGCGGAACCTTCACCGACGCCGTACTCATCGCGCCGGCAGGCACCTTCACCGGCAAAGCGCCCACGACGCCGCAGGACCAGTCCGTCGGCGTCCTCGAAGCGATCAGCCAGGTGCTTGACCAGTCCGGGCTCGAGCCTGGTCAGGTAGGTCACTTCGCGCACGGGATGACGGTCGCCACCAACGCCCTGCTCGAGTCCGAGGGCGCGAGAACCGCCTTTGTCGCGACCCGTGGTTTCACAGACCTGATCGAGATCGGGCGGCAGAACCGCGCTTCCCTCTACCGGCTCCAGGCAGCCCACCCGCCTCCCCTGGTACCACCAGAACTCCGCGTGCCCGCCGACGAGCGTTGCGGGCCCGATGGCGTGATCGACGAACTGACCGAGGTCGAGGCACAGCGGATTGCCGGACTGATCGCTGACCTCGAGGTCGAATCGGTCGCCGTCTGCCTGCTTCACTCATACCGGTTCCCGCAGCACGAGGTCAGGATCGGAGATGCGATCAGGGAACGACTCGGGGATGAGGTTCACGTCTCGCTCTCCCATCAGGTGGTCGGCACCTTTCGCGAGTACGAACGGGCCGCAACCACCGAGATCGACGCCGCGATCTCTCCCCTCCTTTCCGGTTATCTCGCGCGTCTGGCCGCAAGGGCGGGCGAGGCAGGCCTGCCGGAGCCCGAGATCATGCAGTCGAGTGGTGGCGTCGCACCGCTTGAGGAGGTGGCCGCGCACGCCGCCGTTGCGGTGCTTTCGGGACCGGCCGGCGGTGCCGCTGCCGCTTCGCTGATCGCCTCGCAGTCCGGCGAACCGAACCTGCTCTGCTTCGACATGGGCGGAACCTCCTGCGACGTCTGTGCCGTCGAGGGTGGCCGCGTTCACGAGGCCAGCTTGAAGAAGGTCGAGGGAAGGACGATCGCCCTTCCCATGGTCGCGATCGACACCGTGGGAGCCGGCGGGGGCTCGATCGCCTGGCGCGACAGTGGAGGCGCCCTGCGAGTCGGCCCCCGCTCGGCCGGTGCCCGCCCCGGCCCGGCGAGCTACGGTCTGGGAGGAGATCTGCCGACGGTGACCGATGCGAACCTCGTGCTGGGCCGCCTCGTCGCGGGGAGCAGGCTGCCGGGCGACATCGTCCTCGACCCGGAACTTGCCCGACGGGCAATCGGGCGCCTCGCGGACGAGCTCGGACTCACCGTCGACGACTGTGCCGCCGGGATCATCAAGGTCGCCAACGCGGAGATGGTGCGCGCCCTCCGCGTGGTGACCGTCCAGCGGGGACTCGATCCACGCGACTTCAAGCTGCTGGCCTACGGCGGCGCCGGCCCGCTTCATGCGGCAGGCGTCGCCGAAGAGCTCGGCATCAGCGAGATCCTCGTGCCCGCCACCGGGGGAGTCTTCAGCGCCCTTGGTCTGGCCGCAGCCGAACGCCGGAGCGACGAGGTCCACACCGTCCTGATGAACGAGGAGGAACTCGAGCCGTCAGTCCTCCGGCGGCTTGCCGGTGACGCCGACGAAGTCTCCTGGGACCTTCGGTACAGGGGCCAGTCCTTCGAGCTGACCGTCGGGGAAGGCGATCAGCGCTCGGCCGAACCCACCGCCGCCATCCTGCGCGACCTGTTCGAAAACTCCCACGAGGAGCGGTACGGCTACTCGGACCCGTCGGCCCCGGTCGAACTCGTCACGGTCCGCCGTCGGTACCTGCGCAGGGGCCCGGGGTTCAGCCCGGCTCCGGCGCCCGAACTCTCCCTGAACGGGCCGGAGAGCGTCGACCTTGGTGAGGCGACGATCTTCGTTCCGGCGGGCTGGGAAATCCGCGGAGGCCCCGACGGGCTCTACCGGATCCTTCGTGAAATCTGAGTACACGTTGCGGCGAACTACGTGATTCTTGGCACAATGACTTGATTTTCGCCGGTCCGCTCTGTAAAGTCGCAGACCCTTACGGAGCCCGTGGCAGCCAGTCATGCCTCCTCTCGCCCCGTACAGGTGTCTGCAGTAGTACCTGTCCGTAGCAACCTCAACCCCTGACTGAATACCTATGCCAATTGCGTTCAAGGAATGGGCTGTGACCGTGCGAGCCCTCGCCGAAGGTGAACAGCTTCTCACCCTCCGAAAGGGAGGAATCCGTGAGGAGAACAAGCACTTCGAGCTCGAGCACGACCGCTTCTTCCTCTACCCCACGTTTGACCACCAGCAGAATGACCTGGTGCGTGCCTCTCATCACCCCGAGCTCGACCGTGCCCTCGAGGAGGGCGTATGGCCCGACGAGGAGCCACCGGCCCGAGCCCTGCTCCAGGACGGCGGGATCCCTCAGCCCGACCGTGTCCGCCGCGCCTGGGCCGAAGTGGCCGAGCGCGCCTGGAACTGGCTCCGCGAGCAGAACTATGACCCGGACAGCCTCGAGGACGACGGCGAAGGCTCCGGCCTTGGCGACGAGCCGGGCATCCTCCTCCAAAGCCGCCCATTGGTCGCGGGTGCGGCCTTGGGTCTTGAAGCCGCCGAGCACGTTGATCGACTGCGGGGTGAGGCCGATATGCGCCATCACCGGAATGCCGCGTTCGNNGTCGAGATCGACCGCGACCTGCCTTTCGAGGGCACCCCGGTCATGTCGGACGAGGAGTTCGAGTTCGCGACCTCCGAGATCCGCGCGATCTGCCAGGGCGACCGCGAGCCCGCACTCGTCTAAAGGCGGCTTCGGATCCGGATGATCCCGGATTCGCATTCAGATTGAAATCGCGGCCACATAGCGCTCTGTTTTTCAATCTCGATGCGCAGAAAGCAGTGAAAGGCCCGCTTCGGCGGGGAGTTCCGGAGTTCTT
>JRYG01005058.1_pt1 | contig 16663 bp, 10 predicted proteins | sample 235341 | NCBI WGS metagenome assembly JRYG01 (sample SAMN03074218, study PRJNA261478) | activated sludge metagenome | biome: Wastewater Treatment Plant; feature: Wastewater; material: Activated sludge; isolation source: activated biomass of a wastewater treatment plant treating hydrocarbon... ... | reverse complement strand
GTGGGAGTGTGAGAGTGTGAGAGTGTGAAAGTGTGAAAGTGTGAGAGTGTAAATATCCCTCCCTCCCACACTCTCACCCTCTCCCCCTCAATCCCTGTATCTCCTTGTCAGCTCCCCGAACTCCTCTATCCGCCTGTCGCGGAAAAAAGGCCACATACGCCGCACCTGCTCCGTACGTGCAAGGTCGACCTCCACCACGGCATTAACCTCCTCGTGGGCCGGGGCATGATACAAAATTTCGCCCTGCGGGCCCGCCACAAAACTCTGACCCCAAAAATCAATGCCCCCCGTAGCACCCGTCCAGTCGGGCTCGTAACCGGTGCGATTGACAGAAATGACGTTTAATCCGTTAGCCACGGCATGGCCCCGCTGTATGGTAAACCAGGCGCCAAATTGCCGTTCCTGCTCGGCTTTTTCATCACTGGAGGCCCAGCCGATGGCCGTAGGGTATATCAGTATGTCGGCGCCGGCCATAGCCATGAGCCGAGCCGCTTCGGGATACCACTGATCCCAGCAGACCAATACGCCGAGTTTGCCCACAGAGGTACTGATGGGCTTAAATCCCAGGTCGCCGGGGGTGAAGTAGAATTTTTCGTAATACGCCGGATCGTCGGGAATGTGCATTTTGCGGTATTTGCCGGCAATGCTGCCGTCTTTTTCCAATACGACTGCGGTGTTGTGGTAGAGCCCCGGCGCCCTTCTTTCAAAAAGCGAGGTGACCAGCAGGATGCCCAGTTCTTTGGCTATTTGCCCAAATTCTTCGGTGGATGGCCCGGGAATGGATTCAGCCATGTCGAAGCGACCGGCGTCTTCGGCCTGACAGAAGTAGATGCCGGTATGCAATTCCTGCAAGACGACCAATTGCGCACCCTGCGCCGCACAGGCCCGGATGCCGGCTATGCTTTTTTCTACGTTGGCCCGCCGCTCGTCAATGCAGCTTTGTTGTACTATCCCGATTTTTAGCTTTTGCATGTGTGAATTCTTTAACCACAGCGTTAAACGGAGTTTCACAGAGTTCCGCAGAGTCAAGATAACGCTCTGTGTCNNCGTGCCTAAACAACCACCCCCTCTGGAAACTGCATCGAAATACAATGCAGCGACCCATGCTGCTCAATCAATGCCCGGCAATTAATACCGATCACCTCCCGATCCGGGAAACAGCCTCGCAAAACGCCAAGCGCCTCCTCATCCTGCTTCACGCCATAAACCGGAACCAAAACCGCCCCATTAATAATCAAAAAATTGGCATACGTCGCCGGCAAGCGATGGCCGTCAGCGGCATAACACGCGTCGGGCCAGGGGAGGGGGACCAACCGGTACGGCTGCCCGTCGGACTTCCGCAGTTGTTGCAACTCCGCCTCCATGGCGGCCAGCGCTTGGTAGTGCTCGTCCGAAACGTCCGTACACTTCACATAAGCGATTGTATCTTCACTGCAAAACCGGGCCAGCGTGTCGATATGAGAGTCGGTGTCGTCGCCGGCCAGGTAACCGTGGTGCAGCCACAAAATACGCTCCATACCAAACAACTGCCGGAGTTGCGTTTCAATTTCGTTTTGCGATAAATGCGGGTTGCGGTTGGGCGACAACAGGCATTCCGCTGTAGTCAATAGCGTTCCTTGCCCGTCGCTTTCAATCCCGCCGCCTTCTAATACCATACCGGCAATACGCAGCGGGGTACTGCCGAAAATGCCTTTTTGGCGTAGACCCGCCGTGATCTGGTTGTCTTTGTCTGCTGCAAATTTCAGACCCCATCCGTTAAACATGAAGTCGAGCAGCACGGGGCTGCCGTCTTCTTCAATGGTGATAGCCCCGTGGTCGCGCGCCCAGGTGTCGTTGCTGGGCAGAGCCACGAGGCGAAGGTTGGCGGCGTTGGCGTTGGGCAACAAGGTTTTGACTTGCTCTACATCCGCGCATACCACAATCACCTTTTCAAAGCGGCTCACCTGGGTTATACATTCCACAAAACAGGGAACTACCTCTTCCAGGATTTCCGCCCAATCGGAATCGGCATGGGGAAAAGTAAATTGCACCGCGCTTTGCGGCTCCCACTCGGCGGGCAATCGTCGGCGGGCCATGTCTTATTCGATGCCTTTTGCCACCAGGTAGCGCTCGGCGTCGAGGGCGGCCATACAGCCGGTGCCCGCGGCGGTCACAGCCTGGCGGTATACGTTGTCCTGGGCGTCGCCGCTGGCAAAAACGCCTTCTATATTGGTGAGGGTCCTGCCGGGTTTGGTGATCAGATAGCCCGTTTCATCCATGTCCAGCCAGCCCTTGAAAATATCGGTATTGGGTTTGTGGCCGATAGCCACGAAAAAGCCCTGTACAGGAAGTATACTTTCCTCGCCGGTTTTGTTTTGCTTGACGCGAACGCCGGTAACAGCTTCATCGCCAAGGATTTCTACGGTTTCGGTATTCCAGTGTACTTCGATATTCGGGGTTTTCATCACCCGTTCCTGCATAATCTTGGAGGCGCGCAATTCATCGCGGCGCACCAGCAGGTGTACTTTGGGGCAGAGTTTGGCCAGGTAAGAGGCCTCTTCGGCTGCGGTATCGCCGCCTCCGACGACGGCAACTTCTTTTCCGCGGAAGAAAAACCCGTCGCAAACCGCACAAGCCGATACGCCTTTGTTGGTGAGGCGATGCTCGGACTCGAGCCCCAGCCACTTGGCGCTAGCGCCGGTAGCGATGATCACGGTATGCGCATGCAATTCATGGCCGGTGTCGGTCCAGGCTTTGTGCACGGGGCCGGTAAAATCCACTTTTTCGATCAATTCGTAGCGGATGTCGGCGCCGAAGCGCTCGGCTTGCTTGCGGAAATCTTCCATCATCTCAGGGCCGAGTACTCCATCGGGGTATCCCGGGTAGTTTTCTACGTCGGTGGTGATGATCAATTGACCGCCGGGGTCTTTGCCGGTGTATAATACCGGGTGCATGTTAGCGCGGGCGGCGTATATCGCGGCGGTGTAGCCGGCAGGGCCGGAGCCGATAATCAGACATTTGAGTTGTTCTGCCATAATGTTTTTTGCTTTAACGGCGCAAAAATAAGTATTACTTCCAATGTCGATCTGTAATGTGGGTTACATTAAGCAATGATTGTTGAGGGAAGGGGAGTCTAAATGCTTTTTACCCCGTTTTGCGTAATAGCACTATGACAAGTTGATCAATTCATTGATAGCAAAAAAATGAAATGCCGAGCCGCCTAATACAAACAAGTGCCAGATCGCATGGTAGTATTGCCGGTGGTCTTTTACAAAAAAGTATACCCCCGCAGTATAACTCAACCCGCCCAGCAATACCCACCAAAAGACCGATGGCGGCATGTTATCGGCAATGGGTTTGGCTACAAATACAACCATCCACCCCAGTGCATGGTATAATGCCAGCTATAACAACTCCGCCCGGTTGATAAAAAACAACTTGTAAAATATTCCCAACACGACGATACTCCACATGACGCCCAGAAATACAGTAGCAGTGTAGATCTCGGTGTTATCCATAAAAAAAAAAAAAAAAGTGCCTGCAATCAGGAAGTAGATGCTGATATGGTCGAGCTTTTGCAACAGGATTTTTGTTTTTTGGTCTACAGCCAGGTGGTATACCGTAGAGAAGGTGTAGACGAGTATCATGCCGATCAGAAAGATACAAACCGAGATGAATAACAAGGGACTATCGGCAATATAAGCCTTGTAGAGGGCATACGGCGCCGCCGTCAGGCAAAATAGTACGCCTATGAAGTGGGTGAGTGCGTTGAGGCGCTCTTCCTGGCGCTTTTGATGACTGATTTTGTCGATGTTCATATTTTTGTTGTCAGGTAATGTTAATAATAACAACTTCTACCGGCTAAAAGTATTGCGCGAATTTCTCTGTTTATGACTACTTTGGGGTAATAATCTGTCGGCGCGTAGAAAAAACGATCTGTTGATCGTCCATTCGCCCGCAAATATCGGCCAAAGTTGAAATGCCGTAGTCCCAACATACATTCAACCTATATATTTGTCAACAAAATCTACCACCTATGCTAAACTGGTATGTTGACAATTTTAAACGTGCGCAGGGCAAACGGACACTGCTTATTACTCTTGGATTGCTATATGCGCTTGAGTTAATAAACTTGCTGTCCTGGCGGTATACGCCGTTCTCTGCCGGTGAACTTGAAGACTCAAACTGGAAGGTGTACCTGTTTATGCTGCTTGGCGGCTTGTTTTTCAGCTTTTGGGTCTATTTTAGAAATAAGTTAAAAAAAAGCCTTCAATTTTTTCTTCGCATTTCTATCCTGGGACAAGCTGCGTTTATGGCCTTACAAGGTTTTGCCATCCGTATCCTGGATATCGATCTATTTGTATTTGCCCGGTGTGGTTGGGGCGTGTTCTTTGTTAGTTCTTTTGGATTGATTATCTCCATACTTACATACCGGGTATATCCGAGACAGCGGACCTGGGCCTACGCCTTTATTTCTTTGTCTGGCATAATGACGGCGACTTTTTTCCTACTTGTTATGGCTGTTTTCGCTGACATAGGCAGGGGTAACAACTATATCCTGTTTTATATTTTAGGCGCCACTGGATTTATTTTCGGACTTTTTTTCAATAAAATTCCGTTTAGCGAGCCGATTGACAATGAAAAAGAAGACGACAATCCATTGGCGATTCATAAATTGTTGACTTCAAAAATTCCACAGACCCTGCTTCCGCTGATTGGAATAGGTTTGTTTACATACTTTGTATTTGATATACTTACAGAAGATAAATTGACCGCATTTGGCTATGTAAAGGCTGAAGAAAATCAAAAAGATTTTAGTGCGGCAATTCGCTATTTTTCAACATTTGTTGGCACTGCCGTTTCCTGCTGGTTTAGTTTTAATTATAAAAAAAGAAAACTGGTTTTGGCCGGCTATATGCTGCTCCAGTTAATTAGTCTTGGATTATTAGCCCGTCTTTTTTACCTGATTGATCCAGTTAACCATACTTCAGCGCTTTTACTGCTGAATGCGCTTTTAGGTTTTTCGACAGGAATATTTGTGCTTGCCATTCAGACTACTGCGGAATCTTTCGGCAACAGACTTCGTCCAACTGCTACCATTTTGGTTTCTTCTTTATACCGGGGAGCGGCATTTGTATTTTCATTTGGGTTACTACTGCCAAACCAGATGGAATATCCTGTTTATTTTGGTCATGCTGCTTTATGGATGGGGATTGCCGTAGTTGTTGTCGGGATTTTTTCCGTAACCGCATTGGACTCCTCCAATTTCGACGGTAACGCGGATCTTAAAGGGTTTGATGTCGATATTTATAATCCAGATGAATCCAAGAAGTTTTTCAAAGTTTTTGATGAAATTGAACTCCAGGAGTGGCTAAACCCGCTCCAAAAGGTGCAGTTTCTGGAGGAATGCAACAGACGTATTCTTGAAAATTTAAGACCTGTTTTTGGCGATTGGATTTATCATTGCGTTTTATACGAATATGATCAGGTAAATAATCGATTAGATTCGCCCACTCCGCAAAATAACCCCAACGCATGGCTAGGTTTGAAAGCCGGTGAGTCGCAATTCAGCGAATATTTATCGTTTGCTCGATGGATGCTGCAGAAAAAAGGAGAAATGAAAAGTCTTATCGAGGCTAGCTTTGAAGTCAATAACGAAAAGCTTGAAGGGATCATCCTTCATAATTTAAGCAAAAAATATAATCCGCCGGAAGGTTTTGCATGCATCGATTTGGCTGGTATCCGGTTGCCTTGGGATACTAAAACAGGCCTCGATTACTATTTGACATTGTCAGATGAAAAATTGGACAAGGAGCAACGACTTGAAATACTAAAGTCAATTGAAAGTCAGGTCGATTTTCATCACAATACATTCAGCCAACTGCTTGATTTTGGCTTCAGCGAAGCTGCAATTGCAAGTCTACGCAGCAATTTTATCATCCGCAAAATTGAATCGCTGCACATGCCTGGCGAATATTTCCTCACATACATTTTTACAAAAAATGATTTAAAAGTAGCGCTTGTAATTTTAGCAGCCAACGAAAAAATTCAATCCAAGCTACTTGAAATCAATGCGATAGTATCTGCTTTTATGAATATTCGAGGCGCAAAATTGTATGCTAGATATTTGCAGGAGAGTTATCTTGATCGCGAGGTAGTCCTGCCCGGACTTAATAACGGAAGTATCTTCATCCAAATTAGAGATATAGTCGCATTAGAGTTGCATGACGGCTTTTCAACCCTGCATTACCTCAGTGAGGAAAGACAATTACAAAGCCAGAGCATTAAAATAGATTCGGAGGAAATACCAGAACGTTTTTTTATCCAGGCTCCTGGCGATGCAAGATGGACGCCGGGAACGCTTATTCAATGCCACAGAAGGTATTTCGTGAATTTACACCATAATTGGCAACATGAAAATCAGGTAGCTGCCAATCATATTAACCCACGGCTTGTTAATTTAGTTAGAGGAAGGCAAGGTAAAGGTGGATGTCTTATTTTGAACATCGAAGAACAAAATTGGGTGGTACCGGTAAGCACAAAAGAAACCAGAGATTTTATTCTTTCTATAATCCGGCCAAAATAAATAAGCCACTGACGCCCTGATTTCGGCCACCCGGATTTTTGCATGGATCATTTATTGAATATTGAGCTGCGTTCGCATTCAGCGGGTGTGGCTCAATATTTTAACAAATGAAAAAATCGACATTTATTCAATCGCTGGAACCCCGTTTCCGTCAGCCCGAAGGTTATCGCATCGGATATTACCCCTCAATCCGCGGAAAGGTGCGCTATGGCGTATTGCAGGCTCGCCAGGAAAGGGCTTTTGCCTTATTTACCTCCGGACTAGGCGCCCACCTCGAAATGGATTACGAAAACGCGCGTACCCTTGCTAATATGGGGATCACTTGCTTTTTTATTGAGCGTTTTGGCGAGGGCGGTTCTGCTCGTCCCTTTTCCGGTTCTGCTCGTCAGAAACCGGCCCTTGTTTTGCCTTCGGAATACGGCAGAGACATCCTGTCATTTGTTCACTTTCAGCAAAAAACTTTTCAATCAAATTTGGAAAAGCCGCTAATCTTAATTGGTATTTGCTACGGATGCCTGACGAGCTTGTACGCCTGCCTGCAAAACGACCGGGTTTTTGATCACTTGTTTTTAACCTCGCCAATGCTCGGCCTTCGTTGGTCGAATGGCGCGGAGCAAGAATGGGTCTTCCCGGTTAGTCCCGAAACGGACCTCGAATACATTGGCAGAGCCAGGGATTGGGACTGGAAGTTGGCCCAAAAACTCATTGCGGAAGACATGACCTCGCACGACCCCGCCCGCTCCTCGCTTAAACACCTGTGGTGGCGGCAATACCCCCGTCTCAGGTTGGGGGGCTACACCTACGGCTTTATCCACCGGTCATCGTTAGGGGTGGTCCAGCTTTTTCAAGCGGGAGAACTAGAGAAAATATCGACGCCCATCACTTTGATCTCGGCTTCTGAAGATGTAATAAACGACAATACCCGGCATGTTGTCGCCGCCGCGCGATTGCAACATGTTTCACATCACATTATCGATGGGGCCAGGCACGGGCTGTGGAGAGAATCCGATCAATACAGGGATAAAATGCTGGATCTATTGAAAGACGTGCTGGATAAATTGGAAGGTATCAAAACCCGGAGGACGGCTATTTTTTAATTATTTTATCGCCACTGGCGATGGTTTTTCAGCCATACAAAAAATCGCTCCGCTTGCGATTATATCTTTGGAACAACTTAAAATTTTAAGTATATGAACACGACGATCTTTATTCAAAAACAGTTTTTCCAGTACTACCTTACTTTTTTCTTGACCGTCTTTATTTTATCATGTGCTATTGCGCAAATAAGTTATGATGGAAATAGTAAGCTTTGTTTCAACGGCAAAGACACAATACCGCTCGCGGTTGCTCATTTTGCAAGCGAATCAGGGGAGTCGACCCTTGCTCATAACGAGAAAATGCGAATTATAGCCGTGGATGGCGTGATCGAGGATCAACTGGCAAATGCTCTTCAACAGCTACTTCTCGATCTTGACAATAAAGCAATAGATACCATCACATTAATCATCAGGAGTATTGGCGGTAACGCTAATGCAGGACTAGCCATATATGATGTTATGGTATATATTCCAAGCCCGGTAAAGACTATCGCATATGACTACTGTGCATCTGCCGCAGCTCTCCTTTTGAGTAGTGGCGAAAAGGGGCTCCGCTATGCAAGTCGCAGTTGCAATATCATGATTCACAAGGCACAACCGGCACATTCGGGGTCAGATATTGCTGCATTATTGGCCCAGAGGCTCAACAAAGAATTGGTGGAGATTCTTGCCTATCATACGGGCCAAAGTATTGAAAAACTGACTTCAGATTTACAAACAGATTATTGGATGACTGCTCGAGAAGCATTGGATTATGGATTGATAGATAGCATAATTGATTGAATATCAATTTTATAAATATTGATTTTTACCAACCAAAGACAAAACTTCATTTTTTAACTAATTAACATTGTAACGATGAAAAATTTGATATTCTGGCTGCTCCTGTCAGCAGCCGCAGGCCCGCTTTATGCCCAATCGGGCGTTAGCAGTATACCCATACTTTCTCTCAATGAGGAAGAATACGGCCGTTTTGAGGCTTTGTATAAGTGGTTTCACGCAAACGGAGAACTCTCCAACCAAGAGTTTAACGTCAGCAGAAAAATGAAGGCTGAACTTCGTCAGCTCGGTTTTGAAATTAAAACCCTCGGAAAATTTCCCGGTTTTCTTGCCTTATACGACAATGGAGGGGACAAGGAAACGTGGTATTGGCGGGTAGAACTGGATTCCAACCCGCATAAAGAAGCGGAAAGTACCGGGGTTGATTTCGCCAGCAAGGTTCGCACCACTTTAAACGGCGATAGCGTTTGGGTGGTGAACTCATGCGGGCACAGCCTACACCAGGGGGTAGCCCTTGCAGCTGCGCACCTGCTGGTGAAGAATAAACACTTGTGGACGGGCAACAAACTCGGTATTATCGTTGAACATGCCGAGGAAGTTGGTAATGGAAGTTCCGATCTAATTCAGGCAGGGATTTTTGAACTATTCGGTGCGCCTGACGGTATCCTCTCCATGCACAATTCCGCGGAAATCTCTGCCGGAAAGGTGGCGGTTGTCGCCGGTGCTGTCCCCATGATGCCGCTTGTCATGAATGTAGATATCGAAGTACAGGCAGAAAACGGCTGCCACGTCGGAGAGCATTATAAGTGCGTGGATGTGAACCTGCTGGCTGCTCAAATTCTGGTGCGCCTTCAGGAAATTAAAAGCAGGTTGCTGCATCCTGTGACTGAACCTGCCATTTTGGGCTGCGGAAGGATTTACGGGGGTACCCGCCGCAATATCCACCCCTTGAGCTGTACAATGGAATTCAGCATTCGCTGCTATACACCCGAAGTTCGGGATAAAATTATGAGTCGCCTCAGACAAATTGCAGAAGGCGAGGCTATGGCCGCAGGCGCGCCTATGCCCAGAATTACAGCTTTCGAAGCGGTTCCTGCCTTGTATAATGATCCTGAATTAGGCAAAAAGGTGATAGCATCCTTTGAAAAGTCTTTGGGCCGGGAGCATATCATACCTTATCACCCGGTTATGCTCGCCGAACCATTTTCAAAATACGGCCTGACTAAAGAGCGCGTCCCAATCTTGATGTTTTGGCTGGGCGCGGCCAAGGACAAGTGCGATGAGTCAAGCGATTCTCATCACGAATGTTCAGGCTTGCATTCGCCCGATTTTCTGCCGGATTATCCCGTCGCACTCCGGACCGGGGCAACAGCCGTGGCGAACGCCTTTATTAACTTGTTTAACGACTGAGCCCGCTAATTTTACCCTGTTTCTTTTTTCGCTCTGCAGCGGGGCAACCCCATTAAGTTAAGACAGTAAAGTATTGACCTTGTGTGGGCGAGCCGGCAAATTTAGCGGAGCAATTAAATTTGCCTAGCCTTTTTGGTTACTTTTTTGGCGATGAAAAAAGTAACATAAATACCGGTGCCGTGTTGTAAATCCTTAACTTAATGCCCATGTGCAGCGGGGTGTTGTATACTCCTCGCTGCAGAGCCCCATTTCTTATCGCTTCACCAATTTTCGAATATACATTTTCCTGTCAGTCTGTATGAGCGCAAAATATATTCCAACAGGCAGCCGGCTAATCGAAAATGTTGGGGCGAAATTGGTTTGTTCCAATTGCCCTGCGATGTTGTATAGCTTAATATTTGCAACCTTTTCATCGCCGGGGAAAACGATGTTTACCTCGTCAATTGCGGGATTTGGAAACAGCTGCATTTCGCCGGCATCTGATGTTTCCTGTCCGGCAGTAGGCAGTTGCTCCAGGTCTTTTATTTTCCAATAACCCCTGCCGTACGTACCCACGCGAACAGTGCTGTCGGGTTGGTAATAGTGTATGTCGCCGATGGCTACGTAGGGCAACGAACCGTTGTTCATTAGCGCCCAACTGTTACCGCCGTCTTCCGTTTTCCAAACGCCAAGGTCGGCGCCGACGTACAGGATATTGGAGTTGAAGGGATTTACGCATAAGGTAGTGGCCGGTATGGGAGGGAAGTTATTAGAGATATTAACCCAGGTATTACCCCCGTTAATTGATTTAAATACTTGATTTTGACTGTCAAAGGAACCCACGCTAGCATAAACTACGCCCAGCTGGCTGGGGTCGGCGGCCAAATCGGTGATGGGCGAGCCGGGCGAACTGCCCAGTGCGGTCCAACTGCTGCCGCCGTCTACCGAGCGATATACAGTACCGCCATGCAATTGTGCCGCATATACCAGGTTGGGGTTTGTTTTGTCGAATTCAAAACAACTGATGAAACCCGTATTGGCGGTGGTTTGCCAGGTTACTCCGCCGTCGACGGTTTTGTACATGAAGTAATCATTGGAGGAAAGTAGCACCGACGGGTTTTCAGGGTGCATGACCATCGGCATTCTCCACTGGTCGTGGTCGCTGGTTCCATTGTTTATCAGCGCCCAGTTGAGCCCGGCATTTATTGATTTGATGCGCCGGTATTTGGCAAAACTGGTGGTATACCAGATGTTTTCGTTGGTAAAATCAATGGCGCTGCCAAATGCGTCGCCGTTGATGCGATTATCCCAGGTCGGCGTATCATGAGCCTGAAGGTTGGAAAAAAAGCCTACATCCTGGGCGCCGCCTATGACTACCTCGGGATCGGTCTGGGCGGAAACCAGGGTATAAAACTGATGGGTGATCAACCCGTCTGAAATGGAGGTCCAACTGCCGCCGCCGTCGCTGCTGTAGTTTACGCCGCCGTCGTTTACATCAAACAGATCGCCGGTCAACGGATGATATAATGTTTGGTGATGGTCGACGTGCAAGGCGGCGGTACCCTGTTGCGTAGTGTCGATTAAAGACCAATTTTGTCCGCCGTTTACGCTTTTCCATAAGCGCGTTCCGCCCGCAAAAATGATGTTTGGATCATCGGGGGAATAACAGATGGTGTTGGCAAACCACCCCTGGCAAACGTTTTGCGCCGGCGGAGGATAACAATGCAGGTCGACACCGGTATTAACGGGCGTCCAGGTGAGGCCGTAGTTATTCGATTGGTACAACCCTTTCATCGGGCCAACGCCTTCCAATAAGCTTTTCGATATATTGAGCAGCATTTTGTTGGAAAATGCGGGATGTATCGCAATACTCGCATAACCAAATACATTGCCATTGGGCAAACCGCTGCCGATCTGGGTCCAGCTTTGGCCGGCATTGACAGAGCGAAAAAATCCGCCGGGAATATTGTCATTGTAATAGCGGGCGGCGAGATATAGCGTATCGGGGTGCGCGGGGTCGGAGATCATTCGCGACGGCAACCTTTCGAGCGTGTAGGTGAAAGTGCTTCCACCATCAGCAGAAAAATAGACTCCGAATGAGGTGGCCACGCATACCTTGTTCGTATCCGTGCTGCTCCAGTAGATGTCCATGCCGGCAAAATTCTGGCTAAGCGCCGCCGTCAGTGAAGTTAAGGCAAAAGTTTGCCCGCCGTCGTTAGACGATAATACGCCGATGCCGCTTGAAAATTCGGTAAGCAAGGAATAACCTTCTCCCGTAGCGATCAATATCCTGTCGGGGTTTTTGGGGTTGATGGCGATAGCGCCGATAGCCAATGAGGGTAAAAAATCGGTCAGGGGCGTCCAATGGGCGCCGTAGTCAACGGTTTTCCACAGTCCGCCGCCGGCAGAACCTACATAAATGATATTGGAATCAGTGGGATGAAAGGCAATGGAAATAATGCGCCCGCTGACGTTGGCGGGGCCGAAATTTTGCCATTGGTTTAGCGTTTTTTCTCTGCTGTCGCTGCGCTGCAATTTCTCCCATTCCTGCCACCGAAACCAGTCGGGATTGACAATATTAGCCGCGTCTCTGTTTAATGCGTAATCCGCTGCACGTTTGTATTGCTTATGAGCTATTAATTCAGGCGTTAACACGGGGCGTTCGATATGGTAATTGATTTGGGCTGTCAGTGCAATGCCGTTCAGCAAGATTATTATTATTATAAATACCTGAATTGTTTTTTTTATCAATAAATTCATAATTAATCGGTTTTTTTTAATGTAAGCCGGATTGCAATTCAAAAACCGATAGCATTGTCACCACAATTATTTCGATCACAAAATAAACAAGGCCCAAAGCTGTGAGTTGGTGGTATAAATATAAAATTAAACCCAATGTGAGACAGCAATACAACAAGTTGGCGATTGCGGTAATTTTGAGATGCAATGCCCGGTTTTTTACCAGGCCTGAATAACTTACAAAGGAGTGAATGCAAAAAATCAAGGCAATTAACGATAGCGGATACAGCGCCTTTGCGGGCATCCCAAAAGCGGGTTCAAATCTGGTTAAAACCACTCCCAACATCACAGCGGATAGAAGCGCGCCAATGCTGTCGATAAGAAGGATTCGCCTGAGAGATGTATTGCGCAGTATTTTTTGAAAAAGCATTGTCTCGAGCAGTGTGGTGTGTATTAGGTATTGAATGTGGCTGGTAAAAATAGCATTTTTAACGGTTTAATTAGTTTTGGCATTACCCCGACGGTTACTCCGCAGCCATATTTTTTCAACCTCTATCAGCAAAAGCGTGGCAAAACCCAATCCGGCACAAAACAATAATTCATCCCACTGCAGAGGCGTCACCTGGAAAAAACGGTCAAAAAACGGCAGGTAAATAACCGTCACCTGCAAAACCATGGTGAGCAGAAACAATCCGAGCAATACCGGGTTTGACAATATCCCCATTGATAGAAGCGATTCCTGCGAAGAACGGGAGGCGAGCGCCTGCCCCATTTGCATAAAAGCAAGCGAGGTGAAGATGATGGTTTGCCAGCGGCTGTCGGCAGGATTAGCGGGATCAAAGTACCAAAGTCCCGCCGCCAGGGCCATCAGGCCGATGGCCATTCCCACCCAGATTACATGAATGCCCATGCCGCCGCTGAAAATGCTTTCTTGAGGCGAACGGGGCGGCTTGTTCATGGTTCCTTTTTCTGCCGGCTCCAGCCCCAGCCCCAACCCGAGCAAGCCGTCGGTGAGCAGGTTGAGCCATAGCAATTGGAGCGGGAGCAAGGCCACATGAATGCCGGCGAGCGGCGCCAGCAGCATCACCAGCACCTTGCCAATGTTGCCGGCTATGGAGAATTTGACAAAGCGGCGGATGTTGTCGTAGATGGACCGCCCTTCCTCCACGGCGGCCACGATGGTGGCAAAGTTGTCGTCGAGCAGTACCATTTCGGCGGCTTCTTTCGATACGTCGGTGCCGGTAATACCCATGGCAATGCCTATATCGGCCTTGCGCAGTGCCGGCGAGTCGTTGACGCCGTCGCCGGTCATGGCTACTACTTCTCCCTGAGCCTGCAAGGCCTCTACAATCTGCAGCTTGTGCTCGGGCGTCACGCGGGCATACACGGAAACGTCACGTACTACCGCGGCGAGTTCTTCCGGGGTCATCCCGCTCAGGTCGTTGCCGGTTTTTACCCTGGAATTGTCGGTGATGCCCAAATCATGGGCGATAAACCTCGCAGTTAATGGGTGGTCGCCGGTAATCATTACGGGCCTGATGCCCGCGTTTTTGCAAGTGGCTACGGCTTTTTTGACTTCCGGGCGGGGTGGGTCGATCATGCCTGTCAGGCCGATGAAGATGAGGTTGTCTTCCTGCGGTACGGCGTCAACTTGCAGGCGAAGTGCCATGCCGAGCACCCGCATCCCGTTCTGGGCCATTTTTTCGTGGGCGGCGTCAATGCGTTGCCTCCAGCTTTCATCTATCGCAGTCATAGCGCCTTTCAACAAGATATGACTGCACAAGGGCAGCAGCCCGTCTACAGCCCCTTTGGTGAAGGCGACAAAAGCGCCGCCCGAAGGTTCCGCCAATGCGCGCAACGCCGGGGGCAGACTTTCATGCGAATCAGGAAGGCGGTGAACCGTAGTCATGCGCTTGCGGACGGCATCAAAAGGCAATTCTCCCACTCTCGGCAGTGCCGCTTCCAGTTCGCTTTTTTGCAGGTTCACCTGCGAAGCCGCCACAAGCAGTGCGCCTTCGGTAGGGTCGCCGATGGGCAGGTAACGGCCGGTTTGCGGATCGGGCTGCAGGGAGGCGTCGTTGCACAAGGCGCCGGCAGCCAGGGCCAGACCAATTTCAACAGGCTGGGATTCCAGAAATTCACCCTGCGCCGCAGGCGCGTCGTGCCGGCGGGCGGTTGAGTCCTGCAACGCCAGGTCGTGACCCGCTACGTCTATAATGGTTACCGTCATGCGGTTTTCGGTGAGGGTGCCGGTTTTATCCGAGCATATGGTGGTCACCGAACCCAGGGTTTCTACGGCCGGTAATTTTCGGATGAGGGCGCGGCGTCGTAACATGCGCTGCGCACCCAGCGCCAGTGTTACTGTCACTACGGCCGGCAAACCTTCGGGCACTACGGCAACCGCCACGGAAACGGCCGTGAGGAACATTTCCTCGATGGATTCGCCGTTTAACAATCCGATGAGCATTACCAGGGCCGCCACGGCTACGCCGCCGACGGCCAACTGCAAGCCCACTTTTTCGAGCCGCTGCTGAAGCGGGGTCAGGTCTGTTGCCACACTTTGCAGCAGCGTGGCGATTTTGCCCAGCTCGGTGGCCATGCCGGTGTTTACGACCACCGCCGTCCCGCGGCCGTAGGTCACGACGGTGCCCATGTACGCCATGTTTCGGCGGTCGCCCAGGGATACGTTTTCCGCCTGCAGCGAATCCGTATGTTTCTCCACGGGCTCCGACTCGCCTGTCAGGGCAGCCTCCTGGATGCACAGGTTGATACTCTCCACGATACGCATGTCGGCAGGCACGGCATTTCCGGCCTCCAGCAGTACGATGTCGCCGGGCACCAGATCCCGGGCTGACAACTCCTGTATCTGCCCGTTGCGGCGCACGCGCACCACCGGCACGGAGAGCCGTTTGAGCGCAGCCATCGCTTTTTCGGCCCTGTATTCCTGCATGAAGCCTAGCAGCGCAAACAATACGACGATAGCGCCGATAGCGAAGGTTTCGGTCGTTTTTCCCAGCAGCCCCGATATGACGGCGGCAGCGATGAGGATGAGCACCATGGTGTTGGTAAACTGCGAGACCAGTAGTTTGAGCGCTGAAACGCCCCTTTTTTCCTGAAGTTCGTTGGGGCCGTAAAGGACTGATCGCTCGGGTACGTCTGCGGCTGCAAGTCCCGATGCCAGGTTGGTCTCAAGCTCCTGCTCTAAAACCGGGATATCGATAGCGTGCCATTGTTTGTTGTTCATGATGGATGTTTTTCTTCCTCTGGAAAGCGTGCGCGACAAAAATATGGTAAAAGATGTGGGAAGTCAAGTTAATTGAACGGCGGGGTAGGGGTGGGGGCTGTGAGCGCCGTTTTTTTTACCATAGCCTTACACAACGTGGTGTTGACGCCTGGGAGCGCCGGTTGCTATAACTCGGCGCTACGCTGCGGAAAACTCATTTTACACTGCGGTAAAAATTAATGTTTATCACTCTCCGTTCGACGGAGAGGAGCTTTTCTTTCTCAGTTCTTTTGCCATCATGATAGAATGTTTCAATGAATTAGTGTTTTTCCAATCGCTATGTGCAATGATAATATACTTTGGTTTTCGGCATTTTTTCTGGACATTTTTCAGCGTAGTTGCATATGCCGTTACATTGGCGTCGCCTAAATAACCCAAATTTTCATCATCAGCCCCTTTTATTAAACACCCGCCGTAGAGAATTTTTTCTTTTTTAAACCAGATCACAATATTATCTGCCGTATGTCCTTCTCCGGGGTAATACGTTTCAAAAGCATATTGTCCGACATTAAATACCGTATCATTTTCCATTAAAAATTCAGCCCTTTTATGATTATTCTTTTTGCTGAAAACATCTGTCAGGACGGTAGTATAGGTTTTTATTCCCTGTCGCCTGTAATATTCCAGTCCTGCTGTTTTGTCGCTGTGCCAATGGGTAGCAATACTCATTATCACGTTTTTATTATGCTTGAATTTAATACTGTCAAGTAAGGGTTGAAATTGCGTAGTATCCCACGGCGTGTCAAACATAACAACGCCGTCATTTGTGACGAGGTACATCCCGTTTGCCGGCACTTGACTTTCCTGGTA
>JRYG01000252.1_pt1 | contig 16664 bp, 13 predicted proteins | sample 235341 | NCBI WGS metagenome assembly JRYG01 (sample SAMN03074218, study PRJNA261478) | activated sludge metagenome | biome: Wastewater Treatment Plant; feature: Wastewater; material: Activated sludge; isolation source: activated biomass of a wastewater treatment plant treating hydrocarbon... ... | reverse complement strand
ACCTTGTCACCCTGTCACCTTTAAACATAAACCCTTATATTCGCCTCCGATTTCAAAAAACTGCAAACATGACCCACGTAAAACGCTACCTCGTCACTTCCGCGTTGCCCTATGCCAACGGCGCCCTGCACCTGGGCCACCTTGCCGGCGCCTATCTGCCTGCCGATATCTATGTGCGTTACCTGCGGCTGATGGGGAAAGACGTGGTATGGGTTTGCGGCTCCGACGAGCACGGCGCGGCCATCACCATCAGGGCCAAAAAAGAAGGCATTACGCCCCGCGAGATCATCGACAAATACCATGAGCTCAACAAGCGCACTTTTGAGCAACTGGGTATCTCATTCGATTATTACCACCGCACCAGCGAACCCTTGCACCATGAGACCGCGCAGGATTTCTTTTTGAAATTGTATAAAAAAGGCGGTGAATTTGAAGAGCGGACAGTAGAGCAATACTACGACGAAGACTTTCATCAGTTCCTGGCCGACCGCTACATCGTGGGTACCTGTCCTCGCTGTGGCCATCCGGAAGCCTACGGCGACCAATGCGAAAAATGCGGCTCCGACCTTTCGCCCTCCGAATTGATCAACCCACGCTCCACCCTCAGCGGCAAAACGCCGGTATTGAAGCCCACCAAACACTGGTATTTCAAGCTGGACAAACACGCCGAGTGGCTGCGCGAGTGGATCGCCACAGGCATACTTGACGGCAAACAGCACCACGATACCCGCCACTGGCGCAAACACGTAGTGGGCCAATGCTTGTCGTGGCTCGACGGTGGGCTGCAACCCCGCGCCATCACCCGCGACCTCGACTGGGGCATTCCCGTGCCGCTGCCCGGCGATGAAGCTGCCGGCAAAGTACTCTACGTATGGTTTGATGCGCCCATCGGCTATATCTCCTCCACCAAACAGTGGGCCCTCGACAACGGCAAAAACTGGGAAGACTACTGGAAAGGCGGCGACGAGGTCAAACTCGTGCATTTCATCGGCAAAGACAACATCGTCTTCCACTGCATCGTCTTTCCCGCCATGCTCAAAGCCTACGGCGATTACGTGCTGCCGCAAAATGTGCCCGCCAATCAATTCCTCAATTTTGAAGGACAAAAATTCTCCAAATCACGGGGTTGGGGCATAGAGCAACACGAATACCTCGAAGCTTTCAAAGATTTTCCGAATAAAGAAGACGCCCTGCGCTACGCTCTGTTGCGCAACCTGCCCGAAAACCGCGACAGCGATTTCAAGTGGGATGAATTTGTCGACTTCCACGACAAAGACCTGGCCGACAACCTGGGCAACTTTGTAAACCGGGTGGCTGTGTTGACCCACAAATACTACGACGGCGTTGTGCCCGCCGTTGACGGGCCCTGGCAAGACAAACTCGAGGAAGTCAACCGCCTGGCCCTCGAACTGGCCCGCGAAATCGATCAATTCAGCTTTAAACAGGCCATACAGTTATTCCTCGACATCTCTTCCTGGGGTAATACCTATTTGCAGGACACCTCCCCCTGGCAAATCTGGAAAACCGAGCCGGATAGTCCAGTAGTGAAAGAATGCTTGTTTGTTAGTCTTCAGATCGTCGCGCTGCTGAGCGTCTTGTGCGAGCCGTTCATTCCGTTTACTTCCCCTCGCATCCGCGCTTTGCTCAACCTGCCGCTATTGCAAGACGGCGATATGCAGCGCATCTTCGACACAATGCAACGCGGCGAGCCGTTGTTGCCTGCGGGGCATCGCATTGGAGAGGCCGCTATCTTATTCGCCAAAATCAACGACCGCAAAGACAGCAGTCGCCTGGATATTATCAACCTGCAGAAAGCCAAACTTGAGGAGGTCATCAAAGCGGAGGCCGCCCGTCAGGCAGCGCAAGCAACGCCGGAAGTTGCTCCCACTGCAGGCAAAGCCGAAATCCAATACGACGACTTCGCCAAACTGGATCTGCGCACGGCCACCATCCTTCACGCTGAGCGGGTACCCAAGGCCGACAAACTCCTCAAATTGACCGTTGATCTGGGTTATGAGCAGCGCACCGTAGTATCGGGCATCGCCTTGCATTTCGAACCCGAAGCCATCATTGGCAGGCAAATCGTATTGGTAGCCAACCTGGCCCCCCGCAAAATGATGGGCATTGAAAGCAACGGCATGATCCTGATGGCCGAAGACGCCGAAGGCAAACTGGGGTTTGTGAGTCCGCCCGCTGGTTGGATGAATGGAGCTGCGGTGAAATAACCACAGCGGACCGCCGGTTGCCGATTTTAAGAAAACATTAAGGCCATTTTAACAGGAGCGAATTGTTTTCTTCTATAATTTAGCAAAATTATTCGACTAACTCTTTTCTGCAACCTACAAATGCAATCATCATGAAGAAATTCATCTTATTACTTGCCTTCTTCGGCGCTGTAGCGCTTGTAAATGTAAATGCCCAGTGTCATGGCTCCAAAGCTTCTACCGCTTCCGCTACCAGCGAAGAAGGCAAAGCAGACCTGGCCAAAACCGTTGCCCTCGAAGAAGGCATTGAAGAGCGCACCGATGCCCAAACAGGCAAAGTGACTTACGTTCGCAAAGAAGTGAACGCACAATCCGGCAAAGTATCCTACACAGAAGTAGAATACTGCACCAAATCGGGCAAATTCATAAATGTGTCGCCCAGCAAGAAAAACTGCTGCGCAGGCGATGCTAAAGCAACAAAAGTATCTAACGACAAAAAGGCATGCGCCGAAGGCGCCAATGCCGGCTGTTGCGACAAAAAAGGCAAATCGGCCTCTTCAACTTCTACCAGCAATTCGGGTAAAGTAAAGCTGGTTAAAAGCGAGTAACCGCTTACCGGTTGGATCGCTTGAAGCGGTCCAACCGGTAGCGGTCACACCGGCAGGCGTGAGTATAGGTTTCCCTTCCTGTACTCTTCGAGTACATGGCGCACCGTAGGAGTCAGGTTCCTGGGCAATTCATCCAGCGCGAACCACTCCGCTTCCTTGAATTTGTGCCGCTCGCGCGCTTTCAACTCTCCTTCCCATTTATAGGCTTTGAAGTATAGCACCATGCGTTGTTCTACAGGCGTAGTTTTTTGCAGCACATGCACCAGCGAAAGGTCCTTTTCCTTTAGCGTAATGCCTGCTTCTTCGAAACTCTCCCTGACCAGCGACTGCGTGGCGTATTCCCCGTCTTCCACATTCCCGCCTACCAACGTATAGTTGCCGCCATTGGGTTTCGTTTGCTTGAGCAACAAAATCTTACCCTTGTGGTATAAGATCAACCGCACTTTCAGATTGACGCGCTGAGCTGCCATAACACCGGGTCGGTTTTTTTGTGAATAAAACTATACAACAACAAATCAAGTAATGTGTGTTTCCTCTTGCTTTTCTTTTATTTTTGCGGGTACATTAGTAATATTGCATGAGCAATAGTACAATTGACAAAAGTGGCGAAATTTAGATTTATTTTGCATATAACTAAAATTTCGCTATCAGATTTTGAATACCCGCTTCGTTATAGTGACCATTTTATGTTGACCAGTATGCCCAACCCCGGAAAATTGCACTTGCTGTTCACGCCCAAACTGGACTTTAAAGCATCCTTAGTATGTACTACGAAAGCGTTTTAGCAACTATCGGCCATACGCCGTTGATCAAACTGGGACGTATGTGCGCCGACCTTCCTGGCACTGTGCTTGGCAAAGTCGAATCTTTCAATCCAGGCCAATCGGCAAAAGACCGAATCGCCCTGTATATGATAGAACAGGCCGAAAAGAAAGGACGTATCAAGCCAGGCGATACCATAGTAGAGGCTACTTCCGGCAATACCGGTTTTAGCATCGCAATGGTTTGCAGTATCAAAGGCCTTAAATGCATTCTCACGGTAACCAGCAAAGCCTCACAGGAAAAGCTGTCGCTGCTGCGTTCTATGGGCGCCGAAGTGGTTGTTTGCCCCGCCGACGCCGAACCTGAAGACCCTAACTCCTACTATTCGCGCGCCGAGCAAATAGCGCGTGAAATCCCCAATGCTTTTTATTTGGGGCAAAATTTCAATCTGGACAATTCCAACGCGCACTATTATACGACAGGCCCTGAAATCTGGGAGCAAACGGAAGGAAAAATCACCCATTTCGTCTGTTGTGCAGGTACGGGGGGAACTTTGTCGGGAACCGCGCGTTATTTGAAAGAGAAAAACCCCAATGTGAAAATCATCGGCGTTGACGCTTACGGCTCGGTGCTCAAAAAATATTGGGAAACGGGAGTGCTCGATAAAAACGAGATATACCCCTATCGCATTGAAGGGCTAGGCAAAACAATTATCCCCGATAACGTGGCCTTTGATCTGATCGACGATTTTGTAAAGGTTACCGACCGCCACAGCGCCGTTCGCGCTCGCGAACTGGCCGCCAAAGAGGGCCTGATGGTGGGCTATTCCAGCGGCGCCGCCATGGAGGCCGTGTACAAAATCAAAAAACAATTGCGCCCCGAAGATGTGGTGGTAGTTTTGTTCCCCGATCACGGCAGCCGTTATCTCGGCAAAATATTCAACGACGACTGGATGAAGCAACAGGGCTTCTACTGCTCGCCAACCGTCGAAGCTAATAACCCATACAGCTACAAGCACATTAAAAGAATCTACAAAGTCTATAAGCGGAAATACGGCAGGTATCTCCGCCAAACACTTAAGATTTAATTTTAATGTACAATAAATCATGAAACAAGACGAATTAAAAAATTTTGTTTCTAATGAAAACATTTCAGTGCCGTTATTCCAGAATAAATGGCTCGATAGGCTAACCCGCACCCATATTGCCGTACCGGTGAGTATGTTTTTGGTTTACGCCTCTGGATTGTTATATTACACAACGTTAGCTACAACGTTGACCTTCGGACAAATACTCTTGTTATTCCTGGCAGGCGCTTTTCTGTTTACTTTCGTTGAATACAATGTACACAGAAGAGTATACCATGCTCCGATAGAGTCATCCGAAAAGCGCAAGAAGTTTACATATACGATTCACGGCGTACACCACGATTATCCCAAAGATAAACAGCGACTGGCTATGCCTCCAGCCTTGAGTGTTGTTATCGGCACGCTCCTGCTGATTATTTTCCGGGCTGTTCTCGGCCAATACAGCTTTTCTGTACTGGCAGGATTTATGGTATGTTATGCCATGTATCTGGTAATCCACTACAGCGTCCACATTTTTCGGGCGCCCGGCAATTTCTTCAAATACCTGTGGGTTAATCATGCCATCCATCATTACAGCGAAGATGAGGTGATGTTTGGCGTTACGTCGCCATTATGGGATTATGTATACGGTACAGTGCCCAAAAAGGTGCGTCAAGGTAAAAAACTGGAAGTCAGTTCGCCATAAATCAACCCCTGTCCTATGATGGATGCAGACGAACTCGATCACTTGCGCGAAGCGGTACGAAATTCACCTGAAAACGTACCGCTTCGCAAGCTTTTGGCTACTGCTTTTGCCAAACGCAAGCGATTCGAAGAAGCAGAATTGGAATGGAAAGAGGCCTTGCGCCTGGCCCCCGGCGATGTTTCGCTGAAATTGGGATTGGCGGCAGCTTTTTTCGAACAACAAAAAACAGCACTGGCATTGGTGGTTGCTGAAGAGCTCCTGCAGGCAGAGACGCCCCCCGCCGCCGCCTGGTTGCTCTATGCCCGTATTATGCTGGCTACCAACCAGGCCGAAGAGGCGATGGATGCCTACGAAAAAGCGGTGCTCATTGACCCCAATTTGCGCGATGCTTTTTTGGAATCCGAAATCAATGTGCAGCAAAAAGCCCAAACTCCGCGGGAAGCCGAAAAGCTAACCCTTTATCAGGGTGAAGTAGGGGAAGCCGACAGCATCATCGAAATTGAGCGCCCCAAAATTACTTTCGAGCGAGTAGGGGGTATGGACAAGGTAAAGGAGGAAATCCGCCTTAAAATTATCCACCCGCTCAAACACCCCGAAATTTATAAGGCCTNNCCGCCCGGCTGCGGCAAAACCCATTTGGCCCGCGCTACCGCCGGCGAAATACAATCGAACTTCATTCCCGTCGGCATCAGCGATATTCTCAATATGTACATCGGCGTCAGCGAGCAAAACCTTCACCAGCTTTTTCAGAAAGCTCGCTCGATGAAGCCCTGCGTGCTCTTTTTCGACGAGGTGGACGCCCTCGGCGCCAGCCGCAGCGATATGCGGCAAAGCGCAGGCAGACACCTGATCAACCAGTTTTTGGCTGAACTCGACGGCGTGGAATACGACAATGAAGGCGTATTGGTGCTGGCTGCCACCAATGCGCCCTGGCACCTCGACCCGGCATTTCGCCGACCGGGTCGTTTCGACCGCATTATTTTTGTGCCGCCTCCTGACGAGCCGGCGCGGGCGGCTATTTTGCAAATACAATTGCAGGACAAACCGCTGGGCAATATCGATTATGCCCGGCTGGCCCGCCTTACGGCCGATTATTCCGGCGCCGATCTGCAAGCAGTCGTTGATATAGCGATTGAAGCCAAGTTGCACGAAGCCATGTCAAAGGGTATCCCCAGCCCCATCGAAACTGCTGATTTGGAGGCTGCTGTCAAAAAACACAAGCCTACTACCAAAGAATGGTTTGGAACGGCAAAAAACTATGCGCTTTTTGCCAATGAAAGCGGTTTATACGACGATATTCTCCACTACCTCAAGATCAAATGATCGATAATTATATTGAGCGTTCGAGGCTGCTGATCCGGCAGGGACGATACCAACAGGCCGAGGAGGAAATACGCAACGCCCTGGCTATCGACCCCGAAGATGTCGAGGCAATCACTTTGTTCGCCTATTCCCAGTTTTATCAGGGCCGCCTGCAAGCGGCTATCGATTGGGCTACCAAAGCTGCCGGCCGTATAGAGGGCTATTATTGGCCTTATTATATCATTGCAGAGTCAAACCGCAGGCTCAACCGCGATAAAAAAGCAATGGAGGCTGTTCGCGCAGGCCTTGCAGCCGACCCCCATGCCGCTTGCTTCTATGGCGTCAAGTCGTTGATCCAGTTTGAAAACGCGCAGCGAAAAGCAGCTATTAAGACTGTTAATGAGGGCTTGCAGCTCAATCCGCTGGAACCGCAATTGTTAAAGCTCAAAACGCTCCACCTATATCGGCATTCCAAAACCGATGAAGCCATCGCTACCTTGCATACGCTTTTGAAAGAGGAGCCGAATATGTTTGAAGTGCATGGACTTAAAGGATGGCTGGCGCTCGAAAAAAATCAATTTGACCTGGCTGAAACCGCATTCCGGGAATCGCTGCGACTGAACCCCTTGTCTGCAACAGGGCATAAAGGACTGGTTTTAGCCCTGGCAGGCAGAAAATGGTGGCTTAGGTCTGTTTTGCGCTTCGAATGTTGGCTGCATCGCGAACCCAATAGTTACCTCGGCCTCGGTTTTTTATACGTCGTCCTGCTTATGGTTTTTCTCTGGTCTTTTTCGTGGTTTAAATGGTCGTTATTGATCGGAAGCGTTATCATTGCATTGATCTGTTTTCCGATATTTACTAAGGCTGTTGCGGCTTGTTATGTTCGCACTTTACCGGATGGTAAAAATATTTTGACCGAAAAAATGTACAATAATTGCCGGCAGCAATTAATCATCTCTATACTGGGGTTCATTGCTGTTTTTGTCGCCTTTTCACTCGCATCGGAACTGTAGCGTTTTGACAATAATGATCCCGACCCAAGACCGGCATAGGCTGCCTGTTTTGTGTAGCCTGCAAATCTTAAAATCTGTGTACATGAATATATACCTGGAACGCGCCGGTTTGCTCCTCGAACAGGGGCGATTAGCGGAAGCGGAAAAAGAGATCAAAAATTATCTTGCACAGGAGCCGACGAATCCTTTTGGACTGGCTATGCTGGCCGAGGTATATCTGCGCCAGGAACGCTACGCCGAAGCGCTGTCTCCCGCGCAGCAAGCCGTGAGCAATAATCCGGAATGGCCCTGGTTTTACTATATACTGGCGCGCGCCTGGTTTTTCAATCGAGAAATAACCAAGGCCCGCGAGGCTTTAGATGAGGGCCTTCGGCTGGACCCCGGCGATTCTTCGTTTTATCTGATGCAGGCCGTTATTGCTATTTATGAAAGCAAATGGCAGGAGGCGCTTGACGCTGCTGAATCCGGGCTTGCGCTCGACCCTGAAGACGTCAATCTGCTCAATATGCGCACCGAGGCGCTGGTGAAACTCAACCGCACCGGAGAGGCCGCTGAAACCATCGATTTTGCGCTGAAACAAGACCCCGAGGATGCCGCCTCGCACGCTAGCAAGGGCTGGGTTAATTTGCACAAGGGCAAATACGATGAGGCGCTTGGCAATTTCAGGGAGTCGCTTCGCTTCGACCCCGGCCACGAATTCGCCCGGGCAGGGCTCAAGGAGGCTATCAAGGCAAAAAATGTACTGTATAGATGGATTTTTCGTTATTTCCTTTGGATCAGCAAACTCAGCGAGCGCAACCAATGGGTATTCATTATTGGGCTGTATGTAGTATACCGGATATTGCTGTCGGTTGTTGACCAATACCCGGGGCTGCAACCGTTGGTGATGCCGCTTATTGTGGCTTACATCATCTTCGCTTTTTCGTCGTGGATTGCCAAGCCGGTATCCAATTTGTTTCTGCGTTTGCACCCGCTGGGGAAGTTCGCCCTCGATGAAGACGAGGTGAAGGGCTCTAATCTGGCGGGGCTCTTGCTGGGAGCCGCCTTATTGGCTTTTACCGGCTTGTTATTTACCCAAAATCTGTTTTTTGCCTTGTTGGCGGGTTTCTTTTTCTTTATGATGATACCTGCTGCCGGCATGTATAATGTAAAACCGGGCGGCAAGGCCCGGCAGTACCTGCGTTTGTATGCCATCGCTATGGCTGTAATCGGATTGACAGCCATTTTTGTACCTCAAAACGGTTTTGCATTGCCGTTATTCGGACTGGGGATTTTTGCCTACGGTTTTGTCGCCAATTATTTTGCTCAAAAAGATGCCCGGCTTTTCTAGCGTTTTCGCACCTCGCTGGGCGCCATGCCGAATTGATCGCTGAAACATTTGGAAAAATATGCCAGGCTGCTAAACCCTACCATATAGGCAACTTCAGAGGCGTTGCCGGCGCCTTTTTCGAGCAGCTCCCTGGCGCGTTGTAAACGCATATCGCGGATAATCTCGTTGGGCCCTTTATCGGTCAGGGCTTTGAGCTTGCGATGCAATTGGCTGCGACTCATGCCAATCGCCTGGCCTAATTCAACCACGCTGAAACTTTCCTCATCCAGGTTCTCTTCTATGGTAGTTATTATGCGTTGAAGGAAAGCTTCATCAACCGGGGTTGCCGCCACTTCAGCAGGCTTGAAGACAACCTCGCCGGCAAAACGGCTGCGCAACCGCCTGCGCTGGGATATTAGGTTGTTGATGCGGGTTTTTAGCTCCAGCGCATCAAAAGGCTTGACCAGATAGTCGTCGGCGCCGGCGCCCAGCCCTTCCAGCTTGTCGTCGCGCTCGGCTTTTGCAGTAAGCATAATAACGGGAATATGGCTGGTAGCAACTTCCTGCTTCAATTTTCTGCACAGCGTCATACCGTCCATTTCCGGCATCATCAGGTCGCTGATCACCAGGTCGGGCACGGCCTCCAGGGCTTTGTCGAGGCCTTCTTTGCCATTTGTTGCCAACATGGTTTGGAAGTCGCCCGATAATTGTTCTGCAATGTAGTGACTAACGTCCTGGTTGTCTTCTACAATCAGCACGATGGGGCGATTGCCGCTAATGGCAGGTAGCATTTCGGCAACAGGCACTGTTGAAGAACGCGCAGGAGCGGCTATCACAACCGAATTGATTCCCGTTTCAGAAACGGGCCCGGTTTCCTGGGCCGAAAATGCAGTTTCACGGATAGGGATGCTCAAATGAAAACGGGTGAATTGGCGGGGCTCGCTTTCTACGTCAATAGTGCCATGGTGTAATACCGCCAGCTCTTTGGTCAACGCCAACCCGATACCGCTACCCTGTATGCCCTCTTCCGAAGTGCCGGAGGTGTAAAATCGCTCAAAGAGTCGCCCCAATTGGGCCGCCGGAATGCCGATGCCGTTGTCGGCCACAGTAAGCCTGAGCTGTTGCTTGTCGTCCGTTAATCCGCCGCTGACGGTTATCCGGCCTTCATCATGCGTAAATTTAAAGGCGTTTGATAACAGGTTTACCAGGATCTTTTCGAGTTTGTCGCGGTCAATCCAGCCGTATTGGGGGCCTTCGGGAAGGCTGACTGTATAATGAATTTGCTTGCGTTCGGCCAGGCTTTCAAAAGAAAAAGCAACCGCCCGCACCAGCGCTACCCAGTCGCAGCGGGTTACCTGCAATTGCATACGCCCGCTCTCCAGCCTCGATAAATCGAGCAGTTGGTTGACGAGTTGCAGTAGCCTTTCGGCATTGCGCTGCATGATTCGATAGTATTTGTGCAAATCGCCTTTCAACACTCCGCTCAGCATTTGTTCGAGAGGGCCGAGTATCAGGGTGAGCGGGGTACGGAATTCATGACTGATATTGGCAAAAAAGGTGCTCTTCATTTTGTCGATTTCCCGCAATTTGTCGGCTTCGGCGCGTTCAAGTTGTACGGCCAGCATCGCTTCTTTTTGGCGCAGGCGCTGTCGGTTGCGGAAAAACTGGAATAAGGCGCCCATCGCTACCAGGGCCAGTATCGCGCCGGTCACGAGTATGCGTTGCCTGGCAATAGTGAGTTCCTGTTGGGCGAGCTGGGCCTCTTTTTCTTTGGTTTTAAAGCGCACTTCCATTTCGTTAAAGGCCTCGCTGTTGAGGGCGCTCATGATTGAATCCCTGAGCTCGGCATATTGCCTGGATGCTTCATAGGCCTGGCGGTATTCGCCCAGTCCGGCATAAGTTTCAGACAAGCCCAGAAATGTTTCGCTCAAGTATTGTTTATCACCTACTTGTTGGCCCACTGATAACGCTTCTTCATAATATCGGCGCGCTTTGATATAATCTTGTTGTTCCAACGCCGTATTGCCCAGGTTGTTAAGCACCGTGTTAACGCCGCGTTGGTCGTTTATGCGCCGTTTTAGTTCAAGCGCCTGGTTGAGGAATGTATAGGCTTTGTCATATTGTTTTGTGTTTAAATAAACCGAACCGATATTGCCCAACGATAAAGCCTCTCCAAAATCGCTGCCAAGTTGACGCGATAGCTCAAGGGTTTTGCTGAAATACACCAATGCAGAGTCGAAAACATTGCTCTGAAAGTATACCAGCCCGATATTATTCAGATTTCGGGCGATACCTATGCTATCGGCCAATTCTCTTTTGAACGCCAGGGCTTTTTTATAATAATCAGCAGCTTTGGGCAATTCTTTTTTATCGTTGTAGGTCAAACCGATATTGCCCAGTATAGTGGAGGCCAGTACCTTGTCGCGCCGGCTGTCGCCCAGCAATCGCAAGGCTTCCTGGTTGAGTGCAAGTGCCTGTTCGTATTCGCCCTTGTATTGCATACCGATGGCCTTGTCTTTCAAGGCCGATGAAAGCAAATAGGTTGAGCTCGTTTTTTGGGCCAACCGGATTTCTTCTTCGCCCCACCAAATCGCAGAATCGACGTTGACGCTTAGATAATAAACAACCAGCCCCTGTGCAGCCAGGCACTGAACGGAATCGCCGGAGGCCCGGCTGCTCCATACGTTTTTAAGGCTGTCAATATTGGCCGGCTGGGCCTGCAGGGCATACGCCGCCGCAAACCACAAGATAATGGCAACTGAGGTGTTTGTTCGCATGGCATGTGATATAATGAGGTTTCCCGTTAGTTATATCGCCTGCTACGTTACGCTTTTTTTTTGATTTTGAAAAACTTATAATGCGCGGGCACATGTTTCCCCACCCCCAGGGAGTCGGGAAACATGTGCGCAGTGAATTTTATGTCGCTATCGAGATACAGCCAGGCGGCCTGCCAGCACACGACCGTTGCCGGTGATTGCCCTGACCCAGTATATGCCGGGTTTCAACGCCGACACATTGATCTCCGGATTCATACCTGCCAATTCGGCGGTCATCACTTGCCGGCCTGATACGTCAAAAACTGCCACCTGAAGCGATTCTTCTACGGCTTCCAATTGGAGGACGACGTTGTGCGTCGCCGGGTTTGGCGACAAAACCAGTTTTTGCGGTTTTGACAAGCTTTCTTTCACATTTACTACAAGCGCGCAATTGTTTTCAGGATCGTTGAAACAATGGTCAAACCAGTCCTGAACCTGATCGGCGCGGTCGTACATGGCTGCAACGTTCTGAAAAGCGTCAGCGCCGGGCATCTGGGTGAAATAATAACCCAGAATAAGCTCGTTGACAGCCCCCGGCAGCAATTCAAAGGGCGCGCTACTCGCTATTACCCTGCGTTCGCCGGGGGTATTGCCCGCCGTTACTTCAGAATCGGCGGCGGGATCATTGGGATCGCCGGGATACAGGAACCCATTGTTGGGGGCAGGGGCGCCGTCCAGCCAATAACCGTTCATCAAATAATAATATTGAATAGGAATATTGGGCATTCCTTGCGGTCCCGAGCCATTGGTGAATGGCATCATGTTGGAAAGCGGCACTTCTTCCAGTTGCTCGTTGAGCGGTCCGCGCAGCATATCTATCGCCATTGCCGGCGGATTGGCGTAGAGGTTATCGACAGGATCGGCGTTGTAACCAAAAATGAGCTGCCGCTCCGGGTCGCAGCCCACATAATCGTCATTAGGGGCTCCGATGTCAAAGTCGGCAAAAACGCCGAAACGCGCACCCATCAGTTCTTCTGAGGCCCGGTTGATTATTTTGTATCGCACAAATATGGCGTCATTGAGTACGCTGTTTGCCGTGCAATTAAAGGTAAAAACCAGCGCATGGACTTCCATATTGAGCGATGCGGCCTGGGTTTGGTTGTGCAAGGTATAGTCGTGAAATGAAAACCAGAGCATCTCGTGGGGGACCACGGCTTGTTCGCAACCCCTGACCTCCAGCACCGGGAAATCGCCCGCTGCGGGGTTATAGACGTTGTCGCCGTCGCGATCCCAGAAGCCGGCCAGGCCCTGTGAGGTATTGGGTAATGTTATGCCGGTATTGTATTGATCAAAAAAAGGATTACCCCTGGCCGGCCAGGAAAAAACATTGGGCAGCGGGTTGTCGATAACCTGGTTGTCTTCCCAGTCTGCCACGTGTTGGGCCACTTCGGCGGCTGTTATGCGCCAAATTTTATTGAAGGCAATGACGTCATTTCCTGTTATCAAGCCGGGAGCAAAATCGCCGTTGCTTTCGTACAATTGGGCCGCTAATCTAATATTTCCACCGGGATCGAGCCCCGACAGCCATATGCCCGAGGCTTTTAGCAGGGAAACTTCGTTCTGCCCAGGCGCATAGGGCGCAATAAACTGGCCGTTGGAAAAATCCCAGAACAGGGCGCCGTTGGAATTGACGACTGCTTTTACATTGCCGCTTTGCAAGACGGCGCTGGCAGGGGCTTGTGCGGCTAGCTGGAATGCCATGCCGGCTATAGCCGTGATGATGAGTAGGCACGTTTGTCTCATAACGTTGGTTTTGGTTAATTAAATATAAGCCCAAAATCCGCTATGAAACATGTTGAAGCAAACCAGGTTGGCCTTTATGTCAGGTTTTTGATTCTTTATTTTTTGTTGTAAATAATTGATAAATAAAATTTTAGTATAAAATAAACACTAAATATAAAAAATGTAATCGGAAGGACATATTTGGCAATACCGGTCAGACCGCTTCGAACGGCAGCCTGACCGGCAGCGGGTTAAGCTTTTTTAGTGGAGCAGGTGCTGATTCCAAATGGAGCATAAAGCGGGCAGAAGCTGATAAAGCTGGTGAGGACAAACACGCCGGCTAAAACCAGGAGTATTAATCCAAGCGTTCCGGAAACAACATTAGTGAAATACAATACAGCGATAATGGCAGCGATGATTACGCGGACGAGTCGGTCGGTGTTTCCCATATTCTTTTTCATGGCGCAGAAAATTTTGGTGATGGATGATTGTTAATAATGAAACAAAATTACGAACGCATGAAAGGGATAAGCGGTGACTGGAGTCACCAAGCCGAAAAAAAATCACAGCACCTCGATTTGTCCATGCGGCAATTGGCGAATAAGTCCCTCTGTTTCCAGTTTTTTTAATACGCGGGTAACAACCTCGCGGGCGGTGCCGAGTTCCTGGGCTATTTCCCAATGGCGGAGTTGAAGTAAACTTGATTGTTTGAGTTGTACTTTGCGCTGCAGGTAGGTTAATAAGCGCTGGTCCATTTTTTCGTATAATAATAGCCGAATGGTATGAAGTAATTCATCGTATCGCTGGTCGAATAGTTGGTAAAACAGCCGGTTAAAGGCAGGGTATTGGCGCACCCACTGGTCGATACACCTGCTGGGCAACAACAAGGCGGTAGTTTCTTCCTCGGTAACGGCCATCACGCGGCTGGGCTCGTTGTCGAGAACGGCGGAGAACGACATAATGCAACTCTCGCGTGGCTGGATATAATAGAGCAGCAGTTCTTTCTCTTCAAACCGGCCGATGACTTTGATAAGCCCTGACAAAACAATGGGGATCACTTTTACATATTGACCCTCCCGCAATAGCTCTGCACCGGCCGGGAATGCCTGTATGATCCCTTCTGTTTGCATGGCCTGCCGCAGCGGCAGCGGTAGATACCCTAAATGGCGTTCGATGAGCGATTGATTCATGATTAATATCCCTCTTCCTCCATTTTATCGGTCAATTTTTGCACAATTCGGTATTGGTTGAGAAATTCTTTGGCGACTACGCGGAGTACAGTGTATACGGGAATTGCCAGTATCATACCCGAGATGCCGTTGATTTGAGCGCCCATCAGAATAACGATAAAGATTTCGAGCGGATGGGCCAGCACGCTACTGGAGAAGATATAAGGAGAGAGAAAGTAATTGTCGAGCATTTGCACGGTAGAAAATACCAGGGCTACTTTAATGAGCAGCGGCAGTAATTCCGAGTAGAAATCGAGGCCCACATTAGAAGTGATGGTAATGAGAATGCCCAAGGTACCGCCGATGAGCGGGCCCAGGTAGGGTATAACGTTCATAAGCGCAGCGAAAAATCCGATGAGCAGGGCGTTTTTTACGCCGAGTATGCTCAGCAATATCCAAACATATATAGTGATGACAAACATTTGGAGCAGCATGCCGCCAAAGTAACGGGTAAGCAGCCGGCTGATATCGTCTACCGATTCCAGTATGCGGCTTTCGTATTGAGTCGGCGCAATAGTGGTAATAATATTTACAAAAAGGCCCTGTTCTTTAAGGAAGAAAAAAGTAATAAACACAATACAGGAAATATCGACAAACAGGCCGCTGGCCGCCGATAATACGGCGCTGATAATACCCCCGATGCGGGTGGGGTCGAAGCTGCCGGCAAAAGTTGTGCGCAGCCATTCCTCCGGGGCTTTGGCGTCAAAATAGATGCCCCGGCTATTGAGCCACTCCTGGAAATGGGCGATGGGTTCTTCCAGCGTTCGCGCAATAGCGCCGTAATCTACTGAAGCGAGATTAGAGGCCTGTTCGATAAACAGGGGTACAAAAAGCAGTACCAGGGTAATTAGTACCAGGAAAAAACAAATGATGGTCAAAACAGCGCCCATGACCGGCCCCGCTTTCCACTTGCCTATGCGCAGGCGTCGCTGAAAAAAATTCGACACCGGTTGACCAATCATTGAAATGACCCAGGCGATGAGCACATACGAAACAATGCTGCGAAAGGTGTAAACCAGGTAGCCGGCCACCAATATGGCAATAACGATGAGGAAGTTGCGGGAGAGGGTTTTCATACATCCAATCGATTATGGATGCAAAATAAACAAAAAAGGGGAGCTAAAAGCCCCCCGGTAAAAAACACCTAAAACCCATATTCATATCATGAAAACCTTGCTCGTGAGGAGGAGAAGACCTGTCAGCCACTTTTCTTTACCTTTTCTCCTCGCTTTGAACTGGCAACTGTTGCCGGTTGTTTTGTTCTTTTGTCTTTATGACGCCGGTTTTTCAGGAAGTCACAAAGTTACAAGATTTTTTTTTGTTTTTTTTCAGTTGCGCGCTTTTGCACATGCCTGACTGCCAATCGCCTCAATTCATCTGTAGTTTTATTAACTTTGCTTTTCCTCTATAACGGATGGAGCTGCCGGTTGGTTGATATTTTAACCAAACAATAACCAAACCGGCCGGCGCCAATGCCCAGAACAACGCTTTATGACGCACAACGAATCATTCAATACCAGTCAGGCGCCCCCTCCTGTGGGCGTCTACCCGCATGCGCGCCGTGTAGGCAATCTGCTGTTCCTGTCGGGTATCGGTCCGCGCGACCCCCAAACCAACGACATTCCCGGCCTCCAGCGCAGCCCCGCCGGCAATTTCACAGCTTTTGATTTTGAGGCGCAGTGCCACTCGGTATTTCGCAATGTGCGTGCGGTACTTGAGGCAAGCGGCGCCAAATGGGAGAACCTGGTCGATGTGACGGTCTTTCTTACCAATATGGAGCGCGATTTTCATACCTATAACCGCATCTATGCTGAATATTTCAAAGAAAACCAACCTTGCCGGACTACAGTGGGTATCACCTCATTGCCTACTCCCATTGCAATTGAGCTGAAGTGTATTGCCTGGGTTTGATGTGCTAATTTGCTGA
>JRYG01002354.1_pt1 | contig 16690 bp, 16 predicted proteins | sample 235341 | NCBI WGS metagenome assembly JRYG01 (sample SAMN03074218, study PRJNA261478) | activated sludge metagenome | biome: Wastewater Treatment Plant; feature: Wastewater; material: Activated sludge; isolation source: activated biomass of a wastewater treatment plant treating hydrocarbon... ... | reverse complement strand
AGCGCCGCGAAGACCATCTCGTAAGCCCAGTCGGGAGGCTTGCCGATCTCGCCGAGCCTCATGTGGACGATCCATCCGGAGACGATGAACGATGCCGCGAACATCAGACCGAAGGTCTGGAGGGTCAAGGGGCCGAGCGAGATCTCCGGGATCACCGGACGGACCCTACCGGTGTGAGGATCGTGCTCACCGTGACACAGCACCGGCCGGAAGGACCCGGACGGGGAAGGGAGTAGCCCCGGCGGGAGTCGAACCCGCGCTTCCAGGTTGAAAACCTGGCGTGCTAACCGTTACACCACGGGGCCGCGCGGCGGACATTCTCTCAGTTGGGCGCGATCGGCGGCTTGCCGCCCGGCTCAGCCGGCCAGCAGGTACTCCAGCAGCGCCTTCTGGGCGTGGAGCCGGTTCTCGGCCTGGTCCCAGACCGCACTTCGGTCGCCATAGAGGACATCCGCAGTGATCTCCTCGCCGGGATGGGCTGGCAGACAGTGCATGACGATCGTGTCCTGCCTCGCATGCGAAAGCAGGTGCCCGTCGATGCGGAACGGAGCGAGGTCGGCACGACGCTGTTCGGCCGTGTCCTCGTCACCCATGCTGACCCAGACATCCCCGTAGATCGCATCCACGCCGTCGACCGCCTCGATCGGATCGTCGGTCAGCACGGCCGGAACCTCCGATTCGACCTGGTAGCCCGACGGCGCCGCGATCCGGACTTCGAGGCCGGCCAGCGATCCGGCGACCGCAAGGGAGCGGGCCACGTTGTTGCCATCACCGACGTAGGCAAGCTTGAGCCCGCTCAGGCTGCCGAATCGCTGCCTGAGCGTCTGCAGGTCGGCCAGAGCCTGGCAGGGATGAAACTTCGGCGTCAGCGCGTTCACGACCGGGACGCTCGCGTACTCGGCGAGGGTGTCCACGTTCTCGTGGGAGCCGGACCTGATCACGATCGCGGAAACGAACCGTGAAAGCACGCGGGCGGTGTCCTCGACCGACTCACCCCTCGAAAGCTGCATCTCGTCACCCCGCAGAACAACCGGGTGGCCACCGAGCTCGGCAACTCCCACCTCGAAGGAGATCCGGGTGCGGGTCGAGGGCTTCTCGAAAATGAGAGCGACCGACTTGCCACCCAGGGTCGAACCGCCTTCTTCGGGGCGCCCCGCCCGCAGTTCTTCCGCCCGCTCGATCAACCGCAGCAATTCGCTGCCAGAGATCTCGCGGCCATCGATGTAGTTCCTGTTCCCAGCGACGCTCAAGACCGAGATACTACGCGCGCTTTCAGCCTGAGATAGTGGTGGGTCCAATGTCTGCAACGAAGCCATCCAGCCCGCCGACCCGTCTCCGCCGTGGAGAGACCTTCGAAGGGCAGATCGAAACGCTCGCCTACGGGGGCCGCGGCATCGCCCGGCCTGACGGCTACGTGGTCTTCGTCAACGGTGGCCTCCCGGGCGACACGGTCAGGGCCGAGATCACCAAGTCGAAGCGAGGCTACGCCGAAGCAAACACGACCGAGCTGATCTCGCCGAGTCCCGACCGGCTTCCCGACACAGACATTCACCAGGGTGAGGGCTGCCCCGGAGCCTCCTGGCAGGCGCTCGCCTACCACCGGCAGCTCAGCTACAAGGAAGAGCAGGTTGCCGACGCGCTGACCCGGATCGGCAAGCTCGGAGACCTCAACATCGATCCAATAGTCGGAGCCGATGAGCAGTGGCGCTACCGGAACAAGGTGGAGTACTCGTTCGGCGAGCAGGACGGGGAAATCGTCCTCGGCTTTCACCCCCGGGGGCGCTGGGACGAGGTCCTCGACATCGAGGACTGCCACCTTTCCTCCGAGGCGACCAACCGGGCCCGGAACGAAGTTCTCGCGTGGGCCAGGGCCGAGGGCCTGAACGCCTACGACCCCCGTGACCATCGCGGCATCCTCCGCAACCTCGTGGTTCGCGAAGGCCGGCGGACCGGCCAGGTCCAGACCCGGCTGGTCACCTCGAGGGCGAACTTCCCGCGACCGCCGGTCGACCTGCACACGGCCATCGACGGGCCCTCCGGTTCAACTTCCGGCCCGACCGGCGTACTGGGTGAGGAAACGCTGCGAGAGCGGATCTTCGACCTCGACATCGAGCTCTCCCACGACGCCTTCTTCCAGACCAACACCGAGATGGCCGAGAAGCTGTACGGCCTGGCGGCCGAGTACGCCGGACTGACCGGCAGCGAGAAGCTCTTCGACCTTTTCTGCGGGGTCGGCACGATTGGCCTGAGCATGGCGGGCCAGGCCGGCCAGGTCTGGGGACTGGAGATCGTCCCCGATGCGATCGAGAACGCGAAGCGAAACGCCAAGGCGAACGGGATCACCAACGCGAAGTTCGTCGCCGCCAACGCGCGGACCGGCATGCGGCCCCTGATCGAGGAGGCCGGCCGGCCCGACGTTGTCACTATCGACCCGCCACGGGCCGGTCTCTCGGCCAAGATCGTCCGCCGCCTGATCGAGTGCGAAGCCCGGCGGATCGTCTACATCTCATGCAACCCGACCACGCTCGCCCCGAACGCGGCCCAGTTGGTCGAGGCGGGCTACCGCTTGACCCGGGTTCGCCCGGTTGACATGTTTCCCCAGACCCCGCACATCGAGTGCGTCGCCCAGTTCGACCTGATCGGCAAGGTCAAGTACGTGGAATCCCCAAGCGACCGGAAGCGTCGCGAACGAGAAGAGCGGCGACAGGCCGCGAAGGAGGCAGAGCAGTGAGCCATCCCGCACAGAAGCGCGCATTCGGAGTCGCAGCCGGCCTGCCGGAGGAGGTCTGCGCCCCCCTGGCCGCAGCCTGCGAAGAGGCCGGTTACAGCTCGATCTGGGCCAACGACCATCCCGGGGCGAAGGGGCTGGACACTCTGGCCGAGTTCGCGAAGGGCGCCGAGGGGATCGAACTCGGAGTAGCCGTGATCGCGCTCGACCGGCAGGCACCGGAAGTGATCGCTGCCGACATCGAACGGCTCGGGCTTGATCCCTCCCGGCTCTGGGTCGGAGTCGGTGCCGGTTTCTCGAAAAAGCCCCGCACCTTCATGGCCGAGCAGATCGGCTTCCTCCGCGCAAAGCTGCCGGGGGTCCGGGTCGTGATGGCGGCGATGGGGCCCAGGATGTGTGAACTGGCCGGCGCGGAGTACGACGGCGCGTTCTTCAACTGGATGACCCCGGGCTTTGCGGCCGGTGCGAGGATTAAGGTCGAAGACGGTGCCGCAGCAGCCGGGCACGCCACGCCGCCGGTCTTCGGATACGTGAGGACCGCCGTCGGCGATGACGCCGAAGCCAGGCTGGCCAAGGAAGAGTCCTTCTACCGGGATCTCCACAAGGGCTATCGCGATCACTTCGACCGCCTCGGGGAGCCCGAAGGCACGGTCGGGGTTGCCGCAGGCGACGCCGATGACGCCCAGGCGAAGCTCGCCGCCTACGACGCACTGGACGTGATCGTGGTGCGTGGCCTCGCCTCGGCCCGGGTCGAGCCGATGGTCGAGCTCGCCCGCGCTGCCGCACCCGTCTGAAAAGTCCCCGCAAACCCCATGAATAAGGGTTTTCCGCCGGTGCCTCTGGTTGGATTGCGGGCCGATGTCGCAGGCACCAGATAATCCGGGCGAGGAAGTAACCGAGTCCGGAATGGCTCCGTATCCGGGCCGGCCCACCACGCCGGCTGCCACGATCGGCTGGGCGATCTTCGCGAGCCGGTGGCTCCAGGCTCCGCTCTACCTGGGGCTGATCGTCGCCCAGCTCATCTACGTCATCAAGTTCTGGAACAAGCTGGTCGACACTGCGCTCGACTTCCCGAACATGGGCGAGAACGCGATCATGCTCGCCGTCCTGGGGCTGGTCGACGTGGTGATGATCGCCAACCTGCTGATCATGGTGATCATCGGCGGCTACGAGACCTTCGTCTCGCGGATGAACCTCGAGGGCCATCCGGACCAGCCGGAGTGGCTGAGCCACGTGAACGCATCGGTGCTCAAGGTCAAGCTGGCGACGGCGATCATCGGCATCTCCTCGATCCACCTGCTCAAGACCTTCATCGAGTACGGCTACCAAGGCCCGAACACGCCTCCCGACGAACTACTCACCTCGACCGAGGTGATGTGGCAGACCTTCATCCACATCACCTTCGTGCTCTCGGCGATCGGGCTCGCCTTCATCGACAAGTTTCTCTCGCCCGCACCGGGCCGGCACGTCCCCGGTCCCTGAGTCCTTCCGGCTGGCAGTTCAGCTGCAGGTAGAGTCCGGCCATGGACGACCGCGACAAGATCTCCCGCTATGCCAAGGCAACCGCGAAGTCAGGCAAGGGAGGTGAGCTTGCTGCGATCCTGCTCGAGGCCGCCGAAGCCAACCGCACCTTCGAGGGATGCCTCCAGTACGAGGTTCACCAGTCCGTCTTTGATCCCGACACGATCTGGGTGACCGAGGCCTGGGCCGACCAGGAAGCGGTCAAGGCTTCGCTGGAGGATGAGTCAAACCGAGGCCTGATCGAGCGGGCCCGCCCGCTGATCGAGGACATGGAAGTAATCGAACTGGTGCCCCTGGGCGGCATCGAGGCCCGGCTGGCCGACCCGCGGCCCGCCACTGCCAAGCCGGGGTACAACCTTCTCCGTGTGGACGAGGTGGACGACTCCGCAAAAGGCAGGCTGGACGAGATCCAGGAGGCGCGTTTCGCCAGGGGCCCGCTCGAGGCGAGCCAGATCGGTGTCTCGTGGTTTCGCCTTCACCCGGACCAGCGCCAGCCCTTCGGCCATCATCACCACCGCACTGAGGAGGTCTACGTGGTGGTTTCGGGTTCGGGCAGGGCCAAACTCGACGACGAGATCGTCGACCTGTCAGAGGGCAGCCTGCTTCGGGTAGGGCCGGAAGTCATGCGGGCCTTCGAAGCCGGCCCCGACGGGATGACCTTTTTCGTCACCGGTCAGCACATCGCCGGCGACGGGGAGATCGAACGCGGCTGGTGGAGCGACTGACTCAGTCGCCGAGCATTTCCTGATTCGACAGCCCGATTACGATCAGGATCAGGATCACGATCATGAATATCGCCGCGAGTACCATCAGGCCGGCCGCGATCCCGCCCAGGACCGCCCCCACCTGGGCCTGACGCAGCCTCTGGTTGGTGACCCCGCGGCGCACGTCGATCCAGGCAAGCGAGCCGAGGAAGGCAGCAGCTCCGCCCCCCGCAAGTCCGAAGAGGGGAAGCAACAGCCACGCGACCCCGAGCCCGTCGAGGCCGTCGGCGTCGAGGAAGAAGAAACCTGCGAGTACCGCGACGCAGGCGAAAGCGAGGGTTCCGAGGATCAGGGAGGCGAGAGCCTTGCCGTTGTTGCCGGCAGGCGGCGAACCCTTCCCGGTTCCCTCTCCCACCACTAGTAGGGCGGAAGATCGTCGTGCCAGCGCCCGAGGGTGCGGAAGGCGCGCCAGAAGCGGCGCTTCGCGCCTTCCTCGTCGAGGGCGCCGTCGATGTCGGGCACGAAGAGCGCGTCGCAGGCCGGGGTGAATGCCTGGATCTCTCCTTCGCGGGGCTCGAGCATGCGGGCCAGCGGCAGGGCGAGGTCGTTGATCGTCTCGAGGGCGGGATCGCCCATAACCACGACAATCCGCGGCTGGACGATGTTGAACTCGTCGCCGAGCCGGGCAACGCATTCGGAATCAGCCTGGGTCGGATCCTCGACCGGGCACTTGGCACAGACCGTCCCGTAGATGACCATCGGGTCGATGCTCAGACGCTTGAACGACTTCATCAGGGCGTTCCCTGCCCGGCCGTAGAAGGCGACCCCTTCTTCAACCTCGGCTGTGGTCGGCGCAAACTTGACCAGCATGATGTCGGCCTGCGGGTGACCGGAACCAAGCACCGGCATCACGCGGGTCTGCATGCAGGCGTCGCAACCCTGCAGGTCGCGGCTGAGCTGGTTCAGCTCGCGGATCGCTCGTTCAAGGTACTTCTCTTTGATCTCGTTCTCGGTGATGGGCATCGCTCCGGTTTTCTTTGACGCACCGGGCCGCCCTCCTGCCGGGGCCCAGCCCTCGCCGGATCCCTGCATCAGCTCTTGCCTGCTGCACGTTTTGACCCACGCGCCCTGCGACGGCCACCCTTGACCGCCCGCGGCTCCTCGACCTCGCGTTTGGCTGCCTTCGGACGCCCGGTCGTCTGGATGAACTTGAGCGCCTGGACGTAAACGAGGTTCTTGTGCCGGCGGGTGATCTCCGCCTCCCGCATCGCCTCGAGGAACTCCTCCGGGCCATCGAAGTCATGAAGCCGGTTGCGAACCGCACCCAGACCCTGGGCGACATGACTGTCCGAACCGGCGGCCGGAATGATGTTGTACTTGCGGGCGAAGCGCTCCGCCTCCTCGTTGAACGAAGAGATCGCCACCCGCGGGTTGAAGACCTCCATCAGGTCGATGTCCTCGACCATGTCGAGCAGGTTCTCGTAATCCGGGACCGAGTGAAGCCGGTCGAAGGGATGTGGCACGTAGACCAGCCCGCCCTGGCGCTTGATCTCGGCGACCGTCTCGGCCATGGTCAGGCCCTTAGGGATCTTCTCCTTGAGGAAGAGCCCGATCACTTCTCCCTGCTCGGCGGTCTTCACCTCCTCGGCAACGATGATCTTGAAGTCGTCCATGTCACCGGCGACCTTCGCCGCTTCCTTTGCGCCCGAGACCTCGTTGTGGTCGGTGATCGCGATCGCGCCGAAACCGCGGTCCCTGGCGGTCTCGATCAGCACCTTGACCGGGGTCGCGCAGTCGCTCGAGTGGTCGGTGTGCATGTGGAGGTCGACGTCGATCAGCGGCCGGTCACGCAGCTTGCGTCGCAGCTCGGCGTTGCCGGCCGGATCGTGGCGACGGGCGACGAGGCGCTCATATATCTCCTCGAAGCGGCCGGCCACCTCGGGCCAGGTCTCGACCTCGAAGTCACGACCCGCCTTGCGCAGGCCTCCACGCAGCTTCTCGTCCCGCCCAAGCCGTTCGATCTGGCCGGCCAGGGTCACCGGGTCGCCGGCTGGAAACAGGAGTCCGCGCTGCCCGTCGCCGACCAGCTCCACGTAGCGGCCGATGGTGGTGGTCACCGGGACCGCCCCGGAGGCGATTGCCTGACGAACCGCTGCCTGGTCCGGACGGGGTCCGTTGGAAGCGGCGACGAAGACATCCGAATGTGAGAGCAGCCCGGCCAGCGAAGCCTGCTCCGGCCCGATCACCTTGATCCGCTCGCGGATCGCGCGAGCCACGCGGAACTGCACCTCGCCGGGTTCCTCCGCATAGATGCTTGCGGTCCAGTCGAGGCCCTCGGGCAGGCGGCGCAGGGCCCGCAGGAAGAGCCGCAGGGCACCGGGTTCCTCGCGCTCGGAGAAGGCGATCTTCAATGGGAGCTCCCCGGTCTGGACGGGTTCCGCCGGGTCGACACCGGGGTGGGTGATTTCGTAGGAGCCGGGGAAATACCGGTTCAGCAGCTTTGCGGAGGCCTTCGAAGAGACGGTCCGGGCGTCGAGCCTGCCGAAGAAGATCTCGAGCAGCGGCCGGGCGAACTGCGTTGCGAAGGGCCGTTCCTCGGTTTCGTGGAAGGTTCCCACGTTGAGCGAGAAAGAGTTGCGAAGGGCGTTGGAGGAGAAACCCGGCACGAAGGGGTCGTGCACGTGGACGATGTCGAAGCGGCCCTGACCGAGCAGCGCCTCGATCCGCTTGCCCATGTCGACCGAGACCGGCGCCTGGCGCTTGCCGGTGCGGGGAATCTTCACCCCACCCCCCATCGAGAGCACGCGCGGTTCCTCGCCAGGAGCGAACAGGGCATCGGGATCGTCGCCGAGGCCGCCCAGGGCCTGCCTGGTCTCGGCGACGCCGCCGCGACCGCCGGAGGGAGCGGCGATCACGACAGAATGACCGCGCCGGGCCAGCTCGTCGCTGACCCGGCGCGTGTAATCGTTTAGTCCACCCTGCTCAGACCAGGGGAACGGGGTGAACTGGACTATCGAAAGGGGAGCCAATCAGGCTTCGGACTTCGCGTCCTCGGCCGATTCCGCGACCGGCTTGGAACCCGCAAGCGGGGACTTCCCGCGGCGGTTTGCCTCGATGAAGGCCTCGGTGTCCTCGCGGGCCTCGGCGTCCGGCCGCTGGTTGTGCGGCGACTTCATGAGGTAGGACGACGGACCGTCGAGCTGACCGGCAATGCCGTTGTTGAGGGCGAGCTTGATCAGGCGGACCGCGTCGATCACGACGCCAGCCGAGTTCGGCGAGTCCCATACCTCGAGCTTCAGCTCGACGTTCAGCGGGACGTCACCGAAGGACTTGCCTTCGAGACGGATGTGGGCCCACTTGCGGTCGGTCAGCCATGGCACGTAATCCGAAGGGCCGACATGGACGTCGCGGTCCTCGAGCTCGAGACCCATGATCGAGGTGACGGCATTGGTCTTCGAGATCTTCTTCGAGTCAAGGCGCTCGCGCTCGAGCATGTTGAAGAAGTCCATGTTGCCGCCGACGTTGAGCTGCGAGGTGTGCTGCATCTCGACGCCACGCTCGTGGAAGAGGCGGGCGAGCTGGCGGTGGACGATGGTCGCGCCGACCTGGGACTTGATGTCGTCACCGATGATCGGGAGACCGGCCTCCTTGAAGCGGTTGTCCCAGTAATCCTCGCTGGCGATGAAGACCGGCAGGCAGTTGACGAAGCCGACGCCGGCCGCGATCGCCTGCTCGACGTACCACTTGACGGCGTCTTCCGAGCCGACCGGGAGGTAGCAGACGAGAACGTCGGTCTTGGTGTCCTTGAGGATCTGGACGATGTCCGCGGTCGGGCCCGGGGCCTTGGTGATGACCTGCTTGAGGTACTTGCCGAGGCCGTCGAGGGTCATGCCGCGCTCAACTGTGACGCCAAGGTTCGGAACGTCGGCGAACTTGATCGTGTCGTTCTGACCGGACCAGATGGCCTCGGAAAGATCCTTGCCGACCTTCTCCTGGTCGATGTCGAAGGCCGCGACGAACTCGATGTCCTTGACGTGGTAGCCGCCAAGATCGACATGCATGAGGCCGGGGACCTGATCCGAGGGATCGGCATCCTTGTAGTACTGGACTCCCTGGATGAAGGAGTTGGCGCAGTTGCCGACGCCGACGATGGCTACTCGAACCTTGTCGTCACCGCCACGGCTGGCGCCGTTGCCGTTTCCGTTGTTGGAAAGTCCGTTATCAGTCATGGGTAAGCGAAAGTCTCCTGTGGGTGGGGTGGCATCTCTTGCCGAATGGGCTCCGGTCCGCACGCGGAAGAGGGGCGGAAAGCCTCGCCTCATCCGGGCACGGAGCCGGATCGACCCCTAATGACACCACAAATCGGGATCGGTTACAGGCAAACGGCAGGAAATTCCACAGCGGCGGGCGGGACCGCCGTCACTCTCCGGCTGCGGCGGCGTCCAGTTTCTTCAGTTCGGTGCGCACGTGCCAGACCCGCTGGAGGGTGGTGATCGCGGTCAGCGCCGCCATCACGTAGATCGCGATGGGCAGCAGGTCGAATCCCGAAATCAGCTCGCCATCGGCAAAGACCAGGCCGGCCGAGAGCAGCACCACGCGGACCGGCCGGGTTGCGATGCCGACCTTGCATTCGACGCCAAGCGCCTCGGCGCGGGCCCGGGTGTAGCTGACCATCAGCGACCCGAGGACGACCAGAACGCAGATGGCAGCTGCGACGTTTTCTCCGTTCTCCGCGAAGTGCCAGGCAACCGCGGCGATCACCACTCCCTCCTCGATCCGGTCGAGGGTCGAGTCGAGGAAGGCTCCGAAGAGAGTGCCCTTGCCCGACATCCGCGAGTAGCGGCCGTCGAGCGTGTCCATCACCGAACCGATGATGAATGCGAGGCCGGCAAAGAAGAACTGTCCGTCGATGACCAGGGCCGCGGCGATCAGGTTGCCGACCAGGCCGACCATCGAAATCGCGTTCGGGGTCAGACGGGACTGGATGAGGGCTGTTCTGGCCTGTTCCCGGAACTCCTGGGCAGGAGTGTTGCGGTGGCCGTTCTGGCCGCCTTCGGGGGGCCCGGACGAAGACTCCATGCCCGGCAGGTTATTCGCTCAGCGCTCGGGACGACAGTCGCGAACCGCGCCGAACCTTGCCCCGGGGCTGAAATCGGCGGCGATGCTCAACGAGCCGGGACGATCGAGCAGGACCTGGGTCCAGTCACCCGGCCCGGCCTCGACGCAGCCAGATCCCGCCTCGACCCTCCAGTACGGGGTGGAGCGGATCCGGACAAGGAAGGTTCCGGCTTCGGGGGCGGTCACCGTGAAGCCGTCGGTCTCCAGGGCGGTCAGGCGAGCCGGTCGCTCGACCATCGGTTTCGCGTTCAACACCCTGAAGAGCTGCCAGTCGCCCCCGACCGGTACCTCCTGCAGGAAGGGAAGCCCGCCGCGGATCAGCTCCGCTTCCTTCTCGCCCGCGTAGTCGAGTTCGGTCTCGGGCAGGGCCACGTAGCCGACCGCAAGCCGGTCCAGCCAGCGCCGGTAACGCTCGGGGGTGAGGCGTTCGGCGTAGAAGAGAGGGTTCAGGTGGCGGTCGGTCTGGCGTTCCCAGCCGCGGGCCAGCGGGAATTCGGGGGCCGCCCGGGCCGACTCCCAGTGGGAGGCGACCGGTACCACCTCGACCCGGGCCGGTTCCCGTGCCAGCCTGGGCTTCAGGGCATCGGCGAGTGGTTGATAGAAGGCCTTGCTGACCGCCGGCTCGTCCTCGACCAGCCTGAGGTCCCTGATCACCGGTCCCGTCTGCCACCACACGATCAGCGGGAGCAGGACCACCAGCAGTCCCCGCTTCCAAAGTTTCGGCGTGAGTGGCTCGGCGGCGAGCGCGCAGAGCAGCACCGGACCGAGCAGCAGCGCGCCCAGCCGGTTCACGTTGCCACCCATCGGTGTGCTCAACACGTAGGACGCGACGAGAGCCGCCGCGTAGACGAGCATTCCTACCCGGACCAGCCGCTGGCCCGGGGGGACCATCGCCGCGCTGGCCAGCGTCAGAACGATCGCCGGGATGAAGCTCGAGGTGACATATGGCTCGTCGCCGCCGCCGGGGAAGAGCAGGGCCACGACACCCGCGACGAGAAACGAAACCGCGGCCATCTCCAGCCCGCGACGGTCGGGGCGCTCGGCCAGGAAGTGTGCGAAGCCGACACAGGCGAGAAAGAGGGCGGCGACCGGACTGGCCAGTCCGACCGAACCGGCCAGGATCAACGCCGGTATTCGCTGGCCGCGCTGTGCCGCAAAGACCGCCGACATCGCGAGAAGAACGCCGAGAGCGAAGGTGAGCCGGCCGGAGAAGAGGCTGATGGTCGCGGCGAAGGCGAACCAGATCGCCCCGGCCTGCGCCCGCTCGCCCCACTCGCGACGGGAGATCAGGGTGAACAGCACGACGGTGCCGACCACGGCGATCGACCCCATGACCCTGAAACCGAGCCAGGCCCCCAGGGGCGGAGCCAGCAGCGAGTAGGTGGGCAGGTAGTGACCACCGAACCAGTAGTTGTTCCAGACCGTCGGTCCGGAAAGCTCGAACAGTTCGGTCCTGAAGGTCTGGGCGGCGTGGTCGGCGCTGTGGGGAGCCATGACCAGGTAGACGACCGCCAGGCCGGTGACGACCAGCAGCGGAGCCGCCAGGAACCCCCAGGTCGCGGAGCGGGTCAGGGACCGGAACTTCAAGCCGGCCCCGTCAGGCCTCGGCCCGTTGCCGCTCCGCTTCGCGGCTCCAGGCCCAGTTTTCGGGTCTGATCTCGGCGATCACCCTGGATGCGATGACGAAGGCCAGGCCCGCGACCATCCAGCCGAGCACAGCGTCGAGCCAGTAGTGGTTCGCGGTCACCACGGTCACCCAGGCGACCAGCAGTGGCCAGGCAGCCCAGAAGGCCTTGGCGAAGCGGTTGCGACAGACCATCAAGCCGGTCCCGCCGATCATCAGCGCGACCGCACAATGCATCGACGGCACGGCGGCAAACGGGTTGATGAACAGCTTGGCCAGCTCCGAATCGTGGTTGACGCTGGAGTGGGCGTTGACCGTGTCGATGAAGCCGTACTCGGGGAACATCCGCGGGGGGGCGGTCGGGAAGCCGATGTAGCCGACCAGCGCAATACCCATCGAAACGAAGAGCATGTTCCGGAAGAAGTAGTAGTGATCGTTTCGGAACAGGTACATCCAGATCAGGAAGGAGAGGGCAACGGTGAACTGGCTGTTCAGATAAACCGTGTTTGCGGCATCGACCATCCACTGCATGTTGAGGATCGAACTCTGCATTCCCGGCTCGAAGAAGAGCCCGAGACTCTGCTCAACGTCGATGATCCGCTCGCCGTTCGCAAAGGCGAGGTTCGCTCGGCCGTCCGCCATCCCACGGGCGAGTTCGTAGCCGGTATCGGCAATCACGTAGAGCAGTAACTGGAGGAACAGGTCACCCCAGCCACGGGGCAGCCACTCCCCGATCCGGACAATAACGGCGGGCATGAACGGCCAGTCTAATGGCGTTCGGGGATTCTCTCCTTGAGGCTGGAGTAGGCTCCCTCCCCGCGTCGATGGAGGCAAGTCGAGATCATCAGGATCAGGCCCCGGACCGGCGACCGATCGCCTGTCTCGGCGAGGCGATCGTCGACCTGATCTGCGAACGAAACCTGGCCGACGGCGAGGTGCCCGGATCGTTCGTTCCATGGCCGGGAGGTGCCCTCGCCAACGTCTCAGTGGCAATCGCCCGTTGCGGCATGCCTTCCGCGCTGGTCGGCGGAGTCGGAGCTGACGGCTGGGGACGCTGGCTGGCTCGCGGTCTCGCCGGCCAGGGAGTCGAAACCCGGTGGCTGGCGACGCTCGAGGGCGCGGACACCCCGGTTGCCCTGATCGAGTTTGGACCGGACAACGAACCGGCCTTCCAGGTCTACGGCGAACACATCGGTCCGACCATGGCCGCCACCAGCGGATTCCTGAAGGAAGCGGTCGCCGCATCCCGGGCGGTCGTGATCGGCTCGAACACGATGGTCGGAGACACCGAGCGGGAAGTGACCAGGCGTGCCGTGGACCTGGCCCGCGACTTCGGGCTGCCGGTCCTGCTCGACCCCAACTACCGTCCCAACCGCTGGACCAGCGAGCACCCCGCTCGGGAGTTCTGCATGGAACTGGCCGGACTCTCGACGGTGGTCAAGCTGAATCTTGCGGAGGCCGAGCTGCTCACCGGGATCGCCGATCCGCTCGCCGCGGCAAACGAACTCGTGTCATCCGGACCGGAACTGGTCGTGGTGACCACCGGGGAAGGGGAGATCATCACCGCCGGCGCTTCGCGGGCCGCCCATGTCCCTGTTCCAGCCGAGACCGTGAGCCCCCTTGGTGCGGGTGATGCCTTCATGGGCGGACTGGCCGCCGGACTTGCCCGACGGGACTGGGATCTCGAGCGGGTTGACGAGGTGCTGCCGGAAGCAGCAAGTGTCGCCGCCGAGGTGTGCTCCCGCTGGGGCGCCCAGTAGCGATGGCAGGGGGATGGGCGCCGAAGGTGCCACGCGCGGAGTGGAGGCGACCGCCCCGGGCCAGGGTCCGGAAGATCCGGGACCGGCTCAGGGAGATGTACGGACGGCCGGTGAACCTGCCGCACCGGCAGCCGATCGACGAACTGGTGCGGACGATCCTCTCCCAGGCGACCAGCGACGCGAACCGCGACCGGGCCTTCGCCGGGCTCAAGGATCGATTCGACGACTGGGAGTCGGTCCGCGACGCTCCGGTGGACGAGGTGGAAGCAGCGATCCGGCCAGGAGGACTCAGCCGCCAGAAGGCGCCAAGGATCCAGGCCGTGCTCAGGGAGATCGAGGACCTCGACCTCGGATGGCTCGAGCATGCGGACCGGATCGAGGCGATGGAGTTCCTGACCGGGCTGCCGGGGGTTGGCCGCAAGACCGCTGCCTGCGTCCAGGTGTTCACCTGGAACCAGCCCGAGATCCCGGTCGACGTTCACGTCTTCCGGATCGGCGGAAGGCTCGGCCTGTTCCGGCCGAACGCCAGTTTCGAGGAGGCCCACGACGAGATTCTCGCCCTGGTTGACCCCGAAGATTCCTACGAGTTCCACATGAACCTGATCCGGCATGGACGCACGCTCTGTCGGCCGAAGCCCGCCTGCCGGGACTGTGCACTCAGGCGAATGTGCCCCTACGGCCGGGGGCCCGGATCGGGCCGTTGAGACGCGGAGAGGCCTCCGGCGGGTAATATTCCCGCCGTCCGGCGCACAGTCCACTTCCGCGCCGATCAGACATGAACAAGAAGCCCTTTGTCATATTCGGTCTCCTCCTCGTCCTCCTCGCTGTGGCGATCCCCTTCTGGGCGTTCGAGCGCGACGGGAACATCTCCAAGAACCAGGGCATCCCGCCCCAGGACACTCCGGGCAAGGAGCTCTTCCAGACGAACTGCGGCAACTGCCACACGCTGTATGCAGCAGGCACCGTCGGTGACTTCGGTCCGAACCTCGACCAGAAGCTTGCCCCGGCCGGACCGGCCACTGACAAGACGGCGATCGACGGCATCAACACGCAGGTCATGACCGCGATCGAGATGGGTGCCGACAGCCCCGACGTGCCCGGCCGCATGCCGCCCGGCATCGTCACCGGCACCGTCGCCGAAGAGATCGCCCACTTCGTCGCCAAGTACGCCGGCGAAGGCTGAGTACGTTCAAGAAGCGTCATCCGGTCTTCGCCGGATGACAACGGAAACCGCTGGCCCGCTTGATCAATGACGGAAGGGCCAGCTACGTTTTGTGGTTCGCCGCACCTGCAGCCCGTTTCGCGGGTTTATTCTCCTGACAGCGGTTGGGGAACCGCATCGGCGCGTTGCCGCGTCGCCCCAGACCTAAAAGGAGAGAACTTGATGTTCAGCAACTCATCGGGCCGTCTGGCCCCGGCAGGCAGAAGCCGCGTATTCGTCGCTCTTGCCCTTGCCCTCATCGGCGCGCTTGCCTTTACCGCGATCGCCGCCCATCCAGCGGAGGCGAAACGGAAGAAGGCCAAGAAGCCGAACACCGTCAAGGTGATGACCCGCAACCTGTATCTCGGAGCCGATCTCGGACCGGCGATCAATTCGTCCGGTGCCGCCGACTTCATCAGCAAGAACGGTCAGATCCTGCGGGACGTCGACACGAACAACTTCAAGGTCCGGGTCAAGGGCCTCGCGAACGAGATCAAGTCGGTCAAACCGGACCTGGTCGGTCTGCAGGAAGTCGCGCTCTGGCGGACCGGTGAGGCCAGCCTCACCCCGTCGATCACCGGCAATTACGTTGCCTCGACGGTCCATGTCGATTACCTCAAGGAGCTGATGGCCCAGCTGAACAAGGGTGATAAGCGCTACCGGGTCGTCAAGGTCCAGAAGGAGTTCGACTTCGAGGCACCGGCTGACTACGACAACGATCCCTCCACCGGTGTCGCGACGCTGGGCGGCGAGATCAACGGCCGTCTGACCATGCGCGACGCGATCATCGCCAGGGTCGGCGCCGGCGTCCAGACGAAGAACGCCAAGTCGGGCAACTTCGAGACCATCTACCAGCCGGTCATCTCGGGCATTCCGGTGAACGTGGACCGTGGCTGGGTTTCGACCGACGTCAAGGTCCGCAAGGGCAAGTGGTTCCGCTTCGTCAACACTCACCTCGAAGCCTTCGGCGAGCCGACCATCCGCGAGGCGCAGGCCAAGGAGCTGATCGCAGCCGGAGGTCCGATGCGCAGCGGCAAGCTGCCCGGCGTCCTGGTCGGCGACCTGAACTCCGATGACGATTCGGTCACCGGTGACGATCGCCTGGCCTACAACGCCCTGAAGGCCGGCGGCCTGATCGACCGCGGCACCCAGAAGCCGTTCAGTTGCTGCGTGAAGTCGGGGATCCTGACCGACGACAACGGAGCGCGCTCGGACTTCGATCACTACATCGATCACATCATGACCAACCGCGGCAAGGCCGTGAAGCGCCTGAAGGCCGGCGTAACGGGTCTGAAGCCGGTCAACGGCTACTGGAACTCGGACCACGCAGGTGTCTGGTCGAACCTGCGCATGCCCTAGGCAACAGGGCCGACGTGAAGACTCGAGAGGGGCCCGGGAAACCGGGCTCCTCTTGTTTGCAGGGAGGAAATACCTGCAAACGGGCGTCTTTCCCAACCTCGTTTGACGTTTCGTAAGAAATCTTATACAGTGCCACTTAGATTTTCAGCAACGGCTGCATCGACATGCGGCAATCAAACAGGAAACCAGGAGAAACACAGTGGGAAAGACGATAGGAATCGACCTCGGCACGACCAACTCGTGCGTGGCGGTTCTCGAAGGCGGCGAACCGACCGTTCTCGAGAACTCCGAGGGCGGGCGCACCACCCCGTCGGTGGTCGCCTTCAACGACAAGGACGAGCGGCTGGTCGGCACCGTTGCCAAGCGCCAGGCCGTGATGAATCCGGAAAACACGATCTTCTCGATCAAGCGCTTCATGGGCCGTAAGGAGGCCGAAGTCAAGGAAGAGGAGACGATGATCCCCTACAAGGTCGAAGCGGGACCGAACGGGGACGTGCGCGTCGACGTGCGCGGCAAGCAGTACTCGCCGCCCGAGATCAGCGCGATGATCCTCGGCAAGCTGAAGGCTGATGCAGAAGCCAAGCTCGGCGAGACCGTCGACTCGGCCGTGATCACCGTCCCGGCCTACTTCAACGACGACCAGCGCCAGGCGACCAAGGACGCCGGCAAGATCGC
>JRYG01003802.1_pt1 | contig 16695 bp, 18 predicted proteins | sample 235341 | NCBI WGS metagenome assembly JRYG01 (sample SAMN03074218, study PRJNA261478) | activated sludge metagenome | biome: Wastewater Treatment Plant; feature: Wastewater; material: Activated sludge; isolation source: activated biomass of a wastewater treatment plant treating hydrocarbon... ... | reverse complement strand
CCCTTCCCGACTTCCCTTTGGTCAGTACGGGACTCCTTTCAGTCGCATAACCCCTCATAACCCCTTCCCGACTTCCCTTTGGTCAGTACGGGACTCCTTTCAGTCGCATAAACCCATAACCATGATCAAACCATCATCCCGTCGTTTTTTTCGCATTGGCGCTTGGGTACTAGGCGCCCTATTCCTTACAGCATTAATCTTCTTCATTCGCATGGATTTTCGCACTTCTGACGCCGCTGTGGAGCGGTATTTTGACAAACGCGGGGTGGCGGTGACCATACATCACTTGCCGTATAAGGGGCACACCGTAAGATACCTCGAGACCGGTGATACCAGTGCGGGCAAACTCATCGTATTTGTGCACGGCGCGCCGGGGTCGTCAGACAACTTTCACCCTTACCTGGCTGACAGTACTTTATTAAAGCGCGCATGTCTGGTGTCGGTAGACAGGCTGGGTTATGGGTATTCCAATTATGGCAAAGCGGAGACTTCCATCGCGGGGCAGGCCGAGATGGTGCAGTTTGTCATAGATCAATACGGGGCAGACACGGTATACCTGGTGGGGCATTCGTATGGCGGGCCGGTGATTGCCAAATGCGCAGTGATGCAACCCGGTCGCATCGGGGGAATACTCATGTTGGCGCCGGTCAATGACCCCGATAGCGAGCCCGTCTTTTGGTTTGCCCATTTTGCGCGTTGGCGCGCCACCCGCTGGATGTTGTCGGGCGCCAACCGGGTAGCAGGCGACGAAAAGCTGTCGCATGTAGCTGAATTGCGGGGCATGGTCGGCGACTGGTCGCAGTTGAAGGCGCCGGTAACGCATTTACACGGCTACAAAGACTGGCTGGCGCCGAAGGCCAATATTGACTTCAGCAGGCGGCATATTCCCGATCAGATACTAAACATGGTAGAATTGCCCAAAAAAAACCACTTTTTGCCTTTTACTGATTACGGGATGGTACAGCAAGCGATACTGGACTTGATGGCGCGATAGTTTTCTGAGGCTGAAGCGCCAGTAACACCCATTCCCATTGTTTTTCGTAGGGGATTATTTCCAATTCATGCGTTTGATCAGCCAGGTTAATGCCTACTTTAGTCATCTGGGTGAGCAGTGGAGCGGCTTTGGCTTCCATTTTTACGGGCTGGAAATCGCATTTCAACAACAGATACAGCAAGCGGAAAAAGCAGTCGGTGCGAAAATGGTCGCCGTCTTCTGAAAAGTGGCGCGACTTATACTTGCGCAATCCTTCCAGGCGCTCTTCCACCTCGTCGAAGCGTTTTTCGATGAGTAAAAACAAAACCTGGGCAATCAATACGGGAATATTCATGCCGCGTTTGTCGCGGCTAAAAATGGGCACTTCGTTGAGAAAACGGGCCAGCCTGAAGCGGGCCAGGTCGCCCTTTTCGCGAGGCGACACGTCGAGAAGCCGTAGTTTGATGGCCAGTCCCAGGTAGGCGCGATACAGATTCCAGGGTTCGCGCACCGGGTCGCTCAGGCGTTGAAACTGCACGTGTCCGGTGGCGGTGCGATAGGTCTGCCAGGCCAGGGCATAATCGCCGGCATGCATAGCGTTGGCCAGCAGCACCTCCAGGCTTTTAAACCAGTTGTGCGAACCTTCGGTAGCTTTGCCGAGGCTTTCCACGGCGCGTTCGTGCGCCTGCCGGTACTGCCCGAGCATCGTGTGGCAAACCGTTATCTGGTGCAAAAATGAACTAATGACATTGGGCGATACCGAGGGGCGGTTGTTGAGTTTGTCGAGGGCTGACTGGCATAGTTCAATCGTACCGGCCCAATCGAACACGCACATACGCTCAAAAATGGCGATCATACTGGAATAAACTACCAGATTGTGCGATTCGTAGCGCGCCAGATAAGGCGTCAATTGCGCTAAATATTTATTAGCCAGCAAGCCATTTTCGCGCCGGCCGGCTTTTGAACGCGTATATGAAATAATAATCTGCTCGTAATAATCGCCTGCCATTAATTCAGCCTGATAGATCTCCATATAATTGCGGACCAAATCGCTGTAATGCTGAAACATGACTTCTGTGCCGTCTTTCACAGCGTAGTATTGCCGCAGATGGCGGGCGCACTCCAGCGCGATTTCCGTGATTTCATATTTCTGGGCTACTTCCAGTAGTTGCCGGGCCATGGCCGTGGCATTGATCGTGGTACCCCGGCCCACCAGCGTTTTAAGCACTGCCACTTCCTGCCAACTGCGATAATAGGCGCGTTGCGGATCGCTGAATTCGGGTTGGTTGGTATCGATAAATAGCGTGGTGTTGTACAAGCGCTTTTTGAATTCATTTCTGAATCGTTTGTACTGCTTATCGCTAGCGCAATACCCGAGCCAGGCGGCGGCGTCTTCCTCCGACTGCCACTGCTCGGTAAGCAGCGCCTCGTAAAACTTCCTGTAGCGGGATGATTTACTGCCCGTTCCCGGGGCGTTGGTAATTACTTCTATTTGTCGAACCTTGTAGCGATTGAGAATGAATACAAGCTCCTTCAAATCTTGCAAATCTTTGCTTCGCTGCATATCCGGTGTTTTTCCGCTTGAAGTACGACAACAAACAATACTTCAACAACGGCTGATTATTGAACCGGTCGGGTGAAATATGAACCATAGGCTAAAGGGGTGAACGACAAGCTGCGTGCGCAGCACTGAGGGAGGCAAGTTAATACTATTCGCGTAATGATGTATGCTAAAACCCAAAATTTGATGGGGTCATAATCGATGAAAAGGGCCGTGACTGGCACAATCATCGGTGATAGCTTTGTGTATCAAAATTATTGAACACACAAAAAAACAGAGCTATGATTACCTTGATTATTTCCCTTTTGATGGCCTTAGGTTTGCTGAATTCACCGGAACAGTGGGATACGCTGTCTCCTGAAACCCAACGAGAATACACAGAAATCGTATCCGGCGATTTGATTCAGGGTTAGATTTTATATTTTTTAATACGTGAAATTTGACCTGATCAAAAACCTGATTTTTGTCCTGGTTTTTATTCCAGGAAGCGATCAATTTTGCATCATACTTTTATTTATTCACTAAAAACAATTTTGCTATGAAAACTTTGCTTTTGACACTGTTTGCCTGTTTGCTGACTGCCGGAACGGCTTTGAACGCAGCTAACAACGATCCTGCCCAACCCAAAGTTGGCGACATCAAAATTACGCTGTATGGCGCCGGCGGTATTGTATCTAGCGGCGAAACTCAAAAAGTATGCCCGCAAACTTCCACTGCTGTTTGCGCCAATGTAGTCGTACAAGGCATCGTAGCCCCCGACCCAGGCGGCGATCTCGACCTCACGGGCGTAGAGGCGCTGTTGGACCACCGCGGCGCCAGAAACCGGATTCGCTTTACTTCCGGTAGCGCTTCCCGTAGCACGCTGACTGAGGGTTATGAGACCAACGGGAAAGACGCCAGCTTTGTAATTCTCCAATAATTAAACCGCCCAGCCATGAAAAAGTACGTATTGTGTCTGTTTGCCACCATGCTGATGTGCCTGGTGAGCTTCAACGAAGCCTATGCACTCAAAATCAAAATCAAGGGCAGCGGCGGTATTGTCCAAACCGGCAACGGCGACCCCGACATTTGTCCTGAGAGCTCAAGAGATGTTTGTGCCGTGGTAGAAGGCAGCCTTTGGGATTTGCTCGGCCACTGGCTCGGTCTGGTAGCGCCTCCTCCGGGCGGCGGTCCAATCACGATAGACGAGGCTGTTTCCCTCACCGTTTTCAACAGGGGTAGCCAGGTCGGTCATTTTGACCAGATCCAGCTAGTCAGCGTTGAACAGCGCTCAACGGGAACCAAAATTGACGATAATAACTACGAAAGCAACGAATTGAACGGTCGCTCTTTCAAATTCAGGGTTATCGAATAAGAATTGGGTTTTACCGGTATTGCAGCGCCTGATTGCCTGAGTGAAGGCGCCAGGCGCTGTTTTTTTTCACCACCAAAAATAATTATCATGAAACATGCGATTAGCGTTGAACGAAAACCGGCCGCGCTTTGGAATGGCTTCTTTTTAAGTGTTTTGAGCCTGCTGTTGTGCCTCTTGCCCGGGCTGTTGAAGTCGCAGGAGTTGCTTTACTCCATGCAGCAAATCGAGGGCAGCGAAAGCGAGGTGAAAGCCGTATTTGCCAAAGACGAGTTGCTGCGCAGCGGCGAAATATACGTTTTCCATATCAAACCCATGGTTTGCCCGCGCTGCGAAGGTTTAATCAATCCGCTGGTCGGTATGCTCAAAAAAGCGGACCCGCAATCCCGTATCGTGATGGTGGTGGATTACCCGCGCAAAAAGCCGGTATACCACTATGTGCAAGAGCGCAATTTTTCGATTGATTATTTGCTAATCGATACCACTGCCCGTTTTGCCGGGCAGTTTAACTATAGCGCGGGGCGGACCAGCATTCCGTTTTGTCTGAAAATCGACCTGGAAAGCGGCCGGCTGCTGCGGGCAATGCCGTTGCTGGGCATCAGTCTCAACCAATCGCTAGCCGATGAACTGGTTAACGATCACAGCCCTGAAGCCCCTGCCCCCAGGGCATTGGCAGATACAAAACCGCAAGGCGATGTATTACAACCCAATACCCTGCCCATCTTGCCGTTTGGTCGCTTTACCGCATTGCGGGAAGACAATAAACAGCCTTATTCACAACCGCTGAAGCTGGTGCGGTCAAAAGACGAAAAATACTGGATCTTCCTCGACGATATTGCCCAAAAACCTTTTGTATACGATAACCAGGGCAACTTTGTGGGTACGTTGTCGCCCTCTACAGCAGAAAAGAAAAAATACGTGAGCCCTGAAATCCAGGAGGAAATCTATCAGTTCCTGGAAAAATCGAATATCCTGAATGTGATATACCTGGATATTTACCCCACACCCGATTGCGACGATTGCGTTTGCATCAGCACCTCGCTACCCGAAGTGTATTACGAACCCGATACTTCTATCGCCTATTACAACAAGATCGCTTTTATCAAAAAGCGCTTTGACAACCAGGTGATTACAATTGACACAATAGCGGATCTGCCTTCGCAGGGGTTTGTATTGCACCATAAAAAAGCGATTTTTCTGCCCGAGTTTACGTTCATTCCGGTAGTCAAAGGCTGGCCGGTAGTAGGCACAGGGCAACTCAGCCAATACGCCGACCCGGGCGTTAATCCGTTTGAAGACGGCTTTTACGACGATGCGCCCCTGGCGGCCATGTATTCCCGCGACGGACAATTTATCAGTACCATTGGACGGCTTCCCGCTTTGTACAAGCAACTGCACGCGGGGTATTATTTCTCACACCCCGTAGCTACCCAATACCGCAACAAACTATGGCTTACCGACGGACGGTCGGGGCAAATCCAGGCCTTCCGGCTTTCGGAAGGGGCTGGTTTTCAGCCTGAACATACCATAAATCTGTTTCCCGCAGGGCAATTCCTCTCGATAGGCGCCGACAGCAAGCCGGCTACTGCGGTAGTATTCAATGGCGAAAAAACGGAAACCCGATACAATACCACGGCGTATTACGAGTTGAACAAACCCGCCGCCGGCAGGGAGTTGCCATACCTGCAAAACCTCGAATCGCAGTTGGGCAAGCAGATCGTTCAATTGGAGGCCTGGGGTGACAAATTATACGTACTGGTCAGGGAAAACGGGCAATACTACCTTCACACACTCGACCAACAAGGCGGCAATCAGGTAATACAATATATTGGCGACCCGGCTGAGTCCGCCCGCGGAAAACTCACCTATTGCCGGCTTTTTGTTTCACCGCAGCGCGACGAATTGCAATTGTTCGGGATTTATGTGGGCGAACAGGCCTGGATAGCGTCTACCGTGCTCAAGTGATTGATCATTAAATATTAAGCTATGAAAACTTTTTATCTGACTGTTGCGCTTTTACTGGTTGTCGCTTTTGGCAGCCTGTTTGCCGGGAGGTTACAACCGGCGCCGCCCCTGACGCAGGGGGTAGTACTCGAATACGGGTCGCGGAGCGGCTGTTTCGGCTCCGGTCCTTGCCGGATGGAACTTGATGCCGGCGGTTCCAATTATGTTGTTCAGGAAGGGCAGGGCAGGGGAGAGGTCTGGCTGAATGGAGCCGGCAAATTGGTACTTTCTGTTGAGTCGGCATCCATGACGGCCAATACCCGCTCGGCGCAATTCGGCACTGGGTATTTTGAATTGCCCGACCCGTTCCTGGTTCCCGAAGCCGTAATGACAGCCCTCGGGCAGCAGGGCGTACAACTCATGATACCCGCCGGTACTTATCCTGTGGTTGAGGCCAATGGCTATCTGGAGGTTGTTTTTTAAAAAAATGAAAAGATAAAGCTATGAAAACCTGGCGTTTGGCGAGCTATTGCCTGGCAGTGGCATGGCTCCAGTTGTTAGCTCAAGCTGCGACGGCAACACCGGCAGATTCCACATTTGCCAAGCTATACCGGGAAATGAATTTTGAAATCAGCGATCTGCACGCTGCTTATCAGATGCGGCAGCTTGAACTCAATACCCGTATGGTCGCCGTTGATGCGCTCATCGAGCAGGCCCGCGTGTCGCCTCAGTTGGAAGAAAAACACCTGCGCGCCCTGTTTGAAAAAATTCAACTCATGGAAGAACGCCGGCAGACCGGCGAAAACTACCAGGCCAATCTCACCAAAACGCGCTTTCGAAAAGGACTGGAGTTGACGAAAATGTTGTACGAAAAGATCCTGGCACTCGATCACCATTTTACGTCGCTCCAGACCTATCAAAACGTCCTGTTGTTATCTAACCCCAATACGTTTCCCGAATTTCAGAAAACCAAAGCGCTGTTGGAAGACCGGATGAAAAAGCGAACCACATTGAAAATGCCCGGGCTACTGGAATCCAACCCCTTTATGTCGGCGGCATTTTCTTTGGTGGCTTCTATCGTTGGCGACGGCGAACCTGCGGCAAAGGAGAAAGACCTGGAGAACATCGCCTGTATCCTCGATTTTACGGTGAGGATGAACAACGACCTCAGCATTATTTATTACGAAACAGAATACCTCAAAGAAGGAAACCGGTCTTTGAAAGAAGACTGCAAAGCGTTGTTCACTGATTATGTCAAACCATTGGGGTATTACACCGGATTGGAAACCTGTCGCAAGCAGGATGACTGGGAAACGGTATACGCCAACCTGGACGCATACGTGCGCAAGATGGATGAGGTAATGGCCAAACCCGATGAAATATCGCGCCGCGAAGCCTATAAATACCAGGCGGACCTGGAGTTTTCGGTCGACCGTTTAATCGATTTTATTAATAAATACGCGGCATTTATTTCACAGGGCGAAAAATACTACCAAAAATTCCAGGTTATCGTATCGAGTTATGCCAATGAAGAAGTTTGCTCGTCACGGCTTCCAAAACAATTCAGCGATTTGAAACGCGACATTGGATTTTCTATCGAAAAATTCAACGAATCGTACAACATTGCTGAAATCAAGGGCGGTTATTCAAATTAAGGCCATGAAAAACCCCCAACACAACCCCTGGGTGCGGTCATTGGATATGCCGCCTGTATTTTTACAAGTAGAGCTGGGCAATCCCCGGCAGCAATGCCGTTTTTTCGGCATCTGTCATGTTGAGCGGATTGCGTTGCAGGACATATTGCAGTTCAGGCCGCAGAATGACAAAACGGCCCTGGCTCTCGTGTACTGGGAAGTGGAGCGCTCGCCCTGGTTGTTTCCCTATAGCGGGATGACGCCTTTGGCTGCAACTCGTTTTTTTGGGGGGGATTTTTTTTTGGTGGAAAGCGATTTTTTTTGCCGGTTAGCGGGTACTGCGACAGGGTTGGAGGCTATTGATGTGGTCATTCAAGCCGGGCAATATCCGATAGAGCGGCAAATAAACGGGGTTGCAGTTTGTTTTAAAAAATAGCATTTAACCCCAGTCCCAGCCAATTGCCCCGATGGATAGGTCCGATGCCGCCCTGAAAGAAATAGTCGTTGACCTCGGCGCCGGCGCCTGCGGCGCCAGGTTGTCCATTGCGGAAAGTATAGTGCAGCATGAGTTTGAGTTGGTTGGCGTTGAGGTACCAATTAAGGCCTATATCGTAAGTCTGCTCGCTTCCCGAGCTTTCGCCTACGGCTTTGGCATCGGCTTGGGCGAGGGCGTCGTGGGCGCCTTCAAACCAGGCGGCCATGGCGACCGGCTCCAGGGCGAAGCGGCGCAAAAAGAAGGTATAACCGAGCCGGGCGTGGCCTGCGCCCGATTGGTAAGTAAACCGGCGCATCTGGCCGTCGGGCAATGTACGTTGTCCGCTGCGTTGCAACCACATCCACTCTCCGTCAACCGTAATGGGGCCCCAGTTGAGAAGCAGGCCGGGGCCGAGTAATTGTGAAGAAGTAAACAAGTCGGTATGCCCCTGCCGGGCGGCATTGAGGTCGATGGAAAGGCCTTTGCGCTCGCCCAACTTGTTGATGCTATAGCTAATACCGTATTGCTTCTGCTCGGGCTGTCCGATAGAGATAACCGCCCTGGCGCTGAGCAGCGGCGCGTAGCGCACCCCTGAAGAGCCGGCGTTAAATGCCGTGGTTACGGGATTAAAGATACCGACATTGTATTGCACGCCCAGTTGTTCGTTCTGAACAAGTCCGCCGATATTAATTCCGGCGGCCCTGCCGGGGCCTGTGCCTACCAGGTGCCGCCTGACGTAGGTTTGCGATGACGATTTTTCGAACGAGTTGACCGTCCAGCCCGAGGTAATGCTTTCGCGCTGAATTTGGGGTCGAAACCAGCCGGCGACAATATTGAGCGCCTGGCTTTTGGGCAATACGCGCCACTCCAGGAATGCGTCCCAAATACCTACGGCGGGGTCGGCTTTATTGGTAACGCCGATGCCGGAGCTGAGCAGGTCGCGCCCGGCCTGGTCGTAATACATGGCTATTGTGTAGCGCAGCCGCTCGTAGGGTTCGCCGTTAAAGACCACGCGGGCCCTGCGCAGGCTGAAATTCAGCCTGTCGTCTACCGGTTCATATACGCCTTGTTGGTTGTTAAATCGTTCGAATTGGGTAGAGTAGATCGTCCAGGCCTGCACCATGGCAGTGGTTTGAAAACGGAAGTTGGGCTTTTTCAATAGCCAGCGGGCAGGCGCCGTTGTATCGGCGGTTTGGGCCGAAGCGCCCAAGGCCAGGCAAACGAAGGAGATTAAGAAGAATTGCTTCATAAAGGAGAATTGCTTATGGGTTTATTCATTTATGCGTTTATAAACCCATAAACTTATAAACCCATAAACCAAAGCAACATCAAGCGAATTGATCAATAACGTGCTTAAGTTGGTAGGCTGATTGCATACCCGACTGCCGCCATTTGATCTGGCCGTTTTTAAACAAAATAAAAGTGGGCACGCCGTGAATTTGCATTTTCTCGGCCAGGGCCCGGTTTTGGTCAACGTCGATTTTCACGATAGTGGCCTTGTCGGCAGTTTCGCCGGCCACTTCGCGCAGGATGGGGGCCATCGCTTTGCAAGGGCCGCACCACTCGGCTGAGAAGTCTACCAATACCGGCTTTTCGCCATTGATCAATTCGCTGAATGATACTTTCTTTTCCATGATTGCTCCAGATATTTTGGCTGTTAGTTGCCGGCAGCCGGTTTTTGACAAAATGCCCGCCGCCCGCCGGATCAAAATCTCGACACAAAGATACAATGGCCCCTGTGAGTGTGTCTGTGACGGGGGTCACAATGGGTTGTGGGTTTGTCCGTTGTAGGTTGTAGGTTTTTAATTTACATGCTCTTCTATAATCCTATAATCATATAACGCCATTTCTCGTTTAAATAATAAACCTTATTATCATGAACAAGAAATTAAAAATTGTATTGCTGGCACTGGCAGGCATCTTTGTAGTCATTCAATTTTTCCGTATCGACAAATCGGCGCCGGCGGTTGATCGGTCGCAGGATTTTCTGACGGTGATGGCAGCCCCTGCAGAAACAGCTACCCTGCTTCGCGACGCCTGTTACGATTGCCATTCCTACGAGACGAAATATCCCTGGTATTCCAATATAGCCCCTGTATCCTGGTGGGTGAAAAAACATATCGACGAGGGTCGCGAGCACCTGAATTTTTCGGTTTATAATACCTACGATCCGGAAGATAAGGGCGAAATTCTGGAAGAATGCATCGAAACGGTTAAAGAAGGCGAAATGCCGCTCAAATCCTATACCTGGGTTCACGCCGAGGCGCGCCTCACACAAGGTCAACGCCAACAACTGACGGCCTGGTTCCAGGCACTGGGGGGCGGGGAGAGAATTGGAGAGAGTGAGGGAGAGAGTGAGGGAGAGAGGGAGTGATTTTCCACGGTACTCCTGAGTTGGTTTAGCGCTTCGCTGTTTAGTCTTTTCGGGGTAAAAACTAAAACCTATCGCTAAACCAGCCACAGGAGGATCGTTGTAAAGCTAAACTATCCGCAGGCGTTCCTGAGTAAATATACGAACCGTGGCGTTCCCGAGTAAATAAACGAACCGCAGGCGTTCCTCAGTAAACAGAGGCGTACGGGGGTAAAGCGACTCCAGTTACTCCACCTTACACTACGGGTTCTTTAACTTTCAAAATAAACCCAACCTTATACACATTTTCGATAGTAACGTTGGGGTCATTTTGGAGTAATTTGCGCAGGCGGGAGATAAACACATCAAAGCTGCGACCCAGGAAATAATCCCGTTTGCCGTAGATTTGCTCTACAGCGTCGTCGCGGCGGAGGATCTGATTTTCGTATTGGCACAACAGGCGCAGCACCTCATTTTCCTTTTCGGTGAGCCGCCAGGTTTCGTCGTGCCACGATAATTCCTGGCGGGAGTAGTCGAAGTGATAAGCGCCAATGGCGTACTGTCTGGTGCAGGGTAGTGGGCGGGCTTCCGCCTGGCGGCGCAGCATCACCTTGATGCGGCAGAGCAGCTCTTCTTCGTCAAAAGGTTTGATGATATAATCTTCGGCGCCGAGGTCGAAACCCTTAAGCTTGTCGTGTTTGAGCGAGCGGGCGGTGAGGAAAAAGAAGGGAACTTCGGGGTTGAGGGCGCGCAGTTGGCGGGCCAGGGTAAAGCCGTCCATTTTGGGCATCATCACATCGAGAATACACAGGTCGTAGCTGCCCCTTTTGAATGAATCCAACCCCGAGGCGCCGTCGCGGCAGAGTTTGACATGCAGACCTTCGCTTTCAAGATATTCGCTGAGCAGGAACCCCATGCTGAGGTCGTCTTCTACAAGTAAGATGCTGGGAATGGGTTTCATGGTTAATGAGCATTTTTTTTCTTTGCGCTCCGTAGCGTTTCGGTTTATCTCTATGGTTGCCCAGGTAACCGGTTTGCCCGGTACGGCGCGTTATTCAAGCCGGCAGATACACCTCAAACCGGCTTCCTTTATTGACTTCGCTGATCACCCGCACAAATCCTTTGTGCTGTTCCACCATGTTTTTCACATAGGCCAGGCCCAGACCAAAGCCCTTCTGTTCGTGCAGGTCGCCCTGGCCGGCGCGTTGAAATTTTTCGAAAATCAACCCGCACTGTGAAGCCGGGATGCCGACGCCGTTGTCCTGCACCTGGATGAGGATACCCCGGCGGTGCTCCTGCGCCGAAATGCGGATTTGCGGATGGTCGCAGGCGTATTTCAGTGCGTTGTCGAGCAGGTTGCGAAATACGTTGCCCAGATGGAGGCGGTCGCCAATTACCTCATAGTGACTGGGTACCTCCTCGAGTTGAACGGAGGCGCCGCTGCGCTCTATTTGCATAGACATTTCGTCGCAGACGGACTCGAGCAATTTTTTGAGATTGAGTTGCTCTTTTTGCAGGCAATAATCGCCGTTTTCCAGTCGCGCCAGGTGCAATACGCGCTCTACCTGCGATAGCAGCCGGTTATTTTCGCGCCGTACGATAGCTACCAGCGGGTTCTCTTTCAAGTCGGGGTGTTTTTTGCCTAGCATATTGACGGCCAGTCCTACGTTGGTCAAGGGCGTGCGGAATTCATGGGCCATATTGTTGAAAAAATCCTTGTTGGTTTCCAGCAGTCGTTGTTGTTTGAGCAGCGACCAATTGGCAAAGAGCAATACTGCGGCGGTAAACAGCAGGATCAGGATCGTTGCCACAACCATGAAGTGCATTTTTTCAAGTATAAAAGCCTCTTTGTCGGGGAAATTGACCTGCATATAGGCTGTTTGCGAAGCAGAATCGGCGGGTAGTGGCACCTGACATTGATAGATGCCCTTTTCGCAGGTTTCTTTCACCGAGTCGGCGGTAAACGACAGGTTGTAATCCAGTCCGATCTGGTAAAAATCAAACGATTGGCGCAGGCTGCTGTGGAAGGCCGCATCGTTGGCCAGTTGGGCGGCTGAGGCGACGGTTTTTCCTGTTGTTCCACAGCCCGGCGGACAGGCTGCCGTTTGGCCGCAGCCCGCTCCTGCGTCGTAGTCTTCAACCGTTGAGCATACTGCCATGCAGACGCGCTCGTTGAAAAGTTCTTCCGACAATTCGCGGGAGTGCTGCATCCATTTCAACTGGAAAACAACCAAACCGATAACCGCCAATGTGGAGGCAACGAGCAGTAGCGGGAATGGACGAAGTGATCTCATATAATGTACTATTGCGCAATTGATATTCAAATGTACATACAATCGCGCTGCTTATGTTCAACAATAACAAGTGCTTAACAAGTGGGTAACAGCTGTGTGACAGCTTGTTGTATCTAACGGGCTTAACTTTGCATCGACAAATTAATTGATTTCATTCACCACTTTAACAACCCGCTGTATGAAGCAAGTACTGTTCTCACTGTTCTTTTTGTTTGGCCTGGCCATTGTACAATTGCAAGCGCAAAGCTGCCAACCCTGTCCGCCGGCCTGCTGTGCACAACCCTGTAAGCGCACCGCTGCGGCCGACAAGAAAGCCTGCACGCCTGAAGCTGCCGCCAAATGCACGCCTGCCCAACTCGAATCCTGCAAAGGCAGCGGCAAATTTGACTATACCGGCAAAAAATGGGCAAAAAGTGCCGCCGCCAATCCCAAGTCGAAATCACCCGCTGTACAAACTGTTAGCGTTCAGCCCGCAGATCGCAAGCAACCGGCTGAAGGAGAAATGTAAAGTTTTCCGGCAAAGCCGCATGAACCACCCCCTGCCGATGGAGATCGGCGGTGGGTGGTTTTTAATTAAACAGGCCTTTCAGCCCGTCCAATAAGATGCCGCGGCAAATCCTGCACCCTTTCGCAGCATACCTGTTCCATTACCTGCTGCAATTGTTTTATTAAAATCGAACAGACATGGTCGCCGCCGGCTTCGCCCAGTGCCGCTACGCCGTACATAAACGACCTGCCGAGGAAGGCGAACTCCGCCCCTGAGGCCAGGGTACGCGCCACATCTACCCCCGAGCGGATGCCGCTGTCGAGCATGATGCGTATTTTTCCGGCGTGTTGCTGAACGATAGGCGGCAGGGATTTGATTGCCGACTGCCCCGCGTCGAGTTGCCTGCCGCCGTGGTTGGAAACGATGACGCCGTCGAAGCCCAGACGGACGGCCATGGCGGTATCTTCTTCGCTCGCCACGCCTTTGAGTACCAGCTTGCCGCGCCAGCGGTCGCGGATGGGGGCAATTTTGGCCTCGTTGAGCCTGCCGGAGAAGGTCTGGTTCATATATTGCCCTAGTTGGCCGATGTCGAGGCCCTTGGGCATGTATTTTTTCAGATTGGCAAATTCGGGGCGACCGTGCAGCAGGGTGCGCAAGGCCCATTCGGGTTTTGCCAGTATTTGTAGCAGGTTCGAAAATGTCATCTGGGGCGGCATGGCCAGTCCGTTGCGAATATCGCGCGGCCGGTAGCCGAAGCTGGGCACATCGCAGAGGACGCACAAGACTTCGCAGCCTGCCGCCTCGGCGCGGTCTAACAGGTCGTCGCGCAGCGTATTTTCAACAGGATGGTAGAGTTGAAACCAGAAATGGCCGTCGGTTAATTTTCCTATCTTCTCTATACTGGCAGTGGTCACCGTACTGAGTACAAACGGAATATTGTGCTGCCGGGCGGCTTTGGCCAGTATCTCAGGCGCGCCCGGCCACATCAGCCCCTGGAGGCCGATAGGCGCTACGCCAAAGGGGGCGTCGTACACCTTGCCAAATAACTCGGTTTTCAGGCTTGAGCCGGCGTGGTTGCCCAGGTAGTAGGGCTTCAGCTCTACCTCGCGCAGTTCAGCGGTATTTTTGTGGAGGTTGACGTCTTCGTTGCAGCCGCCGTCGAGGTATTCAAAAGCAAAACGCGGGATGCGCTGCCGGGCGCGCCGGCGAAGGTCTTCTATGGCGGGATATTTCATCGCGGGTAAATTTGTACAAATTTATCCCGCTTCACACAGAACTTCGCTATTTGATCAAAAAACAATACTTTCATGTATCAGTTAAATATTGATCATGAAAATATACACCGACAAGGACAAGCGCAAACCCGAAAATTTCAGCCCGCTTCGCGAAAAAATTCACGAAATAGTCTTCGAAGCGGAAACCCCCGCCGGCAAGTTGTTCGACATCGTACTGCTTGTAATGATCTTGTTCAGCATTTTTATTTTGATTTTGGAAACGGTGCCGTCGCTGTATGCCAAATGGGGGCCGACCTTTTATGCTTTAGAGTGGATTATCACGGTCTTTTTTATTATAGAGTATATTGTCAGGCTGTATTGCGTGTATAAACCAATCAAATACGCAACCAGCATATTGGGTATTATTGATATTGCCGCCATATTGCCTATGTTTCTCGATATATTCTTTCCCGGCGCCCATTCGCTGATGATTATGCGGGCGCTGCGGCTTTTGCGTGTTTTCCGGATTTTTAAACTCGATACGTTTGTCCATCAGGGCAACCTCATTGTGGCGGCCCTGCGGGAGAGTGTACCCAAAATGACCGTTTTTTTATTTTTTGTGCTGGTATCGGTCTGCTTGTTCGGCTCAATTATGTACATCACTGAACAAAATGCCAATCCAGAATTCGACAGTATTCCCACAGGTATCTATTGGGCTATTGTAACCCTTACCACGGTAGGTTATGGCGATATCAGCCCGGTTACGCCGCTGGGCAAGTTTATTTCTTCGCTGATTATGATTATCGGTTATGCTGTGATTGCAGTACCTACGGGTATCGTGACTTCTGCGCTGATCAACCCGGCTCGAAAAACGACTGCCATTGCATGCAAAAATTGCGGGAAAGAGGGCCACGACGCCGATGCGACTTATTGCAAATATTGCGGATTTCAACTGGATTGATCTTAATTGCCACCTCATGAATACGACCCGTATAGTGCTCACTGAGCCATTCGTAAAACAACCCGCAGGTCAGGTTATTGAACTCGACGAAGCAACCGGTGTGAGCGGCTGGGAAGACGATGAAAGGCTTCGCGAGCGATTGAGCTTTTCCGATAAACGGGTATATTACTTGCCCGACGGCGGCAATGGCGCCGGCTATGAGCTACCGCTGCACATGACAACCCCTTGCCCTGATGAAATCTTTGAGGGTGTAGACCTGCGAACCGGCCCTTGCCGCGTTACCGGCGCGTGGTTTTCCGCCGTTGGCCCCGAAGAGGAGGCCTCGCCCAGCGACCTCAAATACAGCGCGCAGCTACTGGAAATTAACGGCGTTCATGCGCAGGGGATAGCCCTGTCGCTGCCGCAACAACCTATTGCTATTGCGCTGAAAGATGTACTTCGCGATATTCAGTTGCGACAAATACCCGCGGATGCCCCCTTGGTCCAATTGAATTTTAGCGACTTGTTGCCCGGATTTTATCAACTAACTATTCAAATGCCCGGCGGAGCCTATTACGCGATCCGGTTTATGAAAGCATTTCCTTTTTTAGTGACGTTTAAAGATAACAACGGCAGTTATGAATTGCACAAGACTTTGTATTAGTGCGTCATAGTTTTTTACTTTGCCAAAGTATCGGATTTTTAAGTAAAAAAAACTTTCACTCATGACCCGACTAAGTGTCAACATCAACAAAATAGCTCTCATTCGCAACTCGCGCGGCGGCAACCTACCCGATTTGCTGGAGGTGGCTCAGGATTGCGAAATTTTCGGCGCAGAGGGAATTACGGTACACCCCCGGCCCGACCAACGGCATATTCGCTATGCCGATATTCCGGAATTGAAAAAGATCGTTCGCAATGAATTCAATATAGAGGGCAATCCCACGCCTGAGTTTATGGCGTTGGTGCTGCAAAATAAACCCCACCAGTGTACCCTTGTGCCCGACGACCCGGCAGCGCTTACATCCGACCACGGGTGGGACACCATCAAACACGCCGGTTTCCTGAAAGATATCACCGCTCAATTACAATCCGCCGGTATCCGGGTATCGCTATTTGTAGACCCCGATGAGCGCTTTGTGGAGGGCGCCAAGGCGGTAGGCGCCGATCGAATAGAATTTTATACGGGTCGCTACGCTCACCAGTTTGCCCAAGACCGCGACAAGGCCGTGGCGCCTCATATCAGCTGCGCCCGGCTGGCCAATGAGATCGGCATCGGCGTCAATGCAGGCCACGACCTCAACCTCGATAATCTGCGTTTCTACAAAGATCATGTGCCTGGCCTGTTGGAGGTCTCTATCGGCCACGCGCTGATCTGCGATGCGCTCTATTTCGGCCTGGAGAATACGATTCAAATGTATCTCCGGGAGTTGGCAGCGTAAATCCGGGTTATGAGGGGTTATGAGGGGTTT
>JRYG01014594.1_pt1 | contig 16718 bp, 13 predicted proteins | sample 235341 | NCBI WGS metagenome assembly JRYG01 (sample SAMN03074218, study PRJNA261478) | activated sludge metagenome | biome: Wastewater Treatment Plant; feature: Wastewater; material: Activated sludge; isolation source: activated biomass of a wastewater treatment plant treating hydrocarbon... ... | reverse complement strand
TGGGCATGCTGAGCCAGGGTTCGCGGGGTTCGAGCGGGGCGCCGCGCTGGAGCAGTTCGATGGAGATGTGGTCGGGGGAGCGGACGAAGGCCATGTAGCCGTCCCGCGGGGGGCGGAGGATGGCCACGCCGTGGGCGCGCAGGCGCTCGCAGATGGCGTAGATGTCGTCCACGGCGTAGGCGATGTGGCCGAAGTTGCGGCCACCGGTGTAGGGCTCGGCTTCCCAGTTGTGGGTGAGCTCGATCTGGGCCTGCTCGTCGCCGGGGGCGGCGAGGAAGACGAGGGTGAAGCGGCCTTGGGGGACTTCGTGCCGGCGCACCACCTGGAGGCCAAGTGCGTCCCGGTAGAAGCGCAGGGAGGCGTCCAGGTCGGTGACGCGGACCATGGTGTGGAGGTATTTCATGGCGTGGGGTTCCGGAGCGGTGGAGCAGGGCGGGGGCGGGAGCACCGACCGGGGGCGCACGGCCCCGGCGCGGCGCCCGGCTCAGCGCAATATGTGCGAGGCAGCGTGGGTGGGGGGCGCGGTGTCCACGGCGATGAGCACGCTCGTCTGGGCGGTGGTGGCGGCGGCGGACACCGGGGCATCCTGCCGGGCGTGGGTCGCCCGGTTGTGCGCGTCCGTCAGGGGTTGGGCAATGGCCTCGACGGTTCGGCGCATGGCGGCCGTCAGGGCGTTGCCTCCGGGCGGGAGCTCGCCCTGGGGGAGGATGTTTTTCCGCCGGGCGTCGGCGTCTTTGGGATAGGGCATGGTGGTCTCCTGCTGTCGGGGGTGGGCGGGCGGGCCGGTACTTATGGATAGACCAGCCGGCCGGGGCCGGCAAGGGGGCCGTTTGCCGCCGTCACGGCCCGGGCTTGAAGGATTCCAGCTCCATGCCCACGCGATTGACCCGTACGCCCCGGCCGTCGAACATCTCTTCTTCGGATTTGACCCAGTACTTCACCTCGGGCACGTACCAGAAGGCTTTGTAGGTGCGGCCAGCGACGGTTTCCGCCTCGGTCTTGCGGGTCTGGGTGGTCATGGTGGTGCCGGCGGCGGTGGTGGTGGCCGCCTGGCTTACGCTTTGCCCGGGCGCCCGCTGGGCCACCCAGGTGCCCTCGCTTTCGATCTTGAGGGCGTTGAAACGGCCGGCGGGCACCTCCACCGTCTCGTAGCCCAGCACGCGGAAAGTGCTCTCCCACGCCACCTCCCGGTGCTGGGCGTCGGGGTGGGGGTCGGTAAAGCGCAGGGTCCAGCTCTTGCCCGGCGCCAGGGGGAAGACGAGCGGCCGGGTCACCGTGGTTTCCTTGCCGTTCAGGCTGCGCAGGCGGGACCAGTCGAGGCCGGTCACCACTTCCCGCGGGGGCTGGGGCGATTCGGCCTTCTTGACGGTGATGTACAGCCGGGAGCCGGTCACCCGCGCCACGGCCATTTCCTCCCGCACCTGCTCCCAACCGGAGGGTGCTTTTTCGCGGGTCAGCCGAACCACCCAGGTGTCGCCCACCTTGAAGCCGGGGGCGTCCGCCGTTTGGGAGAGGGCCACGGCCGGCAGCGCGGCGCAGGCGAACAGGACAAGACGTTTGTGCATGATCGGGGCTCGACAGGGATGCAATGTTGGTGAGCATACCCTGCAACGCCGTGCCGGTTCTGCCCCGGCAAACCCCCATGCGCCGGCCACGCGCCCGGCCCCGGGCCGAGGCTCTAGAATGCACCCGGGGCGGCGCCCCGGAGGCGGTGAGCGCACCCCCCAACCGCCGCCCCACGTTCCATCCCCCGGAGGCCCCATGTCCCGCCTGCTTGCAGAAATCCACCGCCTGTTCGGCGCCGAAACCCTCGACCCTACCGCCCCGGAGCCCGCCCGGCTGCGGCTCACCACCTCGTCGGGACAAACGCGCACGCTGTTGCTGGAGGTGAAGCGGGGCAGCGACTGGCCCGCCCTGGCGGCCTTGCTGCAGGGGGTGGAGGAAGCCCTGGAACTGCCGGCGCCGGCGGTGGCGGTGGCCCCGCAAGCGGGCTTCCAGCTCTGGTTCCCGCTGCAGGCGGCCGTGGATGCCGCCACCGGGCAGGCGTTTCTGGAAGGCCTGCGCGCCCGCTACCTGGCCGAGGCGCCCCCGGTCGGGCTGCGCCTGCTGCCGGGCGGGGGGCAAGAATGGGTGGACCGGGTGCCGGAACTGGACGCTGCTTCCGGCAAGTGGTCGGCTTTCATCGACCCCACCATGGGCAGCATGTTCGCGGACGAGGCGGGCCTGGAAATGGGCCTGGAGATGGCCCCGAACCCGGAGCGCCAGGCGGACATGCTGGCGGCCATCACCCCCATCCCGCCCGCCGCGCTGGAGCGCGCCCTGGCCAGGCTGCGCCCGGCCCCGACCACCCCCGCCACGGCACCCGGCCAAGCCCCCGCGATGCCGGCGCCCGGCCTCGCCGGCCCGTGGACCGACCCCAGAGCCTTCCTGCTGNNGACCCCCGAGCCTTCCTGCTGGCGGTGATGAACGATGCCAGCGCCCCCCTGCGGGAGCGCATCGAGGCCGCCAAGGCGCTCCTCGCCGACCGCGACGCCCCGGGGCAACACCGGGCAAGCTGAACAGCCGCCCCGACACCGGGGCCCAGGGGTTAGCGCTCCGGCGCCGGAGCGCCCGCCATCGGCCCGGCCTGCAGGCTGGGCGCCGCCGGAAAACCCTCGCCCCCTGCGGGGGCCGTTTGCTTGGGTGCCGGCCCCCGCCGCCCGTTCAGCAGCAGACCAGCCAGCGCGGGCGAGAGGACGATGGCCGCGAACAGGTTCACCACGAACATGAAAGCCAGGAGCGCCCCCATGTCGGCCTGGAACTTGAGATCGGAGAACACCCACGCGCCAACACCGATGGCCATGGTCACCGCCGTGAACAAGGAGGCGGTGCCGCGCTGGGCCAGCGCTTCCCGGAAGCCTTCGCGCAGGGTCAGGCCCTTGCCGTCGCAGGCGTGCATCAGCCGCTCGAAAAGGTAGATCCCGTAGTCGATGCCGACCCCCACGCCGAGGCAGACCACGGGCAGGGTGTTTACCTTCAGCCCGATGTGCAGCCAGGCCATGATGGCGTTGCACATGACCGTCACCAGCGCCAGGGGCAGGACGATGCAGATGGTGACGCGCAGCGAACGGAAGGTCAGCAGGCAGAGCAGGCTCACCGACCCGAACAGCGCCAGGTTCACCCACAGATCCGACGCCTGCACGACCTCGTTGGTGGCCGCCATGATGCCAGCGCTGCCGGTGGCGAGCCGGAACACCACGCGCTCATCGGCAAAGCGTTCCCGGTAGTCCTTGATGGCGGCCACCACGTAACGCAAGGTCGTGGCCTGATGGTCCTTCAGGTAGAGGAGCACCTGGGCGGTATGGCAGCCGAAGATCGCCAGGTCCTTGTCCTTGGCGTTGGCGTCGGTCATGTACTGGCCCAGTTGTGCGCGGGTCTCCGGGATCCCGTTCCACTTGATGTATTCCTCGTTGTTGATGACGTTCTGCAAGCGGACGGCGCCACCCAGGCCCCGCACCGACTCGACACCCTCCACCTGGCGCATGGCCGACTCGAACCGGTCCAGGTGGTCCACCAGGGCGTATTCGAGACAGGGTTCGCGCATGTTCTTCGGCTCCACGATCACGCCCAGCACGTCCACACCCAGCAGGAAGTTGCGGGTGATGAATTCGGCATCCTGGTTGTAGCGGGCCTCCGCCCGCAGTTCCGGAATCCCCCGGCCGAGATCGCCCACCTTCAGGTCGCGCGCGACCCACACCGCGGCCAGCAGCATGCCGACGCCCACCACCACCACCGGCACCGCCACCGGCCGCTCGACCACGACACTGATGGCCCGCCACATCCGATCGGCCCCGGTTTCGTGGCCACCGTGGGCGTCGCCCCAACCCCGGCCGGCCTTCATGTAGGAAAGCAGGATGGGCAGGAGCAGCTTGTTGGTGGCGATCATCACCGAAACGCCGATGGTGGCGGTCAGCACCAGATCCTTGACGATCTGCACGGGCACGAAGGCGATGGCCACGAAGCCGAGCGCATTGGCGAGCAGGGCGACGCTGCCCGGGATGAACAGCTTGATGAAACAGTGGGTGGATGCGCTTTGCCCGTCGGCCCCCAGCATCACCTCCTGCTTCCAGGCGCTGGTCATCTGCACGGCGTGGGAGACGCCGATGGCAAAGACGAGGAAGGGCAGGAGGATGGACAGCGGGTCCAGGGTCAGCCCGACCAGGGGCATCAGGCCCAGCAGCCACACCACCGGGATCAGCGCCGCGATGAGGGCCCAGGCGGTGAGCATCACCGAGCTGGAATACCAGTACAACAGGGCAGCGGTGAGGGCAAAGGTGAGGGCGAAGAAGACAATGATGCTGCCGGTGCCATTCACGATGTCGCTGGTGGATTTGGCGAAGCCGATGATGTGGATCGACGCCTCATCGTCCTCCAGCTTGGCCCGCACTTCCTCCAGCTTGTTGCCGAAGCGGTGCACGTTGAGGCGCTCGCCGGTTTCGGGGTCGTTCTCCATCAGCTCAGCGACGATCATGGTCGAGGTGAAGTCGTTGGAGACGATGCGGCCGATCCAGTTGGATTTGACCACGTTGTCCTTGACCCGGGCCACGGCCGCTGGCGAACCGTCGTAGTCGGGGGCGATCACCGGACCGCCCTCGAAGCCGTTCTCGACCACCTCGTAGTGGACCACATTGGGCGAAAACAGGGAGGTGACCGTAGCCCGCTCCACCCCGGGCAGGTAGAACACCGCCTCTTGCACCGCGCGCAGCTTGCTCAGGTAGGCGGCGGAAAAGATGTCCCCCTGGCGCTGGTGCACGGCAATGAGCACCCGGTTGCCGCCCCCCAGTTCCTTCTGGTACTGGGTGAAGGTGCGGGTGTACTCGTGGTCGAGGGGGATCATCTTGTTGAACTCGGACTTCAGGCCAAGGCGTGTGGCCGAAGCCCCCAGACCGAGGGTGATGAGGATGCCCAGGATCAGCAGCGGCAAGCGCCAGCTGAAGATCCGGAACGCCACCGTGCCGATCAGGCCGGGCTGGAAGTTTTCCCGCCGGAAGGTGTTTGCGTCGCGCGTGCCAAAGTCGTCCATGCCGGTCTTTCCGCTTACTGAGCCAATGCATCCCAGCGCACGCTGCGCACGCCGCCATCGCCGAAGAGCAGCCATTCGCCGCCACGGCCTTCGATCACCCGCGCCACACTGCGCCGGTCCGGGGTGTGCCGGGTTTCAACCCGCTCGCCATCGGGGGCGACCAGCACCAGCACGCCGTCCTTGCCGCCAATCACCAGGCGACCGTCCCGCAACCGGGTCGCCGCGAACAGGGGCGAATTGGTGGCCGAGGGCAATTCGCTCCAGCGCCGGCCTCCGTCGACGGACCTCAGGATCTTGCCGCGCATGCCAAACGCGATGAACTGGTTGGCCCGCAGGGCCGCCACCCCGAAAAGCGAGCCCGGGTAAGGCGAGGCCACCGCTTGCCAGGCCTTGCCCAGGTTGTCGGACACGGCGATGAGACCGGTTTCCCCCACCAGCACCAGGGTGTTGCCAGCACGGGCGATGCCATAGATGTGCTTGTCCATGTCCGGGCCGAGCATTTCGGCCTGCGCCCAGGACCGGCCACCATCCCCGCTGGCGAGGAAGGTTCCGTAGCCGCCGTAGGCCAGAGCCTGGTTGCCATCCAGGGGCAGGATGCCCATCAGGGCCTCCCGGCGTGGTCCCGGGGTAAGGGCGGCCTGCCAGGTTTCGCCGCCGTCGGCGGAGCGCAGGATGGTGCCGCTGTGTCCCGTGGCGAACAGTTCGCCACCCGGGGCGGGGATGATGCCGGTGAGGGTCTTTTCGGTGGGCGCCACCCGGGGCGTCCAGGTGACGGCCCCGTCAGCGGAGACAAAGACGGCACCCCGCTCGCCGACGGCGACATCGCGCTCGCCCACACGTACGGCATCGGTGATGAAGACCCGGTTGAGCGCAGCCCGGGCCTTGAGGGCGGCCAGGGCCCGCGGGTCGGGCGCAGGCTCGGCGGCACCGGCGGACAGGGCGGCCACCAGGGGCAACAGCGCAACGGCGAACCACCAGGGACGGCACGACGGGGGCGCAGCCTGGGAAACGGGACGCAACATGGAAGTTCCTGTCAGGGTTCCGGTGACTCGACCGGAAAAAAGAGGGGCCACCGGATAAAGTAGCCGCCCCAAGGAGGAGAACATTGCCTACTTCGTGCCCATCCGTTTCAGGCCTTCGGCACTGTGGTCGGCCCAGCGGCTCTTGACCCCGAAGCGGATCGGGCGCTTTTCCTCGTTGTCCAGCCACTCGGCGATGTAGGCGCCGCTGTGGAGGTCGGCGATGGCCCAGGACTGGATGTAGGGGACGACCGCGTTGTAGTACTGCATCGTGTAGACGTCGTTGACCCGCCACAGTTGGCCCCGGGAGTCGTAGGCGTCGTCATGGAGGACGGTCCAGCTGTCCTCGTCGATGTACCAGGTGCGCCGGGAATAGATGTGGCGCTGGCCGTCGCGCAGCGTCCCTTCAACCACCCAGACGCGGTGCTTTTCAAAGCGCAGAACCTCCGGATTGGGGTGATTCTTGGTCAGGATCTGGGTGTACTTGAGACTGCGGTCCGAGAGCTTGTAGTTGTTGTAGGGGACAATCATTTCCTTCTTGCCCACCAGCTTGAAGTCGTAGGACACCAGGGAGCCAAAGAAGCCATCGAACTGATCCGCGGTACGCAGGCCTTCGAGGGCATCGTCGAAGTAATCGTTCGGGGTCTCGGGCATCTTGCGCACCCGGCGCAGACCGGCGTTGTAGAAGTAGAAGTCCAGGGGCCGCGCCTGGGGATTGGAGTAGCTCTTCACCACTCCGGCCCGGCCTTCCACCTGGGCGGGCGCGGTCTGGAAGAAGACGAAGGAACTCACCAGGCCAGCGGGTACGTTCTCCTTGTCGACGAAGTCGGTGGGCTGGGCCCAGGTCATGCGCGGCTTGTTGTAGTAGAGGATGGTGCCGTCGGCCAGCACCGGTGCCGTGGCCAGATCACGCTCCACACCGCCGCCCCGATAGCGGTACAGGTGGTTCCACATCACCTGGCGACCGCTTTTCGGGATCGGGAACGGCACCACGGAACAACCCGTGCAGGTGATCTCGCCATCGGAGAGCTGCGCGGCGTTGGCGTTCTTCTTGATCAGGTCATAGATTTCCTGCGGATAGGCGGCCGTGCGATGGGTCGGATACACGTGCATCTTGAAGGAGCCGTACTTCTTGAGCATGGCATAGTGGCCTTCGGTGAGCTTGTCCTTGTAACGGTCCGCATTGGCGGCGTTGATGGTTACCAGGGGCTTCTCGGCGGCGAACGGATTGATGTAGCCCTTTTCCGGCTCGAAACCCGGGGGCGGCGTCGTCAGGCCGCCGTTCCAGGCGGGGATGCTGCCGTCGGCGCTGCCCGCTTTTTCCGCGCCAAGGGGGGTGAGGTCCCGCCCCAGCCGGGCGACTTCTTCCGCACTCAGCCCTGCCTGGGCCGCACCGGCGAGCAGGAAGGAGGCGGCGACCAGGGTCTGGCCAAAGCATTTGATCGAAATGGTCATGGTTGTCTCCTCGGATTGGTCAGAACGTGTAGCCCACGCTGATGCCGTAGAAGGCGCGGTCGCGCCCGTCGTCGTAGGTGGCGTTGCGGTTGTAGCCAACGTAGCTGGCCTCCGCCCAGTAGGCGGCCCGCTCGAATCGGACGGACACACCGAGCGTGCGGCGCTTCTCGTTCAGTTGCCCGTCCACCGACCAACCCTTCAGGTCATGGGCGAAGTAGATGCTGGGCTTGACCGAAACACCGATGTCGGTTGCGTAGTTGAGCTGACCGAAGAGCCGGTAGCCATAGGCGCTCGGTGTCGCGTAGCCGCTGTTCGAGCACTGGCCGGGCACGGTGGATGGGCACACGGCGGCAATATTGGCGCCGTAGTTGAACCCGCGGCCGTAACGGACCGCGCCGGCCTTGCCCGGGTCGTCAATGCCCGCCCGCTGGTAGGCGAACTCCGCGATGAACGTCCCACCGGTAGCTCCCCACATGGGCGACAGCAGCTTCAGGGTGTTCACCAGCAGTTGCGACTGGCGGACCCGGTTGAAACCCCGCATGTAGGTGCCATCCGGCGTGGTGAACGGGTAGGAGGCGCCCAGCGGCCCCAGGCCGCTCCCCACGGCGGCGTAGAACATGTCCACGGCGTTGATCTGGGCCGGCGAGTTGGGACTGTGGCTCAGCTCCATGCCCAGGGACCAGCCTCCCGGCAGGTTGGTGGCCAGGGTGGCGCCGTAGCGGCGGACATTCTCCGGGTATTCGAAGAGGTACTTGAGCGCGTTCAGTTGCGCCGGCCCATGGACAAAGCTCGAGGTGTAGGCGGAAAAGATGGGAATCCCGGAGTGCAGGTTCATGGCGTAGAGGCCGAACTGGGTGTCGATTGCCTCGGCGTTGTAGTGCATGGCCAACCCGTACTGCCCGGAATTCTTCGCGCGGATGTTGTTGCCCCGCTGCATGTAGCCGATGGAGCCGTCCGGGTAGGTGATGGCCGGCCCCAGGTTGGCGCTGGCGCCGCAGCTGTTGTCCACGCCGATGTCGGAAGTGGAGAAGTAGGTGCCGCAGCCATCCACCACGAAGGGGCGGAACTTCCATTCGTAGAAGCCCTCGACCGAGACCGGGGAATTTTGGGGAACCCAGTTGAAGTAGGCCGTCTCGACGGGGATCAGCGCTTCCTTGATCTGGGCACCGGGGCGGCGCAACGCCGGGATGTCGAGGGGGCTGGTCTGGTTGAGCCCCTGGAAAAACGTGGACTCGCCCCAGTTCAGCACCTGCTTGCCGACCCGGACCGTCAGGTCTGACTGGTCCAGGCGGAAATTGCCGTAGGCGTAGGCGTCGAGGAGCGAAACACCGGAAAACCGGGCTTCATTGACGAAGCCGCGGTCGCTGAGGCGCCCCGGCGTGTAGCCATTGACCGAGTTGCCGTGCGGCACGCTGCGGTTTTCCAGGGCGGAGTCATACCAGGCCTTGGCGCGGACCAGGGCGCCGTACTGACCTTTTTTCAACTCGACATCCGAGACGATCTTGAAAACCGAGGAGACCAGGTCGCCGCGGCTGTAATTCAGGTTGCCATCGTCATTGGCGGACGAACCCGAGACGCCTCCGTAAGCGGGCCCGATAAGCGGCTTCAGGGCATTGTCGGCGCGCCACTGGGCGCCGTAGGAAATATTGGTCGTCGACACCACCTGGGTGCCGTCCGCCAGCTCGGTCTGGAAGGCCAGCGCCGGTTGGGCGAACAACGCGGCCAGCAGCCAGGGAATGGCATTCTCCCGCCGCCGCGGCAACTTCTCGATCGCATGCATCATCGTGTACTCCTCCTGTTATTGATATCGAGCACTTCCGTACAACTGCCTGCAATGTGCTTTGCCACCCCTACAAGCGCTGCCGACACGATGAGGTATCGAACGTTCGTTCTGGCCATGGCAAAAAATAAGGACGCGAGAAGGCTGGCCGACTACGCCAACGACTTCGGCGCGTCCGGGATCATCTGCCCCTTGACTGCCCGACACTGGGCTTGCGCCACGGCCACCACCTGCCGCGCCGTTCCCGTCACCTGGATCTCGTAGGTGGAGGTGCGCCCGGAACGCGCGCTTTCCCGCGCCTCGGCCACAAGCACGTCGCCCAGCCGGGCAGGCACCAGGAAAACAATGTTCAGCGCCTGGGACAGGGTGTTCTGGTTATAGGAATTGCAGGCGTAGGCGCAGGCGGTGTCAGCCAGTGTGAAGGTGTAGCCGCCGTGGCAAATGTCGTGGCCGTTGATCATGTCTGGGGTGACGGTCATCGCCACGCGCGCGTAGCCAGGGCGGATTTCCTCGAGCTGCATGCCGAGGCGCCGGCCAACCCTGTCCAGCGAGGCCATGATGTCGGCGACGCGGCCGGCGAGTTCGGCGGCATCGTGCGGGGAATTGCCATGTTGAGTCATGTTGTCCTCTCTCCCTTCCCTGGATTCACACCGACAAGACGACGGCTGTCATGGATTTGGTGTCGGCAGCCTTGTCCCCCCCCATGCAATGGGCCAGGCCGGTCCGTGCGCCAGCCACCTGGCGCCGCTCGGCCCTGCCCCGCAACTGGGTCGCCAGTTCGACGATCTGTTCGATGCCGGTGGCGCCCACCGGGTGGCCACGGGACAGCAGACCACCGGACACGTTCACCGGATGCCGGCCGCCCAGGGCGGAGGCCCCCGATTCAACAAAGCGCCCCCCGCCCCCTGGCGGGCACAGGCCGAGGGCTTCGTAGTGCATGATTTCGGCAATGGAAAAGGCGTCGTGACACTCGATCACGTCCAGGTCGGCGGGACCGATGCCTGCCTGCTCATAGGCCAGTCTCGCGCCCTCGTAGTCGGTGCTCCAGCGGGCCAGATCCTGGGGATTGGCGTAGTTGCCGGTGCGCAGCACGGCGCAGCGCACCCGCACGACGGCCCCGATGCGCCTGGCCAGCGTTGCCGAGCACAGGATCAGGGCCGAGGCGCCGTCGGCAATGGGGCAGGACTGCAGGCGGGTCAGCGGATCGGCGATCATTGGCGAGGCGAGCACCTCCTCCACCGTCACCGCCTTGCTAAACTGGGCGGCCGGATTGAGCGCCGAATGGAAACGGCTCTTGACGGACACCATGGCCAGTTGTTCCGGGGTGGTGCCGAATTCGTCCATATGGCGGCGGGCGCGCAGGGCAAAGCTGGCGGGCGTCACCAAGCCCAGCATCGTGTCCACCTCGCTGTCGCCGGAACTGAGCAGCCCGATCTGCGGCACACACATCTTTTCCGAGCCCACGACCATGGCGCAATCCACCTCGCCGCTGCGGATTGCCATGCACGCCAGGTAGAAAGCCGTGGAGCCGGATGTGCAGGCATTCTCCACGTTCATCACCGGGATGCCGGTGAGCCCCAGGTCGGCGTAGACGTTCTGGCCGACGGTCAGATCCCCGAACAGCTTTCCCGCCAGGGCGTTGGCGAAGAACCCGATCTGGATGTCGGCCGCCTTGAGCCCGGCGTCGGCCAAGGCCCTGATTCCCGCCTCGACCCCCATGGAAACCACCGAGCGGTCCGGATGGCGGCCGAAGGGGATATTGCCGGTCCCGGCGATGAAGACTTCGCTCATGGCTGGCTTTCCTCGGAAGTGTCCCCAACCAGGCAGTACACCGGTCGCAGGCAGGCGCCACCGGAGCGGTTACGCCCCAGGGGCATGGCCTTGAGCACCACTGCGGCACCGATGTCCAGACGCTCCAGGGCTGCGGGGTCGAAGAGGGCAAACACCCGCAGGGGTACGTCGTCCAGGTCCACGTAGCCCACCCCGTAGGGTTCGGGCAGACCAAAAGGTGCCCGCGTCCGCACCACGGTAAAGCTGTAGATGCGCCCCCGCTCGCCAAAGACACAGCGCTGGACGGGGCCCAAGCAATCCGGGCAGACATCCGGCGCCGGAAAGAAATGCTTGCCGCAGGATGAGCAATGGGCGCCCACCAGCCCCTGCCGCTGACCGCTCGCGTCCAGGGCCTGGAACAGGTCGGGCAGGATCGGCGGCAGGGCCGGGAGATCCCTCTCGCAGGTCGGATTCTCGGTCACGTGCGCGCCTCCCCATTGGCTTCCCGGTCCCAGGTATCCGCCGTGATGCCCTGGTCACGCAGGACGAACTTTTGCACTTTTTCCGTCGGCGTCTTGGGCAGGGCTGCGACGAAGCGGACATAGCGGGGCACCATGAAGCGCGCCATGCTCCCTTCGCAGTGGTCGATCAGCGCTTGCGGCGTCAGGCTGGCCCCCGGGCGCAGGACGACGGCGATCATCACTTCATCCTCGCCCAGCTCCGACCTGACGGGCGTTGCCGCCGCTTCGAGGATGGCGGGATGGGCCATCACCAGCCGCTCCACTTCGTAGGAACTGATGTTCTCGCCGCGCCGCCGGATGGCGTCCTTCTTGCGGTCCACGAAGTGATAGAAGCCCTCGTCGTCCCGCTGCAGGTAGTCGCCCGTGTGAAACCACAGCCCCTGCCAGGCCTCGATGGTTTTCTCGGGCATGCGGTAGTACTCGGTCATCATCGACCAGGGCTGCTTGGGACGCACCAGCAGCTCCCCCGGCACACCGGCCGGCAATGCGCAGCCGTCGTCATCCACCAGCATCACGTCGTAGTCGGCGTGGGGCTTGCCGCAGGAACCCGGCTTGCAGGCTCCGGGGCGACTGACGAGCGGGATGCCGATCTCGCTCATGCCATAGCCTTCGATGAGGGAAACCCCGAAGCGCTTCTCGAACGCCTCATAGACCCCTGGTGTAGCGCCGGCGCCAAACAGCACCCGCAAGGTGTTGTCCGCATCGTCGGGCCGGGGTTCGGCCTTGAGCAGGATGGCGAGGATGCTGCCGATGTAGTTGAACTCGGTGCAGCCATAGCGGGCGATGTCTGCCCAGAAGTGGCTGGCCGAAAAGCGCTCCGCCAGCACCATCGTCGCTCCCGAGTAGAGGGCCGGCATGGTCGACAGCAGCTTGGCGTTACCGTGGAACAGGGGCAGGGCGTTGTAGAGGCAGTCTCGCGGCCCGTAGCCGGCGATGCCTGCGACCATCTCGGCGGTGTGGATGGCGTAGTTCTGGGGCAGGACGGCGCCCTTGGACGGCCCCGTGGTGCCCGAGGTAAACATGATGCCGAGGGGGTCATTCCAGCGTACCGGGGAGGGTCGGTACCCCGCGCCATGGGCCATCATTTCCTCCCAGCGGTGCACGGCGAGCCCCACCAGCGGCGGGTCCGCAGAAGTGGCGTCCAGCACCACCACATGGCGGAGGCTGCCCAGCCCGCCCGCCACCTCGGCCAGGTGGGGCAGAAAGGCTTGCTCGATGATGAGCACGCTGCATTCCGCCTGGTTGAGCAGATAGGACAGGAGATAGCCGCGATGGGCAGTGTTGATGGGAACTTCAACCGCCCCCAGCTTGGAGAGTCCGAACCAGGCGGCGAGGAATTCGGGGCGGTTGTTGAGCATGACCGCCACCCGATCCCCCTTGGCCACACCGAGCAGTTGCAGGCCAGTGGCCGCAGTCGCCGCCAGGTGGTCAAGGCGGGCATAGCTGTAGGCCTCATCGCGAAACCAGAAGAAGGTGGCCTCCCCCTGAGCTTGGGCGCGCCGCTCGAGGAGGTGATTGATCGTTCGTTCTAGTGGCGAGCGCAGTAACGGGTAATCCATGGCCATCCTCCTCAGGCAGCCTTGGCCAGCCTGGCCGCCGGATCGGGGTAGCTGCCGTAGTAGCGCAGCACCTCGGGGCGGGGTTGCTGGGCCTGCCAATCCTTGACGAACTCCGCGTAGGGCTTGGCGTTGCGCTTGCGCGCCGCGCGGGTCTCGTCGCGCAGCGCTTGTGTCGCGGCCTCGTCGAGACGGAGGGTTTCCGGATCGTAGGCAACCTTGTAGATATGGCGGGCCGCCCACGGGGTGACCAGATCGCGGCGCAGGTCGGCCATGACGCGCCGGGGGTCGCGGTCGATCACGTCACCGTAGCCGGCCCCACCCAGCACCGGCACGTAGAGGGTATCGCCATCGACGAAGGGTTGCGGCGGCGCGCTGACGTGGCCCAGGGTGCGGCGGCCGGTTTCCCGGGGCGCGCCGGCGTAAAGCTCCCCCATGTCGTGGGGTAACTCGACGGTCCCCGCCGCCAGCAGCGCCCTCATGTTGCTGCCATGAACGGACTGCACGAACACCGGCGGCGCCGCGCGCCCCCCGAAAATCCCCAGGGTGGCGGGAAAGCGGGTGCCAAAACCCATGCCGCCGATGGCGACCCAGGGCACGCCGTGCACCATGATGCCGTAGCCGACGCCGGAGCCACCCCGATACTTGCCGTGTCCGTAGGAGTTGTTGAAAAAATTGCGGAACAGGTAGACGAAGGGGCGGTCGGCCTCCATGGACTCGATATCCCCGCAGTCGCTCATCGTGGCGAAGAACGCCCCGGCTGCATCGACGCCGTCCATGTCGGGCCGGGCCCCGGCACCCGTCGCGTTGATCTCCGGCGTGATGTCGGCGATCGGCTCGCCCCACTGGTTGAAGCCGCCGAAGGGCGTCACCGCAAAGCCGGAGTACCAGCAGCCTACGGCGCGCAGCGGGTCGAGGGCATACATCATCTTGGCGCCACACATGAACATGCCCTGGGTGAACGCCACCTGGGTTGCCGGCGCGTAGGAGACCGGCATGTCGCCCTTGGCGTTGACGAAGGTGTCCTCGGGGAACTCCCATTCGATCGCTTCGAGCAAGCCGTTGTTGGCCGGCAGGTCGTGAAAGAACCAGCCGCAGAAATACACCATGGCCAAGCCGATGATGCCCTGGAAGTAGCTGTTGACCGGCCGATCGGGAATGGCTGGCGATGAGCCCTCGAAGCACAGCTTGATCTTGTCGCCCTGCTTGACCACCGTCAGGTTGATTTTGAGCAGCGCATCCTCGGGGCCCGTGGTGTCCATGAAGCGAGGCTGGCGGTAGACGCCGTCGTTGATCATGGCAACCTTCTTCCGGGCCGCCTCGCCCGTCATTTGCAGCACCCGGCGCAGCGCGCCGATGTAGAAGTCGGCGCCCTTGTCGACGATGATCTCCTTGACCCGGCGCTCGGCGATGCGGCAGGCCGCCAGGCGGGCCTTGATGTCCAGCATCATGGTGCGCGGGTCGCGGGTCATGTTCGAGAGCATGGCCAGCAAGTCTTCCTTGAGCACGAAGTCCTCGCCGATCTTGATGGGCGGCACCAGCAGACCTTCGTCGTAGCGGGAGCGCGCCCCGTTGACCATGCCTCCGGGCTCGGAGCCACCGCATTCGCCGGTGTGCACCGCGGCGCCGATGAAGCAGACCAGTTCGCCGTCGGCGAACACGGGAATGGCGAGGCCCATGTCGGCGTTATGCACACCGCCGTAGAAGGGGTCGTTGAAGAAGAAGGAATCGCCCTCTCGCAAACCCACCGAGGGATCGTCCTGCCAGTGCTTGACGATGAACTTCACCGGCAGTTGGGACAGCACGGCGTGGTGGTAGATACCGGTGGCGCAAATGGCCAGATCGCCGCGTGCGGTGTAGATGCCGAAGGCCACGTCGCCCCAGCGCATGGCCGTGGAGGCCCCCAGGCGCATGGTGGTTTCCTTGCCTTCGAGGGCGATCATGCCGGCCTTGTGCTGGAAGATCTCGAATTCCAGATCGTCAATGCGGGCCTGGGCCTCACGCTCCCGGTCGGAAACCGGCTCGGGGCGCAGCCGCTGGACGACTTCGAAGTCGCGTCCGTAACGGAAAGTGGCGGGTGCATTCATGGTCTAGTTCTCCGGTCGGGGATCAGCGGTCTTGCTCGAGGATGCCGTTGCGCCAGGCGTCCATCGTGTAGGTCCAACCTCGGTCCAACACGTAAGTGGTCTCCGGTGCGTCGATCAGGGCGGGGCCGTGCAGGGTGTTTTCCGGCTCCAGCCGCCGCCAGTCGTACACGGGCGTGTTCACCAGCCCCTGTGCCGGATCGAAGCAGGCGGGCCGGCTGCCGATACGCGCGGCTTCGGCCGATGCGCCACGGCCTGCCGCCCGGGAAAAGCCCGGCTTCGCCTGGCTGACCGACGCGGTGAGGTAGAACCCCTCGACGTTGATGCCCCCCACCGGGAAGGCCGCCTCGGGGGAGTAAATTTCCGAGTACCGATGGGTGAAGGCCTCGCACAACTCGCGCACGTCGTCCTCGCTCTGCAGCGCCAGGCGGGAAACGGGCACCTTGGTCATGTTGTACTGGCTGCCGTAGCGCATATCCAGCTCCAGGTGAAAGCGCATCTGCGCTTCGCCGAAGCCTTCCAGCTTGAGGTCGCGCACGGCCTGATCCTTGAGGTCATGGACGATGCGGTTGAAAGCGCCCAGATCGTCCAGGTAGGTCTGCTTGTCCCAGCGGAACAGCTTGATGGTCCGCGACACGTCCCACACCTGGCGGATTTCCATGGTCGAGGCGCCAAAAGCGCCGAACACGGAGGCCACCGCAGGTACCACCACGGTACGCGAACCGATGTACGGGGCGAAACCGCAGGCATGGGTGGCCCCGGCCCCGCCGCAGGCGAACACGGCGAACTTGCGCGGGTCGTGGCCCTTGAGGGCGACCTCGTTGAAAACCTCCTGACCCATGCGCGCATCCACCAGCCGGCGGATGCGATAGGCGGCCTCCAGAACACTGATGCCGAGAGGTGTGGCAATCCGCGTCTCGATGGCCTCCCGGGCCAGCTCCACGTCCAGGAACATTTCGCCCGCCAGATAGTTGTCCGGGTTCAGATACCCGAGGACCAGATCGGCATCGGTCACCGTTGGCTCGCGACCGCCCTTGTCGTAGCAGGCCGGACCTGGCATGGAACCGGCGGACTGGGGCCCCACCTCCAGGGAATTGCCCATCAGCGTGTTGATCCAGGCGATGGAACCACCACCGGCGCCGATCGACTTCACCTCGATGGCAGGAATATTGGTCCGCCAGCGATCGATGACCGGGATGAAATCGTGAGCCCGCAGCTCACCGCCCACCAAGACGCCGATGTCGAAGGAGGTGCCGCCCATGTCGGTGAACACAATGTTGCCGTATCCACTCAGTGCCCCGACGGTGGCGGAGCCGTACATCCCCGCCACCGGCCCGGCGTTGTGGGTGAGCACCGCCTTGGTCCGCGATACTTTCTTGGTACCACCGGTGTTATGCACCAGGATGAGGGGCTTCTCGTAACCGCCGTCGCGCAGCTCGTTGCCCAGGCGGTTGAGGTTCTCGGCCATGAT
>JRYG01002363.1_pt1 | contig 16727 bp, 8 predicted proteins | sample 235341 | NCBI WGS metagenome assembly JRYG01 (sample SAMN03074218, study PRJNA261478) | activated sludge metagenome | biome: Wastewater Treatment Plant; feature: Wastewater; material: Activated sludge; isolation source: activated biomass of a wastewater treatment plant treating hydrocarbon... ... | reverse complement strand
CGCCCGGAACCTCGGTATGCGGGTGCTGATCACCGACCACCATTTGCCGGGTCGGGACCTGCCGCCCGCCGAGGCCATCGTCAACCCCAACCAGCCGGGCGACGCGTTTCCCAGCAAGTGCCTGGCCGGCGTCGGGGTGATCTTCTACGTGCTGTCGGCGTTGCGGACCCGGCTGCGCGAAACGGGCTGGTTCGCGGCGCGCGAGCTGCCCGAACCGAACATGGCCCGATTTCTCGATCTGGTGGCCTTCGGCACGGTCGCCGACGTGGTGCCGCTGGACCACCTCAACCGCATCCTGGTCGAACAGGGGTTGCGGCGCATCCGCCAGGGCCAGTGCGCGCCCGGCATCACCGCTCTGTGCGCGGTGGCGGGTCGAAACCCGCGGCGACTCACCGCCGGCGACATCGGCTTCTATCTCGCGCCCCGCCTCAACGCCGCTGGTCGGCTGGAAGACATGGGACAGGGCATCGAATGCCTGCTCGGCGACGATCCCGCGGCGGTCCGCGCCATCGCCCACCGCCTGGACGCCATCAACCGGCGGCGGAACGACATCACGACCCGCATGCAAGCCCAGGCGCTGGACAGCCTCGACCGCCTGCTGCTGGACAGGGGGGAACTGGCGTTCGGGCTGTGCCTGTTCGATGCCGGCTGGCATCCGGGCGTGGCCGGCATCATCGCGGGCCGGCTGAAGGAGCGCCTGCATCGACCGGTGATCGTGTTCGCGCCGGATCGCGACGGCAAACTTAAGGGTTCGGGTCGCTCGGTGGACGGCGTCCACCTGCGCGATGCGCTGGCGGCCGTGGCGACTCGCGCGCCGGGGCTGATCGACCACTTCGGCGGCCATGCGATGGCGGTCGGGCTGACCCTGGCGGCGGAACGCCTGGAATCCTTCCGTCAGGCGTTCGACGCCGAAATCCGCCAATGGCTCACCGCCGAGGACCTGCATGGCCGGTTGTTGAGCGACGGCGAACTGGAGCCCGCCGACTTCTCGCTGGAGGTCGCCGAACTGCTGCGCGAGGCGGGTCCCTGGGGCCAGGGTTTCCCGGAACCGTTGTTCGACGGCGTGTTCGAGGTGGTTTCCCACCGGGTGCTGAAAGACCAGCATTTGAAGCTGTGGCTACGACCGCCGGGAGCGGCCCTGGATCTGGAAGCGGTCGCCTTCAACCGGGCCGGTGACTTCGCGCCGGGCACGGCGCGGGTGCGCATCGCCTACCGTCTGGACGCGGACGAATGGCGCGGCGCGCGCCGGTTGCAACTGCGCATCGAGCACCTGGAAGCCGCCTGAGCGCCGCCCCCTATTCCAGACCCAGTTGCTCGGCGAACCGCCAACCATTCTTGCCGGCTCGCTTGGCCGCGTACATGGCGGTATCGGCCTGCCGCAGCAGGCTCATCGCCAGTTCCAGATTGGCCGGCAGTTCGGGGCGATACAGGGCAATGCCGACGCTGGCGGTGACGGTGGCGCTCGCAGCGCCCAAGGGCACCGGCTCCGACAGGCGGGCGATGATTTTCTGCGCCACGGCGGCGGCGGCCTGGGGGTGTTCGAGATCGGGCAGAATGACCGTGAACTCGTCGCCGCCCAGCCGGGCCGCGGTATCGGTGGCGCGCACGCACTGTTGCAGGCGCGCGGCCACCTGCCGGAGCAGTTCGTCGCCCGCGTCATGACCGTGGGTATCGTTCACCTGCTTGAAGCCATCCAGATCCACCAGCAGGATGGCCAGCAGCCGCCATTGCCGCCGGGCCTGTTGCAAACCCTTGCGCAGGTGCTCGAACAGCAGATTGCGGTTGGGCAGTCCGGTCAGGCTGTCGAAATTGGCCAGCCGCCAGTTACGCAGGCTGACCTCGGCCAGCATCCGGGTACGCTCCTCCACCTTGGCTTCCACCTTGGCTTCCAGCGTCTGGTCGTAATCCCGCAGCAGCGCCTCGGCCTTTTTGTGGAGCGCCTCGACTTTCTTATGATCGGTGATGTCGGCGGTGGCGCCGCGATAGCCCAAAAATTCGCCGTCCTCGTCGAACAGCGGCAACCCGCTGCTGCGGGTCCAGGCCGAGCGACCCTGACCGGGCAGCCGCACGCGCAGCACCAGTTGCTGAAAGGGTTGCCGTTGCCGGATCGCCAGCTTCAGGGTGGTAAGATCGGTGTCCTGTTCCTGGGATATGACGAAATCCCGCCAGTTCGCGCCGATCCGACCGTCGCGTCGCTTGGCGGCCTCGGCAAAGTGCCCCCGCAGGTCGCGCAGATTGCCGGCAGCGTCGAATTCCCAAAGCAAATCGTTGGAAATCTCGGCCAGATCGCGGAACAGCGCGGTACTGGCCAGTCTCGCGTGGGATACCGCGCCGGTCAGCAACCCCGAAGCCACCACGGCCGCCATCACGATCTGATACTGGAACGCCAGTTCGGTTTGCCCGAACAGCGGCACCATCGTCACGATTCCCAATTCGTACAGAAATACGGTCAATACGGCGCCTCGCATGCCGTGCGTCGCCACGACCCAGACCATCACCGGCAACAACAGCAGGGCCAGAAACGGATTGGGCTGATTGCGCCAGAAATGATGCGGCAGCCAAAACAACGCCGCCAGGATCAGCGCCGACAATCCACCCTGAAACAACATCACCCGCGCCGCTGGCGGATCGACCCTCGTTGACCACCACGACAAGCGCGGCCAGTGCGGTGGCTCGCCCCTGCGCCAGCGCCGGACCAGCGGCGCCACCAGAATCAGCGCCAGCGGCGTGAACGTGGCGACTCCAACAAAATCCCCAACCCACCAACCCAGCACCACCGCCGCCAGCGGAGCCGGCGAGGCCAACACTCCGGCGGCGGTCAGCAGTTGGGTGCCGACCAGCGCCGAGAACAGGGAGCCGGCGGCGGCGGCGGCCAGAAACGCCGCTACGTGTTTCGGACTATTGAAGCGCCACTGCTCGCGTCGGCGCCCGCCCGGATAGCGCCGCAGGGCAAGCGCCGCGATCAGGTAACCGAGCGGCATCGCCAGGTTGGCCGCCAGATAGTACGGCCACTGCTCGCAAGACCCGCCGGACATCCCGGCGATCAGCGACGCGAGAATGGGCAACGGCAAGGCCCGACCCCCGTATTCGAGCAGTATGGCGAAGGTCAGGCCAGCGGGCGGGGACCAAAGGCTGACTCCGTCCATCAGGTTCAATCGGCTCGACGCATACCACAGCGCCAGCCAAACGACTACATAACCCGACGCCAGCGCCAGCGTTCGGAGCCGCGGCTTCTCAACCGGCGCCGTATTGTTTGTATCGCGCGTCGTTTCCATGCCCCCCATCTCCGCGAAAAATGGCTAACGCCCCCTTGCTAAAGTCGGCGCCCACTCGTTTGGGTCATCTAAATTAGTAATGCTGGACTCGATAAAGGGTCTGGTCGGCCAGTACCGCCGCCAGAGCATCCCCCACCACCGTCGCCCAGCGCTCACAGCCGGCGTCGTCGGCGATCAAGTCCTGGCGGATTTCGATCTCCACATGCGGCAACCCCGCCGCGCCGCCGTGGGTATCCATGGTGAAACCGACTTCCCGGCCCGAATAAGGTTCGTTGTCGCCGACACAGAGTTCGGGATCGGTCCGGAACCGCGCCAGCACCGGCAGGGCCAGACGCGGATCGCGGTTCCACAACACGCCGAGCTGCCATGGCCGACGGAAACCGTTCAGCATCGGCGTGAAGCTGTGAATGGCGATCAGGGCCGGCGTCCGGCCATGACCGTGCCGCCAACGGTGCGCCAGGATTTGGGTAATGGCGTGATGATAGGGCCAGAACACCTCGTTCAGTCGGGACTCCGCCGCGGCATCGTCAAGATTCCGGTTGCCGGGAATGAACGTTCCGTCGCTGACCTCGGCGATGGAGGTCGGATCGCCGGGAGAACGGTTGCAGTCGATCACCAGTCGCGAATAACCGGCCAGCACCGCCGGGCCATCCAAGCGCGCCGCCAGCAGTCGGGCGACGCGCGCGGCGCCGATATCCCAGGCGATATGCCGGGATAGCGCTTCCGGCCCCAGTCCAAGCTGGTCGAGCGCTGTCGGAATGACGTTGCTGGCGTGATCGCATACCAGCACTACCGGCGACTGGCCGTCTGGATTGACGAGGGTGAAGGGTGGCGGGTCTCCGGCGCCCAGCAGGGCTCTCGGGATGACCAGGTTGGCGGTGACGTCGTTCATGGGATGGTGGGTATGGCCTTCGTTCAAGTTGGAAGGGTCGTGCAACAGGACCCACCAAATAGATGGAAATATTGTGCCAACTGTAAAAATTTTGCAAAATTTATCCGCTTGGCTGCTCGGATCCAAGGTCAGGCAAGGCAACATGGAGACCGTCGCCCTGATCGCCTCGTAATCGGGGATGACTCGCTGAAGCACGAGCTGTCCGGCGGCGGTTTTCAGCCGGAAAATCATCCGACAGGCAAGGCGGACGGTGGCGGCACCCCATCGGTGCCGGTCGCCGCTTGGAGACCGCATGAAATCCCCTCTCCTGGCGGGAGAGGGGTCGGAGGCGAGGACGGCGTGGCGCGCGGCTGGCTGTCGCCAGGAGCCGGTGGGCGTCACCCTGGATTCAACGATGCTCGAAAGTCACCATATTGATACAGTCAGCGCACAGGTTGTCCAGGCGCCGCACCGGCATGGTGAAAGACTCTTTTGCTGTCCAGGGCACGGTGGCTGTCTTTTTCTCGGGATCGTCCACGATGGCCGCCAGTCCTCTGGTTTTGAAGCTGCTCTGGATGGCCGTTTGCAAGGTATCCGTTTTCGCGCTGTCCTGGGCCAGCCGCGCCTTTACCAGGGCCTCGTATTGCTCCTCCATCGCCTGGTTCGGCTCCCGGAACGCCAGGAAAAGGATGGTTTCCGAACCGACCTTGTCATCGAGCTTGAACGATTTGTCCTTGGCGGGCAGATAATAGGTGACGCCGCCCCGCACCGGATTGAGATTGTCAACCTTCACGCCGCCGAAGCTGGTCATCGGGAAGAGCCGGTAGATCGCTTTGCTGCTGTCGACCTGAAAAATGTAAACGTAACTGTTTTCCGCCGGGGTGAACTGAATTTTGTAGTGGTCGCCGGAATGCAGCACGCTGCCCTCGACCAGGGTCTTGAGCGGTCCCTGGCCACCGGGGCGGTAGACATAATTCACCTTGAAGCCGAGGGGCTTGGAACCGGCTTGGGGGGTAATCGCCGCCGGCTTCGGAGCGGCTCCGCCCGGTTCGGGCGCGATCTTGACGGTCCCGGCCGGACCGCGCGTCTTGAGATCGACATCGGACGCGGGATCGGCCGCGCCGACGCCGCCGGCGGTTCCGAGCAACACGCCGCCGAGCAAGGCCAGCAGCGGGTAATCCCACCAACGAATTTTAAAGTTCATGACTTCCTCTCGCGTTGTGCCTGAAATTCAACGCGGGCAGGGCGCCCGCTTGAGTTTTCCGCAAACTGTCGGTCAATCGCGTTTGCAGTTCCGCGATCCGTACCGGGTCTTGCACGCGACGTGCCACAGCGAGCGCTTCATACTGGTTTTCCAGATCGAGGTTACGGTCCCGGAACGCCAACACGTGGATCCGCTCCTGACCAACCTGGTCATCCAGTTGAAACGCCTCATCCTCGGCGGGCACGAAGTAAACCACTCCGGCCCGTACCGGATTGACGTTGCCGGTTCGCGGGGTGTCGCCGTCCTCGAACGGAAACAGCCGGTAAACCGCCCCGCCGCTGTCGATCTGGAAAATATAGGCATAGCCGTCCTGTTCCGGCGTGAAGCGGATCTGGTAGTGGTCCCCGGAGTGCAGCACGTCGCCATCCGACAATGGCCGGAAATTGAGTTGATCGGCGGGTCGATAAGCATAGGAAACCTGAATCGGGAGAGCCGGGTTCGACGGGCGTTCCCAACTCAGGTAAGCGACCCCGGCCAGCAAAACGGTGGCCAGCAGCAGCGCGATGCCGATGGCGTATGGATTGAACGAGCGCCGGAGTTTTTTACCCGCCTTCGCCGGCGGCAGAACGACGGTTTTGTCGTTTTCCTGGTCGCCGAGTCGGTCGAGGGCGTCGACGAGTTGCTCGGCGGTGGTAAAGCGCTCGTCCGGATCGCGCGCCAGCAGCTTGTTCAGAATGCCCTGGTATCGACTCAGGTGCGCCGGCAGGGATTCCATGTAGCCTCCCAACGTGCGGTCGGGGCGAAATCCGGCAAGCATCTCGAAGAAGACCAAGCCCAGGGAATACAGGTCACTGCGGCCATCGAGTGTTTTCCCCTGCGCCTGTTCGGGACTCATGTACAGGACCGTGCCGACCGCCAGACCGGTCGCGGTCAGGTGGACGTGGTCCTCATAGGCCTTGGCGATCCCGAAATCGGAGAGCACGGCGTTGTCGTCGTCGCGGAACAGGATATTGGCCGGCTTGACATCCCGATGGATGAAACCCTGGCGATGGGCGTGGCCCAAAGCGCTGGCAAGCTGGCGCAGAATACCGACGGCCTGTCGCGGGGTCAGCCCTTTTTGAATGCGATCCCGCAAGGTGCCGCCCGCCACGTACTCCATGATCATGTAGTACTGGTTCAGACATTCGCCGATATCGTGGATGGTCACGATATGCGGATGCCGCAGTTGCGCGATGATTTTCCCTTCCTTGAGAAACCGCTGACGGAAGGTGGCGTCGATGCTCAGCGACGGGGTGATCACCTTGATCGCGACCGGCCGTTCGAGCGCTTCCTGAGTCGCCAGATACACCTGGCCCATGGCGCCGCTGCTGATCAGTTTTTCCACCTTGTAGCCGGGGATGACGGGAGCCGCGTCGATGGCGCCGATATCGTCTATCTCGATGGCGCTCAGATCGGTCTCCGCATGACCCTCGGGTTTTGCATTGTCAGGATAAGACATGGATGCGTCCACCCGCTTTGCCAAGGCAATGACCACCGGCCCGTCTTCCATCCTCTCTCCCGCGAACGGGAGAGAGGCGGTTTCGGATCGGCATCTAAAATTCCCAGCGCAATTCCGCCGAGATCGAATGCTCCTCGAGATTGGCGTAATCGAACAGAGTCCGATACTGGATCAGGGCGGACGGACCGCGGTTGAAGCGCGCCAACAGCCCCAGGCCCAGCCTGAAGTAATCCTTGTCCACCGGATCGGCGGCCAGCTGGAAGAGATTGTCGGGGACCACGGCGCCCTCGACGAAGCGCCCCTGAACCACGCGGCTGTCGTCGTTGAACTCGTGCAGCCAACTGAGTTCCAGTTGCGGTTGCAACACGCCCCAGGGCTGATCGATCAGATAACGGGCCCGCCCGCCCAGGCTCAGCGTCAGCGATTGCAGCTCCTGTTCGTCGATGGCCACCGCCCAGGCCGAGCCGGGGTTGCTGTCGGCGGCCCGTTCCCGGAACTCGTCCACCTGCACATCGAGATAGCTCAGACGGGCCTCGGGGCCGAAGCTCAGCGGGCCGCGCGTGAATTCGTAACCCGTTCCCACCTCGGCGAACAGTTGCCGACCGCCATAGTCGCTGTCGAAACGCTGATTCACGTCGGTATCTTGCACCTGGTAGCTGACGTTGCGCTGCTGGTCGTAATCGTTCCAGCCGTAATTGACCATGCCGTCGACATAGAACCGGTCGGACGGGTAATAGGTGCCGTACAGCGTCAGGCCATAACCCCGGGTATCGAGATGGCCACCGTCGCCGTCGATATCGGTATCGACGGCGGTATACGACAGGGCGGCTCCCAGCACGAACTGGTCGCTGAACCGATAATCGGCCCCCACGGTCACTTCGCGGGTCTTGAAATCGAACCCCGCCTGGTTCTCGGTTCCTTCCCTGTCGCCGAGGTTGAGGGTGCCGCTGGCGAAGACGCCGAACGCACCCAGATGGGTGTCCACCTCCGCGCCGGGTCCGCCGCCCTCCAGGCTGGCCAACAGGTAGCGCAAATCCCGACCGGATAAGGTCCAGCCGCCGCGCTGGATGTTCAACCGCTCCAGATCGATGCCCATGACCCCGGTGCGCAGCGAGATCATTCGGGATCGGATGTTCAGCATTTGCGTCTGCGCGCTGGTCTGCGCGGTATCGACCGCGGTCCCCAGGGCCATCGGGGTAATCTGGGCCAGCGCGGGACCCACGCCGGGATCGCCGTTGCTGGCCGCGTCGATCAGGTCGCCGCAATCCCGCAGGAAATTCGCGCTGGCCGCCCGGTCGAAGCAGAGACCGCCGATGGTCCGCCCGACGGCTTGCTCGTTGGGATTGTCGGTGCTGTCCTCCAGGAGCCTCTGGGTGTCTTCCTTGTTGCGCGTGACCGTGACCGTAACCACGGCGGAATCGGTGCCGATGCCGTCGGTGATGGTGTAATTGAAGGCATCGGTGCCGGTGAAGTTCGCGGCGGAGGTGTAGGTGATCGTACCGTCCGCGCCGGCCACCGCCGTGCCATGGCCGGGCGCGCCGACTTGGGTGATGGTCAATCCCGTCCCCACATCGTTGGCCAGCACCGGGATGACGACCGGCGTTCGGGTCCGGGCGCTGGCCGTGTCGTCCACGGCGTTGAGGGTCGGGGCGATGACCGTCACCCGCACCGCGGCGGTGTCGGTCTGCCCGAAACGGTCGCGGAGGGTGTAGGTGAAGCTGTCGCTGCCGACGAAGGTAGGGGCGGGCGTGTAGGTGATCGCGCTGCCGCTGATCGCGGCGCTGCCGTTCGGCGGATCGCTGACCTGGATGAGGGTCAGCCCCTCGCCCGCGTCGTTGGCCAGCACCGGGATGGTGACCGGCGTTCTGGCCGGCGTGGTGGCCGTGTCGTCGACGGCGTTCAGCCCCGGCGGTCTCACCGTCACCCGCACCGTGGCGGTGTCGGTCTGCCCGAAGCGGTCGCGGATGGTGTAGGTGAAGGCGTCGGTGCCGGTAAAGCCGGCATCCGGAGTGTAGACGACCGTACCGCCGTTGATCGCGGCGCTGCCGTTCGGCGGATCGCTGACCTGGATGAGAGTCAGCCCCTCGCCCGTGTCGTTGACCAGTACCGTGATGGTCACCGGATTTCCGGCTTGGGTAGTGGCCGTGTCATTGGTGGCGTTCAGCCCTGGCGGCCTCACCGTCACCGTCACCCGCGCCTCGTCGGTCCGCTCGAAATCATCGACGACGGTGTAGGTAAAGGTGTCGGTCCCGGTAAAGCCGGCTCTGGGGGTATAGACGACTGCGTTGCCGCTGCGCGTAGCGCTGCCGTTCGGCGGGTCGCTCACCTGGACGAGGGTCAGCCCCTCGCCGGTGTCGTTGGCCAGTACGTTGATCGTAGCGGGCCGCCCTGCCTGAGTAGTGGCCGTGTCATCCACGGCGTTCAGCCCCGGCGGCCTGACCGTTACCGTCACCGTGGCGGTGGCGGTCTGCTGGAATCTATCCCGGACGATATAGGTGAAGGTGTCGGTGCCGGCAAAACCGGCATCCGGGGTGTAGACGACCGCGTTGCCGCTGATCGTGGCGCTGCCATTCGGCGGGTCGCTCACCTGGACGAGGGTCAAACCCACACGCGGTGTATCGTTGAGCAGCACGTCGATGGTGACCGGGGTCCCCGCGTCAGTGGTGGCCGTATCATCCACGGCATCGATTGCCGCAACGCCGACACCGCTCAAGGTTGCCGAAGTCGATCCTTCGCAGTCGAACTCACAGGCAAACCGCCTCCATGCAACCGTGAGGGTTCCAGTTTGATTCCCCGGAGCCACGGGCGAAAAAGACACCGTGATGGTGCAGGACGATCCCACCGTCAATTGTCCCTGGCCTCTCGGACAATTGTCAGTCGTGGAGAAACTGCCTCCCGCCGTAATGCTGGCGATCAGCAACTCGAACTCATCGGTATTGGTAAAAGTCACGGTTCGCGAACTGGTCGTACCGACAGGGACGTTTCCAAAATTGACCGAAGTGGACGACAGGGTTTGCGCCCTCAACTCGAGACCCCAATCGGGCCAGAGCACCGCCAGCAAACCAACGAAGACCAGGGAAACCGCCTGCATCCAGAACCGATAGTGTTTTTTCATGGTGATGCCGCCCTTATCGCGGGTATTGCCCATGGGTTGCCGTTGGCGGCAACCCTCCCCCATCTGACGAAACTGACGAAACGCTATGGCAGGGGACTGCTTTCCCCAATCAGGGTAAACGCCGCCCAGAATACCGGATGCGCCATGTTCGGCTGCTCCAGCAGCGCCAGCTGCGCCCGCCGCAGCGCTTCCGCCCGCCCCAGACCGGGCGACTTCCGGTAAAAATCGAAGGTTCGGGTGGTCAGAAACACCGTCGGCTCCGAGACCACGTACCAATGGGACGCCAGCAGCGAACGGGTGCCCGCGTAGAAAAACGCTGTGGCCAGCCCGGACAGTCCTTCGCCGCGCAGACGCCCACCCCCCGCGCCCGCCGTGTTGCAGGCCGACAGCAGCACCCAGTCGGCATCCAGCTTCAGACCGGCGATGGCGCTGGCGCCGAGCAAGCCATTATCGCCTCCGTCAGCCGCCGTTCGCGGCGTCAGCGCCAGCGCCGGTTCGGTCAGACAGTCCAACTCCCCCGGCAACAACGCATGGGTGGCAAAAGCGATGATGCGGTAATTCTGGAGATTGCTGGCCTGCACGACGGGAACCGTAGCCTGCCGGCCCAGCACGACCGCCTGCTCCTGCCTCGCGCCCAGAGTGCGGGCCAGCGTGCGCAGCTCGGTCGCGGTTTCCGGGAGTTGCGGCAAGCGGCTGAGCGATTTGGCGTCGAATTGACAGTTCTGCACGATCTGCTCGACCCGGCCGGCCCCGCCGCGCAGCGCGCCGGCTTGCTCCGAAAACACCGGATCGCCGAAGCCGATGAACGGCAAGCGGGCCTGCGACGCCCCGGCCACCTGGCGGAACTGCTCCAGCGCCACGACCGACGGCAGCAGGCTGAACGCCATGTCGCGCACCAGCCAGGCCGCCCGCCGGTAATCGCCAGGGTCCGTCGGGGCCTGCCGCACCAACAGCGCGGGCGGCAGGCTGAGCAACGCTCCCGCCGGCGCCACGAGCAGATGCTCGACGCCGGCCAGCGCCGGTTCCAGAGGACCCAGCAATTGCCGGTACAGTTCGTGGGCGAGATTCAGATCGAAAGCGGGTACGTTGCCGGAACTGGCGTCCACTCCCGCGCGCAGCCGTTCGACCGCGGCGGTCAGCTGTTGCGCGGGCAGCTTGACGGCGACGCCGTGCAAGGCGCCGTCCGCCCTGACCAGAAACACCCAGGTCTCCCGCTCGCCGGGCAGCACCCGCAGCAGCGCCTCGCCCCGCCGCAGCAACTTCGCGACTTCCGTCGCGTTCAGCGGCGTCGGCGTGACGAGGCGGCCATAGCGCGGAAATCGCGCCTGCAACTGTTCCTCCCGCCGCTGGTATTCCTCCGCCGCCGCGCGCAGCCTGGCCTTGAGCGTTTCCTCCTTGGCGCCATCGCGCGCCAGAAATGGCTTGCTCTGTTCCACGCCCAATTCGTATTGAATGTCCTGCCTGGCTTTCAAGGCGTCCTGCAAGGCCCGCGCGGTATCCCGCACTTCGGGGTCGGTCTCCGCGAGGCGCGCGGCCACCTGGGTGACGGCCCGGCCCGCCGCTGGAGTCTGGCCCAACTGCGAGACCGCGAACGCTTCATCGAGCAAGGCTGTTTTATCGTTCGCGGCAGGGGCGTCGGCGAGTTGGAACAGCAATTCCAGGTAGCCCTCCATGTCCACCGTCTGCGACTGCGCCAGCGCCGCCCGGTCGCTCAGCAGGATGCTCCGCACCTCGCGCCAGAGGGTCAGGGCGCGCTCGGGCTGGCCAGCGGCGCGTTCGACCTCGGCCTGGGTCATCAGCGCCTCGGCCAGCGCCCGGCCCTCGCCGAACAGGGCGCGATTCAATTCGACCGCCGCCTGGGCGTGGGTACGCGCCTGCTCAAAGGACTGCCGGCGACGATAAACTTCCGCCAGACGTTGGTGACATTCGCCCACCCAGTGATAGTCGCCACCGCGCACGGTATCGAAAATTCCGAGCGCTTGCGTGTAAGCGGTCTCCGCTTCCGCCAGCTTGTCCAGTTCGACGTAGACATCGCCGACGCCGACCAGCGAATGGGCGATACGGGGATTCATTTCGCCCTGCCGGGAACGCGCCGCCGCCGTCTTGCTCAATTCCCAGGATTGTTGCGCGTACTGCTCGGCCTTCGTCCGATCCCCCCGATACAACTCGTGCCAGGCGCGATAAACCAGGAATTCCGGCCAGTCGGAAACATCCGGCGACGCCTTCACCAAGGGCTCGGCGCGCTGAAACATGGCCTCCGCCGCGCCGGGTTGCAGGCGGCTGAGTTCGCGGGCCATCCGCGCGACCAGATAACCACCACCGGGATTGTTGGCCCCCTTGATGCGTTCGTGGATTTCCAGCGCGCGTTGCGCCAGTTCCAGCGCGCGCTGATGATTCTTGGCGGAGTTGTACAGGGTGCTCAGTTCGTCCAGGGCGGTGAACTGCCCCATGTCCTCCAGGCCGATGAACCGGCCTTCGGGCGCCACGGCCTGTTCGGCCAGCGCGATCAATTGCGACCGGCTGCCGGGCAGTATTTCCCGCGCCGCGCCCCGCAGAGAGGTCCGGGCGAAGTCCTCGAACAGCGGCGCCAGGTGCGCCGGACCCCAGAGCACGAAGGCGCGGTTATCGACGCCAGCCGCGATCAGCAGATAGGGAAACCCGCCGTTGTAGCTGGTGCAGCGACGCAGAACCGCCGGTTGCTCATTCAGGATACGGGTGGCTTCCGGGTCGCCGCAATCCGCTTCGTTCTGAATGGTTGTGGCCAGGTCGCCCTGGTTGAGGAAGGTCTGTTCCCAGCCCGCCGCCGGACGCGGCAGGTCGCCCCGCCAGACCAGGCCGGCGGCGCGCTCCCAGCCCGGACAGCGGATCTCGAACTGTTCCAGACCCCGACCGCCACCGGCTTTGTAGAACTCGCAGGCGACATCGCCCAACGCTTTGGCGTCTGCGGGCAAGGTGATCCGCGTCCCCACCGGCAAGCCTTCCGGCGCCGCCGTGGACTCGATCCGCGTGGCGCAGCCCAACAGCGTCAGCACACCGACCAGCAGCAACACCACACCGTAACGGCACTCACCATGAGTCATGACTCCCCTCCCCATCGACGACTCTTTATTATTCAACAATTTATTATTCAACAATGGATATTCCCGCATATTGAATGATGGGTCCCCCCTTTGAAAAAGGGGGGCCAGGGGGGATTTCACCAGGTTTGGCCCAACCCCGTGGATTCAAATCCCCCGTCACCCCCCTTTGCTAAAGGGGGGAAATGTCCGCTGGATCATTCGCATTCCAGGGCCACCCAGCGGAAAACCGCATTGCTTGAAATCTCTTGGCCGAGCACCCGCCTAACCGCTCATGGATTGCCAGCCGACACTCCATCCACGCGGATGAACTCGCTGCGGCGATTCAGCTCCCGGCCAGCCGCCGTAGCATTGGAAGCCACGGGATGCGCCTCTCCATAGCCCTTGGCGATCAACCGACCGGGGGCGATCCCGCGCTCGACCAGATAATCCCTCACCGCCCGCGCCCGGTCCTCGGATAATTTTAGATTACGGTCGTCGGAACCGACGGCGTCGGTATGGCCGGCGATCACCAGCACGGCATCGGCCAACGCCGGGCTTTTCAGGGCGGTGACGTATTCGTTCAGCAACGGGTAGGCATCTCCGCGGATGCGCGCGGAGTTGGTGTCGAAACGGATCAAGGCCGCGACCTTGGGTCGATCCCGAACCAGCGTTGGATAATCCAGGGCATCGACCGGGGAGGCAGCGGCAGCGGGATCGTCGACGATACCGGCCGGACCCCGCAATCTCCCCACGCTCTGACTGGCGGGACCCGGCCCACCCCGCAGCCGCAAACCCGGTTGCGCGCCGCCGGGAGCGCTCAGGGCGCGTTCGATTTCCGAGGCGGTCTCGGGCGACGGCGGCGGCGCTGCGCCAACGGCGCTCCAGGCCAGAGAGATGACCAGGCCGACAATCCAGCCATATGGAGCGGGGTTACCATATTGAAAGATTTTCACTGAACCGTACCTCTTCGACCACTTTACAACTATAGACCGAACGGTTGGGAGCGGGTGCGGGAATCCTGCGAATCCCACGTACCGGAGTTGTAACCGCGTCAAAACACAGCGTATTCTTGACGCCAACAATAATCGCTCGTCTCCAAGGAATTCCCATGCGCCGTCATCGCACCCATAAAACCTGTAAAACCCTGCTGGCCGCCGCGCTGGCCCTGACATTCGCCGGTCCCGCCCTCGCCGCCAAGACCCTCGTCTTCTGCTCCGAAGGCAGCCCGGAAGGCTTCAATCCGCAGTTCTACACCGCCGGCACCACCTTCGACGCCAGTTCCCAGACCGTTTACAACCGGCTGGTGGAATTCGAGCGCGGCAGCACCCACATCATCCCGGCGCTGGCGGAAAAATGGGAGGTCTCGCCCGACGGCCTGCAATACACCTTCCAGCTGCGCAAGGGCGTGAAATTCCACGCCACCGCCGACTTCAAGCCGACCCGCGATTTCAACGCCGACGACGTGCTGTTCAGCTTCAACCGGCAGCTGGACAAGAACCATCCCTACCATAAAGTCTCCGGCGGCAACTACGAATATTTCACCGGCATGAGCATGCCGGAACTGGTCAAGTCCATCGACAAGCTGGACGAGCATACGGTCCGTTTCACCCTCAATCGCCCGGAAGCGCCGTTCCTGGCCAACGTGGCCATGGACTTCGCCTCGATCCTGTCCGCCGAGTACGCCGACCGGATGCTGAAGGCCGGCAAGCCGGAAACGGTGGACCTGAAGCCGGTCGGCACCGGACCGTTTCAACTGGTGAACTATCAGAAGGACGCGGTGATCCGCTACAAAGCCAACGCCGACTATTGGAAAGGCAAGGCGGCCATCGACACGCTGGTGTTCGCCATCACCCCGGACGCCTCGGTGCGCTACGCCAAGCTCAAGGCCGGCGAGTGTCAGGTCATGACCTATCCCAATCCCGCCGATCTGCCGGCGATGGCCAAGGACCCCAACCTGAACCTGCTGCAGCAGGAAGGGCTGAATATCGGTTATCTGGCCCTCAACGTCGAGAAGAAGCCGTTCGACGACCTCAAGGTGCGACAGGCCTTGAATCTCGCCATCAACAAGCCGGCGATTATCGAGGCGATCTACCAGGGCGCCGGCAAAGCCGCCAAGAACCCGATTCCGCCGACCATCTGGTCCTACGACGATGCGGTGCAGGATTATCCCTTCGATCCGGAACAGGCCAAAAAGCTGTTGGCCGAGGCTGGTTACGCCAACGGTTTCGAGACTGACCTGTGGGCCATGCCGGTCCAGCGGCCCTACAACCCCAACGCCCGGCGCATGGCCGAGATGATCCAGGCCGACTGGGCCAAGGTTGGCGTCAAGGCCAGGATCGTCTCCTACGAGTGGGGCGAGTACCTCAAGCGCGCCAGCGCCGGCGAGCATCAGACCGCCTTGCTGGGCTGGACCGGCGACAACGGCGATCCCGACAATTTCCTGGCGGTGTTGCTGGGCTGCGACGCGGTCAAGGGCGGCTCCAACTACGCCCGCTGGTGTCACCAACCCTACGAGGATCTGATCCAGAAGGCCAAGATCACCGCCGACCAGGCCGAACGCGCCAAGCTCTACCAGCAGGCGCAAGCGATCTTCAAGGAGCAGGCGCCCTGGGTGACCATCGGACACTCGGTGGTTTACCAGCCGGTGCGCAAGGAGGTGGTGGATTTCCGCATCAGCCCCTTTGGCCTCAACGTCTTTTACGGTGTCGATGTGAAGGCCAAGTAAGCGGCGACGGAAACCGGGACCGGCATGTTCGCCTTCCTGCTGCGCCGGTTGGGGCTGCTGGTCCCGACCTTCCTCGGCGTGACCCTGATCGCCTTCGCACTGATTCATCTCGTCCCCGGCGATCCGGTGCAACTGATGGCCGGGGAACGAGGCATCGATCCCGCCCGCCACGCCGAGCTGATGCGGCAGTACGGCTTCGATCAGCCGTTGTGGCGGCAATATCTCGGCTACATCGCCGGGGTGCTGCAAGGCCAACTCGGCAACTCGCTGATTACCCGCCAGCCGGTGTTGCACGAGTTCCTGACCCTGTTTCCCGCCACTGTCGAGCTGTCGCTGGCGGCGATGCTGTTCGCGGTCGGCCTCGGCCTGCCCGCCGGCATCCTCGCCGCCGTCAAGCGCGGCTCGGCCTTCGATCACTCGGTGATGGGTCTGTCGCTGACCGGCTATTCGATGCCGATTTTCTGGTGGGCGCTGCTGCTGATCCTGCTGTTCTCGGTGCAACTGGGCTGGACGCCGGTGTCCGGGCGCATCGCCGTGGAGTTCTACATCGAGCCGGTCACCGGCTTTCTGCTGGTGGATACGCTGCTGGCCGGCGACGCCGACGCCTTCCGGTCGGCGCTGCGCCATCTGCTCCTGCCGGCCATCGTGCTGGGCACCATCCCGCTGGCGGTGATCGCCCGCATGACCCGCTCGGCGCTGCTGGAGGTGATCCGCGAGGACTATATCCGCGTCGCCCGCGCCAAGGGCCTGTCGCCCTTGCGGGTGATCGGCGTGCATGCCCTGCGCAACGCCCTGATTCCGGTGGTGACGGTGATCGGCCTGCAAACCGGCGCGCTGCTGGCCGGGGCGATTCTGACCGAAACCATCTTCGCCTGGCCGGGCGTGGGCAAGTGGCTGGTGGATTCCATCAGCCGCCGCGATTACCCGGCGGTGCAGGGCGGCATCCTGCTGATCGCCAGCGTGGTGATGCTGGTCAACCT
>JRYG01005592.1_pt1 | contig 16770 bp, 14 predicted proteins | sample 235341 | NCBI WGS metagenome assembly JRYG01 (sample SAMN03074218, study PRJNA261478) | activated sludge metagenome | biome: Wastewater Treatment Plant; feature: Wastewater; material: Activated sludge; isolation source: activated biomass of a wastewater treatment plant treating hydrocarbon... ... | reverse complement strand
GGCAGGTTGCTCCAGACGATCTTGCTGGACAAGCGACGGAAATGGGGCAACAGCAGCCGGCGGGTACCGCGCAGATCGTAGGTGAACTGAATCAGCAGGCCGCCGGCTTCGAGCAGGGTCTCGAGCTGGTGGCCGATGGCGCGGGTGGTGGCTGGATGCAGGGACCGGAGGGGCAGGCTGGAAACGATGCTGCCGATTTTTCTCGATTTGTCGTGGCCCAGCAGTTGCGCAAGCTGGGCGGCATCGCCCTGAATGACCCGCAAGTGGGGAAACCGCTGACGCAGGTGATGCGTCAGCGTCGGCGACCGCTCGACCACCGCCAGTTTCCACGGCGGAATCCCGTGCCTGAGCAGCGCGGCGGTGACCGCGCCGGTCCCGCCGCCCAGTTCCACCACCAATCCGTCGCGATCCGCCGGTACATGGGACGCCATGCAATCGGCCAACGCGGGCGTGCTGGGGCAGGCCGCCCCCATGGCGCGTGGATTCGCCAGGATTTCCCGCGTGAACAACGCCAGCGACGCCGCGGCGCCGGGACTTTGCAGCAGAACCTTCACCAAACGTTTCATACCCTACCTGATGTCAAAGGTCAGAAAACCGGTCGCCCGGAACGGGCTGGCGCGCTGCCCGACCGCAACGGGGGCGGCCCCGGCGACCGTCAAGACCGGCCACGCAGCTTTTCCTGTTCCGCCTCGAACAACACCGAGGCGAGCTGGTGCAACCCCTCCTCTTCGGCCAGTTCGGAAATCTCTTCCCAGGAAGCGCCGCGGTCGATTGCCGCCGCGGTCTTGCCGCCGTCGGGCAAATCCTGGCGGAACGTCCGGATGAACCGATCGGTCGTCGCGGCGGCGTCTTCCACCGCCGCCGACCCTTCCCGCAGCGCCTCCTGCTCGGCCTCGAACAAAACCGAAGCCAGCTTGTGCAGACCTTCCTCCTCGGCCAGTTCGGAAATTTCCTCCAGACTGGCGCCCCGATCAATCGCGGCGGCGGTCTTGCTGCCCGCGGGCAGATCATCCCGGAATAACCGGAGCATTTGATCGATGTTCTTCATTTCCATGGATAAAACTCCCGTTAGCGGTCAGGTTTGCGCGAAATGGACGGCAAAGTCTAAAGCCGCGTCCCGAAAATGCCAACTTCGCGATCTTCCCGACGGGTGAATTAAGGTTGGTTTCAGGTCCTTATCCTAAAGTAGCGCCCCGAGGTCGCGGTTTCGGCCACCGAACCGGCCCGGCGACCAGACTTTCTGCTCGCGAACCCCTGTTTTTCATCGAGAGGCAACCCGAATGAACAAGCGTACCGCGTTTTCCACCGCCGCCGTGCTGGCGATTGCCACCGCCTTCGCCAACGCCGCTTTTGCCGAGGAGAGCAAGAGCGCCGCGCCGGCGGCCAGCCCGCCCGCCGCCGCGGTCAGCCCGCAGGAAATCACCAAGGAACAGGCGGTGGAAATGGCCCTCAAGGCCCACCCCGGCGAAGTCACCAAGGCTTACAAGGACACCAAGAACGGCAAGAAAACCTGGGAAGTCAAGATCAAAGGTGACGACGGCAAGAAGTGGGAGGTTTATTACGACATCAAGACCGGCGAACTGGTCGCCGAAGACGCCGACTGAGCTCCAGGCCCGGCTTCGTTAATCACCCTCCCCGCCGACGGCGGGGAGGTCACCGAAGTATCCCTTCCCATGAATGCTCCTCATAACACCGAAATCACCGTCTGGGATCCGTGGATTCGCCTGTTTCACTGGATTCTGGTGGCCGCGTTCTGCGCCGCCTACTTCACGCAGGGCGAACTCTTCGAGGATTTCCAGGACCGGCTGGACGGCGAGTGGTTGCAAACCATCCACGTCTGGGCCGGTTATGCCATCGCCGGACTGCTGCTGTTCCGCCTGATCTGGGGCTTCGTGGGTCCGCGCCACGCCCGTTTTGGCGATTTCGTGCGTGGCCCGCGCGCAACGTTCGCGTACCTGAAAGACGTGCTGACGCTGCGGGCGTCCCGTCATCTGGGGCATAATCCCGCCGGCGGCGCGATGATCGTGATCCTGCTGCTGAGCCTGACCGTCACCATCGCCGCCGGACTGGCGCTGTATGGCGCCGACAAGGGGCTGGGGCCTCTGGCCGGGCTGTTGGCGGACAGCAGCGAGTCCACCATCGACTCGATCAAGGAAACGCACGAATTCTTCGCCAACTTCACGCTGCTGCTGGTGGCCGGACATCTGCTCGGCGTGATCTGGGAAAGCCTGTTGCATCGCGAGAACCTGGCCCTTGCCATGCTCACCGGACGCAAACGCGCCTGAATGGCGCTCTTTACGCAACCCTCAACTCCAACCCCTCTCCCACGCCGGGCGAGGGGCTTTCGCCACGGGACCTTGCCATGCGCGGCCACCGCAACCCGGTTCTGCTCCCCCTGTTGACGGCGGGTCTGTTCGTGACCGGCCCGACCATGGCCGGGCGTGATCACGACGAAATCCGCCGGCTGCGCGGCGCCGGCCAAATCCTGTCGCTGGAAACGATCATCGCCAACCACCGCCGCGAATACCGCGGCGGCCAGTTGTTGGAAGCGGAACTGGAATTCGAGCGCGGCCACTACGTCTACGAACTCAAGATCCTCGGCGACGACGGCACGGTGCGGGAATTCGAATACGACGCCCGTACCGGCGCCTTGTGGCGCATCGAACGGGAATGACGATGCGGTTGTTGCTGGTCGAGGACGATACCCTGCTGAGTGGCCGCCTGCGGCCCGAACTGGAACGGGCCGGATTCGCGGTGGATGTGGTGGCCGATGGCGTGGAGGCCGCGTTCATGGGCGAATCCGAACCCTACGACGTGGCGGTGCTGGATCTGGGACTGCCCGGTCGTCCCGGCCTGGAGGTATTGCGCGGCTGGCGGACGGCGGGCAACCCGATACCGGTGCTGATTCTGACCGCCCGGGACGCCTGGCACGAAAAAGTGGACGGGTTCAAGGCCGGCGCCGACGATTATCTGGGCAAACCCTTCCACGCCGCCGAACTGATCGCCCGGCTCCATGCCCTGCTGCGCCGCGGCGTCGCCCGGCCTCACGGCCCGCTGCGGGTCGCCGGGCTGGAACTGGACGAGGATACCCAGACCGCGCGCATCCCGGCCACCGGCGAGGCGTTCGAGCTGACCGGCACCGAATTCCGCCTGCTGCGCTACTTCATGCTGCATCCCGGTCGGGTGCTGTCCAAGACCCGGCTGGCCGAACACGTCTACGATTTCGACACCGAACGCGACAGCAACGTGTTGGAAGTCTACATCAACCGGCTGCGCCGCAAGCTCGGCCGCGATCTGATCGCCACCCGTCGCGGCCAGGGCTATGTGTTCGGGACCGAGGACGGATGACCTCCCTCCAGGCCCGGCTGTCAGCCGGCTTGATCCTCGCCCTGGCGGCGCTCATCGTACTGGTGGTCGCCGTCGGCGGCTATTCGCTGCGACGGATCGCCGAGGATTTCGTCGCCACCCGGCTGGAACACGACCTGGAAACGCTGGTGGCCGCGCTGGAATTCGACGCCGGCGGCCGGTCCCAACTGGCCGCCGACCGAATTGGCGCCGTCTTTCGCCAACCCTATTCGGGGCATTATTACCAGATCGAGAGCGCCGGCGACAAAATCCGCTCCCGTTCGCTGTGGGACGCCGAGCTGCCGCTGCCACCGCTAGTCGCCGACCGCTTCACCCGCGCCTTCGTGACAGGCCCGCAGGATCAGCGGTTGCTGCTGGTCGGTCGGACCCTCCGGATCCGGGATCAGGCCGTCGCCATCGCCGTGACCGAGGATTTCACCCCGGTGGAAGCCGGACTCCGGCGCCTGTTGCTCGGTTTCGGCCTTATCGCCCTGGCGCTGTTTGGCGCGCTGCTGCTGCTGCAACGGCTGATCGTGCGGCGCGGCCTGGCGCCGCTGGAGCAGGTGCGCCGCGAACTGCCCCGGCTGGCGCGTGGGGAAATCGCGCAGCTCTCGGTCGAAGCACCGGACGAGGTGCGGCCGCTGGTCGCCGAACTCAACCGGCTGCTGGACTTGCTGAACCAGCGCCAGCGACGGGCCCGCCATGCGTTGGGCAACCTGGCCCATGCCCTGAAGACGCCCCTGACCGCCCTCACCCAGCTGACCGATCAACCACCCCCCACCGGCGACGCCGGGGACTGGTGGTGGGATTTGCGCCAACAGCTTCAGCACATCCGCGGCCTGACCGAGCGGGAACTGAAACGGGCCCGGATCGCCGGTGGCGGCAACCCCGGCCAGCGGGTGCTGCTGGCCGGAGAGGTCGCCGACCTGGTGGAGACCCTGCGTCGTATCCACCGCGACCGCGCCTTGCGGTTCGAACTGCGGATTCCATCGGACAGCGCGTTCGCCGGTGATCGCGACGATCTGCTGGAACTGCTGGGCAACCTGCTCGACAACGCCTGCCAGTGGGCGGCATCCGTGGTGTGGTTGAGCGCCGGGGCGGACGCGGAGCGCCTGTGGCTGCGAGTCGAGGACGATGGACCCGGCTGTCCACCGGAACAGTTGGAATTGCTGCGGCAACGCGGGACGCGCATCGACGAGTCCCGCGCCGGCCACGGCCTGGGTCTGGCCATCGTCGGCGACATCGTCGCGCAGTATGGCGGCACGTTGCGGCTGGACCGCTCCGGATCCCTGGGCGGCCTGCTCGCCGAAGCGACGCTGCCCCGCCCGCCAGGCGACCCCTCCTGAAGCAAGCCGAATCAATACGCCTCGAACGAGAACTTGGCCGCGCCGATCATCAGCGCGTCGCCCGCCTCCAGGGCGAGCACCTCGTTGGTCGCCAGGCCGTGGTGGCCAATCTGGATCGAACCCGGACCGGCCAGGTTCTGAATCCAGTACATGCCGTCCCGGAACAGCAGTTCGGCATGGTGGGGCGCCACGCCCTCGGCGTCGATGCGCAGGCCGGCTTCCGGGGAACTGCCCAGCGATACCCACTTGGGTATGTAAAAATGAACGATCTGCCGGCGAGCGGCGTCTTCGCGTTCGAGCCGGGCATACAGGAGAGCGCCCGGATTGCCCACACCGTTCAGTTGGGCCACCCGGTCCTGGATGCGCAGCAGGTTGAGGTAGCGGCTGCGCAGCGCCGTCCGCAGTTCGTCGGCGTCCGCCTGCTGGTCGCGCTTGCGCAGCACCTCGACCAGATCGAGCAGATAATGGCCAAACTTCTCCCGCGGTCGCTGCAGATCCCGGTCCGGCGGGCCGCCGCGCTCCCCCTTGCGATCCCAGACCAGGGTCAGTTTCAAGCGATAGAGATCGCAGATTTCCAGAGTATCGCCCGTTTCCAGGAATTCCCAGCGACCGCGCTCCAGCCGCCGGCCATTCCGACCGCTGTAGGTGTGCCCCTGGTCGCTGGCCGGCATGAGCGCCAGTTGATCGCCCAGCGCGCAGATCACGCCATGCAACCGGGAAATCCGGGTGTATTTCGGCACGAAGCCAAGGGTGAAATCCCCGAATCCCGTACCGGCGGTCGAACTGTGTCGGCCAAAGATCATGAACGGTCGTGACACCAGCTCGATGCGCGCCGGCGCCTGGGCCGGATCGGCGGCCAGCAGCAACGCCCGCGTCAGCGGAGTGCCGCGGCTGAGCGCCTGCGCGGTGGCGATCCGCAGACTGCTGGTGCGGGCCGGATCGGCTTCCAGTTCGAGCGGCGGCGTGCAGGCCAAACCACTGGCGCCGTTCACGTCGACGCCACCCACGTTACGCATCGAGGGCATTTCGGCCTGGAGCCACGAACTGGAGGCCGCGCCGACCGCCGCGGGCGGTTCCGGCCAAAAACGGTCCGGTTGCTGGCCAGCGCCGAATCCCGTCCCTACACTCCCATCGCCGCCCCGACTGGCGAAATCCAGCCGAATCTCGAATCGGTTATCGTAGGCGCGCCATTCACCGCGATGATCGCAGAGATCGAGTTCCAGCCACAGCGTGGTTTGCGTGGAATCGGCGCGGGGATGCCGATAGCTGAAATACACCGGCTGGGCATCCCGCCCGTCCAGCAATCGCAACGGCGGAATCTGCCCGTCATTGGCGAACACCAGGTCGGCGCTGCGCACGCGCAACCGGATTTCCCGATACAGCCACCAACTGGGATTGATCAGCAGGGCGCACAGCACGCCGTTGTGTCCCGGCGCCGGTTTCAGGGTGGTCGCCAACCCGACGAGCACGGGTTGCTGGATTTCCGCCAGCCGCGCGATCCGCCGCTCGAACTCGTGCAGCCGGGTCGGCTCGTCGCCGCGCAGCAGCCGCAGATACCGATCCAGAAAATAGCGCAACGCCTCCCGGTCCCGCGGGTCGCCGTGATCCAGCTTCGCGGCCAGTTCGTCCAGCAACCCCGCGAATTCGCTCAGCGGCGACGATGCGGGCGCCGCCGGGGCCGCTGTCTCGGGTGGAAACGCGGCGGTGGCGTCCGCCAGCCCGCCCGCGCCTGCCTGCACCATGTCGGCAGAGAGCGTATCGAACAACGTCGTCTGTCCGGCCGCGGGCGGAGCGTGCAGCCCGGCGGACGCCGGCCATGGCGCGGCCGTCGTGGATTGCGGCATGAACTCTTCAAGCGGCGCCGCCGGCGCCGCCGGTTTGGCCCGCATCGTCTGTTCGCCGGAATCGAACGAAAAATCGAATTCGGATAAATCCAGATCCAGGTCGGCGTGTTCGGCGGCGGCTGGCGGGGGCGTCTCCCGGGCGAAGGGGCCGCTCTGGCCGCCGGGGTTGACGGTGCTCAGCCTAGACTGCTCGCCGAGAAAGCAGCTCTGGGCCGCTTCGTCGACCAGCTTCGGCGTAATGTCCCGTTCCGCTTGCAGGCTGGCGAACAACAGGACCGTGTCGCACAGGATGGCGATGGCGCGGGGTACGCCCTTGCAGTACGCGCCGATCCGCTCGACAGCGGCGGGCGAGAGCAGCTCGCCGCCCTGACGGCCAGCGACCCTGAACTGGTGATCGATGAATAAACCGGTCTCCAGTTCGCTCAAACGTTCGAGGTGACAGCGGACCCGGATGCTGTCCCGCAACTGGCGCAGGGCGGGTTGCTCCAGTTTGTCGGCGATTTCCGGCAGGCCCGCCAGCACGACCTGCAGGCGCTGGCTGGGAATCGCCGGTGTTTCCACCAACGCCTGCAAGCGCAGCAGCACGTCGACGGACAGATGATGGGCGTCGTCGATCAGCAAGACGGCGACCTGATTCCGGCGCGCCTGCGCGGCCAGGGCGTCCAGCAACAGCCGGCTCTGCCGCTCGACATCCAGGTCGGCGGCCTGGAGTTCCAGGTTCGCGCACAGGTAGTTGAGGATGTCGGGAAAATCGAGATGGGCATTGACCAGCGGGATGAAACGGATGTCGTCGGCGTCCGCCATGCAGCGGCGCAAGGTCAAGGTCTTGCCGACCCCGGCCTCGCCGGTCAGCAGGATAAAGCCGCGCCGTTCGCGGATGCCGTCCAGGAGGTCGGCGCACGCGGCGTCGAAATTGACGTTGCGATAGAAATATTTCGGATCCTTCGGCTTGAAGGGTTTGCTGTTAAAACCGAAGTAGGCGGTATACATGCTCTTCTCCTCGCCGCCGGTCGTCGCGTGATTTTACGACTCCCGGGGCAATCCCGATAATCCTCCGGCAGGGTTGTCCGTGCCGCGCTCGAACCCGGATCGCGCGAGCCATCCCGGACGGTTGCGCTTCCCTCATCCTGGCTCCGCCCGCACCCTGGCCAGCAGGTTCCTCAGTTCCGCCTCGAAGCCGGCCACCAGCTCCCACGGATCGGCAACCGTTCCGTCATCCGTGGTGACGCCCAGCGTCACGGTGCCGGCGTAGCTCAGCACGCTCAGGCCGATGCCGATGCCGGCGATCTGCGGCACCCAGGCCAGAATTCGGCCGACCGGCGCTCCCGCCAAAAATCGCGGCTGCTCCGGTCCCGGCACGCTGGTCATCACGACCGTCGCTTTCAGTCCGAACCCTTTCAGCGCCAGCCGCTCCAGCCAGCCCGGCAGATACCCGGCCAGATTCAGGATCAAGCGATTCGCCAGCACTTCCGGCGTTCCCTTGATCCGATCCATCCGCGCCCGCACCTCGGCCAGCCGCGCCGCCGGGTCGGCGATTCCCAGCGGCAGTTTCAGCAAAATCGCCCCGAATTCGTTGTCCAGCCGGATTTCCTCCTGATAGGGACGCAGGTTAACGGGTATAAGCAATTTCAATGCCAGATTTGGACGCAATTCACGGCGCGCTTGCAGATAGCGCCCCAGCGCTCCCGCCACGACCGCCAGCATCACGTCGTTCACCCGCCCGCCCAGGCGCTGGCGGATCGTCGCGATGTCGGCCAGCGGCGCCGGCGCCGACCACGCCACCCGCTTGCGGCCGTTCAACCGTCCGCGCAACGCCGTGCGGGGGTCCGGCCCGCTGCAAAGCTGGCGCAACAGCGCCACGCCGAACGCCGTTCCCCGGCGCAGCCGGTCCACCCAGCCGCCGGGCGGCGCCGGTAATTTGGCGGTCTTCGCCGCCAGCCGGGCCTGGTTCCGCCTTTCGTCCGGCGGCGCCGGCCCGGCATCGGCGGTGCAGTCGGTCAGCCTCAGAAACACCCGCAGCAACGCCACGCCGTCGGCGATGCAGTGATGCACCCGGAACACCAGGGCGCAGCCCGCCCCATAATTTTCCACCCAATAGCAACGCCACGGCGGCCGCGCGAAATCCAGCGGCTCGCTCGCCCATCGTCCGACCTGTTCCTCCAGTGTCCGCTGATCGACCGGTTCTGGCAACCGCACCCGCTCGACATGGGCGTTCCAATCGAGCGGCCGGTCTTCCAGCCAGCGATAGCGGCCCCCGGTTCGCGCCACCCGTTGTCGGAACCGGGCCAGCGGCAACAGTCGGTCGCGCAGGATCGCCCGCAACCGCTCCGACGTCAGCGGTCGGTCCAGCAGCAGCACGACCGTCACCACCATCGGCTGTCCTGGCACATCCATGCGCGCCCAGGCCAGGTCGTTGGCGGTCAAGGGTTCGCTTTCCGGCCAGGGCATCGCCGTCGCGGCCGTTTCCAAACCGTACCAGCGGTCCGCCGGTTCACTCAGATCCCGCCGCGGCCCCATGCGTGCTCTCCTCGGGTTACTATACTGTTTCGACGCTCGCGCGCCCCGCCGTCGCGCGGCGGCCTCCAACCCCGGAACCGTAACGTTCGACACAGCCGCCGCATGGCCGAGGCTTCGAGCACGCCACCCAATCCCCCCGCGCCGTCGGGACCGCCGCCGGTCGACGCCAGGCCAGCGGAACCGGTCGCCGCGCCGCGTCCGCCTGGCCCCTTGCCGCCGCTGGCCCGGTTCCGGCGATTGCTGCAACGGCTGTTCACGGTCAACGGGCACCTGTTCGGACTGGCGGCCGGTGGGCTGGTGGCGTATGTCCGCGCGCTGCCCCCGGATTGGCGGCGCGTTCATCGCCTGGGCATGACCCGGCTGGTCGCGGCGCTGGCGGCGCGCCATCTCGACCCGGCGCTGGTCGATCTGCCCTTCGCCGCCCAGTTGCGCCGCCGCCTGGAGCGGCTCGGCCCCACGTATATCAAGTTAGGCCAGATCATGGCGGTGCGCGAGGACATGTTGCCCCGCGCCGTCACCGATGAACTGAAAAACCTGTTCGACCAGGCGCCAGCCGCGCCTTTTCCGCTCATCCGCGCCCTGATCGAGACCGAACTGGGCCAACCGCTGGCCAAGCTGTTCAGGGGGGTCGAGGAACGACCGCTCGGATCGGCCTCGCTGGCGCAAGTCCATCGCGCCACCACCCGCACCGGCCAGGCGGTGGTCATCAAGGTGCTCAAACCGGGCGTGCGTGAAACCGTGCTGGCCGATCTCACCCTGCTGCGCTGGCTCGGCGCCCTGCTGGACCGATTGTTGCCCCAATATCAGCCCGCCGCCATCGTCGAGGAATTCCGCACCTACACCGTTCGCGAACTGGACTTGACCGCCGAGGCCGACAACGCTGAAACCTTCGCCGCCAACTTTCACGACACGCCGGCGATTGTCTTCCCGCGCCTGTACCGGGAACTCAGCGGCGCCAGCGTTCTGACCATGGCTTACCTGGACGGTTTCAAGCCCGGTTCACCCGCCACGTTCGCGCTGGACGAGCCACAGCGGGCGCGGGTGGTCGATCTGGGCGCGCAGGCCATCCTGCGGATGCTGTACCAGTACGGTTTCTTTCACGCCGATCTGCACGCCGGCAATCTGTTGATTCTACCGGGCCGGCCAATCCGCATCGGTTTCGTGGATCTGGGCATGGTGGGACGGTTCGAGGACGAAACCCGGCGACGGTTGCTGTACTACTACCATGCCCTGATCAACGGCGACGTGGAAAAGGCCGCCCAGCATCTCGGCGGCGTCGCTCGAGTCGGGCCGGGCGGCGATCCCGAGGAGTTCCGCCGGGCGGTGGTGGAACTGTCGCGGCGCTTCCTGCTGCGCGCCCGGCGCGGTGATTTCAGCATCGCCCGGCTGATTCTGGAATCCATGCGGCTGGGTGGCCGTTATCGGATGTACTTCCGGGTGGAACTGGTCCTGATGGTCAAGGCGCTGGTTACCTTCGAGGGCGTCGGGCGGATGGTCGATCCCGGCCTGGAGGTGGTGGCGCTGTCGCGGGCGCACATCGGCCGCGTTTTCCGCGATCAGTTCCGCCTGGAGCGGTTGACAGGGGAATTGTGGCGCAATGGGCCGGAATTGCTGGATCTGGCCGGTCGGCTGCCGGAATTGCTGAGCCGGTCGGCCCGGCTGCTGGATCGTTCCAACCCGCCGCCGACCGTCAGCCCGCTGGTGGGATTGCGCGGGGCGATTGTCGCCGCCGCCTGCATTCTCGGCGGAGTGCTGACGCTGCTGCTGTCGGACGCCTGGCTGGCCGGAAGCGGGTTGCTGCTGATCGGATTCTGGTGCTACGGGCGCGGCGCTTAGCCGGCGCGCGGCGCGCGCCCCGCAAGCGGCCCCGCCAAGCCACGATCCCCACCAGACCCCTGTCGACTCCAGGCGAAAAACGCCAGTTCAATCAAGGCGCTGTCCGTCGGTGGCGTTAAACTCGGTATCATTCGACCCTTCATTTCAGGTCACCGCCATGCGTTTCCCGAACCTGCCGCGTGTTCTGCTGCTGGTGCTATTGTCGCTGAGCGCCGTCCCGGCCCGCGCCGGCAACGATTATCCGCTGGTGCTGGTCCACGGTTTCACCGGCTGGGGTCGGGACGAACTGCTCGGCTTCAAGTACTGGGGCGGCTTCGAGGACCTGCAGGAGATTCTGAATCAGGCCGGCTACCGCACCCATACCGGCGTGGTCGGGCCGCTCGCCAGCAATTGGGACCGCGCCTGCGAATTGTACGCCTATCTCAAGGGGGGCACTGTGGATTACGGCCAGGCTCACGCCGTTGCCCATGGTCACGCGCGTTACGGTCGGACCTTTACCGGTCTGTATCCGGACTGGGGCGCGGTGGATGCCAATGGCCGGCTTCGCAAGCTTCATCTGATCGGCCATAGCCAAGGCGGCCAGACCGTGCGAGTGCTCGCCGCCCTGCTGGCCCGGGGCGATCCGGTGGAGCGCGCCGCCACGCCGGTTGCCGAACTGTCGCCGTTGTTTCAGGGCGGCAAGGCATGGGTTCACAGCGTCACCACGCTCGCCGCGCCGCACGATGGCGCCAGCGTCGCCGCCAACGGCAGCCACCTGCTGCCCTTCGTGCGCAAGAGCCTGCTTGGCCTGGCCGCGCTGGTCGGCGTCCAGCCCGATGACCTGCCCTACGACTTCAAGCTGGAGCAATGGGGACTGCGTCGCCTGCCGGACGAATCGCTGGACGCTTACCTGACGCGGGTCGAACAAAGCCCGATCTGGCATTCGCGCGACATCAGCGGCTGGGACCTCGGCCCCGACGGCGCGCGGGAATTGAACCAACGGTTTCCAGCCCAGCCCGACGTATACTATTTTTCCTGGGCGGCCTCGGCCACCGTGCCGCTCTGGCTGTCCCGGCATCACGTCCCGCGCCCGACCATGCTGCCGCAACTCTGGGTCAGCGCCCTGTACATGGGCGCTTATACCCGCGACGAACCGGGCCATGTCCGCATCGACGCGAGTTGGTGGGAGAACGACGGGCTGGTCAACACCCGCTCCATGGCCGGTCCGACTCTGGACTCGCCCGACCGCATCGTGCCTCGTGACGGTCAGGCCCGGCGCGGCGTGTGGAATTATCAGGGCGTATTGACCGGCTGGGATCACCTGGACATCATGGGTATCGGCACGGTGCGCGACGTGGGCGACTGGTATCTGCGACTGGCGCGGTCGCTCGCCGACCTGCCGCCCTGATCATTTCGACCGTTTGCCGGCCCAACGAACACGACCATGTCCCATATCGTCATTCACCGCTCTCACCCACTCACGCTCGATCAAGCCCGTCGGGCGGCGGAAACCCTCGCCGGGCAACTCGCGGCCCGCCACGGGATCGGCTACCACTGGCAGGACGATTCGCTGCATTTCGAGCGGTCGGGGGTGGGCGGCCATATCGACCTGGAGCCGGGCATGGTCCGTATCGACGCCCGGCTGGGTTTTCTGCTGGCGCCGTTCAAGCACCAGCTGGAACAGGAAATCCACCGTCAGTTGGACGAGATCTTTCAGTCTCCGGCCAGTTCGGCGTAACCGCCAGGCTCGTCCGTCAATTCCAGCGGTCGCGGATGACCGGCGTGGATTTGCTCCAGAATGGCGCGTTCGCGGCGGGCGATGGTGGCGACGAAAGTCTCCGCGTCCGCGCCCATGTGGCGGAAGGCGTGAAAACCGGTTTCCAGAAACCGGTGCAGCTCCCCCAGCCCGGCCAGCCGCGCCGGCGTTCCGGCCAGTTTCAGCGCGGCGTGAATGAAACGCTTGGGGACGATGACCTGTAAATCCCGGCCCAGCCGTTCGGTCAACTCGATCTGATGGCGGCGCGAATCGTAGCTATTGCAACGTCGGTAAGCGGCGACATAGGCGGCCTCGTCCACTCGGTCGCGAAACGCGAATTCCGCGATCAGGACGCGCGTCAACCGGGCATCCAGTTCGCGCGACAAGGCGTTGAGTTCCAGCGCCAGCGCCGCCGTATGCAGCACATGCTCCGGCAGGACACGGCTCATCACCGGCACGATGCGGGCCAGATCGTGTTCGCGCTGGCGCAGATCCCGGTCGCCGTAGAGTTCGTCCAGAAAAAACTCTGCCGCGGGCCGGTAACGCGGGTTCGCCAGCAAGTCGGCATGGGTCCGGGCCAGCCGCGCCGACTGCCAGCGGCGCAGAATGTCGAGTTCCCGTTCCACGCCAGCGGCCCCGTCGGTGTGGAACGCCTGACTGCGCTGCAACTGTTCCAGCAAGCGCGTCGCGCCGGCGGTCTTGTCGTGATCAATCATACCGGTTCGTGGCCGAATCCGCGTCAGCGCAGTTCGCGGCGCAAGATCTTGCCGACATTCGACTTGGGAAGGCTGTCGCGGAATTCGATGTGCCGAGGCATCTTGTACGCGGTCAATTGTCGGCGGCAATGGGTCAGGATCATCTCGCCGGTCAACTCCACGCCCGGCTTGCGCACCACGAACACCTTGACCGCCTCGCCGGTCTTTTCATCCGGCACGCCGATGCAGGCCACTTCCAGCACGCCCTCGCAGCCGATCACCACCTCCTCGATCTCGTTGGGGTAGACGTTGAAACCGGACACCAGGATCAGGTCCTTCTTGCGATCCACGATGCGGACGAAGCCCTGCTCGTCCACCGTCGCCACGTCGCCGGTCAGCAGCCAGCCATCGCGGATCGTGCGGGCGGTGTCTTCGGGCCGTTGCCAGTAACCGCGCATCACCTGCGGACCGCGCACGCACAACTCGCCCCGCTCGCCCGGCGGTACTTCGTCGCCCTCGTCGTCGCGAAGCTGAATCTCGGTGGACGGCACCGGCAGGCCGACGCTACCGGTGAAGCCGCCGATGTCGATGGGGTTGACGCAGACCACCGGCGAGGCTTCGGTCAGGCCGTAACCCTCCAGGATCGGCACGCCGGTCATGGCCCGCCAGCGTTCCGCCACCGCCTGCTGCACCGCCGCCCCGCCGCCGACTGCCAGCTTGAGCGCCGAGCAGTCGAGTTGCTTGAATTTCTCGTTGTTCACCAGGGCGTTGAACAGAGTGTTGACGCCGGTGATGACCGTGAACTTCCACTGGCGGATTTCGGAAACGAACAATGGAATATCGCGGGGATTGGTGATCAGCACGTTCAGCCCGCCGTAACGGACGAAGCACAGGCAATTCACGGTCAGACAGAAGATGTGATACAGCGGCAACGCGGTAACGACGATCTCCTCGCCCTCGCGGATGGCCGGCCCGACCCAGGCGACGATCTGCTGCATGTTGGCCAGCATGTTGCGATGGGTCAGCATCGCGCCCTTGGCCAGGCCGGTGGTGCCGCCCGTGTATTGCAGGAAAGCCAGATCGTCGCCGCCGACCGCGACCGGCTGTAACCGGCGATCACCACCGATGTTCAGCGTCTCGTTGAAACCAACCGGGTTCGGCAGCGAGTAATCGGGCACCATCCTCTTGATGTGCCTGACCACCAGATTCACCACCCTGGCCTTCCAGTACGGCAGCAGATCGCCGATTTCGGTGACGATGGCCTTTTGGATTTCGGTCCGGTCGATCACCTCGGCCAGCACGTGGGCGAAATTGGCAAGGATCAGGATCGCCCTGGCCCCGGAATCCTTCAGTTGATGTTCCAGTTCGCGCGGGGTGTAAAGCGGGTTGACGTTGACCACCACCAGCCCGGCGCGCAATACGCCAAACAGCGCCACCGGATATTGCAGCAGATTGGGCAGCATGATCGCCACCCGCTCGCCCTTCGCCAAACCCAATTCCTGTTGCAGATAAACCGCGAACGCCCGGCTTTTCTGTTCCAGCTCGCCATAGGTCATGCCGTAGCCCATGTTGGCGAAGGCATTGCGCCGCCCGAACTGGCAACAACTCCGCTCGAACACCTCGACCAGCGAGCGATATTGATCGGGATTGATTTCCGCCGGCACATTGGGCGGATAACGCTTCAGCCACACCTTTTCCAAGGGAAGTCTCCAGTCGACGGGGATTGTTCGGTTTGTTGGATTTTACTGACTCGATTATCAAACTTTAACCGGAAGAGATTGTAATATTTAGCTTTATTGAAGGCAGCTTCCTTTCACACAGTCGAAAATCACCTAAACTTGAAAATATTCTCCGGCAGTCCTACAAATCAGGACCGCCAAGACCCGCATTGGAACAGCAAAATATGGACGGTCTGCAAAAAATCAGCGGCTGTGACCGCCCCGACCGCGTCGCCGACGTGATCTTCGTCCACGGTCTCGACGGCGACGCCCGCGCCACCTGGCATCCCAAGGATCGCCCGGACGCCTTCTGGCCCGCCTGGCTGGGGGCAGACGTGCCGGCGGTCGGCGTCTGGTCGCTGGGGTACGCGGTCAGCGCCTCGGCCTGGAAAGGGCACGCCCTGCCGCTGGCCGACCGGGCGACCAACGTCCTGGACCTGCTCGACCTGGATGGCATCGGTCGCCGGCCGGTCATCTTCATTTGCCACAGTCTGGGCGGACTGTTGGTCAAGCAGATGTTGCGTAACGCCTCCGACTTCGGCAACCCGGCCTGGAAAGCCATCGCCACCCAAACCAAGGCCCTCGTCTTCCTGTCCACCCCACACTCTGGCGCGGACCTGGCCAGTTGGATGCAATACATCGGCACCCTGTTGCGCACCACGGTCAGCGTCGAGGAACTGGAAGCCCAGCACCCGCGCCTGCGGGAACTCAATCTCTGGTATCGCAACCACGTCGTGGATTTTGACCTCGCCACCGTGGTGTATTGCGAGAAGTGGCCCATCGCCGGCATTCTGGTGGTCGACGAAACCACTGCCGATCCGGGGATCGTCGGGGTCATCCCCGTTCCGGTGGACGAAGACCATGTCTCCATCTGCAAGCCGGCCTCGAAGAACAGCCAGATTTACCGCCGGGTGAAGCGTCTGGTCGAGGACATCGTCAATGCCTCTCGACCGCCAGCGGTGCGACACCCGGTCAAGAACGCAGACGTCATCTTTAACGATCAATCAAACCAGCCAAAATTGCTGTGGCAGTGTACGAACGATGAGCTATTTGCCGAGGAGGAGCATCGTCGCGGTGTGCTTGGCAAGGAAAAAACACGTCGAAATGGTGTCTTCATCCGATTTTGCCTCATAGCAGGATCATTGGTGCTTTTGGCCGTTGGCTGGACGTATTTGCGAGGTGCCGCAGATTTGGTCAGTTTCTTATCAGGTGTCGCGGGCATCATGCTTGGATTGGCCAACCTAAAAGCAATGGAGAAACCATCTCCATTTGAAGCTCGTCAGGTCGCAGCTCTTGAGGAAATTAATATGATCCTCCGTGAAAGAGGCGTCCGGTGAGGGCAATGCATAACAAGGCGCTGCACCGGACGGCAATTCCGCTACGCTACATTGCCGCCGGTGAGCTTGAGCGTTAGGACCGGGCGGGCCGCGAACGACGCGGGGATACCGGGAATGGGATGGACTCGCTACGACAGGAANNGCGCGGACGACGACCTGAGCCGCGCCCCGACGACCTTTTTCGTCGCGCTGAACGGCTACGGCACGCAACGCGACGCCTCCTTGCCGCGCCCGCTCGACTGGTTGCGCGAACGGTGGGCGGCCGAAAACCCCGACTTGCCGCCCTTGGACGCGCTCTTGCGGGAACGGCGCGTCACCCTGCTGCTGGACGCTCTCAACGAGATGCCCCAGGCTGGCCCGGAGCCCCTGCGGTGCTGGAAAGCCTTCCTGGCCGACC
>JRYG01001897.1_pt1 | contig 16775 bp, 17 predicted proteins | sample 235341 | NCBI WGS metagenome assembly JRYG01 (sample SAMN03074218, study PRJNA261478) | activated sludge metagenome | biome: Wastewater Treatment Plant; feature: Wastewater; material: Activated sludge; isolation source: activated biomass of a wastewater treatment plant treating hydrocarbon... ... | reverse complement strand
AAGGCAATCGGAGCCGGACTCGAGCCCATCCTCTGCGTCGGTGAGAGTCAGGCCGAGAGGGAGTCGAACGACACCGAGGCCGTGCTCTCACACCAGGTTCTGACCGATCTCGCCGAGGTTCACACCGGGGACCTCGACAAGGTCGTGATCGCCTACGAGCCGNNAGTGGCTGGCCGGCGAGCGGCAGGCCGTGTTGGAGCGCCAGCTCGACGGCAGCCTGCCCGAGCCGGTCGCGGCCGACCGGCTCGTGATCGCCTACGAGCCGGTCTGGGCGATCGGCACCGGACTCACCGCGAGTCCGGAGCAGGCCCAGGAGGCCTGCGAGTTCATCCGCAACCTGCTCAGGTCCCGGGACGATGCGAAGGCGGCCCAGGTGCGGATCCTCTATGGCGGCTCGGTCAAGCCTGGCAATGCGGCCGAACTCCTGGCCCTCCCGGACATCGACGGGGCACTGGTCGGCGGCGCCGCCCTCGACCCGGACGACTTCGGCGCGATCGTCGCCGCGGCTCCGGCCGAGTAGGTAGATCGGGACGCATGGCCACGCTACCCGTACCTTCAGCCGCGCTGATAATCCTCGACGGCTGGGGGATCGCACCGGCCGGCCCGGGCAACGCGATCTCCATCGCCGACACCCCGAACTTCGATCGGCTCCGGGAGAGCTACCCGACCACCCAGCTCAGCGCCCAGGGGCCTGACGTCGGCCTTCCCGAAGGACAGATGGGCAACTCCGAGGTAGGCCATCTCAACCTTGGGGCCGGGGCAATCGTCAAGCAGGATCTGGCCAGGATCGACACCGCCGTTGCCGACGGTTCCTTCTTCGACAACGAGGCGCTGGTCGAGGCCTGCAGGAAGGCGGTGAACGGGAACGGCCGCCTCCATCTGATCGGCCTGGTCTCCGACGGTGGCGTCCACTCCGGGTGGGAGCATCTCGAGGCCTGTATCGAGCTCGCCACCCAGGAGGGCGTGCCGGACGTGATCTTCCACGCGATAACCGACGGCAGGGACACCCTGCCTCACGGCGGGGCGAAGTACGTCGAGGAACTGGAGCGGTGGCTTCGGCTGGCCGGCCGGATCGGCACCGTCAGTGGTCGCTACTACGCGATGGACCGGGATACCCGCTGGGACCGCGTGAAGCTCGCCTATGACGCGATCATCCACGGCGCAGGTCCGGGTGCGGCCACCGCGGGAGCTGCGATTGCCGATTCCTACGCGGCCGACCTGACCGACGAGTTCATCAAGCCGACCGTGATCGCCGGCTACGACGGCGCTCACGAAGGGGATACCGCGATCTTCATCAACTTCCGGCCGGACCGGGCCCGCGAGCTGACCATGGCCCTCGCCGACCCGGACTTTGACGAGTTCGTCCGCTCCGGTGGTCCGCTGCTTGACCTGACCACGATGACCTCGTACCGCGAAGGATGGCCCTATCCGGTGGCCTTCCCGGAAGAGCGCCCCAAGGTCACGATGGCGCAGGTAATCGCCGAGGATGGCGGTCGCCAGCTTCACGTCGCCGAGACCGAGAAATACCCCCATGTCACCTACTTCTTCAACGGAGGACGCGAGCAGGAGTGGGAGGGGGAGGACCGTCGGCTGGTCGAATCACCGCGTGACGTGCCGACCTACGACTTCAAACCCGAGATGAGCGCCAACCAGGCGGCCGACGCGTTCATAGCCGGCTGGAAAGAGGACGAACCCCGGTTCGGGATCATCAATTTCGCCAACCCGGACATGGTCGGCCACACCGGTGTCATCCCGGCTGCCGTGACGGCGATCGAGGCCGTCGATGCCTGCCTCGGCCGCGTGGTGGAGGCGGTCATCGAGTCCGGAGGAGCCTGCCTGATTACGGCCGATCACGGCAACGCCGACCACATGCTTGAACCGGACGGCTCCCCGAACACCGCCCACTCCCTGAATCCTGTGCCGGTGATCGTCACTGCCGAAGGCTTCGATCTGGCCGAGGGCGGCATCCTCGCCGACGTGGCCCCGACCATCCTCGAGATGCTCGGGGTACCCCAGCCGGCCGAGATGACGGGCAGGAGCCTGATCGAGCCACAGTGAGGCACGACCAGGCCCGACTCAGTTTCGAGATCCACGATCGTGACGGTGATGCCCGTCGCGGAACCATCCACACCCCACACGGGCCGGTAGAGACACCGGCCTTCATTCCGCTCGCGACCAAGGGTTCGGTCAGGGGAATGTCCTCGCGCGAAGTTGAATCGATCGGTTACGAGATGGTGCTGGGCAACACCTACCACCTGCTCGTCGCTCCGGGTCCCGAACGGATTGCCGAAGCGGGCGGGCTGCATTCGTTCATGGGCTGGGACAAGGCGATCATCACTGACTCGGGCGGCTTCCAGGTGTTTTCCCTCGCCCACGGCGGCGTCTCCCAGGAGATCAAGGGTTCTGGACGCAAGATGTACGGACTGGCGAAAACTCTGGGGATCGAAGAGGAGGGAGTCCGGTTCCGGTCCTACAGGGACGGTTCGGAGCTGATGCTCTCTCCGGAGGAGTCGATGCGGGTCCAGGCTGCGCTTGGCTCCGACATCGCCCTGGTCTTCGACGAATGCACGCCCTTCCATGCCGACCGCGAGTACACCGCCCGCTCGACCGAGCGCACGCATCGTTGGCTGCAGCGCTGCCTCGACTGGCACGGCGAGAACGGACCCTCCGGCCAGGCCGTCTTCGGAATCATCCAGGGGGGCACCCATGCCGACCTTCGAAAGGAATCCTGCGAGGCGGTTTCAGCCTCTGCGGTGGACGGCATCTCGATCGGTGGCACGCTTGGCCGCGACAAGCTGGAGATGGCGGAAGTGCTCGGATTCACGGTTCCGAATCTGCCGGTGGATGCCCCCAAACACCTGCTCGGCATCGGCGAGGTTGACGACCTCATGCGTGGCGTGGCGATGGGGCTCGACGTCTTCGATTGCGCCGTTCCGACCCGTCTGGCCCGGCACGGCATGGCGCTGGCGCCACTGCCAGAAAAGCGCTTCCGGATCGACATCCGCAAACCCCGGGAGGTCGGCAACCGCGAACCGCTGGTCCCTGGCTGCCCCTGCACCGCCTGCGCCGACTACGACCGCGACTACCTGAACTACATCTCGAAGTCCGAGGAACTGACCGCGGTGCGGCTGCTGGTCGATCACAACCTGACCTACATGGAGCGCCTCATGCGCGGCGCAAGGGAAGCGATCTCGGATGGCGAGTTCGCGACCTATAGCGAGCGCATCCTCGCCGGGCACGCGCCCTGGACGGCCCGGCAGGGAGGGCTGGCATGAGTGACGCGTTGATCCGGCTCGACTCCGTGTCCAAACGCTTTGGCCCGACCGTGGCCCTGGACGAACTGTCGCTCAAGGTGCCGGAGGGAACGGTCTGCGGGCTGCTCGGCCCGAACGGCTCCGGCAAGACGACGGCGATCCGCGTGCTGCTCGGTCTGACCCCGCCAAATTCGGGAACGGCGACCCTGCTCGGAGCCCGACCGGGCAGCCCCGGGTTCGTCACCGCGGCCCGGCAGACCGGGGCACTGATCGAAGGGCCGGCCCTCTACGGAAGGGCGAGTGCGCGGGAGAACATGGAGATACAGGCTGCCACGCTCGATCTCAGGGGCGCCGACGGCGAGATCGCCAGCCTGCTCGAACTGGTCGGCCTGACCGACCGGGCCGAGTCTCCGGCGAGAGGCTTTTCCCTCGGAATGAAGCAGCGGCTGGGTCTGGCAATCGCCCTCCTCGGAGGACCCCGGCTGGTCATCCTCGACGAGCCGACCAACGGCCTTGACCCTTCCGGGATAGTCGAGATCAGGGAACTCATCCGGACCCTGCCCGAGCGAGGAGTGACTGTCCTGGTTTCGTCCCATCTGCTCGCGGAGGTGCAATTGATGTGCGACAGGGTCACGATCATCAACCGTGGCCGGCTGGTCGCCGACGGCACGATGGCAGAAATCCTCGCCTCGACCGGCGTCGGCGAGGGCTACAGGGTATTCGTGAGGATCTCGCAGTCGGAGGCTGCCGTCGCGGCGCTGACCCGGGCGGGGCTGGCGGTCGAGGATCGCGGAGAGGGGAGCCTCGTTGCCCGCGGAGAGATCGAGGACGACTCCGAGATCACGAGGATCCTGGCCGAAGCGGGCATCTGGCTGCGTGGCCTGATGCGTGAACGTGCCGACCTGGAACGCGTCTTCCTTTCGCTCACCGATGGTGGTGACGATGAGGGCTGAATTCCTGAAGGTCAACTCCCTCCCGACCCCGTTCTGGACCGGGGTCGCGATGCTGGTCTGCTTCCTCGGGGGTGTGGCGGCAACGGTCGCATGGGGCATCGGGGAGGACAACGCCGTCCTGGACATCGCGATCGGTGTGCCGACCATGATCGGATCGCTGATCCTCGGCTCCTGGCTCGCCGGCGTCGAGTTCGGGCAGAACACCCTGCGCCGGGTGCTCTCGGCGGATCCGCGCCGCGTGAGGCTCGTTCTGGCCAAACTGGGCGTGGTCGTGATCATCGTGGTCGCGGCGACGACAGTTCTGATGGTCGCGGGCTTTCTCGTCTACTCACTGACCGGTTCCGGCCACCCGGCCGGGATGGATGAGGAACTGGCCCTGCGGATCCTCGGGGCCAGCCTGGTCACCAACGTCACCTATGCCGTGGCCGCACTGGCCCTTACGCTGCTGACCCGTTCGATGGCCGGAGGCATGACGATCGCCTTCGTGTTCTTCTTCGTCCTCGACGGGCTGCTCTCGCTTCTGCCCAAGGTCGGCGACTACACCATCGGAGTCGCCCAGACGGACATCATCCTCGCCATCCGGCAGCAGTCAGAGGGGCTGTTCGAAACCAACGCGACCAACGACACTGCCGTCTCGGTTCTCGTCCTGGCCGGCTGGCTGCTTGCCTTCATCGCGGCGGGCCTGCTCCGCACGGTGCGGACCGAAGTCAAGTAGGCCCTACGCAGCCCGGGTGCCCATTTACTGGGTGTTTTCCCGGACCTGCTGCTTGAGCTCGTCGGAGAGGCGCTCGACCGAGTTGCCGGCCCAGTCCTTGATCTTGACCGATGCGGCGCGGTCGGTGAGCAGGATCACTGATCCCGCCACGACGGCGGCGATCAGCACCAGCGCCATCATTCCCAGCACGAAACGGAAGAACGAACGCATGAACGAGCGCTTCTGCCGGGGCCGCGGGGCCGTCTGCGGAAGGGTGTAGCGGGGAGGCGGCGGGGCCGGACGGTGAGCCGTGCGTGCGGTGCGCTCGAGAGGGCGGGTGGCCGTTTCGGCCTGGGGAAACTCGGGCGGTGTCACCGGCTCCTCATCCATCTGGAGGGTGACGTCCTCGCCACGCAGGCCGCGTTGAAGCCCGTCGGAGAGCGCCGCCGCCGTGTTGAACCGGTAGTTCTTGTCGCCCTCCAGGGCCCGCATCACGGCCGCACTGACCGTTTCCGGCACGTCCGCGTTGTAGGTCCGCGGCGGCAAGGGCTTCTCGTTCTGCTGCCTCACGGCAAGCTCGGCCAGGGAGGAGCCCTCATACGGAAGCCGCCCGGTCAGGAACTGGTAGAGCACGACGCCGAGCGCGTAGACGTCGGTCGAAGGGGTTGCTTCCTCGCCGCGGACCTGCTCGGGGGCAAGATACGCGGCGGTACCGACCACCGAGCCGACCTGGGTTATCCGGGTCTGCTCGGCCGCGCGGGCGATGCCGAAGTCGGTCAGCTTGCAGGTCATCTCGCCACCCCCCACGGGACCGCCGATGACCATGAGGTTGCCCGGCTTGACGTCCCGGTGGATGATGCCGTGTCGGTGGGCGTATTCGAGGCCGGCGCAGGCCTGAACGCCGATCTCGACCGTGACCTCCGGGTCGACCAGGCCTTCGGTCTTCAGGATCTGGGCCCCGGACTTGCCCTCGACACACTCCATGACGATGAAGTGGCGCCCGTGGTCGACTCCGGTGTCGTACACCTGGACGATGTTCGGGTGGATCAGTTTTGCCACCGCGAGGGCCTCCCGGCGGAAGCGGGCCACGAAGCGGTCGTCGTCGGAGAGATGCTCGGCCAGCACCTTGACCGCGACGGTCCGCTCGAGGATGCGGTCCGTAGCCCGGTAGACGTTCGACATGCCGCCGGAACCCAGCTTGTCGCGCAGTTCGTAACGGTCGGCGAGTACGGTCGGTTCACTCATCGCGGATCATCCGGGTCCCAGCCCGCCGGAACCGGGGCCGGTGGCCGGAGGCGTCGTGGGTATAGTGGGAGGCGTCGGAGTGGTCGGCTGCTCAGGCTCCGGAGCAGGGGTCGGCGCGGGATTATCGGTCCCGTTGCCCTGCGGCTGCTCTGGATTCTGGTTTTCATCAGTTGTGCCCTGGTCGCCCGTCGTGGTCGGTTCGACGTCGGTCGTTCCGGTATCGCCGGTCGTTCCTGCGGTATCTGGATCAGGCTCTTCGGTAACTGTGGGTTCTTCGATGACGTTTGCGTTTGATTCCGTGCACTTTTCCGGGTCGTTGACCAGGAGAGTCAACTCAGTGACACCGTCGAGCAGAGAACGTTTCAGTTCGCTGTCGACTTCCGGACCCAGTGTCTCGATCTCCTGCTGGGTCTCGAGTGCCACCTTTGCCGCCTCGAAACACTCGCCTGAAGCAGCCAGAGACTGGATCCGGTCAAGATTCGAGATCAACGATTCCGACGTGTCCTTGGGAATCAGGTTACTCCGGTCTTCACCACAGCCGGAAACGGCCAGGCCGAAGAGCAGGCAGGAAACCAGGGCAGGCAAAAGGCCCCGGCGGACACGATGTCGGGTGAAATACCGCACTTCTCCCGAGTCTAGATGTTTGCCCCGCTCGTCTTTGTGACGCATTTCCGGCCTTTACTGACCCTTGAACAGGCGTTCGCCGAGGTGGGGCGGAAGGCCGGCCTCGCTGATTGCCGTGGAGGCCTCTTCGATTGAATACTCCACCCGGTGGAAGCGGATCCGAAGGCTCTCCGTGTCCAGTTCCGCCCAGGCCGCGCGGGGGTCGCCGTCACGTGGCTGGCCCACGCTTCCGGGGTTCACAAGCCACTTGCCCTGGGTCATGGTCAGCTCGGTTCCCTCCGGAGCGAGGACCGACGAAACGCGGGACATCTCGTCAACCCTCGTGAAGTACAGCGAGATGTGCGAGTGCCCGATCAGGGCCACGCTCTCCTCCTGGAAGTCGAGGTTGTCTTCGGCCATCTCGCTGTCGACCACGTACTCCCAGATCGGATCGCGCGGCGACGCGTGGAACAGGCCGATCCCCTCCCGCCGGGAAGAGGTTCCTTCCAGCCCGCGCAGGATCTCGAATGCCTCTTCCGCCATGTTCTCCCGGGTCCACCTGGCCGACGCTGCCGCCGAAGGGCTGAAGGAACCGATGTCGATCTCCCTCAGAGCAGCCAGGTCATGGTTCCCGAGCAGGAACACCGAGCAGCTTTCGTTCAGCCGGGTCACGCATTCCCCCGGGTAGGCGCCGTACCCGACCGCGTCTCCGAGACACCAGATCTCGTCGACTCCCCGTCCGTCCACGTCTTTCAGCACCGCTTCGAGAGCGTGGAGGTTGGCGTGGATGTCGGAGATCACGGCGACTTTCATTGAACGGTGGGCCCGGTGAATATCGTATTGAGCGATGAATTCCGGTCCGGCCACTGGTCGTGGAGTGAACGTCTACGCCCTGGTCGCGACGGGGGCCGGCGCCCTGCTCCTGGCCATCGCCGCGGCATGGCTGCTCTCACCCGAGCAGGGGTTTCCCGCCCCCGACCTGACCGCGGCTGCCCGGGTCATCGCGGACCGGTTCAGCCCTGGCGAGCTTCAGGAAGCCGAGGACTACCGCTCCTTCTCCAGAATCATCGCGCTGGCCTTCCTGGCCGTCCAGTTTTCCCTCCTTGTCTTCCTCGCTTTCTGGAGAGGCGAACATGCGAAGCGGCTGCTCGGAATCGCCAATGCCCGGCCGCTGCTTGGTGCCCTGGCTGCCGGCGCCACCATCTCCCTGCTCCTCTCCGTCCTGCGGCTGCCCTTCGACCTCGCTTCCTGGAAACTGGGCAGCGAATACGGGCTGATCAGCCAGGCGCTCGGTCCGAAGCTCGTCGACTGGCTTCTCGCGGCCTTGATCGCGATGGTCCCGGCGGCGATCGGAGCGCTCGCAGTAATGGCGCTCTGGCGCTGGCTGGGGTCACGATTCTGGATCGCGGCGTCGGTGCTGGTGGCGGTCTGGGCCGTTGTCACGACCTGGCTGTGGCCCGTCGTCATCTCGCCGCTCTTCAATGACTTCCGGGTTCTTCCCGACGGCCCCGCGCGCCAGGAGGTGATCAGGCTCGCCGATCGGGCCGGGGTAGACGTGGGGGAGGTCTATGTGGTCGACGCAAGCCGGCGGTCTTCGACCCTGAATGCGTATGTCAACGGAATCGGCAGCTCGAAGCGGGTCGTCATCTACGACAACTCGATCCGTGAGTTGAACCGGGCCGAGTTCTCGGCGCTGGTCGCCCACGAACTGGGTCACGTCGAGGCCCACGACCTGCGACGCGGACTCGCCTTTGCGCTACTGGTTATTCCGCTGGGGGTGCTCTTCGTCCAGCTTGCGACGGTGGCGATCATGAGGAGGAACGGTGACGACCGGAAGGGCGCCGCGCTGATCCCGGTGATCGCCCTGACGGTTACGGTGACAGTGTTCGTGCTCCAGATTCCCGGCAACCACCTCTCACGCGACGTCGAGGCGAAAGCCGACCGGTATGCGCTCGCGCTTACGGGCGAGGCCCGCGGCCTGACCGACCTCCAGGTCAGGCTCGCGAAGTCGAATCTTTCCGATGTCGACCCTCCCGCGATCTGGCAGCTGCTGTTTGGCACGCACCCGACCACGGTGGACCGGATCGCCATTGCGGAGGGTGACCGGTGAAGGTCGAACTGATTACGGTCGGCAAGGCGAAGTCACCCTTTCTGGAGGCAGGAGCCCACTACCTGAAGATGCTGAAGGCACTAACCCCGGTCGAGGTGACCGAAGTGAGGGATGACGCTGCGCTGATCCGCATCGTCCAGGCAGCCAGGTCCGGTGGGGGAAGCCGGCCCGATGCCGGCACCGTGGTCACCCTCGAACCGGGAGGGCGGGAGATGACCTCCGAACGTTGGGCTGAGTGGCTGGGCGACCGGCGCCAGGAAGGTAAACGGCTCACTTTCCTGATCGGCGGCCCGGAGGGCCTGCCATTCGAGGTGACCAGCCTCGCCGACCAGCGTCTTTCGCTCGGCCCGCAGACCATGGCCCACCAGCTGGCCCGGATCGTGCTGCTCGAACAGCTGTTTCGTGCCAGCAAGATCCTCGCCGGCCAGAAGTACCACCTCTGAAGATCCGGCCCGTGTCCGGGCAAAATAGGATGCGCCCGTGAACTCAACTCCCCAGGATCCCGTGGAACGCCTTTCCTCGACCGTCGCCGCGGTCGCCCGGAGGATGGCCGGGGACGAGGAACTGTCCCCGGCGCTCGATCCGTCGCCCCGCCCCGAGATGGGGGATTACTCGACCAACGCGGCGATGATGCTGGCTGGTCCGCTGGGTCGCCCGCCACGTGAGATCGCGGCCGAACTGGCCGCCGGAATCGAAACTGAACTGGGAGCCGCGCTCGAGAAGACCGAGATCGCGGGACCCGGTTTCATCAATCTCTTCCTCGGCGACTCCTGGTACCGGGAAGTCGTCGCCGGCATGGCCGCAACCGGTGGCGCTCCGGTCCCGCCGGTCACTGATCCGGAACGGGTGATCGTCGAGTTCGTCTCGGCCAACCCGACCGGACCCCTGACCGCTGCCTCGGGCCGCCACGCCGCCTACGGCGACGCCCTTTCCCGCCTGCTGGCCGAGTCCGGAAACAGCGTCACAACCGAGTACTACGTGAACGACGGGGGAACGCAGGTAGAGAACTTCGCGGCATCGATCGCCGCGAGAATGAACGGCGAGGAACCGCCGGAGGACGGATACCAGGGGACCTACGTGAACGAGCTGGCTGAAAGAGCCCGCGCGGAAGGCCACGAACCGGCCGATCTCGAGCGGCTCGCAGTCACCGGAGTGGAGTGGATGGTCGAAGGCATCCGCGGTTCCCTCGAGAACTTCGGCGTCCGGATGGATGACTTCTTTTCCGAGCGTTCGCTTTACGAGGACAACCTGGTCGACCGCGGCATCGAGCGTCTTCGGGCGGCCGGGCACGTTTTCGAGGAAGACGGGGCGATCTGGCTGAGGACGACCGATTTCGGCGACGACAAGGACCGGGTGCTGGTCCGTTCGTCTGGTGAGGTCACCTACTTCGGCGCTGACGTCGCCTACCACGTGGACAAGATCGAGCGCGGAAATGACCGCCTGATCGACGTGCTCGGCGCCGACCACCATGGTTATGTGGCCCGCATGGCCGCTGCGATCCAGTCACTGGAAGGCGACAAGGCCGAGTTCGAGGTCCAGATCATGCAGCTGATCCACCTCGTCGAGGGCGGAGAGCGCACCAAGATGTCGAAGCGGGCCGGCGACATCGTCACCCTTGACGAGCTGACAGCCGACATCGGGGTGGACGCGGCCCGCTGGTTCCTGCTCCAGCGCAGTCACGACCGCACCATTGATCTCGATCTCGGCCTCGCCCGAAGCCAGTCCTCGGACAATCCCGTCTACTACGTCCAGTATGCGCACGCGCGGATCCAGAGCATCCTCAGGAAGGCTGCCGAACAGGGCGAGGCCAACGGAGGGGACCCCCTGGCCGCCCCTGTCGACCCCACCGAGAAGCTGCTCGTTTCGAAGCTCCTGGCATTCCCGGCCGAAGTCCACGAGGCCGCTGCCAAGCGGGCCCCCCACCGGATCTGCGCCTACGCCACCGATGTAGCCGCCGCTTTTCATGCCTTCTACCGGGACTGCCAGGTCGTCGGTGCGGAGGGCCAGGGAGTCGAGGTCGCCAGGGTTCAGCTCTGTGACGTCACGGCTGCGACCATCCGGCGGGCGCTCCGGCTGCTCGGCATTGGCGCCCCGGAACGCATGTAGTCCGGTGCGAGACTCCCGAACGGGAAAGGGTCAGAGGTCGAACCGGGCCATGTCCCGGTCGAGCCGTTTGTCTTGCTCCTGGCTCGGCCCGGATTCGGGCGCCTCTTCTTCTTCGCCTGGTCTCCGGCGGCGCCAGGCGACGATTGCCCAGATAACGCCGATCGCAGCAAGCGCAAAGCCGATGACGGGGACCGCGTATGCCCAGACGTCGATTCCCCGGTTCTCGGGCATGGCCAGCACCTGGCCGCCGTACTCGGCCACCAGCGCATCCTTGATCTCTTCCTTGTCCTTGCCCTGATCGATCAAGTTCCGGATGAAGACGCGCTGGCGCTCGGCCGCGGGTGAGTGGGACAGTCCCAGGAGCGTGCCACAGACCGGGCACATCACTTCGTCCTCGATCTCCGGCAGGCTGGCCTTCGGCTCGACGGCGTTGACCTGCGGTTGCGCGGCGCTGACCGCAGCCGGAGCCACCAGCGCCAGCATCAAGGCGATCAGGATCCCGAGGCGCTTCACGGGTTCCCTCCGTCGGTCCCGGCGGATCCGGCCTGGTCGTCAAGGGCGGGAGCGGCGAATGCCTCGATTGCCGCCTCGTCCTTGAACGGCCCCGGGTAATGGGCGGCCAGGTTGCCTTCCGGGTCGATCAGGAAGGATTCCGGGACCCCGGTGGTCTTCAGCTCACCGTCGGTGTAGTCGCCACTCGCATCACGGAACTGCGGGTACTCGATGTTGAACTCCCGGAGGAACGCGAGTGCGTCCCCGTTCAGGTCCTTGGTGTCGATGCCGACCACAGCGATGCGGTCCCGGTTTGCTTCTTCGAAACGGTCGAGTGCCGGTGACTCTTCCTTGCATGGACCGCACCACGAAGCCCAGACGTTCAGCAGGACCCATTGGCCGCGGAAGTCCTCGATCGAGCCTTCGCCGCCCTCCGGCAGGGTCGGCAGGGTGGCGACCGGAACGGGTTCGCCGAGCGCCAGGCTTGAATCGCCCTTCTGGACCAGCCCCCAGACGAGGAAGCCCAGCAGGGCTGCGACGCAGAGGACAACGATGCCGGTTCGCCAGTTCACTTCAATGACGATTATGGAGAACGCGACCTTCCGGCTGCGCTGCGGTCGGCTCCTGGCCCCCTTTCGCGACCAAACCGGCTCGGTCCCGACGGGGTAAGGTTCCAAGCCGCTTCGCGGACGTAGCTCAGTTGGTAGAGCGCGAGCTTCCCAAGCTCGAGGTCGCGGGTTCGAGACCCGTCGTCCGCTTTTGACCGGATCCCGCCAACCGACTCTCTCGGTCGTGATCGTGGCCTGCGACTCGGGTCCCGAGTTGGCCAGAACCCTGCCGGGGCTGGTCGCGGAGATCGGCCCGGGCGACGAGGTCCTCGTGGTTGACAACGGTTCGACGGTGTCGCCGCGCGAACAGGTCTCGCAGCTTCTGCCGGAGGCGCGGGTGATCGAGATGGGAACCAACGCCGGCTTCACCGCGGCAACCAACCGCGGTGCCGCCGAATCGACCGGTGACATCGTGCTGATGCTGAATCCGGACGCACTGCCGGAGCCGGGATTCGGTGCCTCGATCAGGGAGCCTTACGCCGGCCGTCCGGACTGGGGAGCCTGGATGGCGCTGGTCGCCTGCCAGATCGACGGGCAGAAGGTGGTCAACTCGCGGGCCAACCCGGTGCATTTCACCGGGATAGCCTGGGCCGGAGGTCATGGCAGCCCGCTTTCCGAGGTCGGCGGGCCGGCCGACATCCCGGTGGCTTCCGGTGCCGCTTTCGCGGTGCGCCGTGAAGTCTGGCGGCAAGTGGGGGGTCTGCCGGAGGAATTCTTCCTCTACCACGAGGACATAGACCTCTCGATCCGGATCCAGGCGTCGGGCCATCGGATCGGCCTCCAGCCCCAGGCCGTCGTCGACCACGATTACGACTTCCACTCGAATGCGTCCAAGTGGTTCTGGCTGGAGCGAAACCGTCTGGCCATGGTGATCCGCAACTACCCGGGCCCGCTGCTGGCCCTCGTCGCGCCGGCCCTCCTCGCCACCGAGCTCGTTCTTCTCCTCGTCAGCGGACGGCAGGGGTGGCTCGTAGCGAAGCTGAAGTCCTACCGGGACCTGATCCGATGGCTGCCACGCCTGCGCCGCGAGCGCCACGGCATCCAGGCCGCCCGTCGGATCACCCCGGGCGAGTTCGCCGGCCTGCTTACCCCGGACCTCGATTCCCCACTGATACCTGCTTTCGCCAGGAAGGGGCCCGTCAGGGCAGCCCTGCGCATCTACTGGCGGGCAGTCCGGGCCCTTCTCGACTGAGCAGCCCGGCCCCAGGCTTCATTCCCCACCTTCCATGCAATAGGCATGGAAACCGGGGATCGGACACCTACAGCGACTGGGTTATCGGCCGGATCAGGATCTCATTGATGTCGACGCCCGGCGGCTGGTTCAGGGCGAACTCGACCGTGCGGGCGATGTCTTCGTCTGACAGGGCCGAATCCCCGGGCCGGTTTTCGAAGAAGTCCGTGTCCACCATGCCGGGCTCGATCAGCGTGACCTTGATGTTCCGGCCGTCATCCCGGCCGCGCAGTTCCTGGCGCAGCGCCTCTCCGATCGCGGTGGCCGCGAACTTGGTCGCCGAGTAGAGCGAACCGGGCAGAACCCTCCGTCCCGCGATCGAACTGGTCACCAGAAAGTGGCCGTCTCCCCGTTCGAGCAGGTGCGGCAGGGTGGAGCGGATCGTCAGCGCGGCGCCGAGCACGTTGGTCAGCACCATCGACTTCCAGTGCTCCGGCGTTTCCTCGAGGAAACCCCGGGTCGCGCCGAAGCCGGCGTTCACGAAGACCTCGTCGATCCGGCCGAAAGCCTCGAGCGAAGCGGCCGTCATCGTCTCGACCTGGTCCCACTCACCGACGTCACAGCCAACCACCAGGGCCTCTTCCGGCCCGCCGAGTTCAACCGACAGTTCTTCCAGCGGTTCGACCCTGCGACCGGCCAGAACCAGCTTCCGCCGGCCGGCCATCAGTCGGGCCGTCGCCCTTCCGATGCCGCTGCTTGCGCCCGTTATCAGGAGTACTTTTTCGTCGCTCATGCTCCGATTGTGGCAGGGGGATGTCGCCGAAGGTCAAGGATTGCGATAATCCCTCTCGTTATGGACGTACAGCGCAAACGGCAGGTGCGCCTGTTTGTGGCCCTGGGGGCGGCCCTGCTACTGGCCACCGGACTGATCTACACCTCTTTCAACGCTTCGTCGGAAGCCAGGCTCCCGAGCGAGCTGACCGATGCGGTGCCCGGCAAGAGCTACCAGATGGTCGGCCGGGTGATGCACAACTCGGTCAAGGAAACGGACGAAGGCATCAACTTCAGGATGCGCGACCCGGACGGCTCCGGTGAGCCGATCAAGGTCGTCTACACCGGCCAGGTACCGGATCCCTTCCGCGAAGGCAGGGACGTGATGGTGACCGGCGAGGTGAAGAACGGGGTCTTTGTGGGGGACGAGGACACGCTGACAACCAAGTGCCCCTCGAAGTTCTCGGAGAAGCGGGATCAATAGCCTCGGCAACGCTGCGCTCTGGCTTGCATTCCTGACCTCGATCTACGCGGCGACCGCTGCGCTGATCGGGACCAGGGGGGATCGACGCTGGGTTGACTCCTCCCGCTACGCGGTCTACGCATTCTTCGGCCTGATGGTCATCTGCGTGGTCGTGATCGAGCACGCCTTCATGACCGACGACTTCAGCTTCGCGGTTGTGGCGTCGCATTCCTCGATCGACACCCCGCCCTTCTACAAGTTCACCGCCATGTGGTCCAGCCAGCAGGGGTCTCTGCTGCTCTGGGCCTTCATCCTGTCGATCGTCTCTACGGTCTCACTCGCCGCGACCCGACACAAACTGCGGGACGTCGTCCCGTGGGCGACCGCCGTGATGATGGGGGTCAGCATCTTCTTCACCGGCCTGATGCTGCTCGGCGGGGGAGTCAACCCCTTCGAGACACTCTCGCCCGTACCGGTTGACGGCACCGGTCTCAACCCGCTGCTTCAGCACCCGTCGATGATCATCCACCCGCCGATGCTCTACATCGGCTACGTCTCGCTCACCGTGCCCTTTGCCTTCGCGATCGGCGCGTTGATCAGCCGTCGGGTCGATGCGGCCTGGGTCAAGTCCACCCGGGGATTCGCGCTGATCGCCTGGACCTTCCTCTCGATCGGAATCATCCTCGGTGCGCGCTGGTCCTACACCGAACTCGGCTGGGGTGGCTACTGGGCCTGGGATCCCGTCGAGAACGCATCGATGATGCCCTGGCTGATCACCACGGCCTACATCCACTCGATCATGGTGCAGGAGAAACGGGGGATGCTCAAGGTCTGGAACGTCAGCCTGATCGTGGCCAGCTTCAGCCTCGCTCTCCTGGGCACCTTCCTGGTCCGGTCCGGCGTCCTCCAGTCGATCCACGCCTTCGGGGACAGCACGGTCGGTCCCTACTTCCTCGCCCTTATCGGCGTGGTCGTGATCGGTTCGACCTGGCTGATCATCTCGCGGCTGGACATCCTCAGGTCAGAGCGACGAATCGACTCGCTTGCTTCCCGCGAAGCGGTGTTCCTGGTCAACAACCTCTTGCTGATCGCCCTTTGCGCGATCGTCTTCTGGGGAACCTTCTTCCCGCTCATCTCGGAGTTCCTCACCGGAACCGAATCCACCCTCGCCGCACCCTGGTTCGACCGGTACACGACGCCGGTGGCGATCATCCTCGTCCTCTTCACCGGGATCGGACCGATGGTCGCCTGGCGCCGGATCTCCTGGCAGGGGGCCAAACGCGTCTTCACGATCCCGCTGATCGCAGCCGCGATCACGCTCGCCGTCCTGCTCCTGTTCACCGACGCGGCCCACAGTTTCTGGGCGCTGCTGATGTTTACCCTCGCCGCCTTCACGGTGACCGCGCTGGCTCAGGAAACCCTTCGGGCCGCCTCGGCCCGGAAGAAGGGCACCGGCGAATCGATGATCGCGGCGATCTGGTCGAACGCGGTCCGCAACCGGCGACGCTACGGCGGCTACACCGTCCACCTCGGACTGGTCGTACTGCTGGTCGGAGTGGCGGCATCCTCCAGCTTCGAGACCAAGGAGGACATCAAGCTGCAGCCGGGCCAGTCGGCCGAGATCGAGGATTACACGGTGACCTACGTGAAGCCCACCGTCTCCCGCAACGACCAGGCACTGATCTTCGGAGCAGATCTCCAGGTGGACCGCAACGGTGAACCGTTCGCGACTCTCCACCCGACCCGGCAGTACCACCAGGTGACGACTGGCGCGACAAGGGGGATCGCATCCTACTTCGAGGGCGAAGCGACCAGCGAGGTCGGCCTGAAGGCCGGGATGCGCTCCGATTTCTGGACTTCGGTCGAGCCCGACACCGAGGAGTTCGAGCGTCGAGCCCGGATGGCCGATGCTCTCTTCGGCGCCTATATGAGGGAGAAGGTCCTGCCCGTGGTCCAGAAGAACCCGGAGCGGGCCGAGGAGATCAGCCTCGCTGCTGCCGACCTGCTTGCCCGGACTACCGACAAGGTGATCGAAGGCTACGTGAAGGACGAGACAGCGGTGCCCTACACCTTCCGTGTGATCATCAGCCCGATGGTGACCTGGATCTGGATCGGGGCGGTGATTGCGATCATCGGGGCGCTGTTCGCGGCATGGCCAGGCAGGCTCTTCCGGCGGAGGAAGTCGGCATGACCGTGGTCTGGCTCGTCATCCTCGCGATTCTGGTCGGAACCTTCGTCACGATGCCCTTCTGGCGCGGGCGGGGTGCATCGGCCACCGAGGATCCCGAGATCGCCGCCCTCGAGG
>JRYG01000230.1_pt1 | contig 16791 bp, 14 predicted proteins | sample 235341 | NCBI WGS metagenome assembly JRYG01 (sample SAMN03074218, study PRJNA261478) | activated sludge metagenome | biome: Wastewater Treatment Plant; feature: Wastewater; material: Activated sludge; isolation source: activated biomass of a wastewater treatment plant treating hydrocarbon... ... | reverse complement strand
AAAATCCTGTTCAAGACACCCCCGCAACAAGCATTTCATGAGCAGATGCCTTGGCGAGCATGGCCAGAGGGACAGTGGTTATTCGGATACTTCCTAAGTATTCCAAATGGGTTGACTTTGCCAGTTTGATGGAAACCCCATTTTATACAAAGGAATGTTGGGAAATTGTTGAAAAAGGTCAAATAACTCAGTTTTTAGATGGTGCCCCGGACTAATCAGGTCGTTTAAAAACAGGATTGCGGAAAGTATCGGGAAAATTTTCCTTCGTTGATAATTATCAGGAATATAGTTAAGAATGGGTACAAAGGTTTTGGGTGGTTTAACCATGGTAACTCCGCTTTACGAAAGAGATGCGATAAATGGTCCGGCCATAAAAAAAGAAGACCTGCGTGCAGAACTTACGGGATGCAACGCAGGTGCGGTTGATACAAATATACGAATTTGGCCTTAAGGTCACAATTTTTGATCTTCAAGATAGTTCCATCATAGGCGCTGCGCTAACAAAAATTAATAAAAAAATGCAAAAAAAATCCTGAAATCCTGAAATTTTGTAAATGCGCTTAATTAGGTTTAAAAGGAAGTGATGATTTGTGAACTATTATTCTCAACTTTCCGTCTTTTCCTTTTTTGAACACCCAGGTTTTATCTACCATCACCTCTTTACCATCTTTACCAGTTACCCACACATTGCCCATTGTAATAGCAACAGAACCATAGATTTGAATACCTTCATTATTTTCACCTGCATTATCATATCTTGCTTTTACCCAAGGTGTCAAGGCAAAGCCCTTGTCCTCCGGATAATCCGGGTCGCCGCCAATAAAATATGATAATGCGCCTTTTTTATCATTTCTAAATGTTCGGTCGCCGTAAGCAAGCGTAGGTTTGAAAAAAACTTTGCCATTGTCATAATTATATGCTTCCGAAAGTACTTGTTCGGCAAATGCCTTATAATCGCCTCCTTCTTCTTTTAGTTTCCCGATTTTCACCAAAGCATCGCACCACGCCTGTTGGGCGGCATTAACTTCGTCATAAGTAACAATGTCTTGAGCGCCTTCCTCTACATAAACCAAACCAAGTTCGTCAATAACTTTCTGGACTTTTTCGTTGGTTTGAGTAGCTACATTTTGAACTTCTTCTTTAGCCTTGTCAGTCACTTGATTACAAGACGTCAGTAATAGGCCGACTGCTAATATTGTCAAAATTAAATTCCCCTTATCCATATTTAATTATTTTATGCCTACTTTTTAATACGGTGTTCGGCTTGTCCGTTTTCTAATTAAGCAATTTATTATCTCAATTTGTTCGTCGCTTTTCAAAAATCTCGCCATTTTTTTTACTAGTATGATTTTCTAATATCTTTTCAATTTTGATAATAAATGAGTAACTGTTTAGGAGCGTTTAGCGATTGGGGTTAGGGTTTAGCTGCAAGTTTAATTAACCAAACCCTATCGCTAAACTGCCGCAGGTACTAAACCCTCCTAAACAGTTACACAAATGATTAATGCTTGATATCGAAAAAATCAAAAATCCTACAATCCTAAAATCCAGTTAACCCGAGCCCCCCCCTGGGTCAACAGCCGGCAACTGTAAAGCCCTGCCGGCAAATCGCTGAGATCAAACGTTAGTTCATAATCCCCTGCGCTTTGATAGCCCCGCCAGAGGGAGCGCACCAGCGAGCCGGCGGCGTCGTACAAATTGAGTTCTACCATACCGCCCTCGGAAAGAGAAACAGGAATCGTCGTTTGCCCGCGGAAGGGATTGGGGTAATTCTGGCCGAGTACAGCAACCGGTTTTGCCGGCTCTTCATCGGCAGTAGTCAGGGTAATCCGCCATAGCCCATTGCTGCGCGCAGTATAAAGCCGCCCGCCCAGCAGGGCAATATCATAACCGATAGAACCGGTAAGCGAGGGTTCAAAGTTGTGCCAGCTCTGCCCCTGATCTTCTGTGTATTTGAGGAAAGTGAGCCCCGATGAACGGGCTAGTCTGGCAATCACCCGGTTGCCGGATATGATCAGGCTTGCGTTGTTTACAAATCCTACGCCGGTACTCTGCCAGGTCCAGGTATCTCCGCCGTCTGTACTCCTGTATAGGCCCTGCATACCGACGGCCACTAAAACGCCGTTGTGCTTGACGATGCTCAGCAGGCCGTTGATTTCGCCGTTAAACTGGTCGAAGGGAATTTCTTCCCAGACATTGCCAGGGTAAGATTGCCGGGATAAAGTGGCATTGCCGCCGGCGCCGGCGAACAGTACGCCGTCCAGGTTGTTGAGGCTTTCTATGTTGCCCCAGGGTATCCCGTCATTATAGGAACTCCAGGCGCTGTTGGCAGATATTTTTTTTACAAAAACGCCGGCGCCATAAGTCGAAACGTACAGGCTGTCGCCCCGCACGGCAAAATTGGAGCTGTTGAGCGCGCCTAATCCCGATAACCCGGCGTTATCAGGTTGCCAGCTTTGCCCGCCGTTGTTGCTGCGAAAAACGCCGTTTGATACGGTACCTACAAACAACTGTCCTTGCAGAATATGCACTGCCTCAATAAAATCGACTAGCGGGTGTATCACCGCGCTGCTGTCCCAGCTACCGCCGGCATCATAGGTGTAATAGAGTTTATCGGCGCCGGCGGCATACAAGGTATCACCCTCGGTGTGTAATGCCGTGATTTGTACAGGAGGAATTTCGGCGACGAGCTCCCACGACTGTGCATGCACACAATTGAAGCTTAGCTGAAAGCTGTAAAAAGCGACAAGTAAAATGGGGTGGATAGGTGCTGCCATGATTGGATGTTTTTTGCTGCAAAGGTAGGGGCGCTAATGGCGCTACGCCAGTCTACACCCACTCAAACACTGTTTGGGAAGGATGAAACCGAAAAAGCGGGGGAGGAGCTGGATATTTGTAATATCTTTCCAGCATTAACATCAACCGAATAAAAGCGATTTATTATGAAAAAATGGATTGCGATTCTGCTGCTATTATTTCCGACTTTTGTTTTTAGCCAAAAAACCAAAGAGATAAAAGACGAACAAACCCTGGAAGTATACAACGTATTGAAGTCCGATCAATCTATAAGGCACGGCGATTACCAGAAATTCAGCTTTAGCGGCAAATTATTGGCAAAAGGCCGGTACAACAACGGCCAAAAAGAAGGCGTATGGGATTACTACGATTACCGTAGCAACCTCATCCAACAATATGACTATTCCATAAATGAGTTTGTTTTTTTGAAAAATACCGACAAAGACAAAGTTTTCAAAGTGGTGGAAGGCGATAGCGTGGTTGATAAAAAGCTGGACAGGCCGCCGCTGTTCCTCGACGGCGAAGTCATGATGATGGAAAATATATTCAGAAATATTCGCTATCCCGGCGAAGCAAGGGATAACGGCGTTTCAGGAAAAGTGATCATTTCCTTCATAGTGGGCAAAGATGGGAAAACCTGCAACCACAAAGTGGCCAAAGGCATCGGCTACGGCTGCGATGAAGAGGCGCTGCGGGTAGTACGGGAAATCCCCGACAATTGGTCGCCGGGATTACTCAACGGCGAAGCGGTTAGCGTTCAATTTATTATGCCGGTCCAGTTTAAAATACAATAATAATGCATTGCCCGGCTGCAGGAAGGCCCGCAGCCGGGCAATGCCATTGGCGCTATCAGAACGTCACATTGTACTTAAGCAAAAATTGCTGTGTAATGCTGGTAGCCCGGCCCAGGCCGGAAACGCCGTTGGTAGCGTTGCTGTCTGAAATCTGCACGCGCACGTCGTCGTCGTAGAATACATTGACGAGGATGGAAGCCTGCAGGCCTTTGATGATCACAAAGCCAAACTCGTTAGTCCAGTCTACGTCCACATTCTGCGGTTTTTCGATGTAGTTGCTAAACAGCGTAAGCGCAGAAGTATAGCTCAATTTGTCTTTAAAGTACTTGCCCACATAATTCATTCGCAGTAAAGAACCCAGTTGCGAAAACGTATTGTCGAACTCCGGATAAATGCCATTCACGGGTGTGCCGTCTACCGGGTTGCCGTGGATACCCTGGCGGGCGATTTCGTCGTCGCTGACGATGATAAACTTGGCGCCCACCGGCGAATAGAAAAACGACAGGTTGGGCAGCGGCTTGTAGTCGATACCCACCGATACTGTAATTGTTGCAGGCGAGAACAGTTTCGACAGCGGCGTGGCGTCGCTGTCGGTGATGTCGGTAAGGAAGTTGCCGGGATAGTCGTCAGAGCCGCGGTAAGTGGGGGTGAGCTGGCTGAGGAACGATACGTCGGCTGCGTAAAAGAACTTCGACGTTTCGCTCATTTTGTAGCCCACTTTGGAATTGAAACGAAGTTCGTCGATGGCTTTCTGAAAGGGTATCTTGTTGTCATTGGTACCCTGTGCGATCACGCCCGAGCCTAGTCGCTGGATACCGAATTGCCACAGCAGCAGGTTGTCCCAGGCTATGCGGTCTTTTTTATACAGCGCTGCAATATTGACCGCGCTGCCAAAGCCAACTCGGTTTTGGCCGGCGCCCTGACGGGGGTTGTGGATGAACAACTGGGCAAAATCGAGGCCGAGGCCTGCGGTGGTTTTCCAGGCCTTCTCCTCTTCAGCAGGTTTGGCGTCGGCGGCGGTTTCCTGGGCGCTAGCCGGTGTCAGATAGCATACAGCGGCTAAAATAGCCAGGCTTAACAAATACACATTCTTGCGCATTGCATTGTGATTTAGTGAGTGTATAAAAGCGGTTTACTTTTCGTGAATTTCTACCGGGTCAGAGGTTAACTTGTTGAGCGGTATGATAATACGTTTGCCTTCCGATTGCAGTACCATCGCCGTGTGGTCGAGTTCGATCACTTCGCCGGTAAGGCCGTTGATCGTGACGATGTCGCCCACTTTTATTTTATTTTTATTATAAAAAGATGCCAGAAAATTGGCCACGATATGCCTCGAGGCCAGGCCGTAGCCGATGGCAAAAGCGAGTACCACCCCCGCAATGATGATAGACAGGTTGCTTTCGATAAATTCCGTATTGATACCGGCCTGCGATAGCGTGATCATCACTACGTTGAGAAAAACAAAATAAAAAACCACGCTTGAAATCACGCCTGCAGCGGGAATACCCAGCGAGTCGCAGGCAGTTTTTACAATGTTTTTGAGGAAGTCGGCAGCCAACACCCCAACAACGAATACCAAAAAAGCCGACAGCAACTGCGGCAGGTAGTTGAGCAAATTGCCCATCATGGCCGATACCGATTCCATACCCAACACGTCGGTAGCGGCGATAAAAATGAGAAACATCAGCAGGTAGTACACCAGCTTTGACAACAATACGCTGGGTACGATTTTAATATTTGATTTATAAAACAGCTCTATTTCGTTGAGTTTTTCGGCCAGTTTATCGGCGCCGATGCCGCGCAACGCTTTTTTGATAAACCTGGCAATCAATTTGGCTACGATCCATCCGCCGATCAGAACGGCCAGGGCGCCGGCCAGGTTGGGCAGAAAATTGATGAACGCGTCGAGTTGCTCGTTGAGCATGTTGAGTAATTTCTTTTCCATCCGTTTCGGTTTTTATTGCCATTTCGGCAATAAGCAGGTGTATTGATCTTTCGATGTTATTGTTAACGCGGCTGGTCGCTTCGGGGCGCTTCCCCACCGTCGGGGCTGCCGGGGGCTATACGCCCGGGGTCGTTGGTTTTGCCTTGCGCCGGCGTGGGGCGTTGTGCCGGTCTTGCTTGCTGGCCCTCGTGTTGGGCTGCGGCAATAAAGAATTCAAACACTCTTGGGATAAACATTTCGACGAGGTGCCCCACGAAGCGAAAAAAGGAGAGTGAACCCCACAGCGACGCCCTTATTTGCTCGTCGTGCCGGGCGCCAAACAGGAGTTCCTCCTCCTCCTGCAGGCGTTTAAAATTGTTTTGATCAGTCATATGCTGGGAATAGTTCTTCTTTGAGCTTTTGCGCTTTTTCTTTGGCGCGTTTTATCTGCATCTTCACGGCGCTTTCGGTTTTGTCAATCGTATCGGCAATGTCTTTGATCGACATGTCGTCCTGGTATTTCATCAGTAGTATGGCCCGGTCTCCTGCCGGCAATTCTTCGAGTACGTTTCTGAGCTGGCCCACTTCCATGGCGTACAGCGCTTCATCGGGTATTTCGTCTTCGCGGTCGGGGGCTCTTTCTACGTCGCCGCTAAATATGTCCTGCTTTTTTTTCCGGCGGATGTAGTCTATACAATAGTTGTAGGTAATCGAATACACCCAGGTCGAAAACTTGGCTTTTTCACCAAATTTGGCCAGGTTGAGAAATATTTTCATGAATATTTCCTGGGTGGCATCCTGCGCCAACGCCTCGTCTCTCAGCATGGTGATGCACTTGCTGAAGATTTTAGGCGCATAACGCGAATACAAGAGGCTAAAGCATCGTGAAGCCTGCGTTTCGAGGTAGTTATGTACCACCTCGGAGTCTTTCATCTGCTGATTGCAAGTCTTTTCCAAGTGGGCGTTGTATTTATTTTGGCGTCATTACTCGCCAGAAACGCGCCCGGCTTTTACCTTGTGACGCATAAAATGGCGTTTGATAACATATTTTAACACAAATTTGAAAAAAAATATGGAATGTTGAGAGGTTATGAGGGGTTACGAGGGTGGATGAATGCAATAATACGCACACTTTTACACCCAAACTTACAATACAGCCTGATTTTGCGAGTTTGCTTATAGAATCGCTGATGTTAAGTATAAATTGATGAAGGTTTTCTGAATTAAAACGTACCTTTTTATGAATCGTCAGGCATCCTATGGTATTGGGCGCAAAAGTACCGTTCCGCCTACTGCCAAACACTAATATTTTCCCCAATTTCTCTATATTTGAATTATTAAATAAAACCACAATGAAATCCCGTATTCTTTATCTTTTCTTAGCGCTTTTTTGCCTGGCAGGACGGGCTATCGCCCAGGTGGATACCGAATTCTGGTTTGCGGCGCCCTATGCCGTGACGCACAACCCGGGGCAGTTTATCGATCGCGTATTCCGGTTTTCGTCGTTTGCGGCGCCGGCTACTATTACGGTGAGCCAGCCGGCTAATCCCGCATTTCCGGATACTGTCATTCAGCTCGCGGCCAACTCTTCGTTTACGCTTAATGTGAGCCCCTGGGCGAATATGGTGCAAGCCAACCCGCCGAATACAGTGCTTAATTATGGTTTTCGCATCACCTCTACCTCCAATATCAGCGCGTATTACGAAATCACTAACCTGACCGAGGTGTACAATAACCCCGATATTTTTGCGCTAAAAGGCAAAAATGCGCTGGGAACGCGGTTTTTTACGCCGTTTCAGACCTTTTGGTTTAATGAAACGATCACGGAGCCTACTTTTAGTTCTTTTGATATTGTGGCTACCGAAAACAATACGTTGGTCACTATCACGCCGACGCGCGATCTGGTGGGGCATCCCGCCGGGACAACGTTTTCTGTCGTACTCAACCGCGGGCAGGTTTACTCTGCCCGCGCAGCCGGCAACCTGGCGGCCCAACACCCTACGGGTTCAAAGGTGATAGCCAACAAACCCATTGCCATTACGCTTAAAGACGACTCTGCAAAAAACAATAATCTGGGCGGCTGCGCCGACCTGGCCGGCGATCAACTGGTGCCGGTTGACCAGCTCGGCATGGAATACGCCGTGGTGAGAGGTTTTTTGACCGGCAACAACGACCGCGCCTATGTATTGGCAACGAGCAACAATACACAGGTATTCGTCAACGGCGTTTTGCAGACGACCCTGGCGGAAGGCGCGGCTTATGAGGTACAGATCACTTTGCCGTCGGTGTATATCACTACTTCGCAACCCGCCTATGTATGGCATATCACCGGCTTCGGCTGTGAAGTCGGCGGCGCCGTATTGCCGGCGCTGGTATGTCGCGGCTCCAGCCAAATCAATTTTACGCGGTCGAATATCGAAAATTTCGGCATCATCCTGATTACCAAGGCCGACTGGCGCGACGCCTTTGCCGTGAACGGCCAGCCTGTGGACGCCTCCGCTTTCGCCCCGGTGCCCGCCACCAACGGCGAGTGGTATGCCGCTTCGCTTCAGTTTAATACGCTACAGGTGCAACCTAATTCGCTGAGTACCGTCACTAATACCGAGGGCCTTTTCCAAATGGGCATTATCAACGGCGGTAACAGCAGCGGCTGCCGCTACGGCTATTTCTCGGAATACAACAACGTGAGCGTCAACCTGGGGCCCGACCTGTCGCTCTGCGAAGGCCAAAGCGCCTTACTTGACGCCACCGCAGAATCGAGCAATGCGGTGTATTTGTGGCATGATGGTTCCGCCAATCCTACGTTTTCAGTAACGGAGGCCGGGACGTACTACGTCAACGTCTCGGCGCCCGGCTGCGAATCGACCGATACTATCCGGGTGGATTATTACCCTTATCCCGAAGTCGACCTCGGCCCCGACCAGTTACTCTGCAACGGCGCAACGGCCACCCTCGACGCCACCCATGCCGGCGATGCGCAATACGAGTGGCAGGACGGCAGCCAGCAGCCCACGCTGGCAGTGAGCCAGGCAGGCACTTACTCCGTATCGATTACGGTAAACGGCTGTACCAGCGCCGATACCGTGGGCATCACGGCGCTCAACAAACCCCAGCCCTTCGCGATCGGCGCCGATACGCTGATTTGTCTGGGCGACAGCCTGCTGCTCGACGCTACCTTACAAGGCGCCGATTCCTACGAATGGCAGGATGGCTCTAACTCGCCTGCGTTTTCCGTTACCGAAACCGGCACGTATGCCGTTACCTGGAGCAATGTCTGCGGCGATACTACTTCAGCGCCAGTCGAGATTGAAGTCAAAGACTGCAAATGCCGGGTAGAGGTGCCTACGGTATTTACCCCCAACGGCGACAACCGCAACGACCGCTTCGGCGCTTTTTACGCGGAATGCCGCTTTACTCAATTTCAACTGCGCGTGTATAACCGCTGGGGCAAACTGGTGTTCTCTACTTCCGATCCGCAGGCCTCCTGGGATGGGCAATACCAGGGAGAGCCGGCGCCTTCTGATGTTTACGTGTGGCAATTGATGTTTGTGGATGAAGAGGTTTCCGATACCCGGCGGGGAGATGTGACTTTGGTGAGGTAACTGCCGGGTGCGTTTACGCGCCTTACAACGATGCGCCTGCGGTTGGTTTAGCGATTGGGGTAGGGTTTGTTTGGACATTTGTCAAAAGAACTCATCCAATAAAGCATAAAATTCCAACTTGCTGTTATCAATTTTGCTCAGTCCGTATTCCTTATAAAATACGTCTGCCAACTCGCTACAAAAATTATCATGAATACTTCTGACTGCAAGCGCAATGTCTTGGTATTTGTCAGCTACGCCGCCATTGCCTATATCTATAAAGCCGCTGAATTGGTCCTTGTTGTAAATGATATTGTCGAAGCAATAATCCCCGTGCGTAAATACTAATTCAAAATCGGTTGGTTGAATACTTATTAATTTTTCAAATAATTCATTCATGTTGCAAGATTGATTGTCAGGTTGTAATTCCGAAATATCTACCAAGCCATTTTCCATGTTATACCTGGCCCTTGCCACTTTTTTATCGAGGTCCTGAATTAATGCACATCTGTCAATATTTAACGAATGAAGCGATTTTAATGCCGTAGCATATCGTCTGACGATCTCTTTTTCTTCTATTTGTCCAATGTAATAATCAAGCGTATGCCCTTGTAATGCAGACATACACAGCCATTCGTTTTGATTAAATTGACAATAAAAAACAACTTCGGGCACAGCAATTTTCCCTTCAAGCCATTTATAGTTCAGATAATCGCTTTCAAGACTCGAAGGCTGTTTTTTTAAGATGTAATTTTGATTTTCTCCAATTGTTATTTGAAATAAGTCTGCATCAGTAGCGCCACCTGTTATTGGAGCAACAGAATAGTTTTCAAAATAGCAGTCCAGCAGTTTTGCCAAATCATCACTCTTGTTCATTGCCTGTATATGTTAGTCTTGCTACGGTCTGCCAAGGTCCGGCTTTTATTTCACAATTTCAACATGACATCTCCGTTGTCGGTTGTCAGTTCGTTTATCGGTTTACGCAACAGTCCAACAGTCCAATAGTCCAACAAAAAAGGCTAAATTTTAGTGCCTTTGTGTGGTTTTTGAGCCTTTGTTTAAGAAATAGCTTATGCACCGGTGTTATACCACAAAGGCCCAAAGGGCACGAAGTACCACTAAGGGTTGGAGCCCAAAGCTTCCAAACCACTACCGGGCTGAAAGAGTCTCGTTTCGACCCCGCTCAACGTCCGGCAAAGATCGCACAGTCCAATAGTCCCCCAAGTCGCCCCCTCTTGCACAATGGTTGCACGGTCGCATAGTCCAAACTTTTTCCTATTTTTGTAGCCTGATAAAAAAACAACCAAACCAAGAACATGTACCGCACACACAACTGTGGAGCATTGCGCATTAGCGATGTAGGAAAAACCGTTACGCTGGGAGGCTGGGTCCAGGCCGGCCGCGATTTTGGATCGCTGACTTTTGTAGACCTGCGCGACCGATATGGCATTACGCAACTCGTTTTTAACGCCCTTGACGACGCCGAGCTTTGCGAACGTGCTCGCAAGCTGGGCCGCGAATTTGTCATCAGCGCCCAGGGCATGGTGCGCGAACGCAGCAACAAAAACCCCAATCGCGCTACCGGCGATATCGAAATCGTGGTGAGCAGCTTTGAAATCCTCAACCCATCGAAGGTGCCGCCTTTTACGATTGACGACGATACCGACGGCGGCGACGACCTGCGCATGAAATATCGCTACCTCGACCTGCGCCGCAGTCCGGTGCAACGCAATATTATTTTCCGCAGCAATCTCGCGCTGGAGGTGCGCAAATATCTCACCGGACAGGGGTTCGTAGAGATCGAAACGCCTTTCCTCATCAAAAGTACCCCGGAAGGCGCCCGGGACTTTGTGGTGCCCAGCCGCCTCAACCCCAACCAGTTTTATGCGCTGCCGCAGTCGCCCCAAACTTTTAAGCAAATCCTGATGGTGGCCGGCCTCGACAAATATTTCCAGATTGTGAAATGTTTCCGCGACGAAGACCTGCGCGCCGACCGCCAACCCGAATTTACCCAGATCGACTGCGAGATGGCTTTTGTTACCCAGGAGGAAATTCTGCATACTTTTGAAGGCCTCACCAGGCATATTTTCCATAATACGCTGGGCATTGAATTGCCCGAATTCCCGCGTATGTCGTACGACGAAGCCATGCGCCGCTTCGGTTCCGACAAACCCGACCTGCGTTTCGGCATGGAGTTCGTGGAACTCAACGAACTGGCCCAAGGCCACAACTTTGCGGTATTTGACGGCGCCGAACTGGTAGTCGGCATTTGCGCCTCCGGCGCCGCCTCATTTTCGCGCAAGCAAATTGACGAACTGACCGAATACGTGAAGCGCCCGCAAATAGGCGCCAAAGGGCTGGTTTATGTGCGCTACGAAGCCGATGGCAGCGTGAAGTCGTCGGTCGACAAGTTTTACTCCCCCGATCAACTCAAAGGCTGGCTGCAAAAAGCCGGCGCACAACCCGGCGACCTGCTGCTGATCCTCGCCGGCGAAGAGGAGAAAACCCGCAAGCAACTCAACGAACTGCGCCTGGAGATGGGCCGCCAGTTGGGATTGATGAAACCAGGCGATTTCAAACCGCTTTGGGTAGTGGATTTTCCTCTGCTAGAGTGGGATGAGGATACGCAACGCTTTTATGCCATGCACCACCCCTTTACGTCGCCTAAAAAAGACGACGTAGCCCGCATGCTCAACGGCGACCACCAAACGATGAAAGACCTGCGCGCCGACGCCTACGACCTGGTTATCAACGGCGTGGAGATCGGCGGCGGCTCTATTCGTATCCACAACCGGGAGCTGCAGGAGCGAAATTTCAAATTGCTGGGCTTTACCCCCGAAGAAGCGGAAGCGCAATTCGGCTTCCTGCTCGGCGCTTTTGAATACGGAGCGCCCCCCCACGGCGGTATAGCTTTCGGCTTCGACCGGCTTTGCGCGGTAATGAACGGACAATCGTCGATTCGCGATTTTATTGCGTTCCCCAAAAATAATATGGGCCGCGATATGATGATCGATGCCCCTTCACCGATTGCCCCCGCACAGCTCGAAGAGTTGTACCTGGCAATCAAGAAAGCATAAGCCATGTACAACTCTTCGAGCTGNNAAAGCATAAGCCATGTATCCTGACTTTTCCTACATTTTCCACGATTTATTCGGTACCGCGCCGGATAATTGGACTTCTATTTTCAAAACCTTTGGCTTGCTGCTGGTACTCGCCATTTTGGCCGCCTCGCGCACGCTGTTTGTTGAGCTCAAGCGGAAGGCTGCCGAGGGGATTTTTCAGCCGGTACAGGTAAAACGCGTTGCCAACCAGGCGCCCGGTTGGGGCGACTACCTGTCGAATGCCCTCATGGGCTTTATTATTGGGTTTAAAGGGGTTTATGCCATACAACATTTCAGCGAATTGCAGGCCGATGCCGGCGCCGTGTTGCTATCAACCAAAGGCGAATGGTGGGCAGGCATCGCAGGGGCCTTGGCGCTGGCAGGTTATCGATATTGGGAGGCCCGCCGCAACGCAAGCCAACCGGCAGAAGTCAAAACCGTCGAGGTATATCCGCACGACCGCATCGGCGATATCACGCTTATTGCTGCTCTATCAGGCGTAGTGGGCGCCAAAATTTTCTCTATCCTCGAAGATCCCCCCGCAACCTCAGCAGAATTGTGGAAAAGCCTTTTTTCAGGTAGCGGACTGACGATATACGGCGGCCTCATCGGCGGCTTTTTCGGCGTTTGGTGGTATTTGCGCAAACATAAAATTCCTTTCATTCACGTTCTCGACGCCGTAGCGCCGGCGCTGATCATCGGTTATGGGGTTGGGCGCCTTGGCTGTCATTTTGCCGGCGACGGCGACTGGGGCATCGTGGCCGCCGCTCAGCCTTCCTGGTGGTTTTTGCCCGACTGGCTGTGGGCCTATAGTTACCCCCACAATATCATCAACGAGGGCCCCGTTATGGCCGATTGTGCGTTCAAGTATTGCCATTATTTGTCGCCCCCGGTATATCCAACGCCTCTGTACGAGTCCTTTTTTGCTTTTACTATCGCCGGCATACTCTGGTCCTTGCGCAAACGTCTGCCAGTACCGGGTATGTTGTTTTTTGTATACCTGATATTAAATGGCTTCGAGCGCTTCTGGATTGAAAAAATCAGGGTGAATACCCCCTATAATATCGGCGGGATTGAGGCCACACAAGCGGAGATTATTGCAGTGCTGTTGTTTGCCATCGGCATCACCGGCCTGGCGATGCTGTGGCGGAGAATTGATGCTTGATGTTTAATGCCGTTTACAATTACAAATTATTGATTTTTAATCAATTAAATATCAAATACTCCAGCATCCGCCCTCTCACTTCTTAAAAATCGGCACCGTAGAGCACGGCTCTCCGTACATAATACTCTTGGCGTGAGGCCGCAAGCGACGGGTGATTTCGAGGTAGGCTGAAGGCGGCACGGGTTTTTCACCGCAGCCTTTGATGACGATGCGCTGCTCGTCGTATTGCGATGGATCGAAGGCCGCCAGCGCCTTGTTCATGGCAGCCTGGTAATAAGCTTCTGCGCTACCCTGGAAGACGTCGGCGGCATAAGGCGTGGCATAGGAGGCGACCAACATGTAGGCCCACATAGGAATGATGGCGTCGGCGGTGCAATAAACGAGTAGCGCTTTGCCCTCGTATTGCGACCAATCGTGAGCAGCCAGGGCCTCGCGAAAATCCTTTTCCTTGAGGATTAGGCCCATGAAAAGATAATCTTTAAGGTCGAAATGCGCTATTGCTTCTTTCGGAAAAAAATCTTCGAGGTTGATGGTGATCAGCGCGCTATTGGCTACGCGGTTTACCAGCGGTTTGTCGTCGCTCATTCGTCATTGCTTTTTGCTCAATCTTCCACGCCTGAATCGCTTTCCGGCGCGAGGTCAATTTCTTCTTCAATGGGCGCCTGCTCGCCGATTTCGTTATCGGGCAGCTTGAATTCTTTGGGTTTGGGCAGTTCTTCCATACTGCGCAGGCCGAAATATTCCATGAATTTGACGCTGGTGCCGTACAGCAGCGGCCTGCCCGGCCCTTCGCTTCGCCCTACTATGGAAACAAGTTCTTTCTCTAATAGTTTCTGCAAGGCGTGATCGCTGTTGACGCCCCTGATGCGTTCGACCTCCGTTTTGGACACGGGCTGCTTGTAGGCGATGATCGACAGGGTCTCCAATGCAGAGCGCGACAGGCGTTTTTTTGTGGTTTGTTTTAAATAAACACCAACTGTTCCATGATATGCGCCTTTGGTGAGAAACTGGTAGCCGCCGGCAATTTCGGCGATTTCGAGGGCAAAATCTTCGTTGGCGTAGCGCTGTTTGAGGCTTTCAATGGCGTTGAGTAACTCTTCTTCGTGGAAGGAGGCGCCGAAGGCTTCTTCCAGGCATAATTTGATATCCTGAAGCGGAATGGGTGATTCCGTAGTGAAGATCAGACTTTCGATGTGTTGTGCCAGGTGTTCCAAAGGCGATTTTTTGCGGCAAAGTTAATAATTCATAGCATTCCTTTTGTAGTAGGCAATTGCGTATTATCGGGATCGCGATGAATAGCGGTTTTTACTGATTTTGCAAATGCCTTGAAAATGGCTTCTATTTTATGGTGCTCATTGTCGCCTTCAGCCTGGATATTGAGGTTACAGCGAGCGGCGTCGCTGAAAGATTTGAAGAAATGCATAAACATTTCGGTTGGCATTTCGCCAATTTTTTCGCGCCTGAAATCGGCTTGCCATACCAGCCAGGGCCGCCCGCCGAAATCGAGGGCCACCTGTGCCAGGCAGTCGTCCATGGGCAAACAAAAACCATAGCGGTTGATGCCGCGCTTATCGCCCAATGCCTTTGAAAAGGCTTCGCCCAAAGCCAGCGCGGTATCTTCAATGGTGTGGTGCTCGTCGATATGCAGGTCGCCGGTCGCCTTTACGCGCAAATCGAGGCCGCCGTGGCGGGCCAATTGGTCGAGCATGTGGTCAAAAAAACCCAAGCCGGTGTGGTTGTCTGCTTGTCCGCTGCCATCGAGGTTGAGTTCAATTTGAATGTCGGTTTCATTGGTGCTGCGACGCACGGTGGCAATGCGCGGTGGCTGCCGGAGAAACCGGTAGATGTCGGCCCAGCTGGTGGTGGTCAGGGCAATCACTTCGTTGAGCGAATCGCCGGTCGCCAGTTCGTGGGCGCCCAGGGCGGGGTCGTTGTTGAGCCAGATGCCGCGGGCGCCGAGATTGCGGGCCAGCGCGACGTCGNNGTCGGTGAGGCGGTCGCCGACGACAAAAGAGCCGGCCAGGTCGTAGCTGCCGTCCAGGTAGTGGGTCAGCAGGCCGGTATTGGGCTTGCGGGTAGGCGCGTTTTCGTGGGCAAAGGTGCGGTCAATTATGACTTCTTTAAAGTGAATACCTTCATTGGCAAACGCGCGCATGATGAAGTCGTGAACCGGTTGGAATTTGTGCTCGGGCAGGCTGTCGGTACCCAGTCCGTCCTGGTTGGTAACCATAACCAACTCATAGTCCATTTCTCGCACTATGCGGCCGAGGTAATAAAAGACCTCGGGATAAAATTCAATTTTATCGAAGGCGTCTACCTGATAGTCATGGGGTTCGAGCACCAGTGTGCCGTCTCGGTCCAGAAAAAGAATTTTTTGCATATCGCAATGAGTTCATTCAAGCATTATCGTATTCCACCAAGGCCTGTACCAACCGCTTGTTTTCTTCGGGGGTACCCACGGTGATGCGCAGGCAGCCTTCGCACAAAGTCACATTGGAGCGATCGCGCACAATGATTTTTTGGCCCACAAGATAATCATACAGGACTTGGGGGCCCTCCACTTTTACCAACAGAAAATTGGCGTCGGAGGGATAAACTCGCGTGACAAATTCGAGGCCGCTCAGGAATTGCTGTAACAATACCCGTTGGCCAAGCAGGCTCGTAACCCATTGTTTCTGTTGGGCTTCGTTATCGAGTGCCTTCAAAACGGCCTCCTGAGTGAGTTGGTTGATGTTGTATGGGGGCTTTACTTTGTTCATCAACTCAATAATCGCCTCGCCGGCAAAGGCCATGCCTAGACGAATACCGGCCAGGCCCCATGCTTTTGAAAAGGTTTGCATCACCACCAGGTTGTCGTAGCTGTCCAATAAGCTCAGACAGCTTTTGCCGGCGGCAAAGTCGATATAGGCCTCGTCGATCACCACGATACCCGGAAATCCATGTAACAGCGCCGCTATGCGGTCCAATTCGAAGACATTGCCGGTGGGGTTATTAGGGCTGCACAAAAACAGGAGTTTGCTGTGCGCGTCGGCGTTGGCCAAAATGGCGGCTACATCGGGTTGAAATTGCGGGGTGAGCGGTATTTCTTCGACCGCTACTCCGCATATGTCGGCGCAAACGCGGTACATGCCGTAGGTTGGCGGCAGGATCACGACACGGTCGACGCCGGGGTTGCAAAAGATACGCACCAGCAGGTCGATCACTTCGTCGCTGCCATTGCCAAGGAAAATGCGTTGAGGGGCAATGCCTTTGATCGCTCCCAGTTTTTCCTTCACCTCCCACTGCAAAGGGTCGGGATAGCGGTTGAGGCCCGTGTCAAACGGGTTTTCGTTGGCGTCGAGGAAGACCTCGGCGTCGCCGGTAAATTCACTGCGCGCAGACGAGTAGGGTTTCAACGCCAGAATATTGGGCCGGACGAGGTTTGGCAAAT
>JRYG01001505.1_pt1 | contig 16820 bp, 15 predicted proteins | sample 235341 | NCBI WGS metagenome assembly JRYG01 (sample SAMN03074218, study PRJNA261478) | activated sludge metagenome | biome: Wastewater Treatment Plant; feature: Wastewater; material: Activated sludge; isolation source: activated biomass of a wastewater treatment plant treating hydrocarbon... ... | reverse complement strand
GGCAGCCTGGCGGCGGGCTTCTTCGTCTTGCTGAAAAGGCGGCGACTCTTCCCGCTGGCGAGGGCTCACCGCCTCAAGCCTTTCCTCGAGCTCCTCCGGATGGCGCTGCTCTTCCACCTCCATCACCGGGAGGGCCGACACCGGAGCCACAAGTTGCACCTCGGGCTCGCGGGGACGGGAGATTTCGTCTTCCACCAGGCTGCGTTTGACATACGTGCGCTTCTTGCGTACCTCGATGCTGACCGTCTTGACCTGTCCGGCCATGCCGCCGGCCATCTTGATCTCGCTATGGGTCTTGCGCTTGAGCGTGATTTTCTTGGGTTCGGCCACGCCCTGGGCCAGCCGGTTGCCATGACTCTTGCGCAGGTGCGTCAACAAGTCCACCTTCTGCTTTTCCGTGATCGTCGCTTCCGCGCCGATGACCGCGATACCGGCTTCGGCGAATTGCTCCAACAAGCGATCCACCGGTATGCCGACCACCGTCGCAAACTGCTTGACCGTTACATCCGCCATTGTCCACCCCCAGGACGAGCCGGTCCTACCGCTCATTCTTCGAAAACCAAGGCGCCCGCGCCGTCATGATCAGTTTCGCGGCCCGCTCATCATCCAGCCCGGCGATTTCGTTGAGATCGTCCACCGACAGTTCGGCCAGATCGTCCATCGTCGTAATCCCGCGGCTCGCCAGCAAAAAGGCCAACTCCTCGTCCATCCCCTCCATCCGTAGCAACTCCTCGGACGGACGGGTATCGTCGAGCCGTTCCTCCGCGGCAATCGCCCGAGTCAACAGCGCATCGCGCGCCCGCCCGCGCAGTTCCTCGACGATTTCCTCGTCGAACTCGGCGATCTCCAGCATTTCGTGAACCGGCACGTAGGCTACTTCCTCGAGACCGGCAAATCCTTCGCGCACCAAGATCGCCGCGATCTCATCGTCCACCCCCAGCTGATCGACGAACATCCGTCGCAGGGCTTCGTCTTCCTGACCGCGCCTGGCCTGGGACTGGGCCCTGGTCATCACGTTCAGGGTCCAGCCGGTCAGCCGGCTGGCCAGTTGCACGTTCTGGCCGCCCTTGCCGATGGCCTGCGCCAGTTGCCTTTCGTCGGCGACGATGATATCCATGCTGTGGGTATCCTCGTCGACGATGATGGATTCGACTTCCGCCGGCGACATGGCATTCATGACGAAGCGAATCGGATCGTCGTCCCATTGCACGATGTCGATCCGCTCGCCGGCCAGTTCGTTGGTCACGCTTTGCACCCGCGCGCCGCGCATGCCGACACAGGCGCCCACCGGATCGATGCGCGCGTCCTTGCTCTTGACCGCGATCTTGGCTCGCGAACCGGGATCGCGGGTGGCGCCCTTGATCTCGATGATGCCCTGATTGATTTCCGGCACCTCCAGAGTGAACAGGGCAATCAGAAACTCCGGGGCCACCCGGCTGACGAACAGCTGCGGGCCACGGCTTTCGATGCGCACGTCCTTCAGATAACCGCGCACCCGCTCGCCGATGCGGAACGACTCGCGGGGATTGAGGTCCTCGCGGGCGATCTTGGCCTCGACGTTGCCGCCGACATCGAGGATCACGTCGCCGCGCTCCAGCCGTTTGACCACGCCGCCGATCAATTCACCCTTGCGGTGCAGGTAGGCATCCACGATCTGGGCGCGCTCGGCGTCCCGGACCTTCTGGACGATCACCTGCTTGGCGGTCTGGGCGGCGATGCGACCGCCGAAATCGGCGTTTTCCAACGGCAGCTCGACATACCCGCCCACCTGGGCGTCCGCCTGGATCCGGCGGGCTTCGGCCAAGGTCATCTGGCGGTCCGGGGTTTCGAGCTGCGCGGCGTCGGCCACCACCTGCCAGCGCCGGAAGGTTTCGTAATTGCCGGTGCGCCGGTTGATCGTCACCCGCACGTCGGGATCGCCCTCGTAGCGCTTTTTCGCCGCGGAGGCCAATGCCACTTCCAGAGCGCCGAAAATGATCTCCTTGCTGACGCCCTTCTCGTTGGAGACGGCATCCACCACCAGCAGAATCTCCTTGTTGCCTTCTTTGCTGTCTTTGCTGTCTTTAACACGCATGTCGTTCTGCCTCCCAGCCGGATCCGCACGCCGTCATCCCGCCTAAAGTTCGGGCACCAGCCGAGCCTTCTCGATTCGCTCCAATGGCACCCGCCATTCCCGTCCCTCGCTATCGACAATCGCCACGTCGCCATCGCGCATTCCGAGCAGCCGTCCCATCAGTTTACGCCGCCCGTCCAGCGGTTCCCGCAACTGGAGCCGCGCCTGCGCGCCGGCAAAACGGTCGAAGTGCCTGGCCTCGAACAGCGGGCGATCCAGCCCAGGCGAGGAGATTTCCAGGGTATACGGCCCGCTGATCGGGTCTTCGACATCCAGCACGCCGCCAAGTTGATGGCTGACCCGCTGGCAGTCGTCCAGCGTGATGCCGCTTTCGCTATCGATATAGACCCGCAGCAGAGGGTTGACGGAGCGGGTATGAAATTCCACGCCGACCAGTTCGTAGCCCATGGTTTCCACCACGGCCGCTAGCACCCTTTTCAGCTTCTGCAGGTCCTGGCGCATCTTGACCACCGGAAACAAAAAATGGGCCCGCGGCCCACTCGTTTATCCACGCTGGTTGACCCCCAGCACAATCTCTAACACAAGCTCTTGGTATCGCCCGTAACAGGTTACTTGGCCACTGACGGGTTCCTCCCGCCGACTACCCCGATCTTGCCCATGACGGGCAGCCCGGCGCGGCATGGGTTAAAATAAGCACGGGAACCAGCCCCATAAAAAAAGCCCTTGACGGGCTTCCTTGTAAAGATTGGTAGCGGGGGCAGGATTTGAACCTGCGACCTTCGGGTTATGAGCCCGACGAGCTACCGGACTGCTCCACCCCGCATCTGAGATAAATATATTAACACTTATCGTAAAATTCTTGCAAGGGGTGCAACATTGCCATTTACCTTCGCCCCCGCCGGTCCACTCCCGGTCAGCGGGAAATCCGGAACGGCGCCTTCTTGCAACGCCGCCTCCGCGAACGCGCGTTGCTCCCGCCCGCGAACGCGCGCGTACAGAATCGCGCCCAGAAACAGCAGCAGGCTGAAGCCTATTTCCAACCAGGCCAGCCAGGGCCGGCCCATCGGTCCCGCGGCGTTGAAAACCCCGACCGCGAAGTAGAACAGCGCCAGCAAACCGGTCCAGGCATGGGTGTAGGGTCGGCCGTGCAACAAACCGCGCAAGGGCGGCAACAACGGGCCCACCAGCAGGATCAGCGCCAGCGCGACCGGCGCCTGGCGCGGCGGCTCCAGCCAACTGAACCAGAGCAGCAACAGTCCGAACAAACCGAAATAGCCACTCAAGGCAACGGCATACCAGAATTGACTCATGCCCCCCCCAACCGCCGCGCGGTCTCGGCCAGCCGGCGACCCAACGCCCGGCACAATCGCTTTTCATCGGCGCTGAGCGCCGCCCTGGACTCCGGCCCCGACCAGTGGCTCGGACCATAGGGTGTACCGCCGCTGCGGGTTTCGTTGAGCGCCGCTTCGGTAAAGGGAATGCCGACCAGCAGCATCCCATGATGCAGCAGGGGCAACATCATGCTCAACAGCGTGGATTCGTGACCGCCGTGCAGGGTCGAAACCGAGGTGAAAACCGCCGCGGGTTTACCCGAAAGCGTTCCCGCCAGCCAGAGACCGCCGGTGGAATCCAGAAAATACTTGAGCGGCGCGGCCATGTTGCCGAAGCGGGTGGGGCTGCCCAAGGCCAGGCCAGCGCACTCCCGCAGGTCGTCCAGGCTGACATAAGGCGGACCGACGCTCGGAATGTCGTCCTCGACCGCCTCGCACACCGCCGAGACCGACGGCACGGTGCGCAATCGCGCCGCCATGCCCTCCACTTCCTCCACGCCCCGGGCCACCTGCCGCGCCATTTCGGCGGTGCCGCCGGTACGGCTGTAGTAAAGAATCAGTATTTCCGCCATCGGGATGGGTGTCTCCTCATCTGTTATCACGGGCTTCTCGACGGATTGGACAGTCGTCGCGCCGATCCGGGCCAGCCTCCGCCGCGCTGGCTTGACGACTCCGACAACCGGTGCTAGCTTGCGTGCCGAACCATCGATTATTGGCCCCATGCAGCGGTTTTGCCGCTTTCTCAGCGCCTTGATCACCAAATTCACGCTACTTGCCGCCGCGGTTCTGTCGTTGGCAGCTTGCGCCACCGCCCCCGTGCAAGAGATGAGCGACGCCCGGCAGGCTATCCGCTCCGCCGAGGCGGTTGGCGCGGCGCGACGCTCGCCCGACCGCTTGTCGGCGGCCCAGCGCCTGCTGCGGGAAGCGCAGGCGTATCTGGAGACCGGCGCCTATGACCAGGCCCGGCGATACGCGCTGGACGCGCGCGCCGAAGCCATCAAGGCGCGGGAGAACGCAACCCAACCCGCTCCGGTACAATCGCCAACCCCCTGATCTCCGGCAGCCCCGCCACTCCCGCACGTAGCCGAGATTCCCGACATGTCCGCCATCCTCCCAACGCCTTTCCCCTACCGATTGACTCTCGGCCCGGCGTTGCTGTTGACGCTGCTGTTGGCGACGATTCAACCTGCCGGCGCTCAAGGCCCGAACTTCACGCTGCCCGGTCTCGACGACCAGCCGGTCCGGCTGGCCGATTTCCGTGGCCGGTGGGTCGTCGTCAACTTCTGGGCCACCTGGTGCGCGCCCTGTCTGCTGGAGATGCCCGAACTGCAAACGTTTCACGAGGCGCACGGCGCGCGCGCCGCGGTCATCGGCATCAATTTTGAAAACCTCGCGCCCGCCGAGATCCGCTCCTTCGCCAAGCGGCTGGCCATCACTTTTCCCGTCGTGCTGAGCGGTGGCCACCCCATACCCGGCTTCGAGTTGAAGGGTCTGCCCACGACCTTTCTGGTCTCGCCCGCCGGCGAACTGGTCGATACTCACCTGGGCACCGTGAACGCCGCGATGCTGACAGCGCGGCTGGACGAACTGGAAAAAACCGCCGGTTCGCTCCGCTAGGCCGACCGGCGCCGCCGGACCGCCCATTCCGACCGCGAACCGATGATCGAGGAGCCTTCGTGAAAACCCTCTGCCTGCGCTGTTACGTCAATGGCCGCGTTCAGGGCGTCGGCTTCCGCTACGCCACCGCCGAAAAAGCCCTGGCGCTGGGGGTAACCGGTTATGTCCGCAATTTACCCGACCGGCGGGTGGAAGTGCTCATCTGCGGCGAGGAAAGAGCCGTGACCGCCCTGCGTAACTGGCTGTGGCAAGGCCCCCAACTGGCCCGAGTCAGCGATGTACAACACCAGACACTCCCTTATCAGAATTACCACGACTTTCGGATCGAATGACCGCTCGCGCAAAATTCTCGCGAGGCACTTGATTTATCCACAGGCTTGTGACCTGTCTCATCCATGAGACTTCAGCTCCTCATCTGCTTGCAAAATCATGGCAAGCTCTCGTTTTTTACATTCAACTCGATGATAATTATAGCAAAAACAAGAAAGACCAAGCAGTCATCAAGTTGTCATTCCGGTAGCGGCGATATAGAGTTATTCAAAACGGGCGAAAGTTATCCACAGAGTTATCCACAGCTTCCGCGGCTATCTTTTTCCGGAACACTTCCCGATACCGCCGCGTGACGGGACCAGGAACGGTCGGCCGCCAGCCGTCGCAACAACCACTCGACTAACCGTTCCCGCGCCACCAGCGTAGGTTCTGGATCGCGCCGACCACGATATTCCAGTTGGCCGGCGGCCAGATTGCGGTCGCCGATCACCACGCGGTGCGGAATGCCAATCAGCTCCATCTCGGCGAACATCACCCCTGGCCGAACCTCGCGATCATCCAGCAGCGCGTCGATCCCGACGGCCAGCAATTCCCGGTAGAGCGATTCGGCGGCTTCGCGCACGGCGGCGGAGCGGCTGGCCCCGACCGGCAACAGCGCCACCTGGAACGGCGCCATCGCCGCCGGCCAGACGATGCCACGCTCGTCGTGGTTCTGTTCGATGGCGGCGGCCACCACCCGCGACACGCCGATGCCGTAGCAACCCATGGTCACGGTCGCCGGTTGACCATCTTCGCCGAGCACTGCCGCGCCCATGGCGGCGCTGTACTTCTGGCCCAGTTGAAAGACGTGGCCGACTTCGATGCCGCGGGCGATGGCCAGCGTTCCCCGCCCGTCCGGGCTGGGATCGCCCTCGACCACTTTGCGCAGATCGGCGACCTCGGGTTCCGGGCAATCACGACCGAAGTTGACGCCGGTCAGATGCCAGTCGTCGGCGTTGGCGCCGACCGCCATGTCGGCCATGGCGGCCACGCTTCGATCCGCGACGACCACTCCATCGAAGCCGACCGGCCCGAGCGAGCCGGGGCCGGCGCCAAACGCCGCGCGGATGGCGTCGGGGCTGGCGAAGGCTAGTGGCGCCTTGACCTGGGACAGTTTTTCGGCCTTGATCGCGTTCAGCTCGTGATCGCCGCGGACCAGCAGCAGCACCGGCCGCTCGTCCACGCCCTCCACCACGATGGCCTTGACCGTCCGCTCGGCGGCAATGTTCAGAAAGTCGCACAGTTCAGCGATGGTCTTGACTCCCGGCGTATGCACCCGCGTCAACGCCTCGCCTGGCGTTGGTCGTTCGCCGGCGGGCGCCAGCGCCTCGGCCAGTTCGACGTTGGCGGCGTAATCGCTCTCCGTGGAGAAGGCGATGGCATCCTCGCCGGAATCGGCCAGGACGTGGAATTCCTGGGAGCGGCTGCCGCCGATGCTGCCGGAATCGGCCAGCACCGCGCGGAACTTCAGGCCCAGTCGGGTGAAGATGCGCGTATAGGCCTCGTACATCGCCTGGTAGCCATCCTGCAGCGATGCCTGATCGAGGTGGAAGGAATAGGCGTCCTTCATCAGGAATTCCCGCGCCCGCATCACCCCGAAGCGGGGCCGGATTTCGTCGCGGAACTTGGTCTGAATCTGATAGAAGCTGATCGGTAACTGTTTATAACTTTTGATCTCCCGGCGGAACAGCTCGGTGATCACTTCCTCGTGGGTCGGACCGAAACAGAGCTCGCGCTCGTGCCGGTCCCTGATCCGCAGCAATTCCGGACCGTACTGTCGCCAGCGGCCGGATTCCTGCCACAACTCCGCCGGCTGCACGGCGGGCATGAACACTTCCAGGGCGCCGGTGCGGTCCATCTCTTCGCGCACCACCGCCTCGACCTTGCGCAGCACGCGCAGACCCAAGGGCAGCCAGGTATAGATGCCGGCGGCGAGCTTGCGGATCAGCCCCGCCCGCAGCATGAGTTGATGACTGACGACCTCGGCGTCGGCCGGGGTTTCCTTGACGGTGAACAGCGGAAAACGGGATACGCGCATGAATGGACCTTGGGCAAGGTGAACAGGTCAAGGGTTGCAGAAATAATCCTGGTCTTTTTGCGCCTTCTGCAATTCCGCCTGACGCTGCTCGGCGTCGAGCGCGACCTTGTTGCCCTTGGCGTCGGGCTTCACCACCGGGCTGTCGCCCTGTAATACCTGAACGTTCTTCCTGGCGATTTCGCAGTTTTTGGCCCGCACGTCCTCGGCCTCCTTCCGCGCCTGTTCGGCCTGCTCTTCCTCTTTCCGCTGCTGCTCGGCCACCTGACGGGCCAGTTCCTCCTGATCCTTGGTCAGCTCGCGCGCTTGAGGTCCGGTTTCCTGTCCCGATCCGGCCGGCTTGCGCACCATCTCGTATTGCACTCCCGGAGGCGGCGACAGTTCGGAATATTGAATCTGACCCTGCGCGTCCGTCCACTTGTAGATGTACTGCTGAGCCTGGGCGGTTGCGATAACCGCGCAGCAACCCACCGCCAGCATCAACCACGGCGTGCGTTTCAACATGACATGTCTCCAGATCGCCTTGACTTCCAGGGAAGGCGCGCCACGCGGCGGATGCTCCCCCGGTATCGCGACGAGATTTCGCTCACCATCGATGTCGTGTAGTATAACCGGCCCGCAAGGTTCGCGCCCAGCGAGTACCGGCGGCTATCAGGACGGGTCGCGCCCGCCGGCGCCACCTCCGCCGCACGGCGGTTATCCCGCTCAGTCGCGGCCCCGGCCACGCCACCACCCGGACCCGACCATGATACGCCCGTACTTCGGCGACTGTTCGTCTTGCCGGTTCACGTTTTTCCAAACCCCATCGCCATGAGGAAGCAACGCTTATGGAACTCTTCACGGGTGCTGAAATTCTGGTCCGCTGCCTCAAGGAAGAAGGCGTCGAGTATATCTTCGGCTATCCGGGCGGCGCCGTGCTGCACATCTACGACGCCCTGTACGCCCAGGACGACATCAAGCACGTGCTGGTCCGCCACGAGCAGGCCGCCGCCCACGCCGCCGACGGCTACTCCCGCGCCAGCGGCAAGCCCGGCGTGGTTCTGGTGACCTCCGGCCCCGGCGTCACCAACGCCGTCACCGGCATCGCCACCGCCTACATGGATTCCGTCCCCCTGGTGGTCTTCTCCGGCCAGGTGCCCACCGCGCTGATCGGCAACGACGCCTTCCAGGAAGTGGACGCGGTCGGCATCACCCGGCCCTGCGTCAAGCACAATTTCCTGGTCAAGGATGTCACCAAGCTGGCCGAAACCGTCAAGCAAGCCTTCTTCATCGCCACCACCGGCCGGCCCGGCCCGGTGCTGGTGGACCTGCCGAAGGACGTGACGATTGCCAAAACCGAATTTCATTACCCCAAGAAGGTCAAGCTGCGTTCCTACAACCCGACGATCAAGGGCCACGCCGGCCAGATCCGCAAGGCCGTGGATCTGATCCTGTCGGCCAAGCGCCCGATGATCTACACCGGCGGCGGCGTGATCCTGAGCGATGGCTCCTCGGAACTGGTCGAACTCACCCAGCTGCTCGGCTATCCGATCACCAACACGCTGATGGGGCTGGGCGCCTATCCGGCGACCGACAAACAGTTCGTCGGCATGCTGGGCATGCACGGCACCTACGAGGCCAACATGGCCATGCACGAGTGCGACGTACTGATCGCCATCGGCGCCCGTTTCGACGACCGGGTGACCGGCAAGATCGACAAGTTCTGTCCGACCGCCAGGATCGTCCACGTGGACATCGACCCGTCCTCGATTTCCAAGAACGTCCAGGTGGACATCCCCATCGTCGGTTCGGTGCCGAACGTGCTGCGGGCGATGATCAACGTGATCCGCGACGAAAAACTCAAGCCCGATGCCGAGGCGCTGGCCCGCTGGTGGCGCCAGATCGACGAGTGGCGGGCCATGGAATCGCTGCGCTACCGGCAAAGCAACGAAGTGATCAAACCGCAGTTCGTGATCCAGAAGCTCTACGAGGCGACCGGCGGCAAGGCCATCATCACCTCCGACGTCGGCCAGCATCAGATGTGGGCGGCTCAATACTATCACTTCGACCGGCCACGCCAGTGGATCAATTCCGGCGGGCTGGGCACCATGGGCTTCGGGCTGCCGGCGGCGATGGGTGCCAAGCTGGCCTTCCCCGACCAGGACGTGGCCTGCGTCACCGGCGACGGCAGCATCCAGATGATGTTGCAGGAACTTTCGACCATGAAGCAGTACCACACCCCGGTCAAGATCGTGAACCTGAACAACGGCTATCTGGGCATGGTGCGACAGTGGCAGGAATTCTTCTATCAGAAACGCTACTGCATGACCTACTTCGAGGCCCTGCCGGATTTCGTGATGCTGGCCGAAGCCTACGGTCACGTGGGGATGCGGATCGAGAAACCGGGCGACGTCGAAGGCGCGCTGCGCGAAGCCTTCGCGCTGAAGGACCGCACGGTGTTTCTCGATTTCGTCACGGATCAGAGCGAGAACGTGTTCCCGATGATTCCCTCCGGCGGCGGCCAGAACGAGATGCTGCTGGCCGAGCGCGACGAGATGGTTTCGACTCACGACGAAGGGATGGTGCTGCTGTGAACAACAACAATCGTCACTTGATTTCGATTTTGATGGAGAACGAGGCCGGCGCCCTGTCGCGGGTGGCCAACCTGTTCTCGGCGCGCGGCTACAACATCGAGAGTCTGACGGTGGCGCCCACCGACGATCCGACCCTGTCGCGCCTGACCCTGGTCACCTACGGCAACGAGCAGATCATCGAGCAGATCGTCAAGCAGCTCAACAAGCTGATCGACGTGGTCAAGCTGATCGACCTGAGCGAGATCGACGCCATCGAGCGCGAACTGATGCTGATCAAGACCCGGGCCAGCGGCGAGCAGCGAGCCGAGATGAAGCGGTTGGCCGATATTTTCGGCGGGCACATTCTCGACGTGACCGACGCGACCTACACCATCGAACTGACCGGCACCGGCAGCAAGCTGGACAACTTCCTGCGCGCGGTCGAGAAGGACGCCATCCTCGAAGTGGTCCGCTCCGGCGCCACCGGCATCGCGCTCGGGCAAAAGGCGCTGCACGTCTGACGTTTTCGTGAACCCTCGCCGTCCCCGCCGCGCTTTGGCCGGGGACGGTTTCGCTTCCAATCCGTTTTCAGGAAATCGCTCCATGAACATCTATTACGACAAAGACGCCGATCTGTCGCTGATCAAAGGCAAAACCGTCGCCATCGTCGGTTACGGCTCCCAGGGCCATGCCCATGCCCTCAACCTGCGCGATTCCGGGGTCGAGGTGATCGTCGGCCTGCGGCCCGGTTCGGCCTCGGCGGTCAAGGCCGAAAAGGCGGGCCTGACGATCAAGCCGGTCGGGGACGCGGCCGCGGCCGCCGACGTGGTGATGATCCTGGCGCCCGACGAACATCAGGGCCAGATTTACCGGGACATCGAACCCAGGCTCAAGCAGGGCGCGGCGCTGGCCTTCGCCCACGGTTTCAACATCCACTTCGGGCAAATCGTGCCCCGCGCCGATCTGGACGTGATCATGATCGCGCCCAAGGGGCCGGGTCATCTGGTCCGCTCCACCTACACCCAGGGCGGCGGCGTGCCTTGCCTGATCGCGGTGGCGCAGGACGCCTCCGGCCAGGCCAAGGAACTCGCCCTGTCCTACGCTTCCGCCAACGGCGGGGGCCGGGCCGGCGTCATCGAGACCACCTTCCGCGAGGAGTGCGAGACCGACCTGTTCGGCGAGCAGGTGGTGCTGTGCGGCGGGNNCGAGGTGAAGCTGATCGTGGACCTGATCTACGAGGGCGGCATCGCCAACATGCGCTACTCGATCTCCAACACCGCCGAGTACGGCGACTTCACCCGTGGCCCGCGGATCGTCACCGAGCAGACCAAGGCCGAGATGCGCAGGATTCTCAAGGAAATCCAGACCGGCCAGTTCGCCCGCGAATTCATCCTGGAGAACCAGGCCGGCGCGCCGGTGCTCAAGGCCAACCGCCGCATCAGCCGCGAGCATCCGGTCGAGCGGGTCGGCGAGAAACTGCGCGGCATGATGCCGTGGATCAAGGCCAATCGGTTGGTGGATACCAGTAAGAATTGAGGCGGTGAAGCGAAAAGCGGGGCGCGGCGTTCATCCACTGTCCGCGTCCTGCTTTTTGTGTTTGCATTTTTGAGGATGACACAACAAACCAAGCCTCAAGCTTCATGCCGCCATGAAAGTCGGCGAAGTGATCGAGCGCCTTTCCGCCGAAGGGTGGTTTCTGGTTGGCTGGAAAAAGTGAGGCCCTCATGAAATACGCGGTGGTGATCGAAAAAACCGAAAACAATTACTCTGCCTATGTCCCGGATCTGCCTGGTTGCGTGGCGACCGGGCAAACCCTGACTGAAGTCGAGTCTGAAATCAAGTCAGCCATCGAATTTCATATCGAGGGATTGCTTGAAGATAACCTCGCTGTCCCATCGGCGACTTCCATTGTCGAATATATCGAGATGACAGCGGCCTAGAATTTCCCCATGACCCCAGACACCCCCGAAATTCCCCACCGTTCGCGCGGCGTGTACCTGCTGCCCAACCTGTTCACCACCGCCGCGCTGTTCTGCGGCTTCTACGCCATCATCGCCGCCTTGCAGGGCCGTTTCGAACCCGCCGCCGTGGCGGTGTTCATCGCCATGGTCCTGGACGGCCTGGATGGCCGGGTCGCCCGGCTGACCCACACCGAAAGCGAGTTCGGCGCCCAATACGACAGCATGGCGGACCTGGTGTCCTTCGGCCTGGCGCCGTCCCTGGTCATGTATGAATGGGCGCTGGGCACGATGGCGGGCATGGGGCCGCTCCTGTCCAAGCTCGGCTGGCTGGCGGCGTTCTTCTACACCGTCATGGCGGCGCTGCGGCTGGCCCGCTTTAACGTCCAGCTCGGCAGCGCCGACAAGCGTTATTTCATCGGTCTGCCCAGCCCCTCGGCCGCCGCCATCGTGGCGGGACTGGTCTGGTTCGGCACCGATCTGGGTCTGTCCGGAACCGACCTGCTGTGGCCGGCGCTGGTCGTCACCGTCGGGGCCGGGGCGCTGATGTTCAGCAATATCCTCTATTTCAGCTTCAAGCAGGTCGATCTGCGCGGACCGGTCCCTTTCGTGGCGGTCCTGATCGTGGTGCTGGTGTTCGTGTTCACCTCCATTGACCCACCCAAGGTGCTGTTCATCGGCTTCCTGCTGTATGGCCTGTCGGGTCCGGTCCTGTTTCTGGTCCGGCTGCGCCAGCGCGCCCGCCGCCGCGCGCAGGCGGCGGGCGAATCCGCCCCCAAGTGAGCAACATCCGCTTCTTTAACCCCGGCCCGGCTCGTTGATGAGCAGCGCCATCGGGAAGTGGCGCAGCACTTCCCGCAGCCACAGCGCCTCCTCGCTCTGCACGGTCTGGCCGGTCAGGGCGTCGCGCCAGCGCAGGCGGGAACCGGCGGGCGGCAACACCCGGGTTTCGTGCCAGACCGCTTCGCCCAGCGGGTATTCACCGTCCTTGACCAGGCCGCTCGGAAAGCGCGGCGCCACCACCACCGCCCGTCGTTCACCCAGTTCCCGCGCGAACGCCACCACATGGCCCTTGAGGCTGCCGATCACCGTCAGCTTCTGGTAAGCGCCGTGCTGGAACAGTTCCGGTTCCGCGCGGCGCGCCTGGAGCGCTCGAAAGATCAGGAACAGCTTGACGCGGCCATCCTCCGGCGCCACCAGCAATTCCTTGAACAGGTGCAACAGGTTTCCGCCAGCACGGGCCTGAAGTTCCCTGAGCAGGGCGCCGCGCCGCTCGAAGTCCACCGGACGCCGATTGTCGGGATCCACCAGACTCAAATCCCACAATTCCGTACCTTGGTAAAAATCCGGCAGGCCAGGCGTGGTGAGTTTGAGCAGGGTCTGCGCGAGTGAGTTGAGGATGCCGTAATGCTGGATCCGGCGCTGGAACGGCAGAAAAGACTGAAGAAAGGGATTTTCCCTGCCGGACTGCAGCACCCGCTCGACGAACGTGAGCAGAGCGTCCTCATACGGGCTGTTCGGTTCCAGCCAGTTGGTGTGAACCTTCGCCTCGCGGGTCGCCTTGATCAGATACGCCTTGATCCGTTCGATGAAGGTGGGGTACTCGGCCAGATCGAAGGGGTAAGCACCCAGCAAGGTCTGGTACAGCAGATATTCATCGTCGTTCTCGGGCGCCAGCCGGCCGCCGACGGCTACCTTGCGCTCCAGGTTGATCTCGTGCCACTGCCGCAACAGCCGCTCCCATTCGGCGGGCAGTTCCGACAGCACGTTGAGTCGGGCGCGGGCATCCTCGCCCCGCTTGGTGTCGTGGGTCGCGCTGGCGTTCATCGCGTGCGGCCAGCAGGCGACCCGGTGCTGGTTGAAGGCGTGAAACTCGTCGAGGTCGATACCGAACTGGAGCGGACCCGCTCCTACCTCGTTGAGCGACAGCAACCGGTTGTAGACGTAGAACACCGTGTCTTCCACGCCCTTGGCCATCAGCGGTCCGGTGAATTGTTGCAAACGCATGACGAACTGCAACCACTGATCCTTGTCCTCGGCGGCCATGTGCTCGTCGTACTCCAGGCGCAGAAACCGTTCGATGAACTCCAGTTCGTTGCGGAAATTGGGCAGATTCGGTCGGGCCCGGTCGATCACCTGCCGGATGTAGTCCTGGTCGGCCCGGCTCGCGCCCGCCCGGCCGATGTAGGTCCGATAGACCGGAAATTGCACCAGCACTTCGACCAGCGCCATCTTGAGCCCGTACAGGGTGAAGTCGCTGGCGTAGCGGTAACGCTCGGAGATCCGCTTGAGCAGATGCGCCAGGTTGTCGATGTCGCCGGCCAGATGCTTGGCCACGATCATCCGCTTGTTGCGGTCGATCAGGGTCTCGCAGGGGGTGGCGTCGCCGGTGAAGGCGTGGTAGAGGGCGGTGAAATCCCGTTCGGCCGCCGGATCGCAGAACAGGCCGTTGACCATGCCGAGAAAGTCGTAACCGCTGGTGCCCTGACAGGGCCAGTTCACCGGCAGATTTTCGCCGTGCTCCAGAATCTTCTCCACCACCAGGTAGGCGTAGGGCGCCTGCTCGCGCAGCCGGTTGAGATACTGCGCCGGATCGTAAAGGCCGTCGATATGATCGATCCGCAGGCCGCTGATCTTTTCCTCGGCCACCAGCTTCAGAATCAGCTCGTGGGTGAAGTCAAAGACCCTGGCATCCTCGATCCGCAGCGAGATCAGGTCGTTGATGGTGAAAAACCGCCGATAGTTGAGTTCCTCGTTGCCCACCTTCCAGTAGGACAGCCGGAAGAATTGCTCGTCGAGCAGGCTGTCCAGCAGGTCGAAGCTCTCGGGCTTGCCGACTTCGCCGTTGAAGATCCGGATATTTTCCTCGATGAACTCGCGCACCTCGGGACTGCCGTTCCACAGTTCCCACAACATCTGCTTGATGAAGGAAATCTGGTCGTAGCGCTCCCGCCCCTCCTCGCCGGAGGGAATGTACTTGAGCAGGTAAAGCACGCCCAGGAACTTGACGAAATGCGGGTGACTGCGCTCGAGCCGGGCGCGCAAGCGCCCCAGATCGTAGGTCAGCACCCGGTAGTAGGACTCGATGCGGATCGGAAAGCGGAAGTCGTAGTAATAAACGGCGAGTCCCTGCTCGTTGTAGCGCAACTGCAATTCGCCGCTTTCCAGACAGTCGCCGTAGAACTTGCCGAGAAACGGCGCCAGTACCCGACCGCGAATCCCCTCGTAGAGATGGTTCCAGTTGATATCGAAAAACTCGTGATACGACGAATCCGAGCCATTCTCCAGCACGTCCACCAGCATCTGGTTCTGGCTGTCGAAGGCCATGTGGTTGGGGACGATGTCCTGCACCCAGCCGAGGCCCAGTTTTTTCACCAACTGAGCCAGCGTCTCGAAGCGTTCCGCGCCGCCCAGCTCGGGATTGATGACGCGCGCATCCACCACGTCGTAACCGTGCTGGCTGCCGCGGCGGGGCATCAGGATCGGCGAGGCATAAATGTCGGAGATTCCCAGTTCGGCCAGATAGGGCGCGATGGCGGCGGCGGCGTCGAAGCCGAAATCCGGGGTGAATTGCAGGCGATAGGTCGCGATGGGAACACGCATCATCGTGGTGACCTCGGTGGCAGTGAAGAATCAGGCCCGCGGACCGGCGTCGTACAGCGCCATGCCATGGGCCGGCAGGGTGAGCGCGAACGCGGACTCATCCGCGGCGAGCGTCGCCGGCAGCGTCGAACCATCGCCCCCCCAGGCGGAATCGGCGGCGTCGAGCAGCTTGCGCCACGGACCCGCGCCGGGCGTCACCGTCACGATCGCCGGCGCGGCGGCGAAATTGAGCCAGACGACGATTCGACTTGCATCGCACCAGCGCCGCAGTTCCAGCACCGTCGGCGCGATCACGGTCGCGGTCAAACCGGCGTTGTCCAATCGCGCCAGCGCCGGCAGGTCCCGCCGCAGCCGCAACAACTCGCGGTAGAAGGCGCGCAACTGGCCGTGCCGACCGGTTTTACCCAATTCCCATTGCAGTTTCGAGTTTTCGAAGGTTGCGGGGGATTGCGGGTCGGGCGCTTCGCCCTCGGCGTGGAAGGCGGCGAATTCCTCGCGCCGGCCCTGGCGCACGCCTTCGATCAGGTCCGGGTCGCCGTGGCTGATGAAATACAGAAACGGCCGGGGTTCGCCGTACTCCTCGCCCATGAACAGCAACGGTAGACAAGGCGAGAGCAGCACCGCCGCCGCCGCCAGTTTCAGGGCCGGAAACGGCAACAGGCCGGACAGCCGCTCGCCCAGCGCCCGGTTGCCGACCTGGTCGTGATTCTGGCTGCAGACCACGAAGCGCCAGGCCGGACAGCCGGTCGGATCGGCGCCGTGGAAGCGCCGGCGATGCGGGGAATAGTTCCAGGCGTAGACGAAGGGCCGGCGATAGGCCAGCGCCAGTTGCTCGAGGTCGCCGAAATCCGCGTAATAACCATGCCGTTCTCCCGTCAGCACGGTGTGCAGGGCATGGTGAAAATCGTCGCTCCACTGGGCGTCGAGGCCATAACCGCCGACGCTTGGCGGGCGAACCAGTCGCGGATCGTTGAGGTCGCTTTCGGCGATGAGATAACAGGGACGGCCCAGACGCCGCCCGCAATCGGCGGCGGTTTCGGCCAGTTCCGCCAGGATGTGGCGGGCGCCGAAGTCGTAGATGGCATGGACCGCGTCCAGGCGCAGGGCGTCGCAATGGCAGGTCTCGAACCAGTAGCGGGCATTCCCGACCACGTATTCGCGCACGCCGGGGCTGTGCGGACCGTCGTAATTGACGGCATCGCCCCAGGGCGTGCGGTACTGGTTGGTAAAATACGTTCCCAGTCCCCACAGGTAGTTGCCTTCGGGGCCGAGATGGTTGTAGACCACGTCCAGGATCACCGCCAGACCCTGGCGATGGCAGGCGTCCACCAGCCGCTTCAG
>JRYG01002811.1_pt1 | contig 16855 bp, 16 predicted proteins | sample 235341 | NCBI WGS metagenome assembly JRYG01 (sample SAMN03074218, study PRJNA261478) | activated sludge metagenome | biome: Wastewater Treatment Plant; feature: Wastewater; material: Activated sludge; isolation source: activated biomass of a wastewater treatment plant treating hydrocarbon... ... | reverse complement strand
CGACGACCGGTTCGTGCGGAATCCGGTCGGTCGTCTCACCGTTCCGTCTTCGGTGACCACGAGGGAGAGGCCGGCGTCCTCGATCGCCGCCTCGAGCTCCGGTGCGGCCCAGTCCGGGTGGAGCGTGCAGGCGGGCACTCCGAGGGTCGAGGCTGCGAGAAAGGCAGTAAGGAAATCGCGGCCGGACGGAAGCAGGATGCCAATCGGTCCGCCGTCGGCTTCACCCTCTAGCTGCCTCGCGAGATGGTTGACGCCGTCCAGGAGTTCGGCCCATGGAGATCGGCCCTGATCCGAGATCACCGCGGTCCGGCCCCCGTCCGTCCCGAAGCTCTCGCCGGCACCAGCCAGCAGGGGTGGCAGGGGCAGGTTGGCTGAGATTTCGGCACCCACTGCGGCTGCCTCAGAGGACCAGGCTGGCGAAGAGCCTTTTCAGCTCGGCGGCCGGGTCACTGGTCAGCCCGGTATGGACCTCCGAACTCTGGATGATCGTCGACGAGGGTGCGGTGAGCCAGCCGAACCGGTCGGAAGGGTCGAGCTCGGCAAGGGCCCCGGCGGCAGGGTCACCCTCGATCACGCTGCGGATCACCGCGAGTCGTGACTCGACCGGTTCCGGGTCAAGGTCTGGTGCAATGGCGGCGAGTCGGGCACGGTCAAGGCCCGTTTCCAGCTCGAGGAAGCCGAATTGGCGGCAGAAGAGCGCCAGGCCGACGTTGAGACGCTCTCCGCGCTCTATGCAGGGGACGACGCGCAGCACGGCGTAGCTGAAGGGGCGGGCCTCAGTCATCCTCACCCTCCAGCGCCAGAATGAACGCCTCCTGACCGGCGAGCCGCCGCCGGAGGAACTGGCGGAAATCCTCCCGCCGTGCAGCCGGATCCTCGCCCAGCCACTCGTCCGGCACCGCCGCCGTGGCGGGCTCGATCGCCGCTTCGATGTCGCCGGTCAGCCGGCTTCCGGCCTCGGCCAGGGAACCGGCGACCGGCAGGAGCACGTGATCGCGCAGGACCGGTGTCGGAATGGTTGCCGTCTCGGCCAGGGGCAGGGAGCCGTGCTGGCGGTAGAACGAGGCACCGTGGTCGATCATCCAGGTCTGGCCGTGCCAGGTCAGCAGGTTGGGGTTCCTCGGGGTGCGATCGATGTTGGTGACGAGTGCGTCGAAGAAGACGATGTCGGCGGCAAGGTCCGGGTCGAAACGATCCTTCGGCGAAAGCGCGAAAGGCAGGGCCCCCGGCAGGAAGTCCATACCGAGGCTGATGCCGGGGCTTGCCTCGATCAGTTCCTGGATCTCCGGGTCGGGTTCGGCGTGCCCCAGCTCGGGAGCAACCTCGACCAGGACCAGCTCGGGCACCGGCAGTCCGACACTTCGGGCGATCTCCCCGGCGATCACCTCGGAAACGAGGACCCCGGGGCCCTGTCCGGCGCCTCGAAACTTGACCACCCAGGTGCCGTCGTCGTCGCCTTCGACAAGCCCGGGCAGCGAGCCACCCTCGCGCAGCGCGGTGACGTACCTGATCGCCCTGACGGAGCGCAGCGCGCCGCCGGAAACACCTGTTGCCGTATCGGGCATCGCTGTAGCTTCGCATCCGGGTAGGCTTCAGCCGTTCTTCGTGCCTAAGAAAGGGTCTTGATGTCAACTTTCCTCAACACGGCGGAAACTCCCCGTGTCCCCGTCCTCGCTGATCTGTTTGCCAATACCTGGGTCAAAAATGCGGTCCTGATCCTCGGTGGCGCGCTGTTCATGGTTCTTTGCCAGCAGATCTCGATCGCCGTGCCTCCCTCGCCCGTGCCGATCACCGGTGGCACGCTTGGCGTGATGCTGATCGGGGCGGCTCTTGGCTCGAAGCGTGGCGCGTCGGCGATGCTCCTCTACCTGCTGATGGGACTTCTGTTTCCGGTCTATTCGGAGGGACGACAGGGCTTCGAAGTCCTGGTGAACTCGGCCTCGAGTGGATACTTCCTCGGCTTCCTCGTCTCGGCTTACGTGGTCGGCTGGATCGCCGAGCGCGGCGGTGACCGGAAGTTCCTCACCGCTTTCGTCTCCTTCATCTTCGCCCAGCTGATCATCTTCGGTTTCGGTCTGGCCGGCCTCCGGCTGTACGCGCCGGACGAGAGCTGGGGCTGGATCATCCACAACGGCTTCACCATCTTCATCATTGGCGGGCTGGTCAAGGCCGCGATCGGTGCGATCGCCATGCCTGCCGCCTGGAAACTGGCCGACCGGACGCGCGAGTAGCGCTTTCATCCCTTAGGGGTGAACGGGGGACGGACCGATCGGGTGTAGCCTGACCTGAGTTCGTCCCCCGTTTCCTGAAAGGAACAAGACTTGTTGTCAGTACTCGCTAGCTATGACCTCGGCGATGCGCTTCTAACCACACTCGCGATTTTCTTCTTCGTGATCTGGGTCTGGATCGTGATCACGATCCTGATGGACCTGTTCCGCGATCACGAACTGTCGGGTTGGTGGAAGGCCGTCTGGGTGCTATTCCTGATCGTCATACCGATCGTGACATCGCTCGTCTATCTGATCGCCCGCGGCTCCGGCATGCGGGACCGGGCGATCAAGGAACAGGCGGAAGCCAAGAAGCATTTCGACGAGTACGTCCGTGAGACCGCCGGCACCTCGCCGGTTGACGAGCTCCACAAGCTCGATCAGCTTCGCCAGAGCGGCGGGATCACCGAGGACGAGTACCAGAAGATGAAGGCCGAACTGATCAAGTAGTTCGCCGATTCGAATTACGGGTCCGATCCCTGGACCCATGGAGCCGGGAAGCGTTCTTATTGGACGATAACTTCCCGGCTCCCGTCTTTCTTGCGGCAGAGGCTCCCTTCGTCGTAGGGTGGGTCGCGTGCGTCTCCACCTCCGACTGCTCGCCCTGATTCTCGTCGTTGCTGGTCTGGCAGGAGGGGTTCTGGCCGCCACCGTTTTCAACACCGACGAGAGCGCGAACGCGCCTGAAGATCAGACCTCCGGCCAGACGGGGCCAGTTGCCGCCACCGGGCCCACCGGTCAGACGGGAACCACCCTGGGCTACGCTCAGGCCATCCCGCTGCCGATCGACGGCCCCCTGCTCGGGGTCAACCTCACCGCCTACACCCCTGAGGGTTACTCGAACCCGGAGGTCCAGGACATGATCAAGGTGCTGGCCGAGCTGGGCAGCACCGCGATCACGGTGGTTCCGACCTGGTACATGAAGGGCCCGTCCGCCAACAGGATCGCCCCGGACCCCGACAAGACCCCTTCCGACGAGAGCGTGATTCAGGTGGTCAACTGGATCAGGGAAGCGGGCTTGCAGGCCGTGGTGAAGCCTCATGTCGACGTGCTCGACGACTCCTACCGGGGTGAGATCCAGCCTTCCAACCGGGATCGCTGGTACCGGTCATACGGGGAGTTCATAGATCACTTCGCCACGCTGGCCACCTCGAACGCGGCCAGCATGTTCGTGGTGGGAACCGAGCTGAAAACGATGTCCTCCGAAACCGATCGCTGGCGGGCGATCATCCAGACAGTCAGGGACAGGTTCTTCGGGCCGGTCACCTATGCCGCGAACTGGGACGAGGTCGACCAGGTCCAGTTCTGGGATGACCTCGACGCGATCGGCGTCGATGCCTACTACCCGCTGTCCCCGGATGACGGCTCGAAGCCGGACCTCCAGGGACTGACCTCTGAATGGCGCAAGATCGCCTCGCAGCTGGAAGCCAAATCCAGGCAGTGGGAGCGTCCCGTGCTGCTCACCGAAGTCGGATACCCGAGCCAGGTCGGGGCGACCGCGCGGCCCTACGAGGTAACCGACAAGCCGGCGGACCAGAACATCCAGGCGCTCGCCTACCGTGCCACCTTTGACGCACTTTCCGGGTCCGACTGGCTGGAAGGCATCAGCTGGTGGAGCTGGCGGGCCGACCCGGGTCCCGACGAACGGCTCGACATCGACTACACACCTGAAGACAAGAAGGCACAGGGGGTCATGGCCGAGGGCCAGTGGCTGTTCGAGGGATGAGTTCGGACCGGCCACTTATCTCGATTCTCGACCTCGTTCCCGTGGTCGAGGGTTCCAGCCCGGTCGACGCCCTGGCCAACTCGACCGAGCTCTCCAGGACGGCCGAACAGTTGGGGTATCACCGGCACTGGGTGGCCGAGCACCACAACATGACCGGGATCGCGAGCTCCGCGACGGCGGTGGTGATCGCGCACCTCGCAGCCGGCACCACCAGCATCCGGGTCGGTTCTGGCGGCGTGATGCTGCCGAACCACCAGCCGCTGGTCGTCGCCGAGCAGTTCGGCACGCTCGAGTCGCTGAACCCCGGCCGGATCGACCTGGGCATCGGCCGGGCGCCGGGCACCGACCAGGTGACGGCGGCGGCGCTGCGGCGGGGCGTCGATCCGCTCACTGACGAGGATCTGCCGCGTCAGCTCGGCGAGCTGCTCGGCTTTTTCACCGGCGAGTGGCCGTCAGGCCACCCCTACGGATCGATCACCGCCGTCCCCGGGGAAGGCGCGATGCCGGAGATCTGGCTGCTTGGCTCGAGCGGCTACACGGCCCAGGTGGCAGGGATGCTCGGCATGCCGTACTCCTTCGCCCATCACTTCAGTGCCGGCAACACCGAGGCAGCCATTCAGCTCTACCGCTCCCGCTTCGAGCCTTCGGCATNNTTCGCCCGTCTGCGCGGCGGCAGGCCGGGCAGGTTCCCGACCCCGGAGGAAGCTGCGGCGCACGATTTCACCCCGGACGAAGAGGCCGTCGTCTCCTCGGTCGCCAAGGGCCATATATTCGGAGGACCAGAAACGGTCGAAGCCGGACTGAAGGATCTGATCGACCGGACCGGAGCCGATGAACTGATCATCTCGACCATGGTTCACGATCAGGCCGACCGCCTCCACTCTTACGAGCTGGTTTCGAACATCGCTCTCTGAAGCCGTTTTCCTGCCCATGCATGGGATTTCCCATGACCGGGCAGTGCTGCTCGCCGAGGGGTGAGTCCCGCTACCTTGTTCCCTCCGCCCGCCTGCCTCTGCGGCGGGCAACCATGCAGACCAGACTCCCGCAAACACCCAGCGGTCGCACCCGCGGCCTCAGCCTTGCCGTGGCCATCGTTTTCGCGGCCCTCGTCGTCGCCTTCGCCGTCTCGGCACGACCGGCCGACGCGCTCACCGCTGCCCAGACCCAGTCGAAGATCGATGCGATCAACAGCTCGGTTGACACGCTGAAGTCGCAGATCGCCGAAGACAACCGCCAGATCGACGCGCTCATTGGCGAACTGTCCGCCCTGCGGGTACGGGCCTCCGAGCTCGAGGCGCAGCTCGCGGCCAAGCAGGCCGCACTTGACGAGGTAGAAGCCGACCTTGCCCGGGAGCGCAAGCACCTGGCCGAGGTAAGGGCGCGCCTGAGACGGGCCCTCGGCATCCTCGAGGAATCGCTGGTTTCGCTCTACATGAGCGGTTCACCAAGCATCGAGGAGATGGTGCTGGCCTCGTCCGACTTTGGTGAGCTGGTCTCGAACGCCGGCTACGCCGATGCGATCCAGAGCAGGAACGAGTCGGTCATCACCCGGGTCGAGGACCTGCGCGACCAGATCAAGTCAATGGTCGAGCGGATGAAGGTCCAGGAGAAGAAGCTTCAGGCTGCGCGCGACGAAATCGCCGCCGAAACCCGGGAAGCCCAGGCTGCCCGGGATGCCGTCGAGGCCCGGAAGGCCGAGTTCGAAGCTTCCAGTGCCGCCCGTCAGGCGAGGATCGATGCCCTGGAGGCAAAGGCCGGCCGGCTTGAGGATTCGCTGCCGGATCTGACGATGGACCCGGCGTCGAGCTCGGCTCCGGTCGCGGCACCTCCGGTCTCGGGCTCTGTCGCCGTGGTAAATGCGGACGGCACTGCCTCGGCGCCAGCCGACGCGCCCCAGGCGGTCAAGGACGTGATCGCGGCGGGCAACGCAATCATCGACCTGCCCTATCTGTGGGGAGGTGGCCACGGATCGTTCGAATCATCCGGCTACGACTGCTCTGGAGCGCTCAGCTACGCACTGCACGGTGGCGGTCTGATCTCCAGCCCGCTTGATTCGACCGGGTTCACGACCTGGGGCGAGCCGGGCGAAGGCAACTGGATAACCGTCTACGGCAATTCCGGCCACGCCTTCATGTACGTCGCGGGCATCCGCCTCGACACTTCCGACACCGGAGGGACCGGCCCGAGCTGGCATTCGGACCTGCGAAGCGACACGGCGTCATTCGTCGCCCGCCACCCCTCCGGCCTGTAGGCAAGGCGCCGGCCCCGCTGCGCCGGCCCCGCTGCGCCGGCCCTGAGCCGTGGTCCGCGCCCCGCAGCCCGGACCCGGCCATAGCCCAAAAAACCCTCACGAGACGAGACGTTCCGTCTCGCCATTCACCGACCGGGCAGGCCAACCTCACGAGACGAGACGTTCCGTCTCGCCAGTCACCGACCGGGCAGGCCGACCTCACGAGACGAGACGTTCCGTCTCGCCAGTTGTTTTTGGGGTTACCGCAGCAGGACCGGCCGGCCGGTCAGGTCTGTTCCGGAGGCGTTGGCGCCGGTTCCGGTTCGGGCGGCTTCAGGAAGCGCTGGGCGATCGCACCGGTGAGCATCGCCACGAATGAAATTCCGACCAGGAGGATGACCACCGCGGTTATCTGTCCGCCCACCGTCGTGGCGCTGTACTCCGAGCCGAGCGTGGTCATCGCGGTGAACGCCCAGTAGATCGAGTCCCACTCTGAAAGGCGCTGGTTGCTGGCTTCGAAGGCCCTGAAGACCGACCCGCCGGCGATCGTCGTGACCAGCGTCAGCAGGCCGGCATATTGAAGGCCCTGGTTGGAGAAGACCCGGTTCGAGAGCTGGGCCAGCTTCAACAGGCGCAGCAGCCGGAGCAGGCGGATCGCCCTCAGGCTCTGGAGTCCCGGAGGGAGCACAGGAGGGGTCAGGAAGACCACGACGATCTCGACCGGGTGGTGCCGCAGGTACTTTCGACGGTCGGGCACCAGGGCCAGCATGACCACGAACTCGATCGCAAAGGCGATCCAGATACCCCAGTTGAGGATCTGCGCGATCACCTCGAGCGTTCCTCCGACCTGTGCCTCGCTGAGCGCGACGCTGGGAAGGGTCAGGGCGGCAGCGACCATCAGCGGACCGTTCATGATCCGTTCCGCCTTTATGGCCCTGGGCCCCACGACTCCGTTGTCAGGCTGGGTGCCGCCGGTTATCTCGGCGCGGACGGTGTCCCGCATGCGCGTCTTGGCCGGATCATGCTCGTCGGTCATCGGAGTTCCCTTCTACAAAGCCTGAGGGGAGCCTGTAATCGCAGGCGATTTCCCGGTCGCGGGTCGCTGCGGCCTGGTCCGCAATCATCCAATTGACTTACCGAAAGTAATTCGCTAGACTAATTAGCAGAGCAAATCAAATTACCGGTTGAGCTCCCCGCCGTCCTGGGGTCGAGCCTCCCGGATCAGGCGGAAAGAGTCAAATGTCAGTATCAGAGCCAGATACGAACCATCAGACGATTAGTCAGACAATGCGTCAGACGAATGTTTCGAGGCGGGAAGAGGCGGATGCCCTGCGCCTTGCCATTACCCGAACAGCCCGCAGGTTGAGACAGGAAGCCGGCAGCGGCCTCTCCCCGACCGTGCTCGCCACCCTGGCTTCGGTCGAGCGCCACCGGGTCGTCACACCCGGGGAACTTGCGCGGATCGAGGGCGTTCAGCGCCCGACCATGACCCGCGCGATCAACCGGTTGGCCGACGCGGGGCTGATCGAGCGCCGGGAAGACCCCGAGGACCGGCGCTGCAGCCTGATCTCCGTCTCTGAAGAGGGTCACCGCTACCTGGCCGAGCACCGGTCGCGCAAGAGTGCCTGGCTGGCCAACCTGATCGAGGAAATGCCGGAAGAAGACGCCGACACGCTGGCCCGGGCCGCCGAGATCCTCTCGAGGGCCCTCCAGGAGCACCGTACCGGCGAGATCAGGGTGGGATCTTCCGATGTGAGCGGGAAGGACGGTTGACGGCCGCACTGCGGCGGTCGTTCGACTCACTCTCGGTCCCCAACTTCCGCCGTTACTTCAAGGGACAGGTCGTTTCCCTCTCGGGCAACTGGATGCAGACCGTCGCCGAGGTCTGGCTGATCCTCAGCCTGACCGGGTCCGGCCTCGCGGTCGGACTCGCCACCGCTCTTCAGTTCCTGCCGATCATGCTGCTCGGTGCGCTCGGGGGTTCCCTGGCCGACCGCTTCGCCAAGCGGGACCTGCTGATCGTCACGCAGACCCTGATGATGGGCCCGCCCCTTGTGATGCTGGCCCTGACCGCCACCGGAGCCATCACCCCGGGCATGATTTACGCACTGATCCTGATCCGGGGAACCCTCCTCGCGATCGACAATCCGGCGCGGCAGGCGTTCGTCATGGAGATGGTCGGGCCGGACCGGATCGTCAACGCGGTGAGCCTGAACAGCGTCATCGTCCACTCGGCCCGCGTGGCAGGACCGGCAATCGCCGGCATCCTGATCGCGACGGTGGGGGTGGCGCCGTGCTTCGGCCTGAACGCAGCCACCTTCCTGGTCATGATCTGGGCACTCAGGGGCATGGATGGAGATCGCCTGGCCGAACCGCCGAAGGCCGACGTTGGGGAGCCCGGCCGGGTCCGGGCCGCCGTTCGCCACGTCAGGGAGACGCCGGAACTGGCGATGCCCCTGCTGCTGATGGCGCTGGTCGGAACCCTCGGACTGAACTTCCAGGTGATCCTGCCGCTGCTGGCCCGTCTCACCTTTGACGGCGGTGCCACCTCCTACGCGGTGCTCGTCTCCGCGATGGGTGTTGGCTCGGTCATCGGAGCCCTGATCACCGGCGCCCGCGGAAAGACGGGAATGGGAGTGATCGCGGGATCCGCCCTGGCCTTCGGCGGTCTCGCCATGGCAGCTGCGCTGATGCCAAGCCTCGCGTCGGAGATCCCGATCCTGGCTCTGCTCGGCGCTTCGGCGGTCACCTTCGCCGCGGCGATCAACTCGACCATCCAGCTCGCGGTCGAACCGGAGATGCGTGGAAGGGTGATGGCGCTCTACTCGGTCGTCTTCCTCGGTTCGACGCCGATCGGTGGGCCCCTGGTCGGGTTCATCTCCGAGGCGACCGACCCGAGAGTCGCTCTCGCCCTGGCCTCGGTCTCGGGAGTGATCGCCGCCATCGGGGCCTGGCGGGTCTGGGGCGGGAAAAGAGAACCGGTCGGAGCAAACCCGGCCTGAACCCCAGCGCCCGGAAGGCACCGTCCGCCGGAAAACGGGACCGCCCCGGACTGGCGACCGGGTACCCTGACCGGCAGTGATTCACAAGGCGACCGGATACTGGATCCATGAGGCAGGGCCCCAGCCCGAGTTTCCGGCCGTGGCCGGCGACCAGCGGTTCGACGCCCTCGTCATCGGGGGAGGCTTCACCGGCCTCTGGACCGCCTACCACCTGAAGAGCAGTGAGCCCGACCTCGAGGTGGGGCTGGTTGAATCACACCGGATCGGACATGGTCCGAGCGGCAGGAACGGGGGGTTCGTAGATGCGATGTGGGTCAGCTTCGCCAGCCTGGTCAAGCGGTACGGCGACCAGCCCGCGCTCGCCCTGGCCCGGGCCTCGGAGCGCTCGGTGCACCAGGTGGGCGAGTTTCTCGAAGAGCATGGGGTGGATGCCTGGTATCGCCTCTCCGGGTACCTGAACGTTTCGACCGCCCCGGCCTGGGACGGCAGCTGGACCGAGAACGTCCAGGCAATGCGCGCCGCCGGGGTCCTCGACGGTCCCCGCGAACTGACTCCGGCCCAGGTCCAGGAAATCTGCGCATCGCCGGCCTTTCGCGGCGGAGTTCACTACGGGGCCGCCGCCACCGTCCAGCCGGCCAGGCTCGCATTCGGGATCCGTGAGGCGAACCAGGTTCTCGGGGTGCAGATGTTCGAGTCGAGCCCGGTCGTCAGGGTCGAAGACGGGGGTTCCGAAGCGACCGTGTTCACCCCGGCCGGCAGGATCAGGGCCGGGCGACTTGTCATGGCCAACGGGCCGGCCCTGGCCGGAGCCGGGTCACCGCTTCGCTCCAACGTGACCCTGGCATCCAGTCACATGGTGATCACGGAACCGGTCCCGGACGTGATCGATCAGCTCGGCTGGACCGGTGGAGAGGCGATCAGCGATTGCCGTTCCCTGCTCACCTACTTCAGGACCACCCCCGACGGCCGGATAGCTTTCGGCTGGGGCGGAGGGCGGATCGCCGCCGGAGGAAGGCGGTTTGGGCGGGCCGAACACGACGCCGACGTCGTGGCCGGTGTGATCGCCGGTCTGAGGCGTTACTTCCCGATGCTCGCCGACCGGCAGATCGAGTACGCATGGGGCGGGCCGATCGATGCTTCGGCCACCCACCTGCCCCATGTTGTCGAGATGCCCTCCGGCCGCTCATTCGCCGCCTTCGGCTACACCGGAAACGGGGTCGGACCTTCCCAGATGGTCGGACGCGCCCTGGCCTCGCTGGCCCTCGACCGCCGCGACGAGTACTCGGAGCTCGCCTTCATCGAGCCGGCCGCGGCGCTGACCAGGGTGCCACCCGAGCCCTTCCGCTGGATCGGCGGTGCGATTATCCGCGAGGCGATCGGCCGCAAGGAAGAAGCCCGGTTGACCGGCGGGCGACCGGACCCGATCAGTTCCGTGATCGCGAGGATCCCGGAACTGATCGGATTTCACATCGGTCGCTAGGTCCTACTCGATGTAGCCGCCGGCGACGAGGTAGTCGCGGGCGACGTCAGCGGGCTGCTCCTTGTCGAGATCGACCCGCGCATCCAGTTCCTGCATGACCTTCTCGGTCAGGCCTTCCTGGACCAGCTCGATCGTCGCCGCGTAGTCGGGGCCAGCCTTGTCAATCGTTTCCTGCTTGGTCAGGAACATCACGTTGCCGGCCGGCAGCACGCCCTTGTCGTCCTCGAGGATCGTGTACTTGTCCCCGTCTCCGAGTTGTGCGTCGGTCGTGAACACGATCGAGAGGTCCGCCTGGCCCTTGTCGAGCACTTCGTACCGGAGGCCGATGTCGACCGGGGTGAAGGACTTGAACTCGAGACCGTAGTTATCCTGCAGTCCGAGCAGGCAGTCGATCCGCTGGCGGCACTCGGGCGAACCGTAGAGGTTGAGGTCCTGGCTCTTGCCCTGCAGGTCGGAGATCTGGGTCACACCCAGTTCCTCGGCCTTGGAGGTCAGCAGGCCGACCGCATTGGCGCTTGCGAACGGGGTCGGCGGCAGGGCCTCGATCCCGTCGGCTGCGAGGTCGCTCTTCGCCATCTCGTAGGCACCGTTCACGTCGCCGGGTACATCCTCCGGTGCTGTGTCGAAGAAAGAGGTAAGGGCGGTCGATATGTACTCGGGGTAGCCGGAGATTTCACCCTTCTTCAGGGCGGCCAGTGCGACGGTTTCGGATCCGAGATTGAGGTCCGTCTTGACGTTGTATCCGGCGGCCTCCAGGGCCTGGGCATAGATCTCGCCCAGCACGATCTGCTCGGTGAAGTTCTTCGAGCCGATGGTCAGGGTCGGGGTGTCACCATTGGCGGGATCCGATGCGATGGCGGTGCCGGAAGCAGTCGGCTCGGCCGGAGCCTCATCGCTCGAGTTGTCATCCGAACCGCAGGCGACGAGGCCTAGGGCCATTGCCAGCAGCGCGACCATGAGCAGGTAGCGCAATTTCTTGACGGGCATCTGTCGTTCTCTCCTTGACTGGGTGGTGGGGGAGTTGGCTGTGTCTGGGTAAACCGTATCCGGATGGTCGGGCGCTCAAGCAGAATTCGTTCAGGAACGCTTCAGCTTCAGTCCCTTAGAGGTCATCGCCCACTGGATCGCGGCCAGGGTTCCCTCGAGTGCCAGCGCCATCAGGGCGACCAGGACGGCGCCGGCCAGAACTCCGGCATCACCGTAGACGTTGCGGGCGATGATGAAATCGCCGAGCGTGAGGATTCCCGCAAGGGGGGCGATGGTCGCGGTGGCGATGATGTTGATCCCGGCGGTCCGGACTCCGCCCATGATGGTCGGCACGGCCAGCGGCAGCTCGACCTTGCGGACGATGGCGAACTCGCTCATTCCCATCCCCCTGGCTGCTTCGACCGAGGCCCGGTCGACCTGGCTGATCCCGACGAAAGTGTTGGTCAGGATCGGCGGGATGCCGAGAATGGCGAGCGCGACCACCAGGTTGACCATTCCCACTCCGATCGCCGCGGCCATCAGCGCGATCAGCGCGAGCTCGGGGATGGCCCGGCCCGCATTGCCGGCCGAAACGGCAAGGAACTCACCCTTCTGGCGGTGGCCGAGCCAGAGACCGACCGGCAGGGCCAGAATGATCGCGACCCCGAGGGCAAGCAGGGTGACCTCGAGCTGGGTCGTCGCCAGTTCGAGGACCTGATCGGTACCGCCGACCGTCACCCCGCCGGTCTCCGCCTCGCGCCCGGAGAAGACGAAATTGAACGCGTCGCCGAAGAGGCCGAACGCGGCAACCGGCAAACTGATCACGCCTGGGCCGATCAAGCGATGACCCGCTTCCGCTTCCAGGGCGCGAGCAGCTTGCCGGTCAACAGCAGCAGCCCGTCGAAGACGATCGCCATGATCACCGCGATCGAACCGGCGACGATGATTCCCGTCTTGAAGGTGATGTTCGAGCCCGAGACGATCTCCGTTCCGAGCCCGCCACCATTGGCGAAGACGGCGAGCGTGGCGAGCGCGACGGTGCTGACGGTCGCGATCCGGAGGCCGGCGATGATCTCGGGCATGGCGAGGGGGATCTCGACCTGCCAGAGGACCTGCGAACGGGTCATGCCGATCCCGGTGGCCGCCTCGGTCACGTTGGCCGGCACGTTCCTCAGGCCGTTCGTGATGTTGCGGAAGATGATCTGCAGGTTGAAGGCGGTCAGGGCGATGATCGCGGTCAGGGCGCCACGGCCGGTGATCGGGAGCAGCAGGAAGAAGAACGAGATCGAGGGAATCGTGTAGAGGATCCCCGTTCCGGCCAGGAAGGGGGTCTGCAGGAAGCGGTGCCGGTGGGCGAGGATCGCGAGGGCGAAGGCGATCAGAAAGCCGGCCGCAACGGCTGACCCGACCAGGACGAGGTGCTGGAGCGTCGGATCGACATAGCGGTCGTAATTGTCGACCACCCAGCCGGGGCAGAAGAGCTTGTTCTCCTGGATGCAGCCGCCGCCCGAGCGATCCGTGAAGAAGCTCTCGTCGATCGCGGCGACCGGGGCAACGGAATCAATCATGGGGCCGCTCGGCTGCCGTCAACTCGGACTCCGAAGCTTCGTCGGAAGCGAGGAAGTCGGAAACGATCTCGACCGAGAGAACACCGGTCAGGCGTCCGCGGGGGTCAACCACCGGGGCATAGAGGGAACCGCTCTGGAGCAGTGTGGCGAGACCGTCACGGAGGACCGAGTCGGCATCGATCAGCGGTTCGGCGGCCGAGTCGGGTGTCGCGGGCACTTGCTCGCCGGCCAGGTCCCTTTCGGAAAGCCAGCCGAGTGGACGGTTCTCGCCATCGACCAGGATTGCGTGGGGTACCTCGGCTGCAGCTACCGCGGTCCGAACCGGTTCGCAAGGATCCCCCGCCTGGGCAAGGGGGGCGGTCCAGAGGTTCACGTCGCGCACCCTCATGAGGGCCAGGCGCTTGAGGGCCCGATCGGCCCCGACGAAGTCCTCGACGAAGTCGTCGGCAGGTTCCATCAGAAGTTCGGTCGGCGTGGCGAACTGGGCCAGCTGGCCACCCTTCTTCAGGACGGCGACCCGGTCACCCATCTTGATCGCCTCGTCGACGTCATGGGTGACGAAGAGGACGGTCTTGCGCAACTCCGACTGCAGCCTCAGGAACTCGTTCTGAAGGCGTCCCCGGTTGATCGGGTCGATCGCGCCGAAAGGCTCATCCATCAGCATCACCGGGGGATCGACCGCCAACGCCCTCGCTACGCCGACCCGCTGCTGCTGGCCGCCGGAAAGCTGGCTCGGATAACGGTCGCCGTACTCGGGATCGAGTCCGATCAGCTCGAGCAATTCGGCCGAGCGGGCCCGGATGCGGTCCTTGTCCCAGCCCAGCAGGGAGGGGACGGTGCCGATGTTCTGGGAGATCGTGCGATGGGGAAAGAGGCCGATCTGCTGGATCACGTAGCCGATCTCGCGTCGCAGCCGGGCTGCGTCACCGTCCCGGACCGAGCGCCCGCCGATCAGGATGTCGCCCGAGGTCATCTCGACCGTCCGGTTCACCATCCGCAGGGCGGTGGTCTTGCCGCAGCCGGAAGGGCCGACCAGAACGCAGATCTCGCCGGCAGGAACCTCGAAGCTGAGATCCTCGACCGCAACGGAGTCGGCGTCGGGGTAACGCTTCGTTACCGACTCGAACCTGACTGGCGACGCGGAGACGCTTTCCTCGGTCACGCGACGATCCTATGTGCCCGACCTGCGGCAAAACGGCTTGCAGCCGCCCAGGCGGCAACGCCTAATGTGTGCATGTCTTTACAGTCCCCCGGAGTGCACTTCCTGAATCCCCTCAATTCCGGCCCCTTCGGGGTCCGCCGCGAGCAGCTACGCGCCGCTCTGCTACTGGCTTTCGCGGCCCTCGTGCTCCTGCTCGCGCTGGTTTTCGGACAGCAAGGCGCCTCAGCGTCGACCGAGGACAAGCTGAACGAGACCCAGGCCAGGATTGCCGAGCAGAACGAGAAAAAGGGCGTCCTCACTGACGAGATCGCCAGCCTCAGTGCCCAGATCGACGACTACGAATCCCAGGTCGCGGCCCTTCGCGCGGAGGAACGCGACGCCGAGATACGGCTGGCCGCCAAGCAGGCCGAACTCGACCAGGCCCAGGCCCAGGTCGACAGCGCGTACCGGGAACTGAAGATCCTTGCCGCCAGGCTCAAGCGCTCGCTCGGCGTCCTGAAGGAACGACTCGTCGCCATCTATAAGGCCGGCGATTCCGACATGTCGGACCTGATCCTCACTTCCAAGAGCTACGGCGACCTGATCGAGACCTCCAGCTACATCGAGCAGATCCAGAACCGAAACGAATCGATCGTCACCCGGGTCAAGGACCTGCGGGACCAGCAGGAGGCGGTCGTGGTCAGGCTGAAGAAGGCCAAGGACACGATCGAATCGGCTCGCAACGAGATCGCTGCCGAAGAACAGAACCTCGCCACGGCCCGTCAGGCTGTCCAGTCGCAGGCGGCGGAGCTGGCTAGTGCCCGTGCCGCCCGACAGGCCAAGGTCGACACCATCAACAGCAAGGTCGACCACCTTGAGGACATCGAGGCCGACCTCCAGCAGAAGATCGCCGAACAGATCGCGGCTGCCTCTGGCGTGAGCGTCCTGCCCGCCGGACCGATGACCTCACCCTCCGCCGCCGGCCTGATCTGGCCCCTGAGCGGCACCCTCTCTTCAGGCTTCGGACCCCGAAGCTCGCCCGGCGGCATCGGCTCCACCTACCACGAAGGCATCGACATCTCGGTGCCGGAGGGCACGCCGATCCGGGCCGCAGCCAGCGGCACCGTGATCATGGCCTCCTACAACGGCGGTTACGGCAACTACACCTGCATCGACCACGGCAGCGGCCTGTCCACCTGCTATGCCCACCAGTCCGGTTTCGCGGTCTCCTCGGGCCAGTCTGTGGACCAGGGCCAGATCATCGGCTACTCGGGCAACACCGGTGCCAGCACCGGCCCGCACCTCCACTTCGAAGTCCGGATCAACGGGGCCGCGCAGGACCCCATGGGTTACCTATAGACCCAGGCGGGCGGCGCGTTCGCGGGCGCGGACCAGGATTTCTTCCTGATCGTCGACCTGGCGGTCGCGCATCAGGATGCGGCCGTCGACGACCGTGTCCCTGACCGCCCCTCCTCCGGTCGCGTAGACCAGGTTGGAAGTCATGTCACCTACTGCGAGCTCCGGGGCCGCCGGATCGAGGACGAGAAAGTCAGCCGGGGCACCCACCGTCAACGGATCCGAGGCGGGCACTTCCGGCCGGCCGAGATTGCCGATCAGCTTCGAGCGCTGGCCGGCGGCGATCGCCCAGGCCTCTGCGATCGGGATCACCTCGGCATCGACCGCCGCATGTCGCTGGATCAGGGCGAAGGACTTCAGGTCAGCCATCAGGTCGAGGGAGTTGTTGGACCCGGCACCATCTGTCCCCAGGGCCATCGACACCCCTGCGCGGCGGGCCTCCGGATAGGGGAAGGAATCGCCGACTGCGAGTTTCATGTTGGCCACCGGATTGGTCGTGACGGTTGCGCCGCGGTCGGCAATCAATTCGAGCTCTTCACGGTCGAGCCAGACACCGTGGGCGAGAGTGGTCGAAGGGGTGAGCATGCCGAGGCTGTCCAGATATGCCGCCGGGCGCATTCCGTGGGCTTCGACGCAATCGATGACCTCCTGCTCGGTCTCCGACAGGTGAATGTGGATCGGAAGTGCCCGATCGGAAGCGAGGCCGACCGCATACTCGAGGCTGGCGCTGCCGACGGTGTAGATCGCGTGGGGAGCGACCGCCGCAGCGATCCTGCCTCCGAAGCCGGAGACCTGGTCGAGCTGCTCTTCGAGCTCGCGGTTCCTTTCCTCGATCGGTTGCCCGGGGGCATCGAACAGGGGAGGACCGATCACGGCGCGCAGCCCGGCATCCTCGGCCGGCCGGTCGGTGAACGGCGCGAGCTCGTCGAGCACCAGTGTGGTGAACCGGTCGAGCCCCTCGCGGCGGGCGGCCTCGATGTCCTGCCCGCGGCCGAGCGCCTCGACGTAGATCAGGCGCCCATGCCGCGGCTCGTCGGTGATCGCGTCGAAGAACGCGCCGAGGCCGGCGCGCAGGCGGCCGAAGACATCGCCGGCGTCCGCCGCGCGCACGCCGGCGCG
>JRYG01010187.1_pt1 | contig 16876 bp, 9 predicted proteins | sample 235341 | NCBI WGS metagenome assembly JRYG01 (sample SAMN03074218, study PRJNA261478) | activated sludge metagenome | biome: Wastewater Treatment Plant; feature: Wastewater; material: Activated sludge; isolation source: activated biomass of a wastewater treatment plant treating hydrocarbon... ... | reverse complement strand
TGAGCTACATCCGCATTTATTTTTGTAGTGATCGTTTTCACTAAAGCGATGCAAATATAAGGGCATTCAATTTATTTATCCAAATATTTTTTGAGCTTTTTTTTTGATTTGGTCATTCGGTTATTCGGTTAAATGAAAGCCGGGGCTCAAATAACCGAATAACCAAACAACCAAATCTTCAAACCTTACCAGCCTTCATTTTGCTGAGCGGCCAACACGGGGTTGGTGTTCAGTTCTTCTTGCGGGATAGGCCATACGAAACGGAAGTTATCGTAGGGAATAGCCGTAGAAGCGTTGAGTGTACCGATGTAGGTTTCATTAGCGTCGTAGTTAACGCCGTAGCCCCAGCTGGCGATCGTCGTATTGCCGAAAGCCACCTTGGCGGGTACGCCGCCGGTGCTATACTTAGAGTCGAGCGCCAGGCGGTGGATATCCGGGAAGCGGCGGCCTTCGCCCAGGAACTCGATGCGGCGTTCGCGCAGGATAGCGCGTACCAGTGCATCGGCATCGGCGAAATCGCCGGCTTCAAACTGGAGAGCCGGGTCGGTTACCGAGCGGTTGCGCACCTGGTTGAGCAGGTCGAGCGCGGGGCCAGTACTGCCCTGGCGAGCCTGGGCTTCGGCCAGGTTCAGCAATACTTCCGCATAGCGGATGATCGGGTTGGCGTCGTCCTGTGTAGCAATCTTGCGATACTTGTTGGAGAAATAGCCGTTGGCGGCCATCTTCGTCAACTGAGAGCGGCGCAGGTCAGACTCCAGCCACCAGGGAGCGTTGAACATAATGGGGCTGATAGCCACCAGTGCGCGGCCTGGTGCAACGCTGAACATCACCGGCAGAGCGCCGTTAACGCCCGGGTTGTCGGTAGCGGCATTTTCAATTGAGAAAACAGACTCGGTGTTGCTGGTGTTGTTGGCAAAGGGACCTTCGGGCGTAGCCGTGAGGGCATAACCGCCCAGGCCACCCGTCAGTTTCTGCGCTTCCGTAATCACGTTAGCCCAGTCGCCTTTGTGCTGATAAACGCGGGTTTTCAGCGCGATAGCGGCGCCTTTGGTAGCGCGCGTAATCTTGAGCGCGCCCGTGCGAGTTTCCGGCAGGTTGGTTTCGGCAAAGTTGAGATCTTCGATCAGGAAATCGTAGCACTCTTTCACCGAATTGCGGCCCTGGGCCTCGGCTTCTAACTGACGAGCAGGCGTATTAACTGCCAGACGGCGGTAGGGTACGCCGAAGTGGGTGGCGCCTGCCGTGTGGGCATACGGACGAGCGAAGTGGATCAACAACTCGTGGTGAGCCAATGCGCGCAGGAAGCGAAGTTCGCCTTCGTATGCAAGACCGGTAGCCTCAGTAATCGTACCATCGGCAACTGCTTTCTGGATGCCTTCGATAACGATGTTGGCTTTGTTGATCATGCCATACAGCGTCTGCCACATAAAGCCGTTGTTGGGCGTAGTCGGGTTGTACGTGCCATCGTAGGTAAAAGCGTAAAAAGCAGCTACGTTGAGCATATCTTCGCCGCGCATATCGCCTTGTTGTACGTTGGCAGCGCCAAACGGATAACCGCGCACCTGGCCGCCCAGGTAGAAGCCGCTTTGGGCAGCATCATAAACGCCAATAACGGCCAGCGCACAGCGCTCAGGAGTAGCAAAAGCTGACGCTTCCGACAAGCGATCGAAAGGCTCCAGTTCCGTTACCTCTTTTTCGCAGGAAGTTGCCAGCAGCATCCCTGCAACCAGTACAGGGAGGATGAGAGCTTTATGAATGAAATTATTTTTCATGTCTCTGATATTTTTGAATTAGAAACCAAGGTTAATACCGGCAGAAATCACGCGCTGTTGCGGGTTGCCGTTGAAATCTTCACCAAAGCCGGCGCCAGTGCTGAAGTTGGTAGAAGTTTCGGGATCAAGACCGGAGTATTCCGTGAAAGTCAGCAGGTTCTGGGCCTGTACGAAAACGCGCAGGCTTTCGATGTTGGCTTTGTTCAACAGAGACTTGGGAAGCGAATAACCCAGTGAAATATTCTGCAACCTCAGGAAGTCGCCTTTTTCCACCCAGCGGGTAGAAGCGAAGTCAGGCTGGTTGATGAAGTTATCGCGGTTGAGCCATACGCGGGGCGTCTGGCCGTCGCCGGGGTTGTCAGCGCTTACCCAGCGGCCCATGATTTCAGCGCCGTTGTTGTTAAAGCCTTGGTTCAGTAATTCAATGCGCGTGCGGTTCATAATAACGTTACCGCCCGAGAAACGGAAGAAGATGTTCAGGTCGAAGCCTTTCCAGGTAAAGTTGTTGTCGAAACCGCCAAACCAGGTAGGCAGTGCAGAACCCAGTACGCGACGGTCGCTGGCAGCAGACAGCGAGCTGGCGGCGCCAAGTTCAGCCGGGTTTTCCGGGTTGTAACCTACATAAGTTTGCGTCGGGATGTTAGCCTGGATGAGCGTGCCGTCAGCCTTGCGGTAGATCGGGTTGCCATTGGCAGTGTTTACGCCTACATAATCAAAGCCGTAGATAGCGCGAATAGGCTCGCCTACGCGGATGATGTTGTATGCGGTGATAATGTCCTGATTGTTAACCAGTTCAAGTACTTCGTTGTTCTGCGTAGAGAAGTTGATAGAAGTATTCCAGCGGAAATCGCCTGCACGAACTACGTCGGCGTCCAAAGTAACTTCAATACCCTGGCCTTTAACGCGACCTACGTTTTTGTTGATCACGTTGCCCGGGATACCGAGCGAAGGCGCCGTAGGAGCTTGCAGGATGATGTCGGCGTTGTCCTGAATCCAGTAAGCAACCGAGATGTTGTAGCGGTTGTTAAACAAGCCGATGTCCAAGCCTACGTCGGTTTTCTTCTGAGATTCCCACTTCAACTCGTTGTTGCCGAAGTTGTTGTATGCAATACCGTTTTGAGTACCGTACAAAGCAGAGCCGTACGAACCGATATACGGATAGTTGCCAATGCTGGTGTTACCCGTTTCAGCATAAGAACCGCGGATACGCAGGTCGGAAACGACGTCGCGCAAACCTTCCCAGAAACCTTCTTCAGAGATACGATAAGCGAAAGAGAAGCCGGGGAAGTAACCCACGCGGCCGTCTTCGGGCAATGCAGACAAAGCGTCGCGACGGATCAGGGCGCTGATGTAATACTTGTTGGCGAAGTTGTAGTTCAAACGAGCCAGGTAAGAGTTCAAGCCGTTTTCTTCCAGGTCGCCGGCAGCAGTCGGCGTAACGAACGTACCGGAGATGATGTTCTCTTGATAGAAGCGGTCAGCCAGGTTGGTAACAGTAGACTGGAAAAAGCGCGAACGTTCTTTCTGGCTTTCCTGTACCAAAGTAATGCCGATGTTGTGGTTGTCGGCAATGGTTTTGTTGTAAGACAAGATGTTCTGCCAGTTCCAGCGAACAAACGGGCTGTAGGCCTGCGAGATCACGCCGTTGGCCGAGAAGCCGTCGCCGTGGCGGGGATCGTTGAAAACGTAGTCGTCAACGAGGCTACCGTCAATACCCACTTGCGAGCGGAAGGTAAGGCCTTCCATCAGGTTAAACTCGATGTAAGTATTGCCGAGCAGACGCCAGGAGTCAGACTGGCGGCGGTCGTTGTCCAATACAAAACGCTGGTTGGGAATACCGTTGGAAATAACGTCTACGTTGGCGCCGCGGCCCAGTGAGCGCGGGTTGGCATCGTCGATGTTGTAACCCGTAGGATCGTTGGGGTCGTAAACTTCAACGTTCGGCAACATACGGATCACTGCGAAGGTGTTACCGGAGAGGTTGTTAGAGCCGGTCAGCGGGCCTCTGTTGCGCTGTTGCGTAACGCCGCTGTTGAAACCTACTTTCAGCCAGTTGTTAACTTTCTGCTCCAGGTTGGCGCGGAAAGAATAACGGCGCAGGTCGTTGGAAACAGCAATACCCTGCTGATCGGTGAAGCCCAGAGACAGGAAGTAGCTGAGTTTGTCAGTACCGCCGGTAACAGAGAAAGAGTGGCTCTGTTGAGCGCCCGAGCGGAATACTTCATCCTGCCAATTGGTGTTAACGATGCTGCCGTCGGGGCGGGTTTGCAGGTTGGCAACCGGGTTGGCGCCCGAGTTGGTGTACTTTTCGTTGTTGATCGTCACGAAGTCTTCTGCTTCCAACAGATCGAACAATTGTACTGCTTTTGCACTACCGTAGAAAGCATCGTAGTTGAACTTGGCCTTACCCGACTTACCGCGCTTGGTGGTGATCAGGATAACGCCGTTGGCAGCGCGTGAGCCGTAGATAGCCGTAGCGGCGCCGTCTTTCAGTACTTCGAAAGATTCAATGTCGTTCGGGTTGATGTCGGCCAAAGCGTTGGCAGGCGTAAAACCGCCCACGTTGCCGCTGATAGCAGGCACACCGTCAATAACGATCAACGGCTGCGTACCCGAAGAAATCGAGTTAACGCCGCGCACGCGAATCTGAGGCGCAGCGCCCAGGATACCCGAGGTGTTCTGTACCTGCACGCCGGCGGCGCGGCCGGCCAATTGCTGTACAAAGCTGGGCGAAGCCAGGTTGGCGATACTCTCTCCCTTGACCTTGGAAATCGAGCCGGTTACGTCTCTTTTAGCCTGAGCGCCATAACCTACTACCACCACTTCATCCAGGCCGATACCGGAAGCCAGTTTGACATCGATGATGTTGGAGGCGCCGATAGCCACTTCCTGCGTGGTGAAGCCGGTGTAGCTCACAACAAGAGTGGTAGCATCAGCCGGAACGTTAACGGAGTACTTACCGTCAACATCGGTGACCGTACCGGAGGTCGTACCTTTCACCAGGATGCTGGCGCCGATCAACGGCTGTCCATCCTGGTCAGATACTGAGCCGGTTATCGTGCGCTGAGCCAGGGTGATAGTGGCACAGCACAGGATCAGCGCAAAACTGAATAAGAGTTTTTTCATAATTAATCCATAATTTGGTTAACTAATTTGGAAAATGAGCAACATCATAAATAGATGGCTGCTACTTATATACTTACAGCAAACCCGACTATCGAGCCTGCCGGTTGTATATCCAAACAAAAGTAGTGTCGCACTCGCTGAAACCTGCATTGCGAGGCGTTGATGTTCACGGGATTATGTTCAAAAACAATAAGAATGGCCAAGGATATCCTTGTTTTGCCGCATGCCCTTGAGTGGGGCTTCATTTTGGCGCGGCTTTGACTCACTTTTCATCAACAATTCAACAGTAAAACAAACATTCGTTTGTAAGCGTGTCCACCAAAGTTAAAACTTTTTTATGACTCCGCCCGCTTTGTTTTATATTAATTCCCGGGGTTAGACAAACGCCAATCTGATTGAAAACGATCGCAAAATTAAAAGTGCTGCCTGTATTTTGCAATGATTTCCGCGCCCGCTCGGCTGATAGTTTTACTATTACATTGATTATGTGCGTTTTCTATTTGCAAAAAAGTTGGCGCTTTTTACATTTCCATGACAATTCAAACGCTGCCGTCAGTCTACTTTAATGGTTTTGACCTCGCCGGTGGGGGTCAACCACACAAATTCTTTTTTAACCTGGGTCTTCACTGCCGGCTGACGCTCGGGCAAGGTGAAACGCGCCACCAGGTTGTATGAAAACTGAATAGCGGGCTCCAGAATTTCGGGATTGACTACAATATCATAGTCATTGGCCGGTACGGCATTGTAAAAGCGCAGCACGGGTTTATCAGCCGTTTGTATGATAGCGTTGCTTTTTTCCATGTAATCCAGTCCTTGCGCGGAATAGGCCTGGTAGGTTTCATAACGATTGATGGGATAGGCCACCCAGGCATTTTCGGCCGTGATCAGGTAGGCCGAGTCGAGTTGCAAACCAATAAGCCGGTATTGCGCCGTTATGGTTTTGAGGTAATCAAAGGTGAGTTTGCGCAATTGGGTATACACCGACTGCTGATCTTTGATGAAATAATCAACTTTGACAATGTCATAGATTTCCTGCCGGGCGGCGGCGGTTACGATCTGCTCCAGCAAAGCAGGGTTGGCGTATCGAATGTGGATATTTTTTTGAAGTTCAAATCCTTTGGGTATTTCGGTGTAGGTTTTTTTTGAAAATATTTTTTTGCTGACATCGTATTCGTATTTGGGCAGGAAGTTGACCATGTCGACGTACAGGTCGGATTCGGCAATACCCAGGCCTTTTAATGCCGCTATCAACCCGTTGAGTCTTGTGTTTAATAATTCGTTGGTTTCTTCAGCGGTTTTTCCCGTTTGCGATAAAGTAAATATCGCCGTATAAGCTTCTGCCTGGCGGTTATACAAGGAGTTGATGCTGATTTCCATTACGTTGCCGTCGAGTATGGCGGCAGCTTTGGGGACTCCTCTGTATTGGGCATTGACGTTGATGTTCTGGTATGTTTGTTGCTGCTGTGCATAATTGCCCATGACCTGGGCATTCACCATTGCTACTGTAAGCTGGCAAACAAGCGCTAATAACAAATTACGGGTTTTCATGATGCTTATTATTTGTATGCAAGATAGCCATTTTTGGAGAAGTAATTATCTATGGCAGACGGTTCATCCCAACATCCATCATCTTACATCCTACTCCTCCGTAACCGGATCGTAATTTAACACCGGCGCCAGCCAGCGTTCGGCGGTAGCGGCAATCATACCTTTGCGGCGTGCGTAGTCTTCCGCTTGATCTTTGCCAATTTGTCCCAATCCAAAATAGGCGGACTGTGGGTGGGCAAAATACCATCCGCTAACCGAAGCCGCGGGATACATGGCGCAGCTTTCGGTAAGTTGCATACCAATGCGCGCTTCTACATCCAGCAATGTCCACAAAGTGCGTTTTTCGGTGTGTTCCGGGCAGGCCGGATAGCCGGGAGCGGGGCGGATACCCTGGTATTGTTCGTCGATGAGGGCGTTGTTGTCGAGGTTTTCCAGAGAGGCATACCCCCAGTATTCGCGGCGCACCCGTTCGTGCATACGTTCGGCCAGGGCTTCGGCCAGGCGATCGGCCAGGGCTTTGAGCATGATGGCGTGGTAGTCGTCGTGTTGGCTTTCAAACTGCTCGATCCATTTTTCGATACCGATGCCGGCGGTGACGGCAAAAGCGCCGATATAGTCGCCGGGGCCGCCGGCTTTGGGCGCAACAAAATCGCTCAGGCAAAAATTGGGCCGGCCCTCGGCTTTTTGTACCTGCTGGCGCAAATGGTGCAACGTAGCCAGCACAGTTGTTCGCGAATCATCGCTATAGAGTTCAATATCGTCGCCGATACTGTTGGCGGGGAACAGGCCGACTACTGCCCGGGCCGTCAGCCATTTTTCGTCGACAATTCGTTGTAGCAGCTTGCGCGCATCGTTGTATAATTTTCGGGCTTCAACGCCAATCACATCATCTTCAAAAATAGCGGGATATTTGCCTGCCAATTGCCAGGAGGAGAAAAACGGCGTCCAGTCGATATAGTCGACGAGTTCAGCCAGGGAATAGTCTTCAAATGTCGTAATGCCCATCCTGGCCGGGCGCGGGGGCTGGTACCCCTGCCAGTCAATTTTTACCCGGTTTTCGCGGGCTTGTTCCAGGGTTAGAAAATTTTTCCCCGACTGGCGGCGGGCGCGTTGCTCCCTGATGAGGGCATAATCTGCTTTGGTATCGAGAATGTAGTTGCTGCGGGTATTCTCGTCGGCGCTGAGCAGCGCGCCGGCCACGGCTACGCTGCGCGAGGCGTCGAGTACGTGTATGACGGGACCGCTGTACTGCGGTTCTATTTTAACGGCGGTATGCGTTTTTGAGGTAGTTGCCCCGCCTATGAGCAGGGGAACCTTAAATCCGCGGCGCTCCATTTCGCGGGCGACATGCACCATTTCGTCGAGCGAAGGGGTGATGAGGCCGCTGAGCCCGATGATGTCGGCCTGGCGTTCAATAGCGGCGTCGAGGATGCGGTCGGCAGGGGTCATTACACCCAGATCGATGATTTCGTAGTTGTTGCAACCCAGCACCACGCCGACGATATTTTTACCGATGTCGTGCACATCGCCTTTAACAGTGGCCAGCAATATCCGTCCTTTGGCCGAACTGCCGCCGGCGGCTTTTTCCGCTTCGATAAAAGGGGTGAGGTAACCCACGGCTTTTTTCATGACCCGGGCGCTTTTGACTACTTGAGGCAGGAACATTTTGCCTTCGCCGAACAAGTCGCCGACCACGTTCATTCCATCCATCAGGGGGCCTTCGATGACGGCCAGCGGGGAGGGATAGTGCAGGCGGGCTTCTTCCACATCTTCTTCGATATAATCGGTAATACCTTTCACCAGTGCGTGGGTGATGCGCTGCGCCACCGGGTGCTCGCGCCAGGCGAGGTCTTTGTGGAGCGTGCGGCCGCCGTCGTCTTTTACCTGTTCTGCATAAGCGGTGAGGCGCTCTGTGGCGTCGGGGCGGCGGTTAAACAGCACGTCTTCTACGAGTTCGAGCAGGTCCTTTGGAATTTCTTCGTACACGTCGATCATACCTGCATTGACGATGCCCATGTCCATGCCGGCATGAATAGCGTGGTATAGGAAGGCGGAATGCATGGCCTCCCGCACCCTGTCGTTGCCGCGATAGGAAAACGAAATATTGCTGACGCCGCCGCTGATTTTAGCGCCGGGGCACAATTGTTTGATACGGCGCGTAGCCTCGATATAGTACAGCGCGTAATTGTTGTGTTCTTCAATACCTGTGGCTACTGCAAAAATATTGGGGTCAAAAATGATATCCTGCGGTTTGAACCCTACTTGCTGAGTAAGAATGCGATACGCCCGCACGCAAATGTCTACTTTGCGCTCAATGGTATCGGCCTGCCCTGCTTCATCGAAGGCCATCACAATCACGGCTGCTCCATAGCGGCGCACCAGTTTGGCCTGGCGGATAAACTCGGCTTCGCCTTCTTTGAGGGAAATCGAGTTGACCACGCTTTTGCCCTGTACGCATTTGAGGCCGGCTTCAATGACGGGGAACTTCGAAGAATCGATCATAATGGGCAGTTTGGCAATATCGGGTTCGGACATGACCAGGTTCAGAAAGTCGGCCATAGCCTTTTCCGAATCGAGCATGCCCTCGTCCATGTTGACGTCGATGATCTGTGCGCCGCCTTCCACCTGATGCTGGGCGACTGCCAGCGCCGCCGCATAGTCGCCCGATTTGATAAGTCGGGCAAACTGCCTTGAGCCGGTTACGTTGGTGCGCTCGCCTACATTGACGAAGTTGGTATTGGGTCGAATAATAAGCGGCTCCATACCGCTGAGCATGGTATACGCCGGCTGTGTGGGGATGACGCGGGGCGGCAGACCTTTGACGCCCTCGCACATGGCCCTGATGTGGTCGGGGGTGGTGCCGCAACAGCCGCCGATAATATTGACAAACCCGCTGAGCGCAAAATCGCGGATATAAGCCTTCATTTCCTCGGCGCCCTGGTCGTAAGCGCCAAACTCGTTGGGTAGCCCGGCATTGGGGTAGGCGCTGACAAAGCAATCGGCTATCATTGATAGCGATTCGAGGTGGGGGCGCATCTCTTTGGCGCCCAGGGCGCAGTTGAGGCCCACGCTGAGCAGTCGGGCATGGCTGATGGATATCCAGAATGCTTCCACGGTTTGCCCCGATAAAGTGCGGCCGCTTGCGTCGGTGATCGTGCCCGAAATCATCAGGGGCATATCGAGCCCGCGTTCTTCCATCAGTTGGTCGATGGCAAAAATGGCGGCTTTTGCGTTAAGCGTATCAAAAATCGTTTCTACAAGCAAAATATCGGCCCCGCCGTCGACGAGTCCGCGGGCCTGTTCATAATACGCCGCTTTGATCTCGTCGAAACCAACTGCGCGAAAGCCGGGGTTATTCACATCGGGCGAGAGTGAAGCCGTTTTATTGGTAGGCCCCAATGCGCCGGCCACAAATCGAGGTTTGGAGGGATCTTTTTGCATAAAATCATCCGCCTCTCGCCGGGCAATGCGGGCGGCCTCCAGGTTGAGCTCGTATACGTATTCTTCCATGCCGTAATCGGCCTGTGAAATTGACGTCGCGTTGAAGGTATTGGTCTCGATAATATCAGCGCCGGCTTCGAGGTAAGCCCGGTGTATTTCGCCGATGATCTGGGGCTGCGTCAAACAGAGGATATCATTGTTGCCCTTGATATCGCGGTGATAATCGGCAAAGCGCTGCCCCCGGTAATCCGATTCGCCGAGTTTATAGCGTTGAATCATCGTGCCCATGGCGCCGTCGAGCACCAATATGCGTTCGCGAAGTAGTTGTTCCAGCGTAGCTTTTGCGGAAGAAGCAGACATATTCACAGATTATAGTGATTTGCAGGATGTACAGGATTAATTAACTTGAATACACATGTATACCTGTTGTTATCGCAAAGCACTTTATGTTTTGTTGCCTTTTAAAAAATGATAATACCCGGGGTTAAAAATGCATAAAGAGGCTAGTAAGTTTATTGCCCACGCGGCAAAGTTACATTATCTCCCCAAAAACACGAATATGCATGCCATTCACGGAAAACGATCTTCCTTTTCGGGGATTTTTATGAAATTTGCCGCACGAATTCAACAGGCATGTTAGCAGAAGATTTTATTCCCGTAGGTTTTGTCCGCAAAGCGCACGGCGTTTACGGCGAGATGCGGTTGCAGGTGCGCGAGGTCTTCATCGACGATGTGCTGGAAGCGAAAGTATTGTTTATTCGTCGCCAGGGCCGGCCTGCTCCTTATTTTATCGAATCAATCCGCGATGCAGGCAATATCATTGTCAAACTTGAGGGCGTCAATACGCCCGAAGCCGCTAAAACCCTCAACGGCAGCGAGTTGCTGATGCGCAGGGAAGATATCGGACACAACTGGCAAGAAGACGAAGAGGCGCCCCTACCCTATGCCGCATTACAAGGCTATACCATAGTAGACCAGGAAAAAGGCGACATCGGCGTAATAGAAGAGGTTATAGACCTGCCACAGCAGGCGCTGGCTGCCTTGCAATTCGAAGGCCGCGAAGTGTTGATCCCCCTCAACGAACATTTTATTCAGTCTGTCGACCATACCCGCCGCCGGCTTGTTATGGAGCTCCCCGAGGGCCTGCTGGAGTTGTAAGAGATCAACGTTGCGACCATTGTGCAGAAGGGGGCATTTCTGCGACTTTGTGACCGTGCGCGGGAGGATCGCCCCTTTTAGGGGCCGGGGGCGCGGGAAAGCGACTTGGCCACTGCTCCCAAGCCTTAGTGGTACTTCGTGCCCTTTGAGTCTTGGTGGTAAAAAACCGGGGCATAAACTATATCTTTAACACAAAGGCGCAAAAACCACACAAAGGCACAAAAGTTTTGCCCTTTTTATTGGACTGTTGGGACGCGACTGTGCATAAACCAATAAACTAATAAACAAGCCTACAACGCAGAACCTACAACCCACAAACCTGCAACCAACCCCCCACAGGGCATTTTGCCTTTAGCCATAAAGTCAGCTATTAGACTAAAAACATTCGTGAAAATTAATACCAAACCGCTTATGTTTGAGCTATTAATAATACGCCTAATATGAAGTTACAATTACTTGCACTCCTTTTCAGCGCAATAGCGGTTTGTTCTTACGCGCAACCTTTGCCTTGCGTCAATCCGGCCATGATGACTTCTACCTGCGCGCCGGCGTGCATCATTTGCGATATTGACGGTTTTACCGGGATTAACAACAGCAATGTGCAAGGCCAGGCGCCTCCCGGTTTTTGTACTACGCAGGTTCACCATATGCAGTGGATTGCTTTTATTGCCGGTACGCCGAATTTGAAGCTGCAAGTGCAAGTATTTAATTGCCAACTGGGGTTTGGCCTGGAAATCGGCATTTATCAAAGCCTAAACTGTCAGAATTTTACGCTGGTATCGCAATGCAACACCGATGTCGACAATAATACAACCGCTATTTTTACCAATACGGTACCGCTGACCGTCGGGCAATACTATTATTTTGTAATGGACGGCAGCGGCAACGATGTGTGTAATTACACCATTACCGTTCTGGAAGGAAGTACAGAGGTAGCCCCCCTAACCGTAACAGGCGAAATCAACGGCCCCGCCGACGGTTGTACGGGCACCTCCAGCCAATTTACTACCGATACGATTGCGGGCGCTACACAGTACAAATGGACGCTGAACAACACCCCTATCGGAACCAACCAGTCGGTAAACGTCAACTGGACGGCAACCGGCACTTACCAGCTTTGCGTGACAGCCGCCAACGCATGCGATGAGGCTACGCCTACCTGCAAAACGATTATCATAGAAGATATTCCCCCAACTATCATCGAGCAGGCTATTTGTGAAAATGATTGCTTCCAGGTTGCGGATACGACCCTGTGCGACCCCGGCATTTACGAATTCCATTATACGGTGGCCGGCGGTTGCGATAGTATGGTACAGGTGATCTTAACCGAAAATCTCATAATCGAAACCGACCTGACTTTTAATATCTGCGAAGGCGATAGCATACCTATCGGCAATATGTCTTTTTCACTGCCGGGGTTATACGACGTAGCGCTAACCTCTGTGAACGGCTGCGATAGTATTATTCACCTCACGCTGAATAATATTATTTGCGAAATGCAGGGCAGTATTCAGGCTACGCCGGTGCGATGTTTTGGAGAAAGCTCCGGTGCGCTTGTTTTTTCCATTACTGACGGCACGCCGCCTTTTACCTATACCTGGGCCCGCACCAATGGCGCCCCTGCCGGCGCCGGCGGGCTCGCCAATGTCAACCAACAGCAAACCATCAGCAACCTGCCGCCGGGGGTTTACCTGGTCACTATTGCCGACGCCTTTGGCAACGACGTAGTGCTCATCGCAGAAATTGAGGAACCGCCTTTGCTGGCATTAATGTGGAGTTTCTCCGATTACAACGGTTTCCCCGTGTCTTGCTTCGGCGGCCAGAACGGTCTGCTGGAAGCCCTGCCGCAAGGCGGCACGCCGCCCTATAGCTACGTTTGGAATACCGGCAATACGGCTTATCAACTCGCAGGTATACCCGCCGGGGGCTATTCCGTGACGGTCACCGACAGCCGCGGATGCCTCGTCAACGGCGATAATACCCTCGAAGAACCGGCAGCGCTGGTATTAAGCGCCGTTTTTACCGACCCCAATTGCGACGGCCCCGAAACGGGTAGCGCGCAAGTATCATCGGCGAGCGGCGGCATTTTGCCTTATCAATACGAACTCAAAGGATCAGGCCTGGGCGATGAAACGTTGTTTTCCGGCTTGACGGAAGGCGCCTACACGCTGATCGTACAGGACGCCAACGGTTGTACCGCCGATACGACGGCCCAACTCGTAGCCGCCCTTATTCCGCAAATTGATGCCGGCGAAGATGTGATCATTGAATTGGCCGAAAGTACACCCTTGCGGGTTATCAGCAACGTATTGCCCGATACGATCCAGTGGTCGCCGCCGTATAACCTGTCGTGTACCGACTGTCCCGACCCCGTTGCCGGCCCCTATCGCACGACTACCTACACCGTCAGCGTAACCTCTGTTGACGATTGTGTGACTACCGATAGCGTAACCGTACTGGTAGCCAAAATCAGGGATGTATTTGTCCCCAACGCTTTTAGCCCCAACGCCGACGGCATCAACGACCAGCTCAGCGTCTTTGCAGGCCCGGAAGTGCGATTGGTCAAATCCTTGAAAGTATTCTCCCGCTGGGGCGAACTGGTATACGAGCAACGCGATTTTGCGCCCAACGATTCCAGCAAGGGTTGGAACGGCGAATTCAGGGGCAAACCCATGCCCCAGGGCATTTTTGTTTATATAATGGAATTGGAATTTGTAGATGATGAAGTCATCAGCGTGGAGGGGGATGTGATGTTGATCAGGTGATTTAGGTCCTTATTTGGAAACTCTGCATTCAATTATTTTGTTAAATTTGTAATCATCTTACCGTTATTATTATGAGACAAATTGTAATAAATATTGAAGATAGTCACTATGCACTGTTAATCCAGTTTTTGCGCACGTTGGATTACGTCAAGGTTGTTACGTCAACTCCTGATGATAAAGGTTCTTCTCAAATCATTCCCTCGTATGACTTTTCAGATATTGCAGGTAAACTAAAATGGACTGGGGATGCCGTTGAAGAACAAAGAAAAATGAGAAATGAATGGTAGATATTTTTTAGACACCAATGCTATCATTGCCTTACTACAGGGGAATGATAACTTAATTTCTTTGTTGCATAATGCAACGTGGGTAGGTGCATCGGTTATTTCTGAACTCGAATTTTTTGCATTTCCAGACATGACTCCAAATGATGAAATATTATTTTCTATTCTAAAAAACAGAATTGATATAGTTAGCCTGGATAGTGCAAATACTTCATTATTATTGAAAATAATTCAGATAAGGCGAACCAAACAAATAAAGCTACCTGACGCCATTATTGCAGCCTCAGCAGTCCAATCAAATAGTGCGCTTGTGAGTAACGACGGTATTTTCAGGAATTTTTCAAATCTTGAATTAATAACTTTTTAGTAAATCCAGGTATACACTCCCTTCAAAAAAACCATCGTATCCACGCCATCGGCGTAATCCCAAAGGGCTGGTTGCTGAGCCTGGCCGAAAGGCACAAGCGGGAGGTCTAATTCGGGGAAATTGCCCACAATACATTGTATTTCATCGCGGCGGGCGTCGAGGGTTTGGAGCAGGTTTTGCGGCGAGTCGTAGTATTCGTAGTAAAGGCCGGCGATATGCGATTGCAGCGATTCGCTTTCGGTGAGTATTACGCTGCCGTTGGCCATATGCGGCACGCGGTTGAGTATAAAAATCGCGATATTATAATCGAAATTGTGCTTGTATTTGTCGTGTAAAATCACTTGCCGGTATTCGTGCAGCGCTTCCAGGAGGGGTTCAAATTGGTAATTGCGTGGGACATACAGTTTGGCTACGCTTCGGCAGCCCAGCCCGAAAAACCGGGTCACATCATCGCCCAGCGCCAACAATTCTGCCTGTGATTCGTTGCCGGTTAATACGGCTACCGCGTTGCGGTTGTGCCGGATGATGTGGGGGTAAGCGCCGAAATAAGCCTCAAAGTACCTGGCCGAGTTATTACTGCCGGTAGCGATCACGGCGTCAAAACCGCTGAGCCGCTCCACGATTTCAAAATAGCCGGCGGCGCGTTCGTCGAAGCGGGCCAGCAATTTCAATAAATAGGGTAACACATAAGGGTCTTTATCCGACAACTTGATTTGCGCTTTGTGCCCTGCGGCAAAAACGCATAATATATCGTGAAACCCCACCAACGGAATATTGCCGGCCAAAACCAATCCGACCTTTTTCGGCGGCGCTTCGGTCGTCTCCGGCAAATCATAGGGCGCCAGCCATCGTTCCAGCAGCTGTTTATCGAGAAAATGAGTGGCGATGGCATCGATGGCGCGCTGCTGGTTGTCGGGCGTAAACCAGGCATTATTGTATAAAGTGCGCTGAATAAGCGCGTGCAGGTATTCGTCGTCGTTGGCGGCGAGGTGGCGGCCAAGCGCTGCCAGCGCGTCGATTCGTTGGGCGAGGGTCATCATTTAAACTTTGCCGATTTGCGTTCTTCTACGTAGGCGCGCCACATATCGAGCCCTTCCTGAAAATCTTCGGGCAATTCGCATTCAAATTGCATCCACTGGCCGGTGATGGGGTGCTCAAACCCCAGCGATTTGGCGTGCAGGGCCTGTCGCGGCAACACCGTAAACACTTTTTCAACAAATTGCTTGTACCTGCTGAATACCGTGCCCCGCACTATGCGGTCGCCGCCGTAGCGGTCGTCGCTAAACAGCGGATGGCCGATGTATTGCATGTGTACCCTGATCTGGTGGGTTCTGCCCGTTTCGAGATTACATTGAACCAGACTAACGTAGTACATGCGCTCGAGCACTTTGTAGTGGGTGACGGCCCACTTGCCGTCTTCGCCTTCCGGAAATACGGTGAATAAATGCCGGAAACGCGGGTTGCGCCCTACGTTTCCCACAATCGTTCCTTCGTCGTCTCTGGGCTCTCCCCAAATCAGGGCCAGGTAAGTGCGCTCTATAGTATGGTAAAAAAATTGCTTGGCCAGGTGGGTCATGGCGTATTCCGACTTCGCAATTACCATGATCCCCGATGTGTTTTTATCAATGCGGTGTACCAGGCCTACGCGATCTTCGTAATTGCCTTCCATCACCGGCAAGTTGCGAAAGTGGTAGGTAAGCGCATTGACGAGGGTGCCCTTAAAATGCCCTATGCCGGGATGTACCACCATACCCGCGGGTTTGTTGATCACCAGCACGTGGTCATCTTCATAGATGATATTCAGCGGTATATTTTGCGGGATGATCCTGAAAGGCTCCGACATCGCCCGCGGTACTACCAGCGAAATCTGCTGCCCCGCCCTGATCTTGAAGTTGGGCTTCACCGGCTGGTCGTCTACCCTGATAGCCCCGTTTTTCAGGCCCGTTTGAATGCGGTTGCGCGAAACCTGGGGCAGGCGGTCGGTAAGAAACTTATCGATCCGGATGGACGCCTGCCCTGGATCAACTACAATGACTTGGTAATTCTGAAAGTCATCGGATGATTGGTCATTGTCAATTGGTTCTTCCTGCATAATTTCGACACCGGGTGTTGTTTGGGCTTAATTCGACTGCGATTATACGCTTATAAACCGTTAACGCTCAAAAATAGTTGTTGTTTCTTTTTTTTGGGTTTGAATTATTGAATTATTCATTCATTTTTCTGTCAAAACCAATTACTTCATGAATAATAAACTTGAATTCGGATCGCTTTGCGTGCAGGAGTGGAGTGAGATGCGCACTACTCACCCCCACCAATTGCCCATTTATGCCACTTCTTCGTTTGTGCTCGACGATTTGGAACACGGCATTGATGTCTTCGCAGGCAGAGCAAAAGGCCATACTTACAGCCGCTACG
>JRYG01001676.1_pt1 | contig 16934 bp, 7 predicted proteins | sample 235341 | NCBI WGS metagenome assembly JRYG01 (sample SAMN03074218, study PRJNA261478) | activated sludge metagenome | biome: Wastewater Treatment Plant; feature: Wastewater; material: Activated sludge; isolation source: activated biomass of a wastewater treatment plant treating hydrocarbon... ... | reverse complement strand
GTAGTCGAAGAACAAACGCAGGCTGAGACGCTTATTCAGCTTATATTCTGCCGAAGGCGACAACGACAGTGCGTAATTGCCTCGCGTGGGTTCGGCCGGGCTATCGTCAAGCTTGTGGGCCAGGGTGACGTCGTCGCGGATCGAGAAATTACACTGGATGTCCAAATCACGTCCCTGTAACTGGCCGCTGCGACCACCCTGCTGGTTCCGGTTTTGGTTCTGATCGGGCTTCTGCTCTTTTTCGTCCTGCTTGGGCTTTTTAGCGCCTTTTTTCTTGCTGCCTGTGAGGAAGGGAATGTCGACATTGCGCAGCAGATAACCAAATCCAATCGTAATTTCCTTGGTCTGCGTTTCTGCCAGAAGGCGGTTCACGGTACTCAGGGCCAGGTTGCGCGACTTCTTGTAGTCAGCGTTAAACGATATACCGTTCTGCAGGGTAGCCTCTACTGCGATAAGCGGAGAGAAGGCCTCCTGGATGACGATCTCGGGAATTTCGAGACGGGCAAAGAAGTTGCCCGACAAGGTGTCGCGGCTGCCGTTGCTGCGGTTAGCCAGGTAGTCCAAACCGGTGCGATAACTGTTGATGGTCATCGTGCTCTTGTAGGCGTGAGAAATGTTGAAGTTGCTGAAGATGTTTTTAAAAAGTGGTATTTTACTCAGCCCGTTATAAGTAAGTCGCCAGTTGAGCTTCGGCAGGGTTTTGAATAAATCGAGGTTGATACTGCGGGCGTCCTGTTTGGTATAGGCGGCGATAAAGGCCGGTATCATAATGTCCTGCTGGTTTTTGCCATAACCATCCGTATACCCCAACTGACCGAGGTTGGGATCGGTGTGAAGCCCTGTGCCCAGCCGCTGCGACAGGATAAGCTGGTTGGCCTCGAAGGTGCGGAACAAATCGATGATTTCTTGCCGGCTATCCTGGAACAAGGTCTGCAATGCCGAATAGGTCACGGTCATCGAGCCCATCTGGGTAGGCACAGCGTGCGCATAATCGACGATGCCGTTGCTGGTGGTGTCTTTGAAAGTCTCCGTGTGATTTTCGGTGTAGGTTTTATTGGCTTCGATTTCTACCCGGAAATCGCGGAAAGGCTCCAGGGTAAGGCGACCGTCATAGGTCTGGGAGTAATCCTGTACAACATCCTGGTTGAGATACAAACTGGTGGTCAGCCAGTTGCGGTTTCTGTAGAGCCAGTCGCGGTCTTCCTGGTATTAATCGGGTTCGCGCAGGGTGCGGATGGTGGGTTGCATACCCGCCACAAAATCCCATCCCGGAGCGCCGAAGCCCGATTCCATGCCCAGGATATTGGAGCGGGGCATAAAGCCGGGCACGACGGTGCGGAATTGTTCGGTATAAGTGACCCTGGCTTTTCGCAATAGCAATAAAGGCCGGATAAGGATGCGTTCTGCCACGCTGGGTTCCGTATCCTTTTTCTTGGCTGTTTTTTTGTCTTTACTGTCCTTATCGCCGCCGGCATCGATTTCCTGCCCTTTGTCGTCCGACTTGGCGCCAGGTTTTTCTTTGCCTTTGCCCTTGGGCGCGGCCCCCCTGTTGATTTTTTTAAGATACCCAATTTGGTCGTACAGTTTGTCGAAACTCAAATCGGCGTTGATAGAGCGGGTTTGCCGGTTCTGGATGACATTACCGAGGCTATCGACGTTGAGGGCGGCAGCGTTCCATGCATAACCGGCCTGATATTGCGCCCTGATCTGGATCCAGTCCATAAACGGCAATAAACGCAACGGCAGGTTGTAGCTGATATTGATATCGTGTTTGTACAATTTCGGGCGACCCAGATCGCGGATGTTGTTCCAGATGCTATCGCGGCGGAATTTGCGGATATCGCCAATATTCGGGTCTTCGAGCATGGCCACTTCGTCGGGTTCGTCGATAACCGCGTTGTTATTGGCGTTGAAACTGACTTTAAGCGAGCGGGTGAGGTCCCACTGCAAGGTATAATCGCGATCCCAGGTAAAACGCTTGTTAAAGAAGGTATTGAACCTTTCGTCGACGCCGGCAAAGCGATAACGCGTAGTAGTGAAACTTCTATCCATTAATGTGCTGAAGGTCAGCGTATTGGGCAGAGGGTTCAGATTGAGTTCTTTAATGAGTTTGAGGTACTTGTCGTCTTTGATCACTTTTTTAAACGGCTCGATATACTTGGCCGGCCGGGTATAGGTATAATTAATCCCTCCGGTATAGCGTTTCTGCCGGTCAAATTCGATAATAGCGTCGCGTCGGTCGGTTTCGGTATAGCCGTAGCTGGCGCTAAAGTTTTCGATATCCCAGGGTTTTGGCGCGCTGGGCTTGCCTCCGCCGCCTGCGCCGCCACCACCGCCTCCGCCGCCGCCGGTACCGGTACCGCCGCCGCCGCCGCCGCGCTCCTTGCGCACGTTGGTGAAGTTAAAGGTGGTGATATTGGTTACCTCTTGCGCCTGAACCCGCAAGGAATCGCGTTCCTGCGGAGAATCAGCGGCTTTGAGTTTATCGCGGAGAATCACGTCAAGGTCGTAGGGGTCGAATTCGGGGGTACGGGTGGTATTAGACCTTTGCGCGTAGAATGGAATTTTGATATTCCACTTTTCCGGCAGGAATTTATTCAATTCGACATTGGCGGCCAGGTCGTAGCCGGTTACGCTTTCACGGCTGCGTTCGTGCACGCGGTCGTCGAGGGCGCCGAAGCCTATGGAGTTAAAATTGCCCGCCAGGGTAACGTTGCCCAGATCGGCCAATTGCATATCAACACGGGCAATAGCCGCTACGCCGCCGCGCTCGTCGAGGCCGGAGAGGCGTAATTCGTTGGCCCAAACTTCTGCCCGGTAGGAGGCGCCGTCGCCGGTATACGGATTTCGCACGCCGATCATGGCCACTTTTACGTAACCGAGGTTGGGATTTCCTTTTACTTTGATGACATGCGACAACGCAGGATTGGAGGGATCCAGCACCCGCACGTATTCCGCGGTGGCGCTGCCGCCTGTTTGGTTGCGCTCTTCCTTGAGCTGGCGCAGCAGCTTGAGTTGGAAGTTAAATTCGTTTTCAACGCGCCATACTTCCTGCTTGTAGCGGGGGTCGCTGGGAGGCAGGCCGGTGACGGCGTCGGGGTTTGACATCGTAAGCGGAATCTCGTATTCGTAGTAGTTGTTCTGGAAGTCGCTGCCCAGGCGCATAAACACGCGCAGGCCGCCGTCGGGCACGTCGCGGTCGGGGGCTTCAGCGTGGACAAACATCTGGAGTTTGTCATAAACGCGCATGTCGGCTTCTGTGATTTTGAATACCGCGCGCGCGTCGCCGTCGCAAAGGCCGTTGAGGCGCAACGAAAGCGATTGTTCGTTTTGCAGCGCCTGGAAGACGCCCAGCGAGCGCTCGCGCTGAATGCCCTGCGGCAGAGTATAATTAAAAGGCAGGCGACTGCTGTTTTCTTCGATGTTGACGGCGTCGATTTCAAAGTTGGTTTCCACGCCGTTGCAGTTGTCGGGCACGCCGTTGATATCACGGCCTGTGAGGTCCTGGGTGTATCGACGCCACTGGTTGCGCACCAGCTCGAGTCGGGCAAAGCGGAGGTAAGTTTCCGTTTTGAAGCCCCGCATGTACATACGCATGAAAAGGATGGAGCGGAAGTCGAGAATACCGCCCACGCTCTTTTTATTAGGCGTATTGAGCGGAATACGGAATCGATACCAGATACGGCCGTTGCCGGCTTCGATGCGGTCGGTGATGAAGGGTGTGCGGCTGCGGTCTACCTCCCGGCGGTTGAAGGGGTCGACGTACAACGGAATTTCGTATTGGAAATAAGATTCCGATTCGTTGAGCGAGAAGTCCTGGTTGAGGTCTTCCATATCGGGTGTGTTGGTACCCGACTGGCGCTCCAGGTTGCCGGTATTAGATTGCGAGTTGCCCTGGGGGTTGTTGAAGTCGCGGTAACGCTGCTTAATGCCGTCAGCGGAGCCGAAACTGCTGTGGCGGTAATAGCGGAAGTTGTCGTTGGCTGGGTCTGTTGCTACTTTATCGCCCACCTGAGGGTTAATAGCCCTGATAGCATTGACCCAACTCCCGAATTTTCGTCGCTCGCCTTCGTCGTTGAGGCCGTCGAGGCCTACATCCTGAACTTCGCGGGTGCCGGGCGAGTTGTCAAATGCGCGGGTATAGGGCACGCGGCGGGGCACCACCGACCACAGGGTGCTGTCTACCTCGCGATCGGGGTTAATATCGCTGGGCAATCCGTGTTCAAAAAACTGGCGCGAGTCTTTGAGAATATCCTCCGAAACGTTACCCAGGTTGAGGTACAGCGTCCCCTGTTTGTCTTCGGCGTCGGGCGCCGGATTGAAGGCGTTGGTTGTATCGAGGAAGGGGCTGAGCATCCAGAATTCCACGAATTCGATGTTGGCCGACTGGAAGTCGTTGGTAGTCATGGCGCGCATGATACCGCCCCAGCGGGTTTCGGGGTCGCGCAGCACCAGCGAGTCGCCGTTGACGGAGACTCCCCGGCTGAGCCCGGCATAGCCGTTGGGCGTATCGAAGTTGTAGGGGCCGCGTTCGTTGGGGAAAAACACCATGTCAAACGGCTGAATATTGGGCGATAGCTGGTCGGGAGTCAATTGCAGGTTGGGGAATACCTCCTGTTGGGGTACCAGGCTGGTGTAGGGGTTATTGTCGTCGTTGGGGCCGCGGGCGCTGGGGTCGATGCGGTACCAGTTGATACGGGCCCGGTTGGCGCCGGAGGACAGGTTATTGGCCCGGGATTCCGGGAACAGCGGGTTGTTGTTCTGGTCGTCGTTTTGGGGTACGCTGGCCAGCACCCACTGGTTGGCGGGCACGCGCAAGTCGATACTGTTGGTACTGCCCTCGAAGTCGTCTACATAAACTACGCCGCCTTTGTCTTTATTGCTTTGGTTAATAGCGCGTGCGTGGCCGGGGTCGAGATAAGCGGCTTCGGCGCTCACGCTGATTGTTGAGGGTTGTTTGGTAGAATAAAAAGGCAGCTTGTCTACCAATTTCGTCAAAAACTGAGATTCCTTGCTAAAATTGATATCGCCGCCAAAAATGCGGTTATTGATGGGGTCTTCGCCCATATTTACCTTGGGCGTAAAGGGCCGCTCGAACAATTGCAGGAACGTAGCGCCCACGCTGAAATTTTTACTCACCTCATAATCGGCGCGTATACCGAACATCGTTTTCTGCTGGAATCCGAAAAGCGTATTGTCTTCAAAAGACACATTGATAGGCACGCCCGAGGCCAGAACGGCGTCGTTGAGAATGCGCAGGCGGCCCGTGCTGTAATCGACTTCATAATCGCGGCCCTCCTGGAGCATCTGCCCGCCGGCGGTTACGCGCACCGACCCGGGAGGAATATTGAAAGCGCCCAGCGATATTTCAGAAGAGACGCTCGATTTATAACTACCTCGTATTGAGAATCGGTTTTTCTCCGGGAATTCACGCGCCAGGAAGATCGTTTTCGAATACAATTCGGGGTAAGTAAACGTATCGCGCAGTGCGGGGTCTGTAATTTGATTGCCGATAGCCGAGCCGAAGGGTTCGAGCACGGGAAAATAGATACGCCCGTTCACGGGGTTGATCGTCACACCCGGCACGAAGTCAAAAACGCCGTCGGGCTGGGGGTCGCCCTGGGTATTGAGGCGGTCGAGGTTAAACACCCGGATAAGGGGAACGCCCTCGAGGTTGCCCTTGGGCAGAAAGCGCTTCACGCCCTTGCCTGGGTCTTCATAAAAGATATCGAGGCGAAAATCCTGGGGGTTCACCTGGTAAGCGCCAATAGAATAGACGTTTTTCATCATCAGGTCCCAGGTGGGTACGTCGGTGCGCTGGGTCATACTCTTAAGCAGCTTCACAAACAACACCTGCGAGATCTGGCGCGAGGTGTCGGTACTTACGTCGCCTGTGTTGACCGACAATTCGCCCACTTTGTAGATTTTGCCGTTGTATTTGTACTGATAGCCGACGGCGAGCACCTGGTCGGGTTGTACGTTGATATTCACCGAAATAAAGCCCAATTCGGGGTGAACGGTATATTCCGTAGATTTCAGTTTGCGGGCGCGCACCTTTTCAAAGTCGCGCGATTGCACCAAACCAAATTGCTGAGACTGGAGTACGGCCACCGACTGGTCGATATCGCGGATATCGGGTTGAGCGATAATTTTGGCGTAAAGGTCGTTGGCGTAGTTTTCGGGCAAGGGTTTGCCGCCGCCGATTTCGCGGAACCGGGGAGGGTCGTAGGTATTAACGGCGTTGGGGTTGACGATACGCTGGGGCTCACCGAGGTCGGCAAGCGCTACGATATCGCGCACGTCCTGCACCTCGTTGCGGTCGTTGGTGATCCATACTTCGAGGTTTTCGAGTTGGAAAAGCGTATTGATCTGGGGCAGGTTGCGCAGTGCGCTTTCGTACGATTCGCGGTTATAGTGGCTGAGGAAGAAGTGGCGGTTTTCGTCGTATTCGTCAGATTTGACTTCAAATTTCTGCAACTGGCTGCCACCCTGAATTTGAATATTTTCGCGCTGCGATTGTTGCTGCGACACGATGGTGGTCAGGCGCAAGTGGCCGAATTGCAACTCTGTTTTGAGGCCGAACAGGCTTTGAGCGCCCTGGATAAGCGTACCGCGCAGGGGCAGGCTTACGTTACCCGCTTCAATTTTTTTAATAATATCGTCCTCGCTAAAAAGATCGCTATTGTAGTTGAGTTTGATCTGGTTGTCAAAATTAAACGTCGCGTTATTATTGTAATTGGTAGTCAGCGTAAGCTTTTCGCCAATTTTACCGGTCACGTTCATTTGAATATTCATATCGAAATCGAACACCGTTTGCCGGCGCTGCCGTTCGGTAAGAATGGGGTTGTCGAGTCGCTGGTGGTCGACGCCGAAGGTGAGGTCGATACCGCCCTGTGGCCGGATATCGACGGTAGTGCCGCCGAAGAGCCTGTCGATGAGGCTGCTTTTCACATCAAATTTGGCCAGCGGGTCGAGGGAGCTCACGCCGGAGCCCCGGTTAACTCCGGCGAGCTGGTCAAAATACGCATCTTCCTCTTGTTTTTTACGCCAGGCGAGGTATTCGTCGAAGGTCATGTATGTCGGCGGCCGGAAATAATCGTCGCCGATTTTTTCCGTAATGATATACTGACCCGTTTCCGGGTCGAAGTCGACGTTTTGCTCCACTATCTTCGGGTCTTTCAGGTCGAAAGGGTTCTGATTGGCTTCATTGATAAAATCGCCCTGGCGATCCTGGATGGGAGGCAACGTATCCTGAACGGCATGAATATAGCCGGCTGCAAAAGGATCATCGTGAAGAGCGGGAAAAGCGCTTTTTGCGCTAACGGCGCTCCACATCACACATGCAAACAACGTAAAGGGTAATAAAAATCTCATCATAACTCCTACATGGGATTCTGGAACTGCGCCCCGGAGGGCTGGTATCCATGAAAAAAAGAAATTCTGCGAACTGCTTTGCGTTAATTACTGTTTTAAACGATAGTTGGCTTCTCATTTTGCCGGGCGGCGTAATTTTAACGTATCCCGACAATATATCATTTGTTCGCTTGTTGCCAAAGACAGGGCCGATGGCCAAACGCTGCGAAGGCCTGCGCACTGAAGTTCATTAAAAAGTATTGCGGATCACCCGCCAATATACGCGCCGGAGTCAAACCGGCGGTATGATCAATAGGGATGATCCGCAATGTGTTCTCAGGACGACAATTGTTTGAGCGCCAGCTTGATAAGTTCTTCGACGGAACGTATCCCCGGCTGTTCCCTGAGAATTTGATTGAGCGCCTTTTGCACCGGAATACGGGCAAAACCCAAAGCTACCAATGCTGATAACGCCTCTTCTCTGATTGTATTGTCTTGCGCCGAGAATACGGGCGACAATTCCCCGCCTTCTTTGACGATTTTGTCTTTCAAATCCAAAATAATGCGCTTGGCAGTTTTTGGGCCGATGCCTTTGGCATTGCGGAATGCCTGTTCGTTTTCACCCACAATCGCCGCCTTGATTTCATCGGTAGAGAGCGCTGATAGCAAAATCTGCGCCGTAGAAGGCCCAACGCCGGATACCGATAGCAGTTGCACAAAAAGCGTGCGCTCAGCATCATCGGCAAATCCAAAGAGCGTATGGCTGTCTTCTTTGATGTGAAGGTGAGTGAGCAACTTGACCTGCTCATGCGACTCGATGCGCGCGTATGTTTGCAGACTTATATTGATGTGATAGCCTATTCCTCCCGTTTCAACAATCACATAAGCCGGGTTTTTATATGTAATGAGCCCTTTGATATAAGCGATCATGCAGGTCGGTTCTCGGTTATGGGTTGTCGGTTGCGGAACATGAAGTAGAGTCCTATTGCAACAAAGGGGATACTAAGCAACTGGCCGGTGCTGAAAGCGCCGCCGAAATACTGTTCCAGACCGCCCTGGCTGTCTTTGAAATATTCCATGAAAAACCGGAACCCCCAGATGAGCACCATAAACAACCCGAAGATGTACCCCAACTTATGACGTTTACCCGTTTTCCAGTAGACGTAGTAAAGAATAAAAAAGGAAAGTAAATATGTAGCCGATTCGTAAAGCTGCACGGGGTGCCGCGGCGTTTCGTCAACACTTGTAAATACGAAAGCCCAGGGCACGTCGGTGGCGCGGCCCAGTATTTCGGAGTTCATCAGGTTGCCAAGCCGGATAAAGCAGCCGGCGAGCGCAGTAGGCACCACCACTTTATCTAAAATCCAAAGTAATGGCCGCCTGGAAGTATACCGGGAGAAAATCCACAAAGCAACGATAATTCCAATGGCGCCGCCGTGGCTGGCCAGGCCGCCCTCCCACACCATAGGAATTTCCCCCAGGTGCTTCGAGTAATAATCCCAATCGTAAAAAAATACATGACCCAGCCTTGCCCCTACTACTGCGCCGACTACCATGTAGATAAAAATCTTGTCGAGCCATATTTCGGGTTCATTCTCCGCCTTGAACATGTTTCGCACAATGTACAAGCCCGCCAGGAAACCGGCGGCAAACAGCAGCCCATACCACCGCAAAGTGAGTGGTCCAAGGTGGACTATCTCGGGCGAGGCGCTCCAGGTGATATATGCGAATAACGACGTCATGATGTCGGATTATAGCGCCGGGGGCGCCTGCTTAGTTGCCGAGGAACTTGAAGTTGTAGTTGTAAACAGCTACCACCAGAATCACGAACAACAAAAGAAACAGAAAAAAATACAACATGCAGTATCCTTTCTTTCCTACGTTATCGATGCTAGACATGGCGTTTGATTATTTTTTTTATCAAAAATTTTGCCGTTGCAAAGATGTATAATGCCGATGAATTTTTATGCCCATTTTGCTATAAACTTTCACTGATGCTTAAGCCTGGCCTTTCCAGCGTATCTCTACAATCTCCGGACTGGCGTGGAACATCTTCAGCACTTTGATGTCGTAATTGTTAATCGAGATAACTTCTCCCACTTTGGGGATGGCATCAGTTACCTTCAGCAGCAACCCCGATAAAGTCAGGTATTCGGCGCTGGTGGGCAGAGGTTCGGGCAAAGATTCGTTGATCTCTTCGAGCGGATTCTGAGCCAGGACTTTTAACGCTCCGTCGGCGAGTTTTTCCACTACGGGTTGCTCGGTATCGTATTCGTCCTGAATTTCGCCTACGAGTTCCTCGATGATGTCTTCCAGCGTTACCAGGCCTACCGTGCCGCCAAATTCGTTGACCACTATAGCCATTTGCGTGTGCTCTTTCTGGAAAGTACGCAGCAGATGCATGATTTTTCGATTGGAATTGACAAAAATAACCGGGCGCACAAGGTCCTGCAGCGGCTTTTCAGGGTCGCGCATGTAGTGCAACATGATGTCTTTGGTGATCACAATACCCGTTATATTGTCAATCGATTCTTTATAAACCGGAAAACGCGAATAACCTTCGGTGATTGCGGTTTCCATGGCCTCCTTAAGGCTGGAGTCAACGTCGATAGCTACCAGTTGGGTGCGCGGTTTAAGCACATGCCATACCTGCCGGTCGTCAAATTCAAACACGTTCTGGATAAGTTCGCGCTCTGAGGACTGGATGGCGCCGCCTTCGGCGCTTTCGGCAATAATGAGTTTGAGTTCTTCTTCTGAATGGATTTCAGCGTGGGGTACCGGCTTGATGCCGATGAGCCTTAGCATAAAATTGGCCAGGCCGTTGAGCATCCAGATAAAGGGGGAGAAAATAAAGTAGAACACTCGCAATGGCGATGCCACCCACAAGGTAGTAGGCGTTGGAAAACGAATGGCCAGCGATTTGGGCGCCAATTCGCCGAAGATGATGTGCAATACGGTGATGGTGGCAAAGGCAATGGGCAGGGCTATTTTGTGGGCAAGATCCTCCGACATTTCAAGACCAAAAAAGTGCATGGTGTTGATGATGATACGCGATACGACGCCCTCGCCGATCCAACCCAATCCAAGGCTCGCCAGGGTGATCCCCAACTGTGTAGCGGCCAGGTATGCATCGAGGTTATTAACGATGCCCTCCGCAACCCTGGCTGTAAAGCTGGCGTCTGCGCGCACTTGTAACTGTGAAACCCGCACTTTTACGATGGCAAACTCAGCCGCAACAAAAAATCCGTTTAATAGTACTAAAAAAAATGTGAGAAATATGTCAAGTAACATGGCATAAGACTAAATGAGCAATAACACGACGGCAAAGGTAATAAATAAAAGCATGCAGTCGCATTAGTGTTCAGCTATACTAAGCCGGCGTAGGGCTTCCCTGCCGTACAACACCGGAAAGTACATTTGCTCCGCTTTGGCCGGGTTGAGCGTATAACGCCCGCTAAAGCGCGGTTCCAACTCGATGACAAACTCGTGGCGCCCCGCCGGCAAATACTCGCAGAAGATGGCCGTCTGGTGTTTCCAGTACTCGCGGTGAACTTCATAGCTTCCCCATCTCCCCTGCGGTTTTGACAGGTACGAACATCCCGCCGGTATGGGCGCTTCGATCATGACGTATTCGCTGTCTTCTTTTGCATCAACCGTTACAATTAACCGGGCAGGAATGCCTTGCTTGAGGTCGGAAACGATTTTCCCCTCCTGCTCCAGGCGAGTACTTACCGTGTAGCTACCGGTATGAGGTTCGGGTAACGGATTGAAGGTTTGCTGGTAGGCTGTGAAACACAGGGCGCCGACCCCTTTTTTGTCGATACGAATGGGCTGAGGCACTGTGATGTTTCTAAGTATCGGTAACGTAACCGCTTCTCCATTGATTTCCAATCTGCTTCGCAATGCTGTATTGGGGTCGGCGCCGGCCATAAGATCGGGCAAAATGGCACGCAGGATTTGCGCCGATTCCAGGGTGTTGCGCCAGCCGTCGTGCCGGCGGTTCTGGAGGAAGTAGCGCCGTATGCGCCGGCAAAGCAGCGTATCGCCGGCATTACGGACGATGTCGTAGGCCAATACGGTATTCGCAACCGGTCCTCTCCACAACTGGTAGGCCGGCCCGCTCCAATACGACCCGCCGTACAAGGTGCGTTGTTCGTTGTTTTTCAGTGAGTCGAGCGTATAGGGCAATTGCTGCTGTTGTTTGATGCGAATTAGTTGTAAATGTTGTTGCAGTGATAGTTTCATGGTGTCAAACGGCGCCAAATAGCGCTCATATTCAAGCGCCTGACCTACGGAAGACAGTAAATCCAGGTTTTGCAGCAATTCGTCTCCCCTTTGCAGGTGGATACGCCCCATGAGGTAGCGCAGGCCCTTCTCGAGGGCTTCGGTTGTATATCCCGACTGGGCGGCCAGGTGTAAGGCGCGAAGCACATAGGTGGTCATCCGTATATTTCCTTCACTCTGCGGCCACCAGCCCCAGGTACCATTGGCATTTTGGGACTTGCGCAGGGCCACTACCATTCGTTTGATGTCTTCTTCTGCGTCGAATGTTTGCCCCAGCAATTGGCGGACCTGCTTTTCCAGCAACAAAGCTGTAAGCCTGCCGGCGTTTTGCTCATTGCAGCCGTATGGGTACCGCCGCAGATCCTCCAGATCTTCAAGCAACTGCGCCAACAGATTGTCGGGCGCAAAAATGGTGACGGGGCCTTTCGCCGGGTCGAATTCGAGGGTAAACGAGGTGTCCGATTCGAGCAACAGGAAAACGCCGTTGGATTCGAGGCTGCCCACGGGCAATACCGGGATTTTGCGTTCCTCGCCGTCGGCATATTGGGCCGATTGCACGGCAAAACGCAGGCTGATGGTGTCGGGCGCGGCAGGCGCCGTCACAAGCGTTTTGTCGACGCGGCCTTGTGTTACTACGGCCTGCTGAGCGGCCAACACCTGCCCGCCGACTTGAAAAGCGGTGGCTATGGCCAGTGAGTCGCCGCCGACATGCAGGGTTTTGCCAATGACCTGGGCGCTGTCGCCCTCCAGCATAAACCGCGGCACGGCGAGTTGCGCCGCAAGTTTTTTGAGCGCGCGCACCCGGCTATTGGCTACGCCCGCACGCCCCCGGCGGTCCAAACCCAGCGCATAAGCATCCCAGGCAGTGATGTTGTCGGGGTAGGTGACCGTAAAAAAGGCCGCTCCGTTGCGGTCGGTGACCAAAGCAGGTTGCCAAAACGCTTCGTCTTTGAAATTACTTCTCACATCAATGGAGTCGAACTGCACGTCCGGCAGCGCGTCGGCACGTATGCCGTCGATGTAGTAATCCGTTTCCCCCGACCTGCTGCCCCTGATGCCGACCTCGTCTTCGCCGGCTAACCCCGCGACCGAGCCGGTAATTGCATTTACATGGCGCGTGGGCAGGTTGGCAATGTCGACAACGCTAGAACCTGCCTGAGTCATATCTTGCGAAACCAGCGGCACGGCATATCCGACAACAACGACTTCCGACAAAGCATAACTTTGTGATTGAAGCGCCAAATCGAGCTGGTTGGAAAGGCCGGCATACAAAGACACCCCCGATACGCGCATTGCCGTGTATCCCGTATAACTGATTTCAACGGCATAATTGCCGGGAGGCAAACCATCAATATAATAATTGCCGTCAATATCACTCGTCGTACCAGCAATTAGAATATTATCCTGATAGATCATAACATTGGCGCCGATCAGCGGCTCTCCGTCAGGGTCCAATGCTTTTCCCGACAACCGGCTGCTTCCGCCTCCGTATTTCCATCCGCCCGGTTTGAGCGATAAATCAGGCTTGGGTTGTTGGCCGTATAATATGGGCCAGGTGACGGCGCCGGTGCTGTCGGGTGTAAATTCAACGCCGCTCCAGCGCAGGCACAGTGTAGAATTGGGACTTATGTTGATCGTTTTTTTAAAAAATGCTTCTCCTTCACCCGCAATCAAAAAAACGGTGTAATCTCCCGGCTCCAGTCCTGTCCACCTGCGCACATTGCCTCTAAATATGTGCCGCACACTGTCGGGGGCGATTATATAAATGGCTTTTAGCATAAAATCGCCGGCATTTCCGTATTCTACTTGCAATTTGCCTTGTCCTTTTTGGTGTTTATTTGTTATTGTTGTAAAATTGATCATCGGCTTTTCAGCGGTTTTGGCTATCACTCCTGCGGGATGAAACATCAGCGCGCCGGGATTTTGCGGCTTCAGTTTTTCAGACAAAAAATAGGGTTTATCGTCTTGAAAAAGATTTTTGGAATAAAGCCGCTCCCTGTTTAAAGACACCGAATAAGCAAACCCCGGTTCAAACAAAAATTTTGATTGAAAAGCATTTTGTCGAAGCAAATACAATTGGCTATTGGGTGGAAAAGGGCCGATCCGCAGGTAGCGATTTGAAGGTTTTATGGGGACAAAATGAATATTGGAATTATCGTTCCAGAGGTAATAAACATGCTCAGCCCGATCCGAAATTAACTGAAAAGTATGTCTATTGAGTTCGTTTTTTTCAAAAGGCGTCCATTCCCTGGGCATTGATTTGACGCTCACTTGCTTTGCTTTCTCCGAAGCTGCATATTTATCCACATCGATAGCCAGTTCCAGCTTTTGTCCGTTTTTGAGTTCCACATCGGTTATGGTGTATTCCGCATCGAGGGCTCTGACGGTGATGGTGTTTTTGCCCGCGATACCCGGAAAACTATAGGGCGGCGACACATCGACCTCCGTGCTATAAACCATTTTTCGGTTAATGTAAATCAGGTATATCGGCTGCAACTGACCGTTTTTCACCAGGTAGGGCGCAAATTGGGCCATTCTCCCATAAAAAGTATCGACGGGGGCGGGCATGTACTCGGCATAAACGCCGTCGCCCTCAAAGCGCATGCGGTAATAGAGCTGGTCGTTGAGCCTGAGTTTGTCGTACCATTCGACAGTTAACGGCTGTTGCAATGAAAGCCGGGAGAGCCGAATTGCGCTGTAATCGCAGTGTACTATGGCATTTTTTTTCAGGCGGTATTGGATTTCCGGGGCTTCATAATTTCCGCCGGTGTTGAATTGCGCATTAATTCCGCCCGCCGCGAGTTGTACGTTTTTGGCGGGTTTGTCGCGAAAATCCCGGGCCAATACTTTCACCTGCACTGTTTCTCCGGGCGCTACCAGTTCGGGTTGTTCTATTTTAATGCGCAGTAGCTGATCGTAACGCGGAAATGTTTTCTCAACAACTTGCGGTTCGCCGGCCCAGGTAAAAAGGCATTGCACCGACATGGTTTGAGCGGAATGGGATGCCTGCGCCCATCGCAGGGAATCGGCGGTACATAAGCCGCGTTCCCAAACCGACTTGCCGTCCCATACGGTATAAGTAACGGGCAGCTGCAGCGGGTTGTACAACATCCACACCAGCGAATCGGCGCTGCGGCGGCCTTCCAGATATACCCGGTGTTTACCCTTTAGATCGACAGCGGCTGTTTTGCCCAACACTTTAAGTTCATAACCACGGTAAGCCGGGTTTACCGGCAGCCTGCAGGGCAAAGTCACCTGTTGTTCCAGCGTTTCTTTCCCGCCGGGCAATTGTATGATGATGGCGCCGGGTATGGTGTCGGGTTTGCCGTCGGGGCCGTAGTACGCTCCGCATATCTCATTAAATTCCAGCCAGATGCGCGCATCGGATTGATGTTGATCATCCTGGAAGTAATATTGAATAACGGCGCTTCTATTTTGCAACTCGCCGTTGCTATTGCTGAAAAGGGCGTCTACTCTGGTATTAATATTTACCGCCGGAAAAATCGAATCGGGAACCGTGATAGTTGTTTTTTCGCCTGGACGAAGTTCCTGCCGGTAAGTCCAAAGCGTATCGGGTACCCGCACCAGGCTGTCAAACACAGCGGAGATACCCGTGGCAAGCACAGTGAGCTGAACTTCGCCGTCGGCTACGAAAACCTCATTGCGGTCTTTGCCCCAGGCCTCAATTTGCAGCGCCTCGCCTTTCCGGCGTACTGCCGGGGCGTTCAATGAGTAGGATATTTCGTCGAGTTGGTAATCTTCGTATTGAAATTGCCCGGACATCAAGGGAGCTTTTTTGCCTTTGGGCTCCAAACTAAGCGAATAGTACTTATCGAGTTGGAGCGAATCGCCGATGGGAAATTCGTAAATATAATTGCCGGGAGTTTGGGGTTGTAATCCGCTATGCAGGGTAATCTGTTTATTTCCGGTTCGCAAGACGAGGTTGAGCGGTTTCCGGTAGGGTTTGTGCCGGTGATTGGCGATGTACGCCTTCACTTTTACGGTATCTCCCGGCAAATAGCGAGGTTTGTTGAGCGCTATGTAGCCGCCGTAGTCTTTTTTTCGACGACCGAAACGCAGGTAATACCTGGGACTACCGCCGCGCACCAGTGCTTTGGTTGCCTGATAGAGTCTGATAGCCACTATACCGGGCAATACTGCCCAACGGCCTGCTTTGGAGCTTTTAAACCGCTGCCAGCGCTGGCGGGCGGGAGAATACTGCCTGTTATTGTCAACCTTATAAAAAGCGGTATGCCCTTTTGCCTCTATTTTCAGGAAGCCGTCTTTGTCATAACGCGGTAATTGATAGCGGCCTGACTCGGAGTGATAAGGCACGGGGCGGCTGTTTAGCCATACTTTTGCATCGCGTATCGCCTGCCCCGATTCATCAAAGACCTGCAGGGCAAAATACTGCTGATCTTTCATTACCTGCGCATAAACAGGCGCAAAACTTCGCAATTCCAGCGCCAGTTGCTCCCCCCTTGCATTCGCCAACAGGTAATGCCCGGGGGTAGAAGGCCTCCACTGCGCCGGCAGCATCGTGCTGTCAACCCGGGTATGCATGTAATCGGTTGCTACTACCTTGTTTATAGGTATATAAAGCGATTCCGCTTCTCGCGCCGAAATCCTGAAAACAAGCGTAAGTACAGTATCCGTGGCGCTTTGGCCACACAAAGGGGCAATGCCTGCAACGGCTAGCATTGCGCTAAACATGATGAGGTGACGTGCAAGTGGCTGCTGCATCCGGTTTTTTTTTGTCAAAATCCTGAATTATTTAACGCTGTGCAATCCTGTTTCGCTCCATTAGTCAGGATGCTGACTGATGAAATACCGACAGAGCGCTCCATGCTCACGCAACATTTGTCAATAGTCGGTTGTTTCTTAAAACGTACTATGATACCCTTATACCCATGGAAGTTAAAATCGCGCCGATCAATCCGGAAGAAGCTCAGAAGCTCGAACGCATCGCTTTTATTCTGAAAACGGTAGCCCATCCGATCCGACTGGGCATTGTGCACCTGCTGGAGCAATACCCTCGCCTGTCTGTGTCGGAAATTTGCGATATGCTCGGCAGCGAACAGTCGCTCACCTCCCACCACCTGCAAACCATGCGCATCAAAGGCATCCTCTCCGTCAAACGCGAAGGCCGCAGCATGCTTTATTCTCTGAAAGAAAGAGACGTTTCCCTGATTATTGAGTGTTTGGAGAATTGTCAGTGCAATATGTGATGCTTGATGTTTGATTTTTTGTTATTAATTATTGATTTTCAAATAATCACCCCTCATACCCCCTCATAC
>JRYG01006452.1_pt1 | contig 16954 bp, 9 predicted proteins | sample 235341 | NCBI WGS metagenome assembly JRYG01 (sample SAMN03074218, study PRJNA261478) | activated sludge metagenome | biome: Wastewater Treatment Plant; feature: Wastewater; material: Activated sludge; isolation source: activated biomass of a wastewater treatment plant treating hydrocarbon... ... | reverse complement strand
CGAAGCGCCGCAAGCCCTGTGTCAGCCCACTACTTTGTTTATCAATCCCTCCGGTTTAGACATACAGACGGTCGATCCGACTGTTATTGATGCCGGCAGTAATGACAACTGCGGTATTGCCAATTATTCGCTTACACCCAACACGTTTACTTGTAACCAGGCCGGCAGCGTTGTCAATGTAACCCTTACCGTAGCTGATTACGACGGAAATACCGCCTCGTGTAATACTATTGTAGCAATTTCGCCGGAGACGCCGATGCCAACGGCCAATTCGGGGTTGTGCGGGGGCGATACCCTGTTTTTATTCGCCAACCCGCCGCCCGCGGTAGGCGGGGTGGTTTTCACCTATCGCTGGTTTAATCCGCAAAATCAACTCATATCTACGGTACAAAACCCTGTCATTCCCAATATCGGCGTCAACAATGAGGGGCCGTACCGGGTAGAAATAAGGGGTATTACCGGCTGTGTGGCCGAAAATGTAGTGATTGTTAATATCGAAAACTTGCCGTTGACCCCGCAAATACAGACGGCCAATTCCATTTGCAGCGTGGACGATATTGTACTGACCTCCTCCATTTTCCCTACCGGCAATAACGTCATGTTTCATTGGTATGAAGGTACTCCGCCCAATGGCATTTTGCTTGCCAGTACAACGGAACCTGTTTATACATTGGCCGGCCCTCACGCGTTGGGCACGCGCAGCTTTTATTTAACAGTAGAAGCCAATGATTGTGTATCGGCGCCTTCGCCGGTAGTCAATGTAACTTCCGTATTAAAACCGGTAGCGATGGTAGCATTCGCCGATACCATTGCCTGTGGCGGCGCTACTATCACCCTGGGCACGGTAGTGGCAGGCCCGGGTATTACTTATAGCTGGATTGGCCCCAACAACTTCCAGTCGACGTCTCAGTTTCCCACGGTGGGCCCCTTGACGGGGGTAAATGAGGGGTATTATTACCTCACTGTTATCCGCAATGGTTGCTCGTCAGATCCTGATTCTACCCGGATCAGCGTTAAGCCGAAACCCGAGACGCCGACGATTAGCAGCAATACGCCAATATGCGCCGGCGGCAACGTAGTATTGACAACCAATGCAGGCGGCGCCAGCGTATACCATTGGATTAACAATAACAACCAGGAATTTCTCACGACTTCGCCGGTTTTCACCATTCCGAATGCCACCCCGGCAAATACCGGTACCTGGCGGGTATTTATCACTAAAAATGGTTGCGATTCCGATCCTTCAGCGCCCGTGCAAGTTATTGTCAATCCTGTGCCTGATGCGGCAGCATCGGCGAGCCCCCCAGCCGTTTGCGAAGGCAGTTCCATGCAATTATTTGCTTCGCCCATCATTAGCGATGCGCTTTACGAGTGGACAGGCCCCGACAATTTCGTCCAGGTGACGCCCAATCCTGCAATTACAGGTATCAGCGCTGTCAATCAGGGTATATACCGTTTGCGGATCACTACGCAGGCGGGATGTACGGATACTGCCAGCGTTGCCGTTAGCGTGCTGCCGAGCGTTACTATCACCGGCATTAGCTCCAATGCGCCCTCTTGCCTCAACGGTCCAACAGATATTCAATTAACGCCTTCCGTATTCCCGCAAGGGTCATATAATTACCAATGGAACGGCCCGGGTATGTTCATGTCCACATCGCCTATTGCCACGATTCCCGGCGCCACGGCGGCTGCCGGCAATGGCAATTACACGCTGGTGGTGACTACGCCGCAGGGGTGTTCTTCTCAGCCATCTACCTTTGTGCTTAGTACGGCTGACGCGCCTGCGGCGCCTGCGCTGCCGTTGCCGCTCAATGGTCAGACCCAATATTGCGTAGGCGATCAAATCAGGCTGAGCACCAGCACATACACGGGCAACCCCGTCACCTACTTTTGGCAGGCGCCGGGATTGGGGGTTACGCCAACCAGCACGCCGTTGTTGGAAATTGACAGCGCCCTGGTGAGTAATACGGGAGATTTTTCGGTGTACGTTATTGTTAATGGCTGTATTTCGCCGGTATCACCGCCGAGGCCAATTGCTGTAAACCCTATACCACAGATCACCGCAACGAGTAATAGCCCGGTATGTAGCGGCGAAACGCTTATGTTACAGGCGCAATTCATACAAAATGCTTCTTACATGTGGAGCGGCCCCGGGTTTACTCTAGGCGTATACAATCCGGTGATTCCCAATGCCAGTCCCGTATTGCACAGCGGCACATATCGAGTAGCGGCTACGTTGAACGGTTGTACTTCTGACACGCTGTCGCTGCAGATATTGGTAAAACCTCGGCCGCAGTCACCGGTTATTGCCAACAACAGCCCTGTTTGTATAAGTGATCCGCTGGCTACTTTACAGCTTTCGATAGCGCCTTCTTCGGCTACTCCCAATGCCGTATATACCTGGTATGGCAGCAACGGCGTTACGCCGGTGAGCGTCCCGTCGAGCAACTTGAATTTTTCATTTACTGATTTCACCGGTTTTGCAGAGGGCACTTACGCCTTTTACGCCGGGGCCAGTCTCGACGGCTGCGCCTCGCCGCTGTCGGCGCCCACACTGGCTGTCATGAATACCATACCCCCCAACCAGGCTTATGCCGGCGCTGATACCACGGTTTGCGACGATCAGATTGTCAATTTGCAAGCTGCCATTCCGTCGATCGGCTCGGGGATGTGGAGTCTTGTGGCTGCCGGCGACCCTATGGGCGTATCCATTACCAATCCGAATATGCCCAATACTTCAGCCACCGGGCTGTCGTTGGGCAACGGGCCTTATACCTTCCGTTGGACCCTGTCGAACGGCGCTTGCGTCAACTATTCCTTTGACGATGTCACCATTGCCGTTACACAAGGTGATTTGGCCGAGGCCGGCGACAACTTTACGATTTGTCAGGGCGAACTGATCAACCTTGCAGCTTTACCACCGCTCAATCCAAACAGTACAGGCGTCTGGACGCAGCCCATCGCGCAGCAGATATTAGGGGTGGGCATTTCCAACGCGACAGATCCCAGTACTATTATTACCGGACTGGAGCCCGATAATTTATACAGTTTCACCTGGACGATCACCGGCGAGTGCGGGGTAAGCTCCGACGAGGTGTTTATCACCGTATCTTCAAGCCCCGATGGCGGCGATGACGCTATCGCCTGCAACACTAGCGCCACTGGGCAGCTCAATGCGGGCATACCTACCTTGGGCAGCACCGGCCATTGGGCAGCTCTGGATTCCACCGTGGTCATTGCCACCCCTCAAAACCGAACAACAACGGTGAGCAACCTCAAGCCCGGCGAAAATTACTTCGTATGGACCATTGACAATGCACTTTGCGGGCCGGCTTCCCAGGATACGGTAGTCATTTTTTATAAAAATCCGCCTATTGGCGTCGGCGATGTGCTGATAGTACCTTTTGGCGAGGCCACAACGCTCAACGTACTGGCCAATGATATTGTTGCAACGGGCACTATGGTACAGGTAATAGGAGGCCCTGCGCTGGGTTCCGTTCAAAACCTGGGCAACGGCGAATTGCGCTACGCTCCTCCAGCCAACTTTGTAGGCAGCGACGAACTCGTGTACCAGCTCAATAGCGAAGGTTGTGAAACGACTACGGCAACCGTTACCATCCTGATCGGGGAAGATGCGGCTTGCAAGATTCCCAGCATTTTTACGCCCAACAATGATGGCGTCAACGATGCATTTGTCATTCCCTGCCTGCTCAATACCGATTTGTACCCCAATAGCAAAGTAAGGATATTCAACCGCTGGGGCGATGAAGTATTCACTTCGGCGATTCCGTATGGCAACGACTGGACCGGCACCTTCAACGGAGAAGATTTGCCCGACGACACCTACTTTTTTATTGTAGATCTTGGCAACGGCAGCGAGTCAACTTCCGGATGGGTAATGATTCAACGCTAATAAAAATCAATTTGCGAATGCTCAAGCGTGCAACCATGAAAAAACTATATATCGCCCTGCTTTTGTTATGGCAGGTTACTGCTGTAGTGGCCCAGCAGGAAGAACAATACACCCATTTTATGTATAACAAACTGGGGTTCAACCCAGCATATGCCGGTAGCCAGGACGGCGCCACGATTACCGCGCTGATACGCAATCAGTGGCTGGGCATAAAGGGAGCGCCCGAAACGCAGCTCCTAACTTTCAATATGCCCTTATTTAATAATAATGTGGGTATAGGCGCCAGCATACAGCGCCACACTATCGGCGCCACCACCCGTTTGACTGCTGAAACGGCATACGCTTATCGCATCAAGCTGGGACGCGGCACGTTGGGGATTGGGCTGCAGGGATCGATACGGTTTATTCAGGTAGATTTCGACCAGGTAGAATCTACCCAGCCCAAAGAAACCGACGGCGCTATTCCCGTAGGGGTGCAAAGTCGTTATGTACCCAATTTCGGCGCGGGATTGTACTATAGCAATAATCGCTTTTTCATAGGCGCCGCTATTCCTCGCCTGTTGGAAAACAGCATCGACCTGGCTGACCAGGGCGGTACCCTTTCCAAAGAAATACAGCACTTTTACGGAATGGGAGGCATGTTGATCAGGGCAGGCGATAAACTGGAAATTCAGCCGCAATTGTTGTTGAAATACGTGAAAGGAGCGCCTTTTGACGCCGATATCAACGTCAACCTCATTTTTTCAGACGCCTTCACCACCGGCTTGTCTTACCGCCTCGGCGGCTCGAAGCGAAACGGCATCGGCGAATCGCTGGCATTGCTTGTCGGGGCGCAGATATCCGACCAATTTCTATTGGGGGTATCATACGATATGACTTTGTCGGATTTGCGCGATTTCAACAGTGGCAGTATTGAAGGCGTTATTCGTTATAGTATTGGGGGAAGGTCAAAAGGCGACGTATATGTGAACCCCCGGTTTTTTTAAAAATAACAACTAAAATAGTGCTTATGCGGCGATACCTGTATCCAGCTGTAGCAATACTGTGCTTGTTTGCCGAAAACGTTATGGCACAGGCTGGCGCCAAGGGAGGCAATGTCGATTTGCTTTACAACCAAAGCGAAGCGCTTCGCGATATCCGGCTTACCAATACCAGCCGGATCAATACGCCCGACCTCGAATTCTCGCCCGCCCTGTATCACAACGGCCTGGTATTTGTATCGCGTTATAAAAGCGGCCCCGTTGACGAAAAAACCGGGGAAACCTATCTCGAGCTTTTTTATTCAGAACTTGACCCCAACGGTTTGCCTACCAAACCGCAGAATTTCAGTATGGAGCTCAACTCTCAAAAACACGAAGGCCCCGTCAGTTTCAACCGCAAGGGCGATAAAATCTATTTTACCCGCAGCAATCAACGCAACGGCGTTACCAAAGCAGATAAAAACGCCCGCGTTCAACTAAAAATTTACGAAGCTACGCAAGGTTACTACGACTGGGAGAACGTCAAAGAATTGCCTTTCAACAGCGATCGATACAGTTGTATGCACCCCGCTATGTCGCCCGACGAGAAAAAGCTGTTTTTTTCTTCCGATATGCCCGGCGGGTATGGCGGTATGGACCTCTACTTTGTTGAAAAACTGGAATCGGGCTGGAGTAAACCCATTAACCTGGGCCCCGATGTGAATACTCGGAAAAATGAAGTCTTCCCCTTTTATCATGAAAGCGGCACTTTGTTTTTTACCTCCGACGGCCATCAGGGGCTGGGCGGCCTCGACATGTATATGATCGACATCAGCGGCCGCAAGTGGGGCCGCGTGATCAACCTCGGCGCGCCATTCAATACCATCAACGACGATCTGGGGCTCATCCTCAATGAACGCGGCACGCGCGGTTATTTTAGCTCTGACCGGGAAGGCGGTTTTGGCAAAGACGACGTGTATATGTTCGATATTCCAGCCGGCATCAAAGGCATCGAATTGCCCGAGCAGATCAATACTATCGTAACCGTGTACGACTCCGAAACCAGCAAACGCGTTATCGGCGCAGGCGTTTATCTCTATGAACGCTCGGAAGACGGGCTATTAGATAACGATGAGTTGTACAATCTCGAGTTGGTACCCGGCAACAGTACTTCCGGGGAACTCAATTTTAAAATGGTGCGCAAAAAAGACGATCAACTGGGCGAACCCCGCGCACTTACCAATCGCAACGGCGAAGCGGTGCTTCCTATGCAAGTGAATAAAAACTACCTGCTGTTGGTATCAAAACCCGGATTCGGCAGTCAGGAGGTGACCGTCAAAACACCGGAAGAAGGCCCCTTCAGACCCATTGAGGTCGTGTTGTCGCCCAGCAACTGCATCAATTTGTCGGGTATAGTAAGTAGCGACAAATACAACCTGCGCGTTCCCAATGCACTGGTTAAGGTAGTGAATGAATGCGATGGAAAAATAGAAACTACCCGCACTAATATTAACGGCGCTTTTCAGGTTTGTCTTACAATGGGTTGCGACTTCAATATTTCGGTTGAGAAAGAAGGTTATCTGGCCGGGTTTACCAGCGTCTCTACGGTAAAAATCAGGGGCAGCCGCTCGGCGGATGTAGAAGTCAAATTGTCGCCAAAATCCGACGCCGTACTCAAAGAACCCATTCGCAGCGGCACTGTTATTGTTTTGGAAAATATTTACTACGATTTCAACAAGTCGGCCATTCGCACCGGCCAGGCCCGCGACCTGGAAGCGCTGGCGCGCCTCATGAAGCAATACCCAAGCATGGTCATCGAATTGGGGGCGCATACCGATTGCCGGGGCGCAGAGGACTACAACATGGAGCTGTCGCTCAAACGCGCCGAATCGGCCCGCGATTTTCTGGTGCAGCGCGGCGTGGCGCCCGAACGCATTAAGGCGGTAGGTTACGGCGAATCGCGCCCCCGCAACCGCTGTGTTGACGGTATAGAGTGCCCGGAAGAAGAACACGCCTACAACCGGCGTACCGACGTAAAAATCATCAAGATAGACGAAACCGCCATTATTGGCTACACGCCGGGCGGCCTGGAAATCAAAGACTGACGAGATGCCGCGTATTTACAGGTACGACGCGCTGCGCCTGGTTTCCAAGTTGACGCTGCGCCGCCTCTGGAACGCCGCTGCGGTACTCGCTTCTTTTTACTGGGCCCGCATTAGCCGCCAACCCGTGCAGTGGGGGCTGCCGATCACGATTTCGGTCGAACCCACTACCGCCTGCAATTTGCGCTGTCCGGAGTGCCCCAGCGGGTTACGCGCATTTTCACGCCCTACGGGCAATCTGCGCGGCGATTTCTTCCGCAGCATTATCGATGAATTATCTCCGGACCTCTTGTATCTCATTTTCTATTTTCAGGGCGAGCCGTATATCAACCCCGCCTTTCTCGATATGGTGCGCTACGCCGCCGGCAAAGGCCTCTACACGATAACTTCTACAAACGGGCACTTTCTGGACGACGACAACGCCCGCCGCACCGTGGAAAGCGGCCTCGATCGGCTTATCATTTCAATTGACGGCGCCACCCAGGAGGTATACGAACAATACCGCAAGAGTGGGGAACTCGCGCAAGTACTCGCGGGCGCCCGCAATGTCGTCCGCTGGAAGCGCCAACTACGCTCGCGATCGCCGCACATCATCTTTCAATGCCTGGTAGTGCGGCCCAATGAACACCAACTAGACGAAATCAGGCGGCTGGCCCTCGACTGCGGCGCCGACGAAGTGCGCTTTAAAACCGCCCAGGTATACGACTACCAACACGGCCATCCGCTTATCCCCAGCAATACGCGCTACGCCCGCTACGCCCAACAGCCAGACGGCTTCTGGCGCGTAAAACACCAACTGCTCAATCATTGCTGGAAACTCTGGCACGCCTGCGTGATCACCTGGGATGGATTGGTTGTTCCCTGTTGTTTCGACAAAGACGCCGCCCACCGCCTCGGCGACCTCAAGCAGGCGCCATTTAGCCATTGGTGGCAGGGCCACGCCTACCGCAGTTTTCGCAGCCGCATCCTGCAAGGTCGCAGTGAAATCGATATTTGTACGAATTGCACAGAAGGGTGTAAGGTTTGGGAGAAGTAGCAGGATGGGGTTAGCTCAACAAAACCAATATCCCTGCCCTTTTATCTCCTCGAGATAACCCGCAATGACCGGCTGCGATTCGGGGGCGGCTACCAGCACAAGGACTTGGGGATGCGGAAGGGAAGCTAATATTCTGTAATCCCGCCAGGTGGCGCCGTACAGGCTTTTTCCCCATTTGCGGGGGTTGTCGCATATCCAGTGGAAGGGAATTTTTCTTTCAGCGAGCAGCCGGGCAACGTTTTTGCCTTTTTTGCCGGCGCCCCAAACGACCAAAGGGGATTGGGGCCGGTGGTCGATTTTAAGAAAATAATTCAATTTTAGCTCTAGAAAGTTGTTGTCGGCATAAGGGGCGGCTGTGCGGGAAGCGCGGCCTGCATGGTCGCGCCACAGGTGCAGCACTTCAGCGGCGGCGATGATGCTTTTGCGCTGTTGGTATAGCCGAAAACAAAGGTCGTAGTCTTCGGGGTAGACATCGGAGTTGAAGGCGCCGACATCGTCGAGATCTTCGCGGTACATCATCCAGCAGGGCGAAGGCAGGGGGCATTCTTTGTAAATAGCCGAATAGTGGCATTGCTCCAGGGCCAGCCTGTTAATCCAGGTTTCATAGCGCCGGTAGCCTTCGCCCAGTTCATGATCTGAAAAATAGCGCACCATGCCGGTAGCAACATGGCCGGGGCCGTTGTCGAGCAGCAGCTTTTTCAGCACGGCGAGTTTGACGGGCGGCATCAAGTCGTCATCGTCCATGCGCGTGATGAAGGCGCCGCGGGATTGCCCGTAGGCCAGCCGCAATGCGGAGATGAGGCCTTTATTGGTATTGCGGAAGCAGCGGATGCGATCGTCGGCAGCGGCATAGCGCTGTAGGACTGCCCAACTGTCATCGGCAGAAAAATCGTCGACGGCCACCAACTCCCAGTTGCGCTCCGTTTGCGCCAGCAGGCTGTCGAGGCAGGGGGCCAGGTAGTCGCCCGCATTGTATATCGGCAACAGCACGCTGATGGTCGGTGGGGAAAACACCGGGCTCAATTTTCCTGTTTTCCAATAGTTTCTCTGCCGATACTTTCGTAATAAAAGCCGTTTTCCTGCATCACGTCGAGGTCGTAGAGGTTGCGTCCGTCAAAAATTACGGGTTTTTTCATCAATTCTTTCATGACCTTGAAACTGGGGGTGCGGAAGAGGCTCCACTCGGTAACAATGGCCAGCGCATCGGCGCCGATAAGGGTTTCGTATTGATCGGCGGCGAGCTGGATGCGGTCGCCGTAGCGCGCTTTTACATTTTGCATGGCCTCGGGGTCGTAGGCTTTCACGACTGCGCCGGCGGCCAGCAATTCGTCGATGATGTAAAGCGCCGGCGCTTCGCGGATATCGTCGGTATTGGGTTTGAAGGCCAGCCCCCAGACGGCTATCGTTTTGCCCTCCATGTTTTGATTAAAAAATGCCTTGATTTTGTCGGCCAGCACGATGCGTTGGCGATTATTGACCGACATCACGGAGCGCAGGATTTTGAAGTCGTAGCGCGATTCTTCAGCCATTTTGGCGAGGGCCTGCACGTCTTTGGGGAAGCAACTGCCCCCATAGCCAACCCCGGGAAACAGGAAGCGCTTGCCGATACGGCTGTCGCTGCCCATGCCCATACGCACCATATCGACGTTGGCGCCGAGGATTTCGCAGAGGTTGGCTATTTCATTCATAAACGTGATGCGCGTAGCCAAATACGAATTGGCCGCGTATTTGGTGAGTTCAGCCGAGCGTTCATCCATAAAAATAATGGGATTTCCCTGCCGGACGAAGGGTTCGTAAAGCAAACGCATCACTTTTTTGGCGCGTTCCGACTGGGTGCCGATAACGACTCTGTCGGGTTTCATAAAATCCTCAACAGCAACGCCTTCTCGCAAAAATTCGGGGTTAGAGACTACGTCAAAGAGGTCGGGGCTCGCCCCTTTTGCAATAGCGGCATGTACTTTGTCAGCCGTACCGACGGGTACCGTGCTTTTGTCGACGATGACTTTGTATTCGGTAATCAGCGTTGCCAACTGCCCGGCAACGCCCAGTACATATGACAAATCGGCGGAGCCGTCTTCGCCGGGGGGCGTGGGTAGCGCCAGGAAAATGATTTCGGCGGGGGCCACCGCTTCGGCAAGGTCGGTGGTGAAGGTCAGGCGACCCTGACGGGTATTCCTTTCAAAAAGCGCGTCGAGGCCCGGCTCGTAAATGGGAATTTCTCCCCGTTTCATGCGGTCTACCTTGCCGGCGTCAATATCTACGCAAATAACCTGATTGCCTGTTTCGGCAAAGCAGGTGCCCGTGACAAGCCCTACGTAGCCGGTTCCTACTACTGCTATGTTCATGCAGGTGATTTTTTATAAATAATGCGCAAAGGTAGGGTTTAGGTAAATGAGTTGATAGCCCGCGCCCGGATTTTTAAGGCAGCCGGCTAATAGTCGTAATGAAGAATGAAAAATCAAATGCTTCATACCTGATCTTTCATTCTTCATTAACCCAAAATATTACTTTCCTGTCCACAACGCCCCTATGCCCGCTTCCCACAATTTCTTGTTCAAAGCCGGCACGGCGGTATTCAGGATTGCTTCGCCTTCCTGTTTTAATTTCGACCACTCGACGTTCAGCTCGGCAATCCGGTCGCGGGTGGGCTGGTTGACGCGCGGTATGGCGCTTTCGCCGTGGTTGAGGGCAAAAAGGTAATTGGCGGTGAATTTGTTGGGAAAGTTTTCTACGTCGTCATATGCCTTCGATTTGCGCTGTATCATTTCTTCGTCCCAGGCTTTCATCCTTTTAACCAGTGCTTCGGCCTCTTTTTTCAGCGTTTCCTGCCCGGGCTTGTCCATGCCGGCAGTGATGGCGCTGAGCTGATTTTGCAACTTGAGCATGTCGTTGACCATCTGGTGCATGACGTTGACTTCCTGCTCAACTGTGGACATGAACTGGTGGTAGTTGTCGTAATCGGCGGCGGTGAGGCCGTAAAGCGGGTTGTCGACCACGGTACACGTGGTTTTGAGTTCCTGATTGCCAACTTTGAGGGTCAACGTATAGTCGCCCGGTGAAACCTTGTGGCCTGCAAAGCTGCTTTCGATGTAGGCGTATGGCGCGCCTTTCATGGTAGGATAGCGCATATTCCATACAAAGCGGTTGAGGCCTTTCTTTTTGGAAAGCGTGGGGTCGGGCCGCGGGCCGCCGGCGTAGGATATAAAGTCTTTATCCGCTTTGGAGCTCAGGCGCCGTACCAGGTTGCCGTTTTTGTCGGTGATGACCAACTCGATATCTGTCGAATCGAGGGCTTCGGGCAGGTGATAGTAAATCACAACGCCGTTGGCGGGGTTGACGCCTTGTTCAATGCTGATTTCTTCGAAATCTTCGGTGTCGCTGCTCAGCTCGCTGTAGTGATTGGAGAGCATGGCGGGCTCGGGCGTGTACAACACGGCCTGGTCTTTGGCCGGCTTGTATTGCCTGATGAGGCCCATATCGTCCAAAATCCAGAATGCTCTGCCCGAAGTGGCTACGATCAGGTCGTCGTGTTTGATCATCAGGTCCTGGATAGGCGTAACGGGCAGGTTGAGGTTGAACCGCTCCCAGCTTTTGCCGCCGTCCCAGGAAAGGTACAGGCCGGTTTCCGTGCCGGCGAACAGCAGGTCTTTGCGCCTGGTATCTTCGCGCACTACCCGCGTATAAGCGCCATAAGGGATATTGCCGGTGATATCCGTCCAGGTTTTGCCGTAGTCGGTGGTCTTCATCAACCTGGGCGCGTGGTCGTTGAACTTGTAGCGCGTGGTGGCAATGTAGGCCGTGCCGGGGTTGTGGGGTGAAACGTCAATAGCGTTGACCAGGCATTCCTGCAGGGTTTTAGGGGTCACGTTCGTCCAGGTCTTGCCGCCGTCGCGGGTGAGGTGAACGAGGCCGTCGTCGCTGCCCACCCACATAACCCCTTTTTCGTGGGGCGATTCGATGACGTAGCTGATGGTGCCGTAGTTTTCGGCGCCAACGGCTTCATTGGTATAGGGACCGCCGCCTTTGCCCTGTTTTTCTTTTTCATTGCGGGTGAGGTCGGGCGAGGCTTCTTCCCAGGTTTTGCCCATATCGCGGGTGCGCAAAAGTACTTGCGCGCCGTGGTAATAGGTATTGGGTTCGTGTTGCGACCAGATAATGGGGGCGTTCCAGTTGAAGCGGTATNNTCGCGGCCCAGGTATTGGATGGGGGCGGCCATAATATTGGTGCCGGCCGCGGCTTTCATATCCATTACCTCGATAGTGCCCAGGTAGCTGCCGCCCAGCACGAACTTGGGGTTATTGGGATCAAACGCCAAAAAGGCGCTTTCGCCGCCTGCGCAGGCCGTCCAACTGCTGCTGCTGATGCCGTAGCCGCCCAGTTCCATGCTGGCAATCGACACAGAGGTATTATCCTGCTGGCCGCCATAGATGCGATAGGGGAAGCTATTGTCCACATTGATGCGGTAAAACTGGCCGGTGGGCATATTATCCTGCGTCGACCAGGAAGCGCCGTGGTTAAAACTGATGGCGGCGCCGCCGTCGTTGGAGATACAGAGGTTGCGGGGATTATTGGGATTGATCCAAAGGTCGTGGAAATCGCCGTGGGTGCCGCTGAGGCGTTCCCAGCTTTTACCGCCGTCTATTGAGCGAAGGGCGGGGGCGCTGAGCACATACACCGTATTGTCGTCTTTGGGGTCGGCGAATACTTCGATATAATACCAGGCGCGTTGTACCAGCCGGTTGTCGTTGCTCACGCGGCTCCATGATTTGCCGGCGTTGGCAGACACAAACAGGCCGCCCTTACCCTGGTCGGAATCGCTTTCGATCAGGGCATATACCTTTTGGGAATTAGACGGGCAAACGGCGATAGCCATCTTGCCTTTTTCCTTGGGCAGGCCCTCCGTCATCTCCTTCCAGGTAGCGCCGCCGTCCATCGACTTATAAAGTCCGCTGCCGGGGCCGCCGCTGATCACCTTCCAGGGCAGGCGCTGGTGTTCCCACATAGCGGCATAGAGGATACTGGGGTCGGTGGCGTCCATCGACAATTCGGCGCAGCCGGTGCGGTCGTCTACAAACAGCACTTTTTTCCAGGTGGCGCCGCCGTCGGTCGACTTAAAGACGCCCCGCTCGGCGTTAGGGCCGTTGAGTTGGCCTTGAGCGGCTACATAGAGGACATCGGGGTTTTTCGGGTGTATAACGATGCGGGCGATATGCTGGGTTTCCTTGAGACCCATGTGTTTCCAGGTTTTCCCGGCGTCGGTCGACTTGTAGACGCCGTCGCCGTAGGAAGTCATCACCCCGCGCGGGGCGTGTTCGCCCATGCCTACATACACCACATTGGGATCGCTGGCGGAGACGGCCACGGCGCCCACGGAGCCGGTGCCGAAAAAGCCGTCGGAAATATTCTTCCAGTGCATGCCGGCATCTTCGGTTTTCCAGACGCCGCCGCCGGTGGTGCCCATGTAATAGGTGAGCGGATCGCCGATGACGCCGGTAGCGCAGACCGACCTGCCGCCCCGGAATGGGCCTATATTGCGGTATTTGACGGGTTTGAAATAGTCGGATAGTGTGCTCTGTTGCGCAAAAATAGCGAGCGTACTACCCAGTGTGAGGATTGCAGTGAGGAGTAAACGTTGCATTTGTTGAGTTTTAGGGGAAAAAGATAGGGAATATTTGGGGAAGCGTAAAAGACCGGACTTCGAAAATGACATAGCAGCCTCGTTGAACGCCGCAGCCTAAAGAGAATCGACAATAAAAGCAAGTCTATAAACTATTTTATTAAAACCATAATTTGATTTATTTTATAAATATTAAAGCTTAAATTTTAAAAAATAAAAAATTATTCAAACTATACCATTAAAAAATTGGTATTTTGTTTGTATTTTTGTATAACAAACCAGCAGGGCTTCGCTATGAAATTAGACCAAAAAAAGCTGCTTATCAGCCAATTAGATAAAAAAGTAGCATTATTTGCCGGATTAAAAGGGCTTGCGATTCCCGGTGCGGGCTGGATACATGCCGTACGGACTGCGCTTGGCATGTCCTTAAAACAACTGAGCAGCAGATTGGGAGTATCCCCCCAGGCAGTAAAAGACATGGAGCGCCGGGAAAAAGAGGGTGCTATCACGATTCAGCGATTGAAGGAAGCGGCAGCGGCTTTGGATATGCAACTGGTCTATGGATTCGTGCCGAAGGAGGAGTCGCTTGACAAAATGATTGAAAATCGCGCCCGCCAACTGGCCATGGAAATTGTGTTAAAAACGGCACATACAATGCGTCTGGAAAATCAGGAGATTGACCAAATCGCGTTAGAAGATGCAATTAGAAAAAGAACTGAAAAAATAAAGGCAGAGTTGCCAAAAGCGTTATGGAATTGAATCTTGATTATACAGATGGACAAACTCCGATTGACCAGGATGAAAAATCGGGACTCAAAATAAAATCGATCTCCACTATGGGGGAATTGAATGAGTTTGAGCAGCAAAATATTGAAGAAGCGATAAGTTGGAAAGAAAGTTCAAATTTTTCGACGAGCAATGTATTAACCGTTGATTTCATCAAATCAGTTCACAGACGAATGTTCAAAAATGTGTGGAGATGGGCTGGTGATTTCAGAGTTACCAACAAAAACATTGGGGTACCCTACTACCTGATCAGACAAGATCTTCAAAAATTATTAGATGATTGCTCTTTTTGGATTAACAATGGCATTTATCCACCCGATGAGATAGCTATCAGATTTAAGCACCGATTAGTATCCATTCATCTTTTCCCCAACGGCAATGGACGGCATTCGCGCCTGATGGGTGAAATATTATTAAAAGCAATAGCACCGGAACAGGTGTTTACCTGGGGAAGCAAAACCCTTCGAAGCGGGGAAGATAGAATAAAGTATCTGCAGGCGCTTAAAGCCGCTGATTGGGGTGATATTAGCCTGCTACTCAAATTTGCAAAAAGCTGAAAAGCGCTACGCGCCATAGATATAAATTGCAGGAGGTAACGAACCCGTGTGTCCGTTACCTCCTCCGGTTTTACCGCACTACCACGCTGCAAACCGCCTCGCCGCATCTTACTATATAAAGTCCTGCGGGCCAGGATGATACGTCAATCGTAAGCAACTCAGTGGTATAGGCCGTGGTATACAATAATTGCCCGGTGATATTGCGTACTTCTACCGGATACCCCTGGTGTAGTGCGGGCAGAACCAGATGCAGGGTTTGACCGGCGGGGTTGGGATAGGCCCGTATTTCGGGTTTTTTATCCGCCAAATCATCAGTAGAAGTTGCCGTATTGTTATTAGCGTTGAACGTCGGGTTTTGAATCACAAAGGGTCCTGTGCCGTTGGGCACGCGGGCATAGCCTTTGTCGGTAGTCTGGGGGCCGAAAGTAACCTCGTCCAGTATATTCAGGTCGGGGTCGAGCAGCATCACGATTTCGCCGTCGGCAGAGAGTTTGAAATTGCAGTGGTTGTCGCCCTGCACGCCGTCTTCGTCGGCCCAGATGATGAGGTAGCCGTTGGCGGGGATGACCGAGCCTTCCGGGAATTCCCACTTGGGCAGGTTCTCGGGGTTGTCGGAGAGGTAATAGCCGCTGAGGTTGATGTCATTGGCGCTTTTATTGAAAAGCTCGATCCAGTCGTCGTATTCGCCGGCGTTATCGGTAGCGACGGTAGAATTGGAGGCCATGAGTTCGTTGATCACTACGTCGGAATTGGCAACTACGTTGGCTTGTACGGTATAGACAAACACATCGTGTTCGGCGCCGGCGGGGAAATAGGCGGCTGTTTTGGCGGTATTATTGGATAATGCTTCCACATAAAAGCGCACCCAGGTACCGGCGGCATAACCGGGAATAGTTGCGCCATAGATACCGTCATTGGCGGCATTGTCATTGTGCTGGCCGTCGTCAAACATTTGCGCTACGCTGAAATTGCCCACGATGCCGGTTGCGTAATACAAATTGACGCGGTTGATACCGTTGGCGGAGCTAACCTCGGCCAGTACGGTTGTAGGTTCCATTGAGAGCGGGGCGGTCCAGGCTTCGTTGTTGATATTATAGTAGTTGGCAGAGACAATTGTGGGGCCGGGCTGCGCCATTTCGGAATTAGCCAGGAGGTTATTGCGGCGAGTGGTGATAAAATTGCGGAGTACGGAAATTTCGCTGAGGAATTGCTGGTAGGTATACAATTTCTTGGGGTCGTCTTGCACCAATTGGTCGATTTGCGTCTGATAATTGGCCAGCATATCGTTGCAGACGGAGGGGTTCATCTCGTCGGCGATGATCGTACGCAGGTGGGCCAAATAGCGCTGCCGCCATTCGGGTACGGCCAGCATGCGGTTGAGCAGGGGGTAATTGGCGTTGTCTGCGTGATAGAAGGGGCTCCAATTGGCAAGGTTTGGGCCCATAACGCTATTGCCGTCGAATTCGAGCGGGGTCATGCGGCCCGTTTCGGGTTCGTAGTAGAGGTAGTAGTCCATTTTCCCCTTGAACACATAACTGTCGTCGTCGGAAAACGCGATTTCGGAGGCTAAGTGCCACAGCGTGCGGTCGACATCGAGGTAATCGGGCAACACATCGGGCAATTGGGCCAACGGCGTGGTATTCAGGGCATTGCAGGTAGCCACGAGATAACTCCAGGGATTGTCTACATCGCTGCTTTTAAGGGTGTAGTATTTCTGGTACTGGGCAGTGTCCGGGCCTAAGTAGTTGAGCGCTGCCGTGCCGTCGCCCCAGCCGCCGCCACCGGGACCGCCGGAGCCGGAGGGCCGGTCGGCGCGCCAGTTGATGCCGTCGTTGCTGAAGAACCACTCTTCGAGGAAGTCCTTGTTGAGTTGCTGAACGTTGGGGTAAAGGCCCCAGTTTTGGCCGTTGATATACAAATTGACAAAATTGGAACGCGCCGCGGGAATATGTCGCCGGATCTGGTGCTGAAAAAAAACCTC
>JRYG01001574.1_pt1 | contig 16988 bp, 18 predicted proteins | sample 235341 | NCBI WGS metagenome assembly JRYG01 (sample SAMN03074218, study PRJNA261478) | activated sludge metagenome | biome: Wastewater Treatment Plant; feature: Wastewater; material: Activated sludge; isolation source: activated biomass of a wastewater treatment plant treating hydrocarbon... ... | reverse complement strand
GAGGGTGAGAGAGTGGGAGGGAGAGATTAGAGATTTTGCAACTTTGGGACTCTGCGAACTCACTTCTCCAATAGCACCTCCTCCAACTTAGCCCTTAACTCGGCTTCATTGGGCAGGTAAAGCTGGTATTTGGACACAAACAACTGGCTGCTCATGCCGTAAGTTGCGAATTCTACCAGTAATTCGTCTTTATGCCGCGTGAGAATGATGCCTACCGGCGGGTTATCACCTTCAAAATACTCCTCCTTGGCAAAATAGCCGAGGTACATATTCATTTGCCCAATATCGTGGTGTTTCAATTTTTCTATTTTCAGGTCGATCAACACAAAACATCTCAGAAAACGGTGGTAAAATACCAGATCTACTCGGTAGTGCTCGTTGTCAACCGTGATGCGATATTGTCTACCTACGAAAGTAAAGCCTTTTCCCAATTCGAGCAGAAAAGATTGCAGGTTATCCAGCAAGCGGGTTTCCAGTTCTTTTTCCGAAAGGTGATGTGGTTCTGGTATTTTCAAAAACTCAAACACATACGGAGCACGGAGCAGATCTTCGGGCTGCGCTACGATTTTGCCTTTTTCAGCCAATTGCAATACCCCCGCTTTGTCCTGCGAAGCGGCTAGCCGGAGAAACAGCGCGGTGTCTTTTTGGCGTTTTAGCTCGCGTACTGTCTATTTTTCCAGGATTGTTTGTTTTTCATAAAAACTGCGTTCGAGGTCATTGTCGATTTTTAGCAGTTCTATGATATGCGCCCACGTCAATTCGTGCGACAAACTCGTCAGGTCTGGGTATATTATAAAGCTTAAACGCATGTATATCAAATTACTGCGATTAAACCCTTTGCCGAATTCGTGTGACAAATCTTTGGAGAGGTTCTCTAATAACCGGGAACCATATACTGCGTGTTCTGTTCCTCCCTGCTCGTACTCCACAATATGCCGGCCTATCGCCCAATAGGTCAATACTAATTGTCGACGAGCGGCTTTTATAGCGGTAGCCTGTCCATCCACGTAGGTGGATTTGATGGCGGAGAGTAGTGTTTGATAAGTGTTTTGAATTTCCATTGGTTGAATATTGGCAGTTTAGATCGACAACATCACTGAGCAGGAATGGCGCCAGTTTGCTAGCTTATTATGTGCTTTGCATGGAAGCCAAGGTCTGTTTTTTTAGGCAAAAAAACAAGCCGGGCTTTGGAGACTATGCAGCTTTGCGAAAAAAACAATGACTTAGTGGTGGTGAAAAATCAATCGCTCAACACCATAACAATATACCTATACAAGCATATTTCGGAATGCCACACCGATGTGATCGATGATATCGCCGGCGATGAGGGCCTCGTGACCCAGTTTTTCGGCTGCCAGGTCGCCGGCAAGTCCGTGGGTGTATACGCCGAGGACAGCCGCTTCAAAAGGAGAATAACCCTGCGCCAGCAGCCCGGTGAGCAGCCCGGTGAGCGCGTCGCCGCTGCCGCCGGTGGCCATGCCGGGGTTGCCGGTGGAGTTGAAAAAGCAGGCGCCGTCAGGACAGGCGATGCAGGTGTACGCGCCTTTTAGTACAATATATATACCCAACTCCCGGGCTTTTTGACGTTGTAGCGCGTTGCGCTCAAAACTGTTGGCAGAGGGCCCAAACAAACGCTCAAACTCCTTGGGATGGGGCGTCAGGATGCTGTTGGGGGGCAGCTTGGACAGGCGCTCGGGTGATTGGGCCAGAATGTTGAGCCCATCGGCGTCGATCACCAGCGGGCCGCGGTATTGCTCCAGCAACTGCCACAAGGCATCAACCGTACTACGGCGCTGATCGAGCCCGCAGCCTATACCTACCGCCTGGTAGCGCGACAAATCGGGAACCTCCGAGAAGTAATACCGGTGCGGGTCGATGCTCATCATAGCCTCGGGCACGCTCATTTGCATAATTTCGTAGGCACAGCGTGGGGCGTGTACGGTGAGCAGGCCGGTACCGCTGCGCAGGCAGGCGCGGGCCGACAGGATGGCCGCGCCAACTTTGCCGTAGCTGCCTGCTACCAACAAGGCATGCCCGAAAATGCCTTTGTGATCGTGTTTATGGCGCCGGTGTACCAGGCAGGATACGTCGCTTTTTTCAAGGTAATGCCACGGCGTATCGGCCTTTTCGATAAAGGTTTTGGAAAGTCCAATGCTCGCATACGTCCATTGCCCCAGGGCGCCCTGGTTTTCGGGAAAGAAAAAAGCGAGTTTGGGCATTTCAAAACTCAACGTATAGTGGGCATTGATAAACGCGCCGGTAGTAGGAGCGTCGGCCATCAGTCCGGAGGGTATATCAACGGCGGCGATAGTCGCCTTTTGGCTGTTGAGATAGTTGATCAGTTCCGCCCAATAACTCTCAACGGGCCGGTTGAGGCCCGAGCCGAAGATAGCGTCAATGATGATAACCTGTTCAGGCAGCGCCGGGAAAGGATCGCCGGCGTTGATGACATAGCGGGGCAAATCGGGCAGGCGCTCCCAGTTGGACTGAAAATCGGCGCTTGTTTCAGCGCCGATGGCGCAGCGGTAGACCGTCACATTAAAAAAACTGCGGTGCAGGAGCCTCGCAACGGCCAGTCCGTCGCCGCCGTTGTTGCCCGGGCCGCAAAATACCGCCACGGGCGTATCTTCATTCGAAAACTGATGAAGAAACCAGTCTGTAAACACCCGCGAAGCCCGCTCCATGAGATCTAGCGATTCGATGGGTTCGTGGGCGATCGTGTAGGCGTCCAATTCGCGTACCTGGGCGGCGCTGAGTATTTTCATGTGGCGTTGTGATTTGCTTCCAGCTTATAAAATTAGTACAAAAGGCGCTTTAATACATTTTTTTTATGCTAAACGATCAATATTGAAGACGGAACCCTAAATTGGCTGGAAATTGCGCCCATGAGAAGGTTAAAGCCGGGAGAAATCTTACTTTCCGAAATGATAATATACCTGCTGTTGTGGATGTTTAACGACTACCTGGCCACCATACTCAGCCTGGTTTTCGGCACCATATGCTTTCTCATCCTGGTGATATCGCTGATAGTGGAATGGATTGAGCGTTCGAAGGTACCCCGCTGGTACTTCTGGTTCATGCTCATGTCTACGCTGGCGCCGATTATTACCGCCATCCTGTTCATAGCCATCAACGGCGGCATACCGTGGATGCAGGGGGAATAAAGCTATTATCCTTAATCGCAATACTTGATTTAAGTGAACATGAAGATAAAATTAAAAAACCAAGCATTGTCAAATAAATATTACGAGATTTTTTCTCTTAAAACATTGAAAAAACAATATATTGGGCCAATATTTATTGATTTTATTGCGTTTAAAGAGGTAAAAACACTTAAAATATGCTGCTGCGCTTTTTTGTTTCTAACTTCATGTCCTTTGGGAGTGAGGTGGAGTTCAATATGTTTCCAAGTGCTTTAAAGACGCACAAGGACCATGTTTACACGGGGCGTAAAGCCCCCTTATTGAAAGCGGCAGCCATATATGGCGCAAATGGTTCGGGAAAATCTAACTTTATCAAGGCAGTGCACTTTTTGCACGATATGGTAGTATTGGGAGATTTAGATAAATGCGAAGTAAAATGCCAACCTTTCCGCCTCAGCGAGAGCCAAGAGAGTAAGCCATCTACATTTGGTATGGAATTTCAAATTGGAACAAAATTTTTCGAGTATACCATATCTGTCAAAGATGGTGAAATATCAGAGGAGTCGCTCTACGAAACTAATCCGGTAAAAGAAACTGCTGAACCCGTTTTTGAACGAAAAACCTCTTTGGGAAAAACGACGATTGATGTAAATCCCAAATGGGTGAAATCGCGAAAAGAACGTATCAGATACGAGATTTATGGCGAAGATTTACTGCCTGGCCAATCTCTAATATTCAAGTTAAAATCAAAATTGGAATACGCCACTCAAGTTGTTGACTGGTTCGAAAAACATATCTGGATTTTGTATCCTCAAACGAAATACTTTTTGACATTCAGGCTTTGTTTTGACAAAAAATACAAAGACTTTCTAAACCAACTTCTACCCATACTTGGTACAGGGATGGAGGCAGTTGACATAGAAAATATCCCATTTTCGGCGTTTTTTGGAAAAGATGATGAGGACTTGAGAAAAGAGTTTGAAGGAAAATTAAAAGACCAAAAAAATTTTATTCAATTCTATAAAAACGGGAAGGAATTTATTGCAAGAAAGGAAAACCAGGAATATCTGGTCAATAAGATAAAAACCTTCAATATAGGGGGGGGCGGTTCATTAGTTGAGTTCGAGCCTGAGGAACAGTCAGATGGCACTCGCAGGATGCTCGATTTGATACCTGCTATCCAAAAAATGACTGTCGACCCTTCCGTGTTTTTTATTGATGAAATTGACAGGAGTCTGCATCCAAGTATGACAAAAACGCTCATAGCATATTTCATGACCCATACTACTAAGGGACAATTAGTGTTTACTACGCATGAAGCTAACCTGCTGGATTTTGATATTTTCCGACAAGATGAAATATGGTTTACGGAGAAGGACAACACAGGCGCAACCCAACTTTACTCGCTGAGCGATTTCAAGCCCCGATACGATTTGGACATTCGCAAGGGATATTTGGCGGGGCGTTTTGGTGCGATTCCTTTTTTGGGTAACCTGAAAAATTTAAATTGGGAACATGCGCAAGAACAGGGGGTATAAGAGAGGTGAACCCTTTCGTGATGCCCGCTTATTTGTCATAGCTTGCGAAGGGGAAAAACGTGAAAAAGAGTACTTCGAGCGATTGGGGCATGGTTCGCAACGACTAAAGGTGAAGGTTTTATCCCCTGATTCTACCCGGTCACTTTCCGCCCCCAAATGGGTAGTGGACAGACTCGTGAATTTCATAGAAAAGGAAGGAGCCAATATCAAGTGGGGCGACCAAATCTGGCTGGTTATGGATGTTGATAGATGGAAAGAAAATCAACTTTTTGAAATCGCAGAACTATGCTTACGCGAAAGATGGGGCTTTGCGCTGAGCAATCCCTGTTTCGAAGTCTGGCTACTTCTTCATATCAAAGACATTCAAGACTCCGACTCAAGTTCTTGTCAGGGATTCAAAAAGGAGCTCAGCCAAGTAGTGAAAGGTGGTTACAGCCCGGATAAATTTGTAACGCTTGTATCTGATGCCATTAGTCGTTGTCAATCTCTTGAAATGGATCTGAATAGCCCTATTCCCGGGACAAAAACCTCTAGGGTATATTTAGTTGCCGAAGAAATGCTCAAATTATTTTGAATAAATACTTACCCACTGCCAAGACGAGGCAACAAATATATACTCAGCACAATCGGCAACTCATTATCATCGCATAATATACTCGGCAGGTTATTGGATAAGGAAAATATAATTAATTCACCTGTGCCATGATAATGACTTGGCAAGGTGCAATACAAGCGCTTAATCAACCTGCGGAATATAACGTTATACTTGCCTGTTATTACCCCCGATACTGCAGCACCGTTCTCACCTCGGCTTCCGCGAAGCGGTCGATAATTTCGTCGTTCATCAGCAGCACAGCGTCGTCGTAATTGTCGAAAAAGAGGTGTTCTACCAGGATTGCCGGCATGGCGGTTTTGGTAAGCACATAAAAGCGGGCCTCTTTGTCGTAATCGCCGTCGGAAGTATCCGCGCGCATCGAAATACGGTCGCCAAGCAGGTCTTTCACGTTTTTCCAGTGCAATTCGGCAACCGTATCGGAGGCGGTTTGACCGGGCGAGGTATAAATTTCGTAGCCGCGAGCCTGACCGCCGCCGGCATTGGCGTGGTTGGAGATATAGAGTCCCTCTTTATAATTTTTGTGATACCAATTGGCTATATCCACGCGGTATTCCAATGAGGTATCCAGGTATTCGTGGCTGACGATGTAACAGGGAACTCCCAACTGGCGCAGTTTCTCGGCTACGCGGTTGGTAAGCGTGCGGTTCCATACCCCTTCAAAAAACCAGCGGCCCTTGTGGAAAGCGCCTTTGGTGTGTTCAAACTGTTTACTGGGCGCGGTTACATAATTGCCGTTTTTATCGAGGCCGCCGTGGCCGGCGTCGAGGTATATACATAAGTCTTTCATGATATGGATTTTGGGGTAAATATAAGGAAAAACTACGGTCAATTATCTCTGATCACCCGGCCTGCATTCCGATTAATGTTTTCCCGTACGCCTGTGCCGTCAAAATAATTGCCGTCGATTTCGTTGGGAGCGTCGCGGTATAGTTCGCGCATCCACTGCGGATTGTTGATTTCGCCCACCACATCGGAGTGCAGCAGTATAAAATCTTCTGCAGCCAGTGAGGGGTTATAGAATACAAACCTGACATTATTCTGCCGGGTTTGCTTGATTTCGTTATACGACCAGATTTCATAGGGCGGCGCTGAAGGTTCCGTTTCGCGGCGTTCGATATCGTTGGGCTGTCCGTATTTGATATACACATAACCGCGGTCGGTTTCAAAGCCATAGCGGAAGCCGGAGTGGAACATCTTGTCGACGGCGGCGGCTACTTCCATAAATTTTTCGTAGGCCAGTTGGGGGGCTGTCGGGCTTTGTTGCAGCCAATAGCTAAGCAGGTACATGCGCTGGGCGTTGAGCGAGTCGTTTTTGAGCATCAAATTGACCACCTCTACGTCGTTGGGAGGCAGCAGCGGGGTGATAGCGCGCAAGCTGTAATTCAGCGCTTTTTTGTCGAGGCGGCTCACAAACTCATCGGCGATATTGACGCCGCTCAAATCAATTTGTTTGGCGTTGAGATAAGGATTGCTCCGCTGAAAAAACAACGATTTCCGGCTCAGCATTTGTTTGGTCTTGTTGCGCACTTCCACCACGAGGTTGTAATTGCCCGAAGGCAGGCTGGAAATGTCCATCTGCATCAACACAGGCGTAAGGGCGGCAGGTTTTTGGCGCTTGTGGCCGATGGTCATTATTTTGGCGTTAGCCCCTTGCTCGCCCGGCTGTTCGATGAAATAGCTCACTGCATAATCTTCGGCAATGGCTTTGTCGGCGTTGTACACTTCGCAGTAAAACGACAGCGTAGACGCGTATTTGCCGTAAAAATTGTAAGGCAGCGGCTCCATGTACAAGCCGTTTTTTACAAAAACGCCGTTGCCTTCGTCTTTGTGTACTTCGGCCAACAGTTGAATATCGGATTGCATCAGGGCATCGCCGTCAAAGGCAATGGTGCACTGCGTGCTGTATTCCTTGGCATTTTCGGCATTGTTAACGTCCTTGACGCTCACCAGCAGTTGATAGTTGCCGTCGGCAAGCGAATACCTTTTCAAGTCGATAAAGTCGAGTATCCTCGGTGTAACCGGGCTATTGAGCTGGAATTTGTCAAATTTGACGATCTCTTCGCCTTTTTTGAACACCAGTAACACCTCTACCCCCGCCTGACCCAGCGAGTCATTTACGGGCACAAAGGTCACCGATTTGCCTGCGATGTGCAGGTATACTTCTATGTAATGTTGGTCAATACCCTTGAAGGTTGCAAACGACAAACTAGCATCAATGGCCGATGAGCGCATAGCCCAACCCATGACCAACAGCAGTAACAACAGGCGAATATTTTTCATTGGGAAATTGTACTTTATGTGAAAATAAAAACCCCATTATACAAAGATAGCCCAATTGGACATCATAATCCAGTGGGCCGCAAAAGTATTCCAGCAACAAAAGAAAAGGAAAAGTCAGGTTTTTGGCGGTTGTCAGTTCTCGGTTGTGGGTTGTGGGTTCGTTTATAAGTTTAAGCGTTTATAGGTTTATGAATAAGAGTGAACCAACAAACCTACAACTTACAACCTGGAACCTACAACCCACAACCGACAACCTCAACAATACCGCTCAATCGCCATCTCCAAATTGGCGGCGATAATCTCGGCAGAACGGCCTTCAATATGGTGGCGTTCGAGGAAGTGTACAAGTTGGCCGTCTTTAAACAAAGCAATGGAAGGCGAAGAAGGCGGGTAGGGCAACATATACTCGCGGGCGCGGGCCGTAGCCGGGCCGTCTACGCCAGCAAAAACCGTTACCAGGCGATCGGGGCGCTTTTCACTGCGCTTGACGGCCATTTTGGCGCCGGGGCGCGCATTGGCAGCCGCACAGCCGCACACAGAATTTACAACTACCATCACGGTACCCGCTTTGGAAGACAATACGGCATCTACCGCTTCCGGCGTTTGAAGGCTTTCAAACCCGAAGTCGGTCAGGTCTTTTGCCATCGGTTCGGTCAATTGAACTGGATACATATGCGTGTTCTTTTTTTTATACAAATTTAGACTAAGTCTTGTGATAATACATTTAATGCCGGATGTTGGTTTAAAAAATTTGAATAAATCAGTATTCATGTAATATTTTATGTCACACCCGAATTAATTATCTGTTGCAGCAATACGCCCAAATAGCGTATATTGGCTGACAGCCGGTTACAATAAAATCGACGCCATGAAAAAATACCTGTTTGCCTCAATCTGTTTTGTGCTGTTTTTGGCTCAGGCGCCCGCTCAAAAACGCACCGTCTCCGGCTTGTGGTCGGGGGTGCTTACCACGGGCGGGCTCGAATCGACCACCGGCTACCGCCTGGAACTGTGGCTCGAACAAAAGGGTAAACACATTCGAGGCAAATCCTACCTGCACCTCGGCAAAGGCGAAATCGTGGAGATGTCGCTTAAGGGTACGATGTACCATGACCGCTCGATGTATATCAATGAGTTTGAATTTATCGGCAAAGAAGGCCAGGCTCCGCCACCCTATTTCCGCACTTATCAGATCATCCACAACAACGGCATCTGGGACACCAACCTGCAGGGCTATTGGCAGGAAATTACCCCTCAGGTTTTTTCAAAAAAACGACAATTGGGCAAACTCCTGCTCAAGAAAGCGGATGGGTCTAAAGCCTAAAATATTGTTGTTATAGATAAGCATACCGCACCTCCGACAAAAACAACCCTTCGGGCGGCACGCTGAGGCTTTTTTGCAGGCGCGTCTGTTTGTCCATAGCCTCTTTTACAGCGTCAAGGCCGTATTGACCGGAGCCTACCGACAGGCACATGCCCACGATCAGCCGAACCATGCCCCGCAGAAAACGATCGGCAGCAATATGAAATCGCAGTTGGTACGCCTCTTCTTCCCATATCCATTCTGCTTGTCGCAAATCGCAGCGGTTGGTTTTTACATCCGTATCGCTTTTGCAAAACGGATAAAACAACTCATAATCGAGTAACAATGCGGCAGCCGACTGCATGGCCGGGAGGTCGAGCTTGTCGGCAAATGGGTAGTAGTACGCGGTTTGCTGTCGAAAGGGGTCTTTGCGCAGCGTGATATAGTAATCATAAGCCCGGTGCGCGGCGTCAAACCTGGCGTGGGCATCATCGGCCACAGGAATAAAGCGGTAAATGGCTATATCGGCAGGCAATATGCGATTGAGCCGGGAAAGAAAATGAGCCGGAAACTCGCCTTCGTGATCAAAATGAAAAAAATATTGACTCGCGTGCACGCCCGCATCGGTACGCCCGCAGCCGGTGATCTCCAATTGCCGGCCTAAAATCAAACCCATCTTACCCGCCACGGTTTCCTGTACGCTTGCACTATGCGGCTGCTCCTGCCACCCGTGGTATGCCGCCCCATTGTATGCCATCTCTGCAAAATACCTCATCGCTTAAGGCTTGGTTATCCGCAAAGATAATAGCTGTTGCCGGTAATATGTTTATCGCAGGTTGATTGACAATCCAGACAGGATGCAGGATGAAGCGGAGAGAAACTTTATTGCTGCTTCCAGGTTTTCATCTCAATAGACAGCTCAAGCGAGGCAGATTGGAGAGAAACGGCGGTTTCTTCGAAAGTAGGAGCGCTCCATTTCACGCGAGGGTTATTGGAAAAGCCGTAAGGCTCGGTAGGGATGCCGAGTTTGTTGGTATCCAACCGCCCGTTGCCGTTGGGATCCTGGAAAACGGCAACCGAGTAACGACCGTAAGCCAGGGCCGGCACTTCCAGCCTGTATTTGCCCGCAGCGGAATACGGAAGTACTTTTTCAAAAACGCCCCCGCTTTTTTTCTTAAACGCCGCTTCGTTTTGAAAAACGGCGATATGCACAGCGCCTTTTTTACGCTCATCAGGGTCGATAGCAATGACAAGGCTACCCTTGTTCGGCGCGTTGGATAGGCCGGCGAGCGCAATCATGATGGCAAGGAGGTAGGGCATATGGCTGGTGATCTGTTGTGGGTTGTGGGTTTGGTTATGTAGAGACAAATCGTGATTTGTCTCTACTGGCTGGCTGGCCTACAACCCACAACTGATAATTAACCCAGTAATAGATTTTTCATATCCACGCGTTTCAGGACAATATCCTCCACCTGATCGATATGTACGCGTTCCTGTTGCATAGTGTCGCGTTCGCGGATGGTAACGGTATTATCTTCGAGCGTTTGGAAATCTACGGTTACGCAGTAGGGTGTGCCGATGGCATCCTGGCGGCGGTAGCGGCGGCCGATGGCGTCCTTTTCGTCGTATTGGCAAAGGAACGACAACTTGAGCCTGTTGAATACTTCCCGGGCTTTGGCAGGCAATTCCTCCTTATTGCGCACCAGCGGCAACACGGCGCATTTGACGGGCGCCAGGGCGGGATGCAGCTTAAGCACAACGCGCGATGCGTCTTCTCCCTGCGCGTCGGGCACGGTTTCTTCAATGAGCGCATTACTGAGCATGGCCAGGAACATACGGTCGCAACCTATGGAGGTCTCTACTACATAAGGCACATAACTTTCGTTGAGATCGGGATCGAAATACTGCATTTTTTTACCCGACAGCGACTGGTGGCTGCCCAGGTCGAAATCGGTGCGCGAGTGAATGCCCTCGAGTTCTTTGAAGCCGAAGGGAAATTCAAACTGGATATCCACGGCGGCATTGGCATAGTGGGCCAGATTATCGTGGTCTTTGAAACGCAATTTGGATGCGGGCGTGCCGATGGCGAGGTGCCATTTCATGCGCATGTCTTTCCAATAAGCGTACCACTTGAGCTCTTCGCCGGGGCGCAGGAAAAACTGCATCTCCATTTGTTCGAATTCGCGCATGCGGAAAATGAACTGCCGGGCAACGATCTCATTGCGGAAAGCCTTGCCAATTTGGGCGATTCCGAAGGGAATTTTCTGGCGGGTGGTTTTTTGTACGTTTAAAAAATTGACAAAAATACCCTGCGCCGTTTCGGGGCGCAAATACAGCTTGCCCTCCTCGCCGGCAATATTGCCCAATTGGGTAGAAAACATCAGGTTAAACTGGCGCACCTCCGTCCAGTTGCGCGAACCGGTATCCGGGTCGGCAATTTCGAGTTCGTCAATGAGGTTTTTCAGGTCGACCAGGTCGCCCTGGCCCATAGCCGTAGCCAGACGCTGCCGCACCGTCTCGTATTCCTCGCGGTATTTGACCACGCGCTCGTTGGTGTCGCGGAAAAGCTCTTCATTAAAAGACTCTCCGAATCGCTTGCGGGCTTTTTCTACCTCTTTCTCGATTTTGTCTTCGAGTTTGTCCATGTATCCCTCCACCAACTGGTCGGCCCGATAGCGCTTTTTGCTGTCTTTGTTGTCGATAAGCGGGTCGTTGAAGGCGTCGACGTGGCCCGAGGCTTTCCAGGTTTTGGGATGCATGAAAATAGCGGCGTCAATGCCCACGATGTTTTCGTGCATTTGCACCATAGCGCGCCACCAGTAATCCTTGATGTTGTTTTTGAGCTCAACGCCGTAGGGGCCGTAGTCGTATACTGCGCTCAAGCCATCATATACTTCGCTGGAGGGATAGATGAATCCGTACTCCTTGCAGTGCGAAACCAATTTTTTGAACAGATCGCCTTGTTGTGACATGTTCTGTGATTTTTTCTACTCGCTTAAAAATGAAGGCGCAAATGTCGTAAAAATTTCCCAGCCAATGGCATTTGACTTGTCCTTTTCCTGCTATGAAGCTGCGATTTTGGGTCTTTTTTCAGATATTGCCTGCCAATATTATCATCTCCTAACCTTTAAAACGGGGTAAAACGTGGAACCGACTATTTTGTTCGATATTCAACAGGGCGTGGCCCTGATCAGGCTCAACAGACCCAAAGTATACAATAGTTTCAACCGCGAAATGGCATTGGCGCTACAGAGCGCGCTGGATAAATGCCGCGCCGACAAGTCGGTGCGCGTAATGTTGCTCACCGGCAACGGCAAGGCTTTTTCAGCCGGACAGGATCTTGCCGAGGTTGTGGCAGAAGACGGCCCGTCAATGTATACTATCCTGGCGGAACATTATAATCCCATTGTTGAGCGTATAAGGCAGTTGGAGATGCCAGTGGTATGCGCCGTAAACGGGGTGGCCGCCGGCGCCGGCGCTAATATCGCCTTGTGCTGCGATATTGTGGTAGCCGCCGAGTCGGCTTCGTTTTTACAGGCTTTTAGCAAAATCGGACTGATACCCGACAGCGGCGGCACTTATTTCCTGCCCCGCCTCATCGGTATGCAACGCGCTACCGCGCTGATGATGCTGGCCGAACGCGTGAGCGCCGCCGATGCCGCCGCTATGGGCATGATCTACAAGGTCTTTCCCGACGAATCGTTGGAGGCCGAGGCATTGAAAATAGCATCCCAACTCGCCGCTCTGCCCGCACTAGGATTGGCCTATACCAAACATGTACTCAACTTGTCGCTTAATAATAATTTGTCGCAGCAACTCCAGGCCGAGGAAGAATGGCAGGTGCGCGCAGGTCAAACCGAGGATTTCCAGGAAGGCGTGGCCGCCTTCCTGGAAAAAAGACCGCCCCGGTACCGGTCAGACCGCTAACCCGGTAGGTAACGCTGTTAGCGGTCTGACCGGTACCGGGTTAGCGGCGGAGCAGCTTCGCTGCCGAAACGCGCTCCCCATCGGTGATTTGCAGCAGGTACACACCTGCAGGCAAGGTGCTTACATCAATGGTATGTACATTCTCACCCGACTGAAATCCCAGCCGGTTCTGGAGCAGCACTTGCCCGCTGAGTGAAACCAGGCGGAACTGGTATTCGCCCGACTGCTCGCTTTGAGCGCGCAGCGTGAGCAAGTCTCTCACCGGATTGGGAGCTACTTCGAGTTGACTAAACAGCGCCTCTGGAGAAAAAGTACCTACAGTCAACTCCGTTACGGTAAGTGGAGCCGTCAAAACAGCCGTGCCGTCGCCGTTGGTGCTGCCGTTGGCATTGGCGGCTATGCCCGCAGCATAAAAGCGCACTTCGCCGGCGCCGGCGGCAGGGGCCGTCCATTCAATTGTGAAGGTATTGCTGGTGCGGGGAGAGGCATGTTCGGCGTAGGTGCGACCGCCAATATTCAATGTGCGGAAACCGGTAGGGGCGCTTCCAAATGTACCCGCACTGGTATTGTCATTGCCGGTTAGCGCAACCGTCTGGAATCCAAAACGAGGGGGCGTACCGCTGCCCGGGGTGACGGTCAGCTTGAGGTCGTAGCTCTCACCCGGTTCGTATTGAGTGACGGCAACGCCGTTGTCAAGCAATTCAACAGTAATAGAAGGCGAAAACGAGGAGCCGCTGTGGCAGCCCGCCGTGGCACAGGTGCCGGTACCAAGCGGAGACCCCGTGCGGTCGGCGTTTTGCACCAAACCGGGACCCGCCGCATTGTTGAGAAAAATAAATCCCGCCAGCGCGGCGATAAAAAGAGTGTAAACCAATTTCATAAGGCTAAACGCGTTTTAAATGATATAATAATGTGACATAAAAACAATTCGGATTTTCTGACGCAAAGCGCAGCCAAACGTTTAACGTTGGCAGTCTTTTTGTGCGTCAGAAAATCCGAACAGATGGTTGTGACTACAATAATTGAATATTGCAAACGCAAAGGTAGCGAGCGACGGGTATACAAATCGTCAACTATTGTACAAATAGCTATTTTCAGGAATTTTTCCTTTGACGCCGCGGAAGTAATCGTCAATCACCTTAAAATCGGCTGCAATATCGTCGGTTGGATAAAAAGGCGCGCTGATGCCCACCACTTTATTGGCATAGTCGAATTTACACATCAATATAGGTACGCCCGCGCCTTTGGCAATATAGTAAAACCCCGTTTTGAGGCTGTTCACCTTTTTGCGGGTCCCCTCCGGGGCAATACATATTTTAAATTCGTCATGGCGGTTGTAAATATCCACTACGCTGTCAACGAAATTATTGCGCTTGCTGCGATCAACAGGGTGGCCGCCGAGCAGGCGAAAAATGATACCCTGCGGGAATTTAAACAGCGAATCTTTACCTATATATACAATACGCTCTCCAAGCGCGCTGCGCGCCAGGATTCCCAGTGGGAAGTCGATGTTGGAAGTATGCGGCACAACTGCCAATACGTATTTGGGCGGCAGGGGCCAGGTTTCAGTCTCTACGCGCCATCCCAGTAGTTTAAGTATCCAGGAACTAAATTTGCTGCTCATGCGGGTCAGATTTTACAGCGATCTTCAGGCCGGCATAGCCTTGATATCAAAGCCTGCCTCCTCAACAGCCTCAATGATGGCCTCCATAGCGAGGTCGCCTTCTACCGTGAGTATTTTGTCGGGTGTCTGGGTGTCGACTTCCCAATGCGTAATGCCTTCAACTTCGTTGAGGAAACCCGATACGCTGCGAATGCAATTGCCGCAGTTTATATTGGTTTTGAATTGAAATGTGCTCATGAAACCGAAATTCTTAAAATAAAATTAAACAAACTGCACTCAATTTAACACTTCATACAGGATTTGGTGCGAATGAATAGCCGGAAAATTTTCAAGGTGAAGGCGGTAATAATCCAACAGATGTTGTAACAGGCCGCGTCGCTCCTCGCGGGTGAGCTTCAACTCGTGATGCGTCTCGGGCGAACTGCACAGCAAATTATGCAACAAAATACTGTGTCGCTCGTCGAGGTAATGAACGTGCGAGGGTATCTGCGACACAAACAGCCCTTCGCTCAAATCGAAATAAGGGGTTTGTTCGTCGGCTTCTCCACCCGGCAAAAAACCCAGATATGCGCTCAATTCAAGCAAAAAGTAGAGGTGCGTATTGGCGATTGGCTGAGAAGATTGGTCGAGCCGGCAAAAATTATCGTATATAAAGGCAAATAAAGGCCTGTTTTCCTCTTCTTCCCGAATCGTCTTGCGAATTATTTCAGCCATAAACAAACCCACAGCCCCTTTTTTGACGTCAAAGGGTATAGATTGGTAGACGTATGCCGGCTGGATTTCTTTCACGCGGTTGAGATCGCGGTCATCCCGCTCATAGGCCACCAAATCTACTAATGACATCACTTGTAGTACGCTGGGTGAAAAACGCGACTTGGCCTTGCGCACACTGCTGAATATATATTTGCGAAGCCCCCGTTCTTCCGTATAAATATCGGCAATAATACTGGTTTCGGCGTATTTGATGGTCCTGAAAACAATGCCTCGCGTTTTTAACAACATTTAACGGAACTTTATTTTGTTGTTATTGTTTTTAAAGAGTGATTTGAAATTATATTTGCCACGCTGTTGGTCGAGTAATTCGGTGCGATGATCAAAAAAAAGTGCGCGCATGCAGCCATCCGATCAACTTTGTGTCATTAATAATAATCACCCAGGTACAAACTTAACGAAAATATCACCCAGGTTTAACCCCCAAATAAGTATAACACAATTGTTTTGTACCAATTATTGAACCCGACTCTGGCCATTGCTGCCTTTGGGCAGTAAAAAAGAGCCTAAAAAATGTGAAAGATGAAACGCTTGTTCTTTTTGGCGCTTTGGCTAAGCCTGGCTCTGCCTGCGCTCCACAGTATGCAAATTTCTCAGCCGGCAATGCTCATAGACAGCACGCCCTGTTGCGATACGCCGGCCTCTGATAATGATTCTTCGAATACCGCCAAACCCGCCGCTCCCAAACCCGCAGCCGTAAAACGCGCCGAGGTCAACCTGGTGGGCAGATGGGAAAACGCATTGTATCCTTTTGATGTTGTGACCGCCGACGCAAATGGCAAATCGGACTGCCGCCAGGTTGAAAAAGCCTTCCTGCTTTTCGCTTTTCAGGCAGACGGCACCTATATCAAAAAAATGGGCGGCGCCAATGTGGAACTGGTTGAGACCGGCGCCTGGTCGCTCTCCGACGACGCCCAAACACTCTACCTCCAACCCGCAGACGGCGGAAAAACCCAGGTGGCCCGCATCAAACACCTCCAAATGGACGAACTGGTCATTGAGCATGCCCTGCAGTCTGCCCAGGCCAATTTCTGCACCCGACAGAAGGACTTCTTTTTCAGTAGAAGCTAATTCCACGGTGCGCCATTGGTTGGTTTAGCTATACTCAGAAACGCCTGCGGTTGGTTTGGCTTTACAACGATTCTCCCCTGGCTTGTTTAGCGATAGGGTTTAGTTTTTACCACGAAAAAACTAAACAGCGAAGCGCTAAACCAACCTGAGGCGCTACACAGTCAAGAGAAACCAACGAAGACGCTATTGCATGACAACGCTATAAAGCGTAATTTGGGCGTTTATTTTTTCATAAACGCACCGATCATGAAGAAATCACTTGTACTGGCAGCACTTTGTGTCTTTATTTTCACGGCGGTTCAAGCCAAAATCACCCTTTCCGGGGTCGTTGCCAACCCCAAACAAGCGACCAAACTCCAAGTCTTCGAAGCCGATTTTGAGCGCTACAATCATACCAAGCTTACAGAAGTGGAACTCGATGCCAACGGCGCTTTTCGCATCGAACTGAACCTGGAATCTCCAGCCATATTGCGGCTGGCTTATGTCAATCAATACCTCTTAGTGCCTGCCAACCCGGGCGATGAGATCGCCATCCAATTTGACGGCAGCGCCAATGACGGACTGTATACGGCCACCGGCAACGGCGATATCCGGGAATACCTCGATTTTAAGGCTTTTTATCAAAAATTAACAACCGAAAAATTCTCTGCTTTCGAATCCAAATATGACGCTCTTCTCGCCGAACGCAAAAAGGCAAAGGAAAACCTGAGCAACG
>JRYG01008664.1_pt1 | contig 17106 bp, 13 predicted proteins | sample 235341 | NCBI WGS metagenome assembly JRYG01 (sample SAMN03074218, study PRJNA261478) | activated sludge metagenome | biome: Wastewater Treatment Plant; feature: Wastewater; material: Activated sludge; isolation source: activated biomass of a wastewater treatment plant treating hydrocarbon... ... | reverse complement strand
GTTCGGAGGAGTCGACCGCCTGCGGTGACTTCCTGAGGGCGCGCAGCGCGTCGAGAATTCGGTCATCCAGGGTCTCTAGATGAGAGAGCGCCTCGGTCGGAGTCCTGGTCTCGACGGCTCCCTCGATCGGTTGCGGGCTGCCTTGCCCGAAGAGGTCCTGGACCGTGACGCCGCCGAGTGCGAACGGTTCACTCGTGTTGCCTCGATCGGTGACTTGGGCGATGAACCTGTACCTCGGAAGTCGGGTCAGTGCGGCGGGGTCAGGTCGACCGCCCCACTCTCTCGTAATCAGCGCGGACGCCTTGGAGTTGAGTGCGGTCGCGATCAGATGGGAGCGGTTCGTGGTGAGCGCCTGCAAGGTGGCCGGGGTGAGCCGTTCCGGGTTCTGGTTGAGCAGCACCGCCCGGATGCCGTACTTCGCGCTTTGTTCGAGCAACGCGGCGAGGTTGCCTGACGCGGCACCGTCGTAGGTCTGGACCTCGTCGAGAAACACCCAAAACGGTCGGCGGTCAGCCGGTGGGATGTTGGCCCTGGTTTTGGCTGCGTGGAGGAGATCGAAAACAACGAGGTTGGCGAGCAGCCGATCTCGGGTGCCGCCGGATCCGGGACAGGCCAGGACAATCTGTCCCTTATCCATTGCCTCTCTAATCCTGTAGCTGCTCCGACTCGCTCCGAGCAAGGTGGTGACGGCTGCCGAGGCGCGGAGCCGGTCGACCATGTTGGTCAGCGGAGTGATCGCTTCCTCGGCGAGCCGGGGGAACCGATCCATCCAGAAGCGCTGGGCTGCCCTGGGCATGAACGGCAACACCGCTTTCCGCCAAGCGGAGTCCGACAGCAACGTCGGGAGTTGGAAGATGGTGGGGCAAAGCTCGGCAGGCAGCACCCTGGAGATCGCGGTGAGCGCCATCGCCGACTGCGCTGTCAGGTTGATAGCCCGGGTCGAACGCTCCCCCCATTGAAGTGCCGAGGCGAACGCGTCCACCACGGCTTCGATCCTTCCTTCGGCCTCCCCCGGGTCAGGTCCACCGAGTTCGAAGATATTCCAGCCGGGCTGCTGCTCACTCGCTCCAGGACCGAGGTCGATCTCAACGATCCGGTCACGCACGTTCGGGTCGGTGAGGTAGGGCTTCATTCGTTCGATTGCGTCTTCGTGTGGATCGAGGAACAGGCCGCCCTGGTCAGATCTCACGAGGTTGAGGAACTGGCAGATCGCAAGCTCGGTCTTGCCGAACCTGCTCCTCCCCGTCACATACGTAAAGAACGTGTCGGCCGTCCGTACACCCACGGTTCGCTCCCCGGCTTCTCCAGAGATCTGTCCGATCGGGATCAGGTCCGGTTCATCTCCGAGCGTGGGTAAGTCGGGAGGTGACGAGAGCATCGCGCCGGAGCGAAGGACGTTTTCGTCAGACAGGTAGATCGTTGGTGGCTTCAGGAACCCGGCGATCTCCCGGGCAGCGATGATGTTGCGGCGGGCTGGTTTGAAGAGCCCGGTCTTGAAGCGCCGGTCGAAGCGTCCGCGACGGCCCGGGAGGTCAGAGCCAAGGAACGCGAGTCCTGGGATCGGGAGACCAGAGGCTTTCAGCCAGTTTCTGTCGCCGAGTGATTCAAAGGCGGCGAGCAGGTTGGTCATCGTGGCGCTCGCCCGAACCCGGGTCGGGGCCTGGGTTCGGATCAGGATCTGGGCTTCGAAGATGGCGCCGCCATCTCGGAGCTTGGCATCGAGTCCGCGGCCGAGCCCTCGCCGCTCGGCCAGCGTTACTGGATCGCTCCGCCTCGACTTCGAGTTCAGCCCGAGACGCTCGGCGAATCCACTCTGGTCGACACCCAGGCGGCGCGCTTGCTTGGCGAGGTATCGCGTCAGCCTGGCTCGGCGGTGCCCGGCCGCGGGCAGCAGATCGACGTGGACGCTCGCGTGCTCGCCTGGCTTGAGTCCGGCTATTGCGGCCGCGAATGGTTGGAGGGGATCGGGGTCCAGCTCCAGGCGCGCCAGTGGCTCGACACTCGGGCGGGCGAGCACCAGCTCGGTGCGCATCGTCACCCGCGCCTCTGATGGTTGCGGAGACCGCACTTCGTCGGCGCTACGCACCTCGACTCCCTGGTAGGCGCGAAGGGTCGATCGGACCAGGTCCATTTGCCGCTCGGAGGATTCGATCAGATAGACGAGCCGCCCTTCCGGGTCGGCTTCGAGAGTCACGCGAATCGCTGATGCTTTCCGATTCATCCAGCCACGCACGCCTCGGTCCGATCGTGAGAGTTGAGCAGCGACCCGGAGAACGGTCTCGATGCCTGCCTCGAACTCGTCGGCAGGCACCACCGCCACGGCCCGGCGGGAGCCGAGAGCGCGACGGGTAGAGAGGAAGCGTTGTGTAGCCAGCGCCGAGGCGATACCAGCCAGTCCGATAGCGACCGGGGCAGATGAGCTGATGATGGATATGACCTGGTCGGTCTCGACGCTTGAGAGCGCGCGCCACACGGCAAGGCAGATAGCACCCGCGAGGATGGAGAGCATCAGGGTCGGGTCGGACCGGCGACGATCAGGTTTCATGATCCGACCTCACGGGGACGGAGAGATGTCGGCAAACCGGAGGTTCGAGACTCCGCAGCCGGCCGCCATCTCTCGGGGTCTGACCGTGCCACCCAGCGAAGGGACGGGCGCAGGGACACCCGAAGCCGCGAACGAACCCCAAACCGGCCCCGAAGAAAGCTCCGACCGGGCTCATCGGTTGCCCTTTCCGGCGAGAACTTCGATCCAGGTGGCTGGGATGTACGAGTAGCGGGCGGTGTTCTCCGGCATCCCGGGTGAGGCGGAGGTTTGCCAGGAGACGTGAATGTGCGGGCCGCCGGAGCATGGAACGCAGTGCGCGGGATCGCCGTGGTTGGGGTAGCCGTTGTAGCCGACGAACCGGAACGGTGGATAGGCACAGGTCGGTCTTGATCCGGAGGCGGCGCAGCTCGGTTGCCAGCCGACCGCCCGGGCGAGCCGCATCGTGTTCGCCCAGTTGCCGTCCTTCGGGGCGGCGTCGATCGCAGCACCCAAGGGGTGTTCACCGTCAGGGGTATGGCCGAGTCCGTAGCAGTCGGTGACCACCTGTCCGAACCGGCGGGCGAGGTAGATGACGTCGGCGACGATGCGCGAGTCACAGGCCTCCGGGGTGCCCGGTGTGATGTCCGGCGGGAGCGCCTTGAGTTCGGCTGGACCCTTGACCCGCTTGGCGCCACCGAGCCCACCGGACGGGGACTGTTGGGCTCCGCAGCCGCTTCCAGAAGGGGCCGGTTGCGCCCCAGCGGGGTCGGACGGCTCAGGACTTCCGGCGCCACGAAATCCGTATTGGACGGCGCGGGCCATCACCTCGTCCGCGTAGGAGACAAGCCCGTCCGAGCAGGCACCGTAGTAGCGGCAGGCGGCCTCCCGGTACTGAGCGTAGGTGCCGCCGGTCCTGGGGGCGCCCATCACGGGACGCAAGATCCTCGCGCCGGTGAAGATCGAGTCGGCCGGACTGGTGATGGACGCCTTCCCATCGCCGTCGGCGTCTACCCCGTAGCGCTCCCAGAGGGTAGGCACCGACGGATCGGGGCTGCATGCGCTCCCCCTGACGACGGCGATCTGCATGGCGCCACCGCACCCGGACGGGTTGATCTCGCGGCAGGCTCCGCTGCCGCACTCCTGGTAGCCGATCGACGCGAGGAAGGTCCAATCGACATCGAAGCGCTTGGCGGCAGCCCGGTAGAGCTTGAGCTTCCACGGCGATATCTCCTGCTTGGCGGTCTTGGTCGGTGCCGCCTGCGCAGAGGAACCACCGCCGACGCAGCCGATATCGGCGCCGAGGACGGCCATGAACATCCCGGCGACCGCTACGACCGTGATGGCGAGCACGGCGAGAAGACCCAGAGCCCAGACCGAACGAGAGCGTTTTGCGGTGGTGCCGGTCATTCGACACCTACCCGCTCGACCAGCCACCGGCCAGCCACTCGTCGCAGATTCAGGATCACCGGATAGGTGATCCCGTCGGTCTCGACCGTGACCGCCGCGCTCGCCCGGCCGGTCGATACCGATCCGACCTCCGTGGAGATAGGTCGCGGGTGCCGGTTACGTGCGGCCGGCGAAACCCTGACCTGACTGGCCAGCTTCTCGATCAACTTGGGCGATGCCGCCCTGATTTGGCGCGGGTTGCCTTGCCCGGAGATAAGCGGCAGGTATCCGTCCATGAACCTGCGGGCGGCTGTCTCGACCTGGTTCTCGAGTTCGCCGATTCGGTCTGGTTCGACCGGCGGCGCTTGGACCGCTACGGGGTCCGAGGCCGGATCACCCGGGTCGCGGCCGGGAATGGCGATCAGTACCGCCGCGGCCACAAGCAGGGTGACGGCGGCTCCGGCGAACACGGCAAGGCCTTGTTCCAGTGGGATCGGCCGATCGGCTATCTCACGGAGTCGGTTCACCGTCCGCCTCCCGGGAGTTTGCGGCCGACGCGGCGCGCGACCCGACTGGCCTCGTAGCCGACACGCACCCGAAGCATCCGGTCCACCAGCCGGTCGGAGCCATCCGAGGAGCCGCCCCCGGTGATTCGCTCGGTCAACTGCTTGCGCTGGAGGAAGACGGCCCAGTTGAAGAGACCCTGAAGGCCGAAGGACATGAGCCATCCGAGCTGCGAGGTCGCGGCGGCAAGCGCCCCGTTGACAGCGAGCAGAATCGCGAGCGCAAGCGAATAGACCGCCTTTCGGGCCAGGAGGCCGGCTAGCTTGACGATCCAGCCGCGGAAAAAGTCATGCCCGCGACCGGGAATCACGGCCAGCACCATCACCACGGGAGCTAGAGCAAGCAGGAGCAGCAGGATGATCTGGGCGAGGATCACCCCGACCGACAAGGAGCCGATCAGCAGGAACACTCCGAGTTCGCCGATGAAGACGACGATGGCGATCAGCAGGCGTTGATATTGGCCGCCTTCCTCCATCGCGTCGGTGGCGGGCTTGTCGGCTACACCGAGCCGGTAGTCGTTTCTGTCAGCTGAGGGGTCGGCGTCGGGGAGCTTGTCGGTATCCCCCGAGTTCAATGCCTCGTACTGGGCATCACGCTCGTCTGAGCCCGTTGAGTAGGGCAGGAAGTGCGGGGAGTACTTGTTGAGGTTGTTGACGCACCTCTTGCCGTCGGCCTGAACCTCGTTGCCGCGTTTCAGTGCCCGAGCGAGTGCCGCGTCCTTGCCGGAGTCCTTCGACNNCGATTCGCCCGAACTGAAGTACGGCCCACGGTTCGTGGACGAGCAGCTTGAAGAGTTGGTCGGCACCAGAGAGCTTCGCGTCTTCGGCGTCGCTGATCGATCCCTTGCTGGTGATCGACAAAAACGCCCCGGACATCTGATTGGTCCAACTCGACGCGGAGCCGATCGTGGCGGCCGGCTGCGCGACGAACGCCAGCGCGACGATCAGGTAGATGAGCGAGACGGCGAGAGTGCCAGCGGTCTCGGTGTAGCAACGCTGAATCAACGCCCGCCACATCGCCCACATCCCCACCAAAGTCACGGCAAGCACCAGCCACGGCCGGCCGAACACCTGGGAGTAGATCGTGTGGATAGCGACGGAGACAGGACGGAGCGCCCCGGCGCCGCCGGTTGCCTCCGACCCGTTCAACAGGTCCAAGGAGAACGCGAAGGTGAAAAGCGAGATCACGGTCCGGGCGAGAAACGCGGTCAGCTCCCACAGGATCGAGGCGAGGAAGTAGGCGATCATTGGTGGCACCCCGGACACATCCACCCCACCGGTTAAAGAGGCCTCCACCGCTTTGAAGTGCTGATCGAGCGTGTAGTTCCCGGCCGGGTACTGCTCGGAGAACGCGGTGCCGGACACCTGCGGGGCCGGCCCGACGTTGCCGAACACGTCCGCCGCCGCGGCCAGCGGATGAGCCAGGAAGATGAGAGCGGCGGCCAGCGCGACCGCGAGAATCACGTACCTAGCTTTGAGTAGCCGCGCCTTCACTTCTCGTCCTCTCGGCGCGGTGTCGTGTCGAGCGCGACCAGGAGCGCGTCGGAGGCAAGATCGACTTGGAGCTCACCAACCCGACCCTTCAGATCGCGCATGAGGCAGCGGCCCTGACGGAATCCTTTGAGTGAGTGGAGGAGTTCGCCGTCATCGGGATCGAGCCCGATCAACCTGAGCGCCCGGGCGGCCTCCGAGTCGGATTCCTGCCCGAACAGGAAGTAGGTTCCGACCAACTCGGACAGGTCCCCGAGATCAGCGAGACGCTGGCTTGCGAGGAGGACGGTGGTGTTGGCGGAACGACCAAGCCTGACCAGTCGATTGAGGAGCATCCGGCCCTGAGTCGAGGCGAGCAGAAACCAGGCCTCGTCGAGCAGGACGACCTTGTGCCGGCTGCGGTCCCCGGAGACGAGCCGGAGCGCGAGCGCTGCGATCAGCGAGAGAGTCGCGACGGAGATCCGCTCGGCCCGGGTGTAGGTCTCCCGGGAGGCGCCCGGATCGGGCAGACTGAGCCCGGGGGTTCTGATCGTGGTGACCGAGCTTCTGGCCGAGGTCGGCTCAACGGTTTCCCCGTTGCCGAACCCGAGACGAGCCAGCCCAAAGTCGGCGATCACCTCCAAGGCGTCGCTAACCTCATGGGCGGTGGTGTCCTCGGATGCCTTCAGCCTCGCGATCACGGCGCCGAGATTTCGCTCACTGGCGCGAATCGCATCGCGGACCGCGCGCTGGACCTGGTTCTCCCAAGCCGGCGCCGGGTCACGCAAAAGCTCGAGGAGATAGCTGGAGGCGAGTTCTTCGCGCAGCTCGGGCAGACCGATCGCCATCGGATCAAGCCGGCCCCGGTTCGCCTCCTCCCCGGATAGCTCCAGAACCTCGACCGACCCGGCCAGCTCGGGCACCTGATCTAGCGCGTGGTCGGGTTTCGGGTCGAAGTCAACGACCAGCGACCCACGCCGCTCGGCCCCGAAAGCGATGGCCTGAGCGGTCAAGGTCTTGCCGGACCCCAGCGTTCCGGCCAAGAGGACCGCCGAGGCACGGGCGGTTCGGGAAGCCTCGGTCGGGTCGTACCTAACCGGGCGACCGCCACCGGCCGGGGAGGTGCCTATGTATGTGCCAGTGTCGGAGCCGAGGTCGGTCGACGCGGTTACGACCATCGCCCCGAACTGCTCCACGGTCATTTGCTGCTCGTAGTCGGCAACCTCCGAGCCAACCCTGGGCACATGCTCCAGAAACAGTTGATGTTGAAGACCGCGCGGACGGTGGAGTGGCACGTCCCCAAAGCGTTCGCTCAGCGCATCGACGCGCCGTTCCAGCTCCGACCGATCGGGAGCACCGACCGCGAACGAGACAGACGCTTTGAGCATCGGCGGGTGCGAGGTGCCTTGAAGGATCGCCTCGTATTCGCGGGCCAGCTCGCGGTCCTCGGCAGCCATGAACCCAGGTCCGGCGACAGATCCCTTCTCCTGCTCCCGGTAGGCATGCTCAACATCGAGGATGCGCTTGCGAACCTGGGCCAGGGCGTCGCGGTTGCCGATCCAGCGGGCGTGGATCACCGCGTCAACCGGGAACCCAACCGCCTCCGCCGGAGCCGACAAGAGCTCGGCCTGCTCACCCGGAAACACGGCCTCCGACGCGAGCGTGCCGAGGCATAGGAACGCCTGGTAGCCGGTTCCGGGCTCAGGTTCGACCATGAGCGAGGCCGGTTCGGCCGGGTCCTCGGTCATCGGCTCGTTCACGCAACGGATCAGGTCGTGCTCAAGCGGCTCATATGTAGTCAAGCCATCCGGCGTCTCGACCACCAGGGCGTCCGGTTGCCAATGCGGGTCCAGCGCCGGTTCGGTGACACCACGGGTGCCGCCTCGTCTGAGGAGCCATTGGATCTCGGAGGTTCTGGCACGCCGGAAATCGAGCACGCCCCCGATCCGGTCGAACGTGCGTCGCTCGGACTCGGCCAGCTTCTTCAGGTCGCCGCCCGAGATCGGCCGGGGTTGGTCAACCCGGAAAAGCTGTTCGAGTCTGCGGCGGGCGCGATCGAACGAAGAGATCACGCCCTGCCCCAACACCGACTTCCCGGTTGCGGTCAAGGTGATGGCTAGATAGACCTCCGGCAGATGCGACGACGATTCAGCAAGGCGCTTCTCGTGGTCCTGGAGAAATTCTCGCCACGAGCCGGGGCCGGCGTGACGCTCATCGACCAGGCCTTCCAGCTCCGCGACGTATTGGCTCGCGGGGTAGGCCCGTTGGACCCGCCAGATCGAGAAGTCCGCGGCGACCACATGCGCGAAACGAACCAGCCGAGCGGCGAGCGCCTGCTTGTCGCCCGCGGTCAGATGCGGGTACGAGGTTGTCTGAACCCGGTAGAGCGCGGCAGCCTCACCGGACGGGCCGATCAGGATGTTGCCGGCCGCGTAGCGGAGCGGGAACCGGATCACGGCCTGACCTCCATCACCTCACCGGCCGCGTGCGTCACCGCTTCGGTGACCGAGCCGCGACGGCGATGCCATCCAAGCTGACGCACGACCCGGCGGCCACGGCGGCGCTTGATCTCCTCGACCGGCCCCCTGAAGGTGATCTCGGCCGGACCCTTGATCAGTCCCCGGCGAAGAACCGGGGAGTGCTCGTCGGGCGCCAACCACACCTCCCCGCGCAACCCGGCTTCACGTCCTGCCGACGGGAGGGCACGACCTAGGGAGCGTCGCCGGGGTGCCAGATGAAGCGCGATCCATGAGGCCGCGAAACGCTCGGCGCTTCGACCGTCCGGGGTCTTCTGCGTCGCCAAAGTCGCGACAGCAGCCGGGAAGACGACCAGCCGAAGCGGCCAGTCCAGCATCCCAACCAGAACGCCAACAATCTCGACACCGACGAAGGCGACCGCGGCGGCAGTGAAAGCGGCCACCCGGCCTCCGAGCGCCAACCCGACCAGCCCCGCCACCATCGCTCCGAGCACAGCGACCGTGACCGAGCCAGTGGTGACGAGAATCGACGCGATGAGCGTTCCGAGCGCGTAGCCGAACCAGCGGAGCGGCACCCCACCGGGAACCGGCAGGGGCCGACCGTCGATCGAGTAGATGCGACGGTCTGGCCTGAAGACGCGCTGGTAGGAGCGCACCGATTCCGGCTCGCCGGTCATGGCAGGATCTGGTCGCCGATACCGCGTGCCGCGTCAGCAACCTGGTCGGGGGAGAACACAAGCCAGGCCACCAGCACCGCGGCCAAAAAGAACATGGCGAGGTCGGTGTAGCGTCGGTTGATGAGGAAGATCAATCCGACGATCGCGATGATGCCGCCATATATCTGTGCGGCATATCGGCGAAGCAAAGACCCGATGTTCTGACCGACATCGTTTCCGCCGGGTGCGGCCGACGCGTCGGGCACGAACCAAAGTACGAGCGCCAGGACAGCGAGGAGCGCGGCTGTTACCGCGATCTGGCGTTTCATCGGTTCGTCCCCTGAACGTCGGCGACAAACCAGCGTTGCCGCTTCACCAGCTCCAGCCGGTACTTGAGCGGGTAGCGAACCCCGCTCGCCCGGTCCCGCAACCTCACCGAGGCGATGACCGTGCGGGTTGTTTCACCCTCGTCGAGCTGAGTGACGCGGGGCTCGCCCGTCATCTCAAAGCCGCCGAGCGGGGTTACCTCCGATCCCGGTGCCACGAAGTAGACGAGATCGGCCGGCCGCGACGCCTGAGCGTAGACGCTGAGGAATCTGCCGACGAGCTTTGTGATCTCGCCGGCGTCCGGACCCGTTGCCGGCGAGCCACGCTCGGGCTCGAAGCCATAGATCGGCGGAGGAATTAAGTAGGGCGCCCCGAGAACCGACGCCGCCCCGTCCGTGTCGCGGATCGGAACCGCGAGACTCAGCACCCGGCCGGAGGCAAGCTCGCACTCGACCGTCACGACAACACGGTCAGCGTCGATCCTTCTGGCGCCGGCGACCTCGGCCTGAGCGACCATTCGCCCCGTCTTGACCGCTCGACTGTCGGAGGTCGGACGGCCGGTGCGGGCGACCGCTTGTGGGTCGGAGAAGTAATCACGCGCGAACCGGACCGCGACCGCGGCAACGCGATCACCGACAACACGCCCCGCTCCGGTCATTTCAGAGGTCGAGTTGATGGTTTCGGGCGGGGAGATAATCGCCCCGAACCCGCGGAACAACAGCACGGCCACGACTGCCCACAAGGCAATCCGGCCGATGACACGAGCCCGTGGGGCGAGGCCCCTGGCGCGGTCAGATACATCTACAGTCACGACGCACCTCCTCCCGGCTCGCCGTCACCACGTCGAATGGACGCCGGCCGCCCCGACCTTGAGGAAAGGCCGGGGTGGCGACCGATCCCGGCGAAGAGAAATCCGGGGTCGGGGGCGAGACGTTCGGTCCCGCGCCGGGCGTCCGTGGTGCGCACGTGCCGAAGTTGTTTCTCGGATGGATTCACGCCCACTTGTCGGAGCGAAATCCGAGTTGCGTCACCTCTTCCGAAAACCTCTAGATCGATGACGCGAACAGGATCGAGCTTCGACAAGGAAGTGACATGATGCGTCTCGGAAAGACCCCTCCCAGCTCCGTTTCCGTTTGCTCGAACGCGTCTCCGGGAACTTCATGCACGTGTCAACTGGGACGGTCCATATGAGATGGGCTCTTGACACCGATCAACTTCGGAGCATCGAGTTCGGGCTCAAGGGGAAGCTCCGAGCCGCCCAAATCTCCCAAGCATTCATCGACCGCCACGCAGAGGACCTCGTGCAGCAGGCCCTGGCTGAATACACCAACGCCCGCGAACGTGGAGACAAGATCGTCAACCCCGGCGGATGGATCGTCCACGCCGCCTACATGCGTGCCATCGACCAACTGCGCCGCGACCAGCACGAGGTCGACGGCCTAGCCGACGATGTTGCGGCTGCCGCCACCGACGAAACCGCACCTCTCCCTGAAGAAGAGGCGCTCGGCCACATCGAAGCCGAGCAACTCCACCGCGCGATCTCCCGCCTCTCCGTCTCGCAACGCCAGGCGCTCAGCCTCTACTACTTTGAAGAGAAATCAACCCGCGACGGCGCCGACGCGCTCGGCTGGAGCGAGCCCACGTTCAGAAGACGACGCGACGCCGCGATCCAAAGCCTCCGAGAACGTCTCGGAGTCTCCGTGCCCGAGTTCGACATCGGCCTCGCCGCCTGGCTCAGCCTCGCCACCACTGAGAATCGCATCGGATGGACCACCAACCTCGCCGCAGCCACCGAAGCTGTCAAGTCGAGCGCGATCAGCGTCGCTGACCGTGGCCGCGAGTTAGCGACCAGGCTCCTCTCTTCCGGCGGCGGAGAAACCGCGATAGGAATCAGCAGCCCCGCCGGTAAAGCAGCCGCCGGAATCTGCGCCACCGCCATCGCCGCCTGCACCGCCACCGGCGTAGTCGGACCCGGAGTCGCCGGACTCGACCTCATCCACCCCAACAACGACTCGAAAACGGCGAAGACAAGACCGTCGAACCCGCCACCTCCCCGAACGGAGGCCCGAGCACATCAAGCTCCTACCGGGTCCACCACCGAGAGCGCGAGCAAGGACACGACACCGGCCGAGCAATCATCCACCGGCAAGAAACGCAAGACGGCGGATAGCGGCCAAGCCGCGAACAGAAAGCGAGCGCGCAGCCAGGCAACATCCCAGTTCGGCGTGGAATCCTCCGCCCCGACAACCACGGATGTCGCTCCACCCGCGTCAACGCCTGCGCCGCAGAGCACTCCCACCCCCTCGTCGACATCCACGCCAGACCAGGCCGCCCAGCAACAGTTCGGGCTGCCGTGAACATCGAAAGGGAGGTCATGCTGCGAGGCGAGCCGGAACGGTGGTGATCTTCTCGTGCCTGGTCCAGCCGTCGGCGGAAGACCATGCAAAGAGATCACCACTTGACCAGGTGCTCATGGCCCAGACATGGGTCAACCCTTCGGGCAGCTGGGGCGATTTGGTAGGCAGAGGTCCGTGATCCCGCATAAGAACGTCGGCGGCTACAAACGGGGCTTGCGAGAACCCCGGCAGGATCACAAATAGGTGCTTTTCGGGCGCTTCCGACTTGAGGAGCTTGGCGATCTTTCGGTCTCTGGCTGGATCTGCGATCCAGCCTTCCAGCCATTCACAAAGCGCGTCGCCCGTCTCGGGCACAGCGCCGCCGTTCATCTCTGGTGGAAGATCGATCGTGAAGTAGACACTGCCCGGAAAGTCGGTACCACCCTGGAAAACGTGGTCGATTCCCAGAGCCTCCATGCGTTCTTCCACATCGGGTGGCGTCCAGTACTGGCCCGCCTTTGAAATCTGCCGGGCTTCAAGTTCCTCAAGGAGCGACCGTAGTCCGAGCATCAACGTGTTCTTGCGACATGTCGGCCTAAGCGAGACGGTCCATCCGCCGCGAAGACTCGGCTCGATGTATCTCTCGTCGCGCCCGTTCACGAGATTCCACAGTTGGATCAACTGGCGATCAGCCGCCGCCGTAACTTCACAGGCCCCGACAGCTTTGCCGTCGCGGACAAGATCGAGGTCGTGCATCGAGTTTCGAGAGTTGTCATCGTGCTGCCGCACTTCGACTCCGGGAAGAGCAGCTTCGACGCAGGCCGCGGCCCAGACCTCTTCCCCTCGGAGCTTGACCATTCGCTGAACCTAGCGAGCCCAGATGATGGCATCGACGAGCTGCCCAACGTGAGGGCGCCGCGCTACTCGTGAGGAACGCTTCGCCGATTCTCGTCCAGTGACGTTGCTTCAATACAGCTGCTGAGGCGATTGTCTAGGGAGCGCTTACCTCTCCAACTCTTTTCGAGAACGGATTCTCAGCCGTGCTAGTGAACGTCTACGACAGATAGGGGTACTTGAACTTGCAGGTCCGCCGTTTGACAATCGAGCGGTTTCGAGGCATACGCCACCTTGAACTCTTTCCTGGCCTACGCACCGTCATCCTCGGTCCCCAGAACGCCGGCAAGAGCAGCGTCCTGGAAGCGCTGGACCTTCTACTGCACCACGGCTATGGAAGACGTAGACCCGATCCGACCGAGATTGACTATTTCGAGCGGAACCCCACAGACGGATTCGAGGTAGAGGCGATCGTTGGAGGCCTGTCTAAGGAGTTCGCCGCCGAAGTCGCCCCCCACCTCGAAGGATGGAGGTCACGAGATAGCGAGCTTGTCGCGGAAACAGATGGAGATGGGATCGAGCCGGTGGTTCGGGTTCGAGCCCGAGGAAACGCCGAACTCACGGTGGAGCATCAGTTCTCGAAGCCTGAATCCGAAGGGGCAACTTTCAACGCCGCAAAACGTATCCAGCTGGGCTGGGTGTTCGACGGCCGGACTCGAGACCCGCTTCGGCAACTCGCCTTCTACCAAGGAGGCTTGCTGGAACGCCTTTTTACCGCCGCCGATCTAGACCCAGCAGTGTCGGAACTTCGGGAGGCCCTGAAGGCCGGCGCGGGCAGAGTGAACAGTGACGACGATGTTTCAAAGGTTCTCGCTGATCTCGGCGGCGACCTCGAAAAACTCGGGCTAGTAGGAATAAATGAAAGGCCGTCTTTCGAAGCTGGATCGATATCCCAACGCGAGCTTCTGCAGTCGCTCCGTATCGCGCTACCTCACGGAGAGGTCAACATTCCACTCCTTAGGCAGGGACGGGGAGCCCAACGTCTCGTCTTGGTGACGATCCTGCTCAAGATCGCACGCGGCGCGTCAATCGACGGTGTGATCGGTGGATTTGAAGAGCCCGAAGAAGCGCTTGAACCACTCCGGCAGGCGCAGATGGCAGACATGCTCTTCGACCTTGCGGATGACGGAGGCCAAGTTTTCGTCGTAACCCATTCCCCGGAAGTGGCGCGTCGATTCGAAGTCGACGATTTCGTCCTCATGCCGGAACGGCAAAGCACTTCCGGCCCTCGAGTTCTTCGAAAGGAACTCTCTGACCCTGATCGCCACGGCTACGAGCGCTGGCTCGATGGAGCAATGGTGAGAGGCCTCTTCGCTCGTGCACCAGTACTCGTTGAAGGGCCGGGGGATCGCGCCGTACTGGAGTGTTTCTGGCGCCACTCGGTCACCACAAACGTAGTGCGACCCGCCGCTGAGCATGGGATGGACATCATCAACTGCGAAGGCAATGAAAACATGCCAATGCTGGCGTCAGTCCTCTCCCGCGCTGGCAAACAGGTTGTTGCATGGACAGAACGAGACAACGGCCAAGTCAACGCGACCTACGAGAGACTGAAGGCATCTGGCGACTGTAGCCTGGTTGCGTCGCATTGCTCTGCCGACGGGTGCCAGAGCCTCGAGGGCGCACTTGCACATGGCGGCCAGCTGGACGGTTTGGTCGCAGGTCTCTCCGCCATCGCCGTTGACCGCGGGTACGGCTGGGATGCCCAACGTGACGATCTCGTAAGCCGCGCCGACCATCTTCCCCCAGAACAACGTGACGCATGCAAGGCGGCGGCGGACCTAAAGACGCTGCTTGACGCTCTTGATGTCAGAGACGCCCGAACCTTGATTGCTAGAGCTTTGGCAGCCAAGAACGTTGCTCCGTTCACAATCAAGGGCGGCCGTCATGCCCGGATTTTTGCGGAAACCATAGTCAAGGCCGATGGCGTGCCCGCCAACTTTTCGTTCCTTCTAGAGCAAATTCAGAAGTGGATCGACGAAGGGTGTGAAAGCGGCCGTGAGATTGAGATGCCCGGTGGTTAGTCCCAGGCCCGATCCGGACCATGATCGCGTCTGCGCCTGCGCCGAGGACCATCTTCTTGTCACGGCACCTCCAGGGACTGGGAAGACCTTTCTCACAATCCGACTTGCCGGAGCACTTACCTCCGATCTACCCACCGGTGCCCGTGTGCTCGTCCTCACCTTCTCAAATCAAGCTAGGACTCAACTCGAAGAAGAAGCGCGGCGGCAGCTGACTCCCGAACAGCGTCGGCGCACGGAGATCACCAACTATCACCGCTTCTTCTGGAAGAGCGTGCTTGCCTATCGCCGGCTGCTCGGACTGCCCATGGAAATCGACATCGGCAGTAGCAAGCGACGACGGGACGCATTCGCCGCCGAACTTGGTGCCCCGCGAATCAAGGAGATAGGCAAAGCGTCTCCAGGTCTGCTCGATTCCCTGGCTGAACATGCCTTCGCGTGCTTTCGGGACGAACGAACGCCGAGAGCCGACGAACTGAATCGGATGCTCGCCGTCGTTAGAGCCGAGGTAACAGAGGGCCGACTCGTGTTCGATGACCTCGGCGCGCTTTTCTGGAAACTTCTCCGGAACAACCCGGCCGTCGCCGCGGCGTATGGATCCCGCTATCCAATTGTCATCGCAGACGAACACCAAGATGCCTCAGCGCTCCAAGATGCCGTCGCCAGGAAATTCGGAACAAGACGACTGATCGTCATGGCCGATGAGATGCAACTGATCCACGGCTTCCGGGGCGCAAGGCAGGAGCGAATTGAAGCTCACAGATCAGAATGCGGAGCCCAGGAAACACTCAGAACAACTCACCGCTGGCACGGAAGCGCGGAACTCGGAGAATGGCTCTTGGCGGTCAGAGAACGCCTCCAGGGCCAACTAGCCAACGCTCCGCAACCGGAAGCTGTTGCGATTCGCAAGACAGATGGTGCCCGGGGATTCAACGGAGTAAAGACCGCGGTCAAGTTCGCCGTTGCCTCGGCCTTCAAACACGGCCACAAGAGTATTGCGGTCCTTGCCAGAACCAACCAGGACGTGGCACAGCTAAGAAGCTACCTAACAAAACATGGATTCTTCCCAAGGGAGGCTGGTACTGCGGACTTTGAGGATGCGCGCAACGACATCGAACAGCTTCCGCTGGCCATCGACTCGGAAGCAATCGCACGACACGCGTTGGGCCGGCTCGAGACCTTGTTGCCGACGGTCCCTCCTTCCGCATTCACACAAGCCTCAAGACGGATTGGTCGAGACGGTATCGACCTCCACAGAGCTGGCAATGACGCCCGCATGATTCTGGCTCCGCTTCAGCGGATATACGACAATGGCACCGGCCAGTACTTTGGGGCAGTGATGGAGGTGATCACCTCAGCAGCTAGCGGGAAGCATCATCTCCCGAGAGCTGAGGCTGTACACGCGCTTCGTCAGACAGCGCTTGCAATGGAAGGCACGGAGCCAGAACTCGACCAGGCGCTGGCCCAATATGCCAAGGACGTGATGGCCGCGAGGCAGGTGGCACCGCGAGCAAGCAGTGGCCTGTCCGTTATGACAGCACACCAATCGAAAGGCAAAGAGTTCGACCTTGTTGTCCTGGCCGGCGCTACCGACAGGCACTTTCCCGCAGATGACCCCGAAGCAGTTCGTCTGTTCTATGTCGCAATGACCCGGGCATCGAAGAGCTGGGTAGTAATTGCTCCCGAGGGCTCCGAGACTCCACTGCTCGCGACCTTGTGAAGGCAAACCCACGCTGGCGAAGTTCACTCCGTAATCCGTGACGCGTAGAACGTCCCCGCCCGACAAGGAGGTAGGGCGCTCCCGAACGCGCCGGGGCGCCTGGGTCATTTCAGCGCGGATCGGGTAGGTGATCTACAAATGGAGATGGGTCTTGGAGGCAAACTCGCCAGGATGGCGGGCGCTGGGGCCGTGGTTCTGGCGGCGTTGATCCTGTTTGGGACACCGGCTCAAGCCGGGGACTATGTGGTAGTTCAGTGCGCACCGGGGTTGAACGCGAGTACCGAAGCCAAGTTTTCCTCTACCAGCAAGCATTTCAGGGGAAAGCAGGATTGCGGACGCAAGTCTCCCGGCGTTCAACTTCGCCACTACCTTGACCCTGGCCAGACCGGGACCGTCGCCAGGCGATATGGCACCTGGGTGTGGACGGCTCCGCTCGGCACGGTAATCAGCGGCGGATCGGCTCGCAGCAAGTTGGAGAACGCCGACGGTGTCTCTGGCTACCTTGTGGTTTCCCCGGCCGTCGGTGACGGCGTGGTCACAGAGAACCAGAACGACGGCAAGCAGCACCTATCAGCGATTCCAGCGGGGACATGGCGCTACTTCTCGGCGCGCCTTCAGTGCACGGCGCCCAACCAAGGAAATCGTTGCGTCGGTAGGGCCGGCGCTGCCCATACCTTCGTGAAACAGGTCCGACTGCGCTTGAGCGACCTTGCCACGCCGAAGCTCGCGGTC